>Ga0302179_10002735_pt1 | contig 10236 bp, 9 predicted proteins | sample I_Palsa_E3_1_FD_198788 | JGI IMG/M metagenome (GOLD analysis project Ga0302179, IMG submission 198788) | Peat permafrost microbial communities from Stordalen Mire near Abisko, Sweden - I_Palsa_E3_1 | ecosystem: Environmental > Terrestrial > Soil > Palsa > Peat permafrost | place: Sweden: Abisko...
ACAATTTCTACGAGTTTGGAACCGGCAAAAAAGATCCCTCGCAAAACGCTGGAAATTTCGTCACTTCGCCCTGGGTCGTTTCCGTCGAAGGCGAGGTCAAGAAGCCGCGCAAATTCAGCATGGACGAAATCATGAAGCTTGCGCCGCTCGAAGAGCGCGTTTACCGCCACCGTTGCGTCGAAGCCTGGTCCATTGTCGTGCCCTGGATCGGATATTCATTCAGCGTCCTGGCAAATCTAGTCGAGCCCACGCCCAAGGCAAAGTTCGTCGCGTTCCAAAGCTACTACGACGTGAAGCAGATGCCGGAAGGCCCGCGCGCCGGAATTGAATTGCCCTATGTCGAAGGCTTGCGCCTGGACGAAGCCATGCACCCGCTCACGCTGCTCTCCGTCGGCATGTACGGCGAAACGCTCCCGAATCAGGACGGCGCGCCGGTGCGCATGGTCATCCCGTGGAAGTACGGCTTCAAGAGCATCAAGTCGCTGGTGAAAATCCGTTTTGTGAAGGACCAGCCGCCCACCACCTGGAACATCAGCAACGCGCATGAGTATGGCTTTTATTCCAATGTGAATCCCACCGTGGACCATCCGCGCTGGAGCCAAGCCCACGAACATCGCTTGGGAGGCGGTTTATTCGATCGCCCAATCCCCACGCTCATGTTCAACGGATATGGCGATCAGGTTGCCGGCTTGTATAGCGGAATGGACCTGAAGAAAAACTACTGAGTGAGCGCCGCCGCGTGAACGCAATCCTGACGAGCAAGTGGACCAAAGTTTTTGTGTTCATTCTTTGCCTCCTCCCGCTCGGCCTGCTCGTTTGGCGCGCCGCACACGCCGATCTCGGCGCCAACCCCATCGAATTCATCACCCACACCACCGGCGATTGGACTCTGCGTTTCCTGATCTTCACTCTCGCGATTACTCCGCTCCGCAAGATTCTCCATCTGCCGCAGCTCATTCGCTTTCGCCGCATGCTCGGCCTCTTCGCCTTCTTTTACGCCTGCCTGCACTTTTCCACCTGGATCGGCTTGGACAAGTTTTTCAATTGGGCCGAAATGTGGAAGGACGTGCAGAAGCGCCGTTTCATCACCGTCGGCTTCACCGGATTCGTGCTGATGATCCCTCTGGCCCTCACCTCCACCGCCGGCTGGATTCGCCGCCTCGGCGGCAAGCGCTGGCAAATGCTCCATCGCGCAATCTACCTCAGCGCGATTGCCGGCGTGATTCACTATTACTGGCTGGTGAAGTCTGACACGCGCAAGCCCCTGCGGTACGCTTTCATCGTGGGAATCCTGCTGGCCTGGCGCTTGGGCGCGTGGCTCTACGGCAAGAGGCGGCGTCCCGACGCAACCGTTATCACGCACGAAGAACCAACCACCGCAGAAACCGCCTAGCGCTCAAACTTTGCGCTATCCGTAGGCCTGAAAATCTTTCCAGAATTCAGGCCAAGGCTCGCGCGGCGGCCCGCATACGAAAATGTCGGGATGCTCCCTGTTCTCTTCGTTGTCGATCCCGTAAGGATTTCCGTTGTGCCCCGCCAGCCTGCACGATTCAAACATCCTCTCCGCATCTTCCCGCGACTGCCCGACGACAATTAGAACTACCGGCGCCGGATTGCCGTAGCCCCGAAACCAGGCAGAGTTCGTCCCGCTGATAGCCGGCGGCAAACTATAAGCCGCCCCGTAAAGGTCGATAGCGCCTGTTTCGCCGTAGTTCCCGGTAATGATTGCGAAGTTGCTTCGCTCAGCGGGAGTCAGGGAATCACGCACCTTTGCGACCGCGGCAACCAGATCGGTGAACCCGATTTCCTCCCGCAGGTCGCCGTTATTCCTGATCCCGAAGTTGTTCGCGGAGATCACCGGGTCAATCGGAACGATAAACGCGCACGCCAGCACGCCCCCCGTCGCTATCGCAGCAAACGTCACGCCTCGCACCACGCGCGACCACGCGGTTGAAATTGACTTCACCCAGCGCTCCCACAGAACGCTTCCCGCCGCGAACAGCATCGGATACGTGGGCGCGAGATAATACCCACGGCCCTTCGCAAATAGAAAAAGCGCCAGCGGAACCACATACAACCAGCCCAGCAGGCGGTAACGCTTGCCGTCCGTTGCGCCAAAGTAATAGGAGAGCCCCGCAAACCACAGTGGCGCAAGGAACGGATTCGTGCTGATCATGAATTGGTCGGGCACGAATCCGTTGGCCCGGCCTTCGCCGACGTCGCGCGCATGTATATGTTGCAAAAAATGGGGCGAGATAAAACCATGGCGTATCTGCCAAATCAAGTTGGGCAGAAAAATCAGCACCGCTAAGCCTGCGCCGCACCATAGCCAGGGGCTTTTCAAATAGCGCCGCGCAGGTGTGAGCAGAACTCCCGCCACAATTCCGGCAACGAAGAACGCCATCGTATATTTCGTCATCATGCCCAGCCCGATCCCGGCGCCGATGCCCAGCCACCAGCGCGCATCGCCGGATTTGAGCAAACGAATCAGAAAATAAGCGATCAACACGGACCACAAGTAGTCGAACGTGGAATATTGAAATTCCGTTCCCTCGAAAAGCGGGAGCGGCGAAACTGCCACGGCCAGCGCAGCCGCCGCTTGTCCCAGGCGCCCGGCTCCGAGTTCGCGCGCCATCATCCCGGTCACCACCAGCGCGGCTGCCTGCGCCAGCACGGAAAACATCCGCAGCCAAACCAGCGACACGCCGAACAATTCCAACCCGATGCGCTCGATGAATGGCGTCACCGGCGGATAGACCACGAACCCCCAGTCCATGTGCCGCGCGTCGTCCAGCACCTGCAACTCATCGCGATGAAATCCGTAGCGCCCGTTCGTTGCGATGTGAAGAACGGCAACGGCGAGCGCAATTCCGCCGAGCGCAATGAAATCGACTCCCGTCGAAGCGCGCGGGTCCTGCGAGACCTGTATGTCTATCGGCTTTTTTTCAGCCATTTGCGAATCACAACACTAGCACACCAAGGACATCCTGCCGGAAGAAGGGATCGCTTATTCCTCATGCGCGTGAGCTCCCAGACGGTCATTATCCTCGCCCGCTTCGAGCCCACGGATGCACAAATCCTTTCCGCTCTCGCTGCATTGGTACAGCTGGTAGGCCGGCAAATCTTCCGGCTGCACTTCATAGCTTCCGTCTTCCATGTCCACCACGGTGTCGTACGCCGGCATCACGTACGCATTGCCGGGCAGTGCCCGAACGCGAAATTCTCCGCTGCCGGGTTCGTAGTTTCCGTAGCTGAAGCAATACCCGATGCAAGCGCGGTCCGCGATATGTTGAATTATAATTCGCGACCCATCGAGCCGTTTGATGGTCGCGAATATGCGCTGGTTCGGCGGCAGAGTTCGCACCAGCCGCTCCGCTTGCAGCTCGATTCCGTTCAAGGTAGCAGTGTCTTGATACACGAACGTGAAAAACACGGCAGCGATCGCGGCAAATCCTATCAGGTGCCATTTGCGCGGACGCATCACTCCCAGCACGCAACAGAACACCGCCGCCGAGACCGAAGTCAGCCGCTCGGTCAAAAGCGCCAAAGCTACATCCGGATGGAAACGGATGCCTTCCGGCAGCAGCATCGCAGCCAGTAGCAGCACGACGTATAGCTCCACCGGTATGGCGTACTTGGCCCACACACCCGGCTCAGCCCGCCGTGTAATCACATCCACTGCCAGCGCGAGAAGGGCGAAACATATCAACGCAATTTCGGGAATCTGGTAGCGCGGCCCGAAGAGAATCAATTGGTCCGCGCCGTGAAAATGATAGAACGGCAGGTCCTGAGCCTGCACGATGTAGTGGTGCCAGAAATAATAATGAACCAAAGCGAGCGACACTCCTGCCGGGACGAGCAATAGCGCTTGGTAGCGCGCAGGCATCTTTTCAGCGAGCGTAATGTAAGCAACCGCGCCCGCCAGCCAAGCCAGGCCCAAAGGGTGCGCGAGCATGATCAGGGGCGCCAGCGCGATTGGAATCAGCCGCTCCCAGCCTCTCCCTTTCCAGAAAATTGCCAATCCGAAAAACGAAAGCCCCAGCGACAGGTAGTAATTGAAAAAGCCCATCTGAAATGTGTAGCCGTAGGAAATCATCGCGATCACCGGAACCAGAAACCACGGCGCGCGTTCCGTCGCGGCGCACACTAGGGCGAAAATGCCCCAGAAAAAGAGCAGCACCGCCATGGACACCGCAATCTTTTCCGTGACGTGCAGGCTGAAAATCTTCCCCAGGCCGCTGACCAGAAGATCGAAAAGCACGTTGTTCCATTGCCGCGCGAGCCACAATCCCGGCGCTTGCCCGCGCTCTACCAACTGTGCAAGCCACGCGTTATACATGTGGCTGGCAAGATCCCCCGCCTCAATCCGCCGGTGCCAGTAGCAAGGCGCCAGCACGGCCGTAGAAATGAAGACTATTCGAAGCCAAAACTCGCGCACGAATCCGAGGGCCCGCGGCAACGCGTGCGCGCCCGAGTCCGATTGCGCGCCGCGATCGATCGCGCCGCTCGTCCCGCGCATCGTGTTTGAATAACTTCCCAGCGTCAATGCCGCCATCCGAACCCGCGCAAGTTTCTTGGGTCTTGCGCGAGCAAAGATATCACGCCTTGAATTCGAAAAATCCAGCGTCAGGAGCCAAGATTGAAATCATGGTGCGGCGAACTTCGGGGCGTGCTCCGGAAAAGTCTAAGCGTCCTGTTCCGGCTTGGGAGCGTAGGGATACTTCGGAGGTTTGTGCATGTGCGTGGTGCGATATTCGTCCAGCTCCGCGTCGGTCAACTGAAAATGCGTGCGCGAGGGATGGTTTTCAGCGGCTGCGAGTTCCCGGTGCAAGCGGTGCGAACATATGTCCGGTGCGTCCTGGTAGCGCACCCGCCGCGAATTGAAAGCCTCATTCGAAATGGTGATGGTAAATTCGCGCGGCTCGGTCTGCGCCTCTCGAACCATGAATGTGTACTCCCGCGCGGACTGCTTCGATTGGAACCCTACGAACTGCACCAGGATGTGCTCGGTCATTTCGCTCCCGGCGCACTTCCGGCCGCGGCGGCGAGCACTGCCACTTTCTTCACGCGCTTCGCCCGCTTGCGCTTCGGAGGTGTGCCTTCGGCTATCTCCACCACCATGATGCTGGTGACGAACTTCTTCATGCCGTGGAGATCGAAATCGATGGAGGTGCGGTCGTGGTCGGATTCCGTCACCACGCCTAATCCGTACTGGAAGTGCTTGATGTACTGGCCTTCGGGGAGAGCTTTCAACGGGGGCTCCTATTCCGAAACTACCGGTGCGAAAAAATAGGGCGAACCGGCGTTAACCGGCTCGCCCTTCTCGACTAGAGGCTAGTGACGTTCGCTGCCTGCAGACCCTTGGGGCCGCGGGTAACTTCGAATTCAACCGCCTGGCCTTCGTTCAGCGACTTGTACCCTTCCGCCTGAATAGCGGAAAAGTGGACGAAAACGTCCTCGCCGGACTGGCGCTGGATGAATCCAAAACCCTTGCTGGCATTGAACCACTTTACTGTTCCTTGTTCTCTCACTGATGTACTTCCTTCTTTTTAAGCTATTTGCGCTTCTCGACCGCCTCCAGCCGTAACGCAGAAAGAGGCCGCAAGTGTGAACTTGCAGCCCCTTCAATCGAATCTAAAGGTGTTACAAGAGCAACAAACGCAACTCCACCTTAGCACATTTTTGGGGCTCAGCCTAACGGAATCTTCGCCATGCCTTCGAGCGCTTCCACTGCACATGGGTCATGATCCAGCTCGCACAGCCGGAAATCTCTTCTCCAGCCACGCCCGTGCCTCCTCCGGATGATAGTTGAACGGGCCAAGCCCGCCGCGATAAGCGATTTTCCCTGATTCGTCGATGATGTAAATGCGTTCGGGCCATCCGCCATACGCTAGATCGGCCGTGTCCCGCATGTCGTCCACGCTAAGCGGAAGTGGGAAGTGAAACCTCCCCGCGAAATCGTTCGCAATCGCCACGCGCTGCGCCAGCGTCTGCGGCTGAGGATAGCAAATGCTCTCGTCCACGTTCGACTTCATCTGCCATTCGTCCTGCGGGTGCGCCTCGCGAATATAAACAGTCAAAAACTCGGCGCGGTCTTTGTAATCGTTGTAGAGGTTTACGAGGTAGCCTACCTCGCGGCGGAAGGGCGGTCAGGTATAGCTTCCGAAAACGAGAACAAGCGGCTGCTGGCCGATGCGATCGCGGAGATTGAATACGGTCTGCCCGTCAAGAGACAGCAACGGCACGTTCGGAGCGCGGTCTCCCACATGCAGGTCGCCGCGATGCCATTGCGGCAGCGCGTAACGAAGAAACCCGTAAACGTCGCGCGGCCCGCCCATTAAGTAGCTCAGGGCGCCGTAACCGATTGCGAGAATCGCCGCGAGCGCGATCGCCGTCCATTTCCACCAGCGCATGGATTTGCCTGTCCTTGCCTTAAAGCGCACGATATCCTTTCGCGCTCACGCGGGTCAATGCCTTGTCCCGATTCATTGCGTCCCTGATTCCGCTACTTGCGTGTCGGGAGCGTTGCCACCAATCTCTCCCTCCGCCCATACGCTCTTTTTTTAATCGCGCGAAAAGTCCTTTATGCACTGCTATGCGCTGCGTATTGGCTATACTGTTACCGCGCCCTTGGGAGACTCTGTTTGGCCTATCCGAAGAACCGGAAGCGATCAAGAACACCAGTCCCCCCTTCCTCCGCGGATCGCGCCAAGTCTCATCATGCCCCGGCCGTCGCTCTTCTTCTCGCCCTGATTTTCGGCGTTACGCTCGGGCCGCTCGTAGCCCAAAAATTATCGCCTTCGCAATCGTTCCCCCGTTCACTTGCCCGGCAGAAGCGCGAGCCCGCCGATATGGTTCGGCGCCGCGCCGGTTGGTTTTTCCGCCAGCGCGCATCGGCGCATGGCCACATTCCGGCCTGGCTGCGCGTGCAAGCGCTGGCGCAAAACAAAAAAATGGCTCGTCCCGATTGGGCCTTCGTCGATGGGATGGCCGTTCCTGACGCGGTGATCTTGCCCAACCCCGGCAATTGGACGGCTCTCGGTCCCCAGCCCACCGCCAACACCTTCTTTTACGGCAACGTTTCAGGACGCGTCACCTCGATCGTCGCGGACCCCTGCGACATCACCGGCAACACCGTGTACGCCGGCGGTGCCGATGGCGGCGTCTGGGTCAGCTTCAATGCGCTCAGCGGAAGTTCCGCCACCTGGGCGCCGCTGACGGACACTCAGCCTTCGCTCTCGACCGGCTCGCTCGCGCTGGACAGCTCTTCGTGTCATACGGTGAATGGCCACTCGCAAAGTCACGCGATCATTGTCGGTACCGGCGAATCAAACTACGCCTTGGACAATCTCTACGGGGCAGGCGTGCTGCGTTCATCGGACGGCGGCCGGTCCTGGCAGCAGGACTCGACATTTATCCGTAGCGCGTCCCTCGGCCAGGCAGCGAGCGGCCCTTTCATCGGCGCGCTCGCCGTCCAACCTCTTCCCGCGGGCCAGTCCAATCCGGTCTTGCTCGCAGCGGTTCAGGGAACGGATTTTTCTGCCGGCGGATCTCTTCCCTCTGGAATCTGGCGCTCGACCGACGGCGGCAATAGTTGGGCGCGCGTCCAGCCGGACGGCGGCGGAGCAGCCGGCGCACCCTTCAATCCCGGAACGGACCTCGTTTTCGATTCGAGCGATCCTTCCGGCGACACCGTCTACGCCGCGCTCGGAGATCCCAAGGGTGACTCCGACCCACAAGCCTCCTGCTCCGCCGCGCCTTGCAATGGCGTTTATGTTTCCACCAATGCGGGCATGACCTGGAATCGCGTGGCCGGCCTCGACGCCGCTTCGAATCCAGCCGCGTATGGACGGATTTCTCTCGCCATCGCTCCCGGCGCTTCGCCGTCTTCTTCCACTCTTTTCGTGGCCATCGCGGACGCTTCCGACTCACAAAATCCGTCCGGCCCGCTCCTCGGCGTTTTCAAAGGCAGCGGAATCGCCGCCAACGGCACCGGCGGCGCGTGGACCAATATCTCAAGCACATCAAACTTGCCCGATTTCTGCGTGCCGCAATGCTTCTACGATATGGCCATCGCCGTGGCTCCCGCTTCCTCCGGCTCCGTAATTTTTGTCGGCGGATCGGCGCAACCGCAAATCGTGGGCAAGTCCTCGATTTTCCGTTTGATTGATGGCGGCAACACCTGGGGCGACGTCTCGGACGACGGCACCGGCAACGGAACCACCACGCATGTGGACGTGCACGCCTTCGGCTTCGCCTCGGGCTCGAGCGGGCAAGCGCTCGCCATGTTCGTCGGAAACGATGGCGGTGTGTGGGCCTCGCAGGACGTTTTCAATCCCGCGACCAATCCCGGCGGCGAGCACTGGGCCGACCTCAACACCAATGCCGGCCAGGCCAACGCTTCGCTCAATCTTTCGCAGTTTTATCCCGGCGTATCCATTCATCCGGCGAGCGACCAGGTGATCTATGGCGGCACGCAGGGGAATGACGTACAGCAATTTAGCGGATCGCTCGCCTGGAGCGACACGCTCGCTTGTCCCTACGACGGCGGCTACACCGCCATCGATCAGCAAGTTCCCAGCACGATTTACGCCGCGTGCTCCTATCTGCAAGGGCCCGGCACGTTGAACAAGAACGTCCTCAACGGCGCGCCCGGAGATGACGGCGTCAATTGGGCCGCCATCGACGAGAACAACGGAATCAACTTCAGTGACAACGCCGATTTCATCCCTCCCTTCGTAATTGATCTGAGCAACGATCAGAATCTTTATTTCGGCACCTACCGCATCTACCAGACTACCAATGCCGGAGGTAGTTGGACGGCGATTACCAGCGATCTGACCACGGACAACGCTGAGAATTTCGTCACCATCATTGCCCTGGCGCCGAGCGACTCGAATTCCCTCTACGCCGGAACTTCCGACGGCCTCATCTGGCAATCGTCGCACGCTCTTTCGGGCGCGTCGGACATTCACAAAGTGAACGATGCGAGCCTCGAGCCGGCGCGCTCCGTAAGCGCCATCGCCGTGGACGCTGCGAATCCTAAAGCCGCCTTCGCCGCGTATTCGGGATTTTCCTGCCCGGGAGTGCCGGGCTGTGATGGCCTGGGCCACATTTTCTTCACCAACAATTCCGGCGCGTCGTGGACCAAAGTTGACGGCAATCTGCCCGACATTCCGGTGAACGACATCGTGATCGATCCCACGGATGCGTCCGACAATACCGTGTATGTCGCCACCGACTCCGGCGTTTACTCGAGCACAAACGCCACGGCCGGCGGAGCAACTTCCTGGTCCGTGCTGCAGAGCGGCTTGCCGAATTCCGAAGTGATGTCGCTTAAGCTGCGCAATACGTCTCGCACGCTCATCGCCGCCACACACGGTCGCGGTGCGTGGAGTTTGCTGCTGCCAAGTCTGCCCGCGTTCACTTTGACGGAACTGAGTCCCGTCGCCGTGACCGCGGGCTCGGGGTCGGTCTCGCTCACCGCCACGGGCAACGGCTTCACCTCGCAATCCGTAATTAATTTCAACGGCAGCGCGCTCGCCACCACGTTCGTGAACTCGACCACACTCTCCGCCACCGTTCCTGCATCATCGGCGGCCTGTGGCGGCCCCGCGTCGGTGAATGTAAGCGACCCCGCAGCGGGCGCGACGAATGCCCTGACCTTCAGCATCATTGGCGCGGCTTGTGATTTCAGTTTTGGCGCGGCGAATCCGGGAAGCGCAACGATCGCGCCGGGCGGCACGGCCAACTACTCTCTGCCCGTACTTCCGGCGGGGGACGCGGGCGGTCCGGTGACGCTCGCCTGCACCACGGGCTTGCCTGCGGGCGCAACTTGCAAGTTCACTCCGGATCCCGTGACGCCCGCGATGGCCGGTACGAATGTCGCACTGGCGATCAGCGTGCCGGAGTCAGCGCACACTCCTTCGGCGTGGAGGTTGCCGCCCGCTCTGCGAGCTGCGCCGATCGTTCTGCTGGCATTTGCAATGAGTGCGCTGTTTTTCTCCGCGATGAAATCGTCGCGGGGACGCCGAACGAGAATCGGGTTTGCTTGCGCCCTGGTGATTTTGATTCTCGCGGGCATGTCCGCGTGCGGCGGCGGAGGCGGGGGCGGCGGGCAACACAGCCAAACTTTTCAGGTCGGGATACAGGGAACTTCAGGAACGTTTCAGCATTCGACCACTGTGCAGCTGGTCGTGAACTAATTTTTTGCAGCACGCGCGCTAGAGAAGTTTG
>Ga0302179_10002739_pt1 | contig 10230 bp, 9 predicted proteins | sample I_Palsa_E3_1_FD_198788 | JGI IMG/M metagenome (GOLD analysis project Ga0302179, IMG submission 198788) | Peat permafrost microbial communities from Stordalen Mire near Abisko, Sweden - I_Palsa_E3_1 | ecosystem: Environmental > Terrestrial > Soil > Palsa > Peat permafrost | place: Sweden: Abisko...
CTACGATCAGGAAGACATGTGGGGGCCGCAGGAGGAGTACTCCAGCCTCGAAGAGCACGACACCAACCACGAAAACTTCCTCGTCCTCGGCCCCTGGCGTCACGGCTCCTGGGGATCCTCGTCGCGGCATCTCGGCGCGCTTCAATATGGCGAGTCCATCGGCAAAGAGTACCGTGCGCAAATCGAAGCGAAGTTCTTTGCAAAGTATCTGAAAGACGAACCGGGTTTCGACCTCGAAGACACAGCCAGCTTCCAGACCGGTTCGAACACCTGGCATCGCTACGCGCACTTTCCTCCAACGGAAGCCAAGAGCACTGCCTTCTCGCTCTGTGGAAGCGGCACAATCGCGACAGGCTCAAGTTGCCACGCTGGCCAACTGAGTTATGTCTCCGATCCAGCCAACCCCGTTCCCTATCGTCATCGCCCCATCCAGCCCACCTATGGCGAGGGCTCCAAGTGGGGCACATGGATGGTCGAAGACCAGCGCTTTGTCACTGATAGAAAAGACATCGCCGTATGGCGCTTGCCCGTCCAGACCCAGGACCTGACGATCACCGGCGAAGTGATCGCCGACATCTTCGCTTCGACCACCGGCAGCGACAGCGATTTCGTAGCCAAGCTCATCGATGTCTACCCGGATGACGATCCCGACCCAGCCATGCGCGGCTACCAGCTCATGACCAACATGGAGATCTTCCGCGGCCGCTACCGCACCAGCTTCGACAAGCCCCAAGCCCTGAAGCCAGGCGAAGTCAACGAATTCAAATGGAGCCTGCACGACGTTGACCACGTCTTCAAAAGAGGCCACACCGTAATGGTCGAGATCCAGAGCACCTGGTTCCCCCTCTACGACCGCAACCCCCAGACCTTCGTCCCCAACATCATGCTCGCCAAACCCGAAGACTACAAACCCCAAACCATCACCATCTTCGCCGACGAAAACCACGACTCAAAGCTGATCTTGCCGGTGATAGCGCCATGAAATAGCGAAACCTTCGTCCCAAATCCTGTTCTCTCTTCGTGAAACCGAATTCGATATAAACTAACTCACAGTTACAAGGGAGTTCGTATGAAGTTAGCAGAAGCGCTCGCCGAACGGAGTGAGTGCCAGACCAAACTCGAAGAAATCAAAAAGCGACTTGCAAGATCCGCGCGCGTGCAAGAGGGCGAACAGCCTGCGGAGGATTCTACTGAATTGCTCAGCGAATCCGAGCGGGTTTTCGTCCACCTTCTTGACCTGATTCGCGCAATTAACCGGACTAATGCACGAACGGCCTTCGACAGCGAGCGGACCATATCGGATGCAATTGCCGAGCGAGACATAACGGGAAAGAGACGCGATTTTCTGTCCGGCGTGGCTGACGCAGCAAGCACGCGACAGGACCGATATTCCAAGTCGGAAGTGAAGTTTGTAGCAACCGTCTCGATTTCGCAGTTGCAAAAGCAGGTCGATCAACTCTCCAAACAGTTCCGCGAGTTGGACACTCGACTCCAGGAACTGAATTGGCAAACCGAACTGGCGTGAAGTAGTTGGTAGTCGTCTTGTCGAAGCGAGCACAAGCCCCGCCGGGGGCAAATCCGGCATCTGGCGATCCTGATGAGCCAGGGTCTGTGGGTTCGACCCCCTAATGTACAGCGTAGGCTCCGTACAGTCACAAAGGTACAGCGCACGCTCACTGTTCACTACCATGTGCTGATCGACAGAACGATGAGGGTGGGTACGGGGACAACTTCACGAAGTCAAGAACACCGGATTTGACACATAACCCGTGCGCACATATCATGTGCATATGGCAAACCTGACTCTCTCTGTCGACCAGCAGCTTCTCGACAAAGTTCGGAAACGAGCTCAGGCACTTGGCACATCCGTCAATCAGATGGTGCGCGACTATTTCACAAGCGTCGCGGGAGACGACAATCTCGAAGCCGATCTTGCCCTTTTCCGGCAGACCTCAGGACAAGGCACACCTGACCCCGACTACAGGTTCAATCGCGACGAAATTTACGAAGAGCGTTTCCAGAACTATGGCAAATCCTAGCGTATTTTTGGACGCGAACGTTCTTCTCTACACAGATGATCCGCGCTACCCGGAAAAGCGAGAGATTGCCGTCAAGCTTGTTGAGCAGCACGTTACGCAAAAGACCGGCGCCGTTTCCTTGCAAGTTCTTGGAGAATACTTCCACAACGCACGTCGCAAAATGAACCTGGATGTTCAGCTTGCAAGGCAGCGCGTCACATTTTTCTCTCGGTTGCTGCGGTTTCAGCCAAATCTCAGCGATGTTTTCGCAGCTATAGATCTCCATCAGTTTCACCATTTCCGGTATTGGGATGCGATGGTTGTTCACTCCGCGAAGCAATGTGGATGCCGTATCCTCTACTCCGAAGACATGCACTCCGGGCACATAATCGATAACCTGAAAATTGTGAACCCCTTCGCTTCGAGTCATTTCTAATTCTGAAGAATCGGAGTAGCATAGATTTAGTCCGATGGCTCTCCACCAGCCCATCCCGGCGCTCCTCTAGCGGCTCCCGCCGCCTACACTGCACCTGCGCCTATTCCCAGACATCGAATTCACTGGCAACAACCGGCCCTGTCGCGTGCCTCTATCCGCGATCTGAGCCAGAGCGAAGAGAGAACCCCATGTTTGACCGATTGCAGCAAATGGAAGACCGCTACGTGGATCTGGGCAACCAGATGGCCCTCCCCGAAATTCAGAACGACCGCGAAGCCATCCACAAAGTCTCCAAAGCCCACCGCGACCTCGAATCCACCGTGGAAAAGTTCCGCGAATACAAGCAGGTCGCCCAGGGCGTCGAAGGCGCGCAAGCCATGCTCGCCGAATCCGACCCCGAGATGGCCGCAATGGCGCAGGAAGAACTGGCCGAGCTGGCCCCGCGCCTCGAAGCAATCGAAGCCGAGCTCAAGATCATGCTGCTGCCCAAAGACCCCAACGACGAAAAGAACGTCATCCTCGAAATCCGCGCAGGCACGGGCGGAGACGAGGCTTCGCTCTTTGTCGCCGAGGTCTTTCGGATGTACCAGCGCTTCGCCGAGCAGCACCGCTGGAAGATCGAAGTCCTCTCCGAGTCCGAGTCCTCGGTCGGCGGCCTCAAGGAAGTCATCGCGCTCATCGAAGGCAACCGCGTCTACTCGCAGATGAAGTACGAGAGCGGCGTCCACCGCGTGCAGCGCGTTCCCGCTACGGAAACCCAGGGCCGCGTCCACACCTCCGCCATCACCGTCGCCGTCCTGCCCGAAGCCGAAGAAGTCGACGTCAAAGTCGAGCAAAAAGATCTCCGCATCGACACCTTCTGCTCTTCCGGTCCCGGCGGCCAGTCGGTCAACACCACCTACTCGGCCATCCGCATCACCCACATACCCACTAACACCGTCGTAAGCTGCCAGGACGAGAAATCGCAGATCAAGAATCGCGAAAAAGCCATGCGCGTCCTGCGCTCCCGCCTCTACGAAGTCGAAATGCAGAAGCAGCACGACGCCCTCGCCAAGGAGCGCAAGCAGCAGGTAGGCTCCGGCGACCGAAGCGAGAAAATCCGCACCTACAACTTCCCGCAGAATCGCCTCACTGATCACCGCATCGGCCTGACCCTGCACCAGCTCGACATCATCATGACCGGCCGCCTGCAATCCATTGTGGACGCACTCATCGCCGACGACCAGGCGCAAAAACTCAAAGCAGACGCCGCCCAGGCTGCGTAAACGTGACGATTCGCGCCCTTATCGAAAAGGCTGAAACAGTTCTACGCGAAAGTCCGCATCCCGAGCGAGCGCGGCTGGATTCAGAGGCTCTCCTTATGCATCTCCTGCGCCGAAACAGGGCGTGGCTGCTCGCGCATCGCGACAAGGAAATCACCACCGCCGATACCAGTGAATATCAGGAACTGATCGAGCGCAGGCGCGAAGGCGAGCCAATTCAATACATCAAAGGCGAGGCCGAGTTCTATGGCCTGCCGTTCCGCGTGACTCCAGACGTGCTGATTCCGCGGCCAGAGACCGAGCATTTGGTGGCCGAGGCTGTCGCGCTTGCCTTCGTATTTCCCAAGCCCCGTGTCCTGGACGTGGGTACTGGTTCCGGGGCAATTGCAATTGCAATTGCCCATGAAGCACCTTCCTGTGCGGTGACGGCGACGGATGTTTCAGACTCGGCACTCGAAATCGCGCGGTTCAACGCCGAACGCACGGGGTTCGCGAAACAGATTCGTTTTCTCAGGGGCGATCTGCTTACCCCTGTGGCTGGCGAACAATTCGAAATCATCGCATCCAACCCGCCCTACATCCCAATAGGTGATCGCGACACGCTGTCCATCGAAGTCCGCGATCACGAGCCCCACTCCGCCCTCTTCGCCGGAGACGACGGCTTCGAAATCTATCGCCGCCTCATCCCCGGCGCCTTCGATCTGCTCGTCCCCAACGGCTGGCTTGTCCTCGAGATCGGCTTCGGCCAGCAATCGGCCATCGAAGTCCTCCTCCAATCCGCAGGCTACAGCCAAATTCACTTCATCCCCGACTACCAGGGCATTCCCCGCGTCGCAGCCGCCCAGCGAAGCTAAGAACCGAAGCACCCAATCCGCCTATCGGATAGCAATCAACAGACCTGCAGCAACACTCACGGACTGCTCATGCCCACTGCCGAAGTCATATCCATAGCTCGGCTCCACGTACCAGCCAAACCTCCGCTTCGGCCGAGGCCAGAACATGAAGTCGAGCGCCGCTTCGCCACCTACGGAATTGGTGCTGCTTCCGCCTTGGACCGTATGCGCCCACTCCGGCCCAATGCCAAACATGAATTCCGCGGTTTTGGAGAGCGTATAAGGCTTCTTGAAGAGAAGATCAGTATCCCACTCCGTTTGGCCACGACTGAAGAAAGGCGTTACTCCCGCTTCGATTTCCAGCCACTCCTTGATCGGGGTTACCTCGACGGCAACATTGGGCCCATAACTGGACTTGCCGTGGGTAACAGGCCACTCGCCAGCGGCCCCGACTTCCACAATGGCCTTCGGTTCCTGAGCTTCAACCTGGCCAAGAGCTCTCCCGGCAAACAACAAAGCGGCCACCCACACAACCAAGGTAGCTCTCATCAAAATCCTGTTCCCCCAGCCTGCGTCCATACCATCAGTATCCTCGAAAACACCTCACACTCTCGTGCGCAGGCATGACAACCCTGATCGAGACTGAACTCGACAGGCCCCGCCCGCGTACAAGTACTCAAACCGGCAGCGCAAGTTCGCCTGTGTTCACAGATGGACAGATCATTCCGGGATTGGACAGTGCGAGCCACACCCTTCTGGAAAGAAGAAGTCGAGCCATTCATTCCATGAGGCTTAATAGGCAACGCACCTCCCGGAGAACGGTACGCAAGTTGCCACAATTCCATTCACCGAGGGACGCTGCATGCAGAAACTGCTATTCGATCTCCGCTTCGTATTGCGCCAATTGATTAAGTCACCTGGATTTGCCATCACGGCAGTGCTCATGCTCGCATTTGGCATAGGTGCGACGACCGCGATCTTCTCCATCGTCGAGGCTGTGATCCTTCGACCGCTTCCGTTTCCAGAATCGGACCGGTTGATGGTCTTGGCAGACCGGCTTGCGGGGGTGAATCTCGGCGGAGGCGGAAGTGATGAAGCCGGCGTAACCGTGCCCGACATCCGTGCCTACACCCGCGACACGCACGGGTTTACCGCGCTCGGCGGCTACCAGGGCGCCGGTTACGAGCTATCCGGAATCGGCGAGCCGGCGCAGGTGAACGCGTCACGGCTGACAGCCGGTGTCTTTCCTGCCCTTGGCGTCAACCCGGAGCTTGGACGAGTTTTCACGGTAGACGAAGACGAGCATAGCCAGCAGGTAGCGGTGCTGAGCTACGCGACATGGGTGAGCCGCTTTCATCGCGACCCGCAGGTTCTCGGGAAGAAAATCCTGCTGGATCGCAAGCCGTTCATCGTGATCGGCGTAATGCCGCGCAACTTCGAGTTCCCACTGAACGCCGGTCAGCTGAATCGAACGGAACTCTGGGTTCCAATGAGTTTCACCGCCCCGGAGCTTACAACTGCCTCCGCGGCCAACTGGAGCTACCAGATGGTGGGGCGCCTGAAGCCGAGCATTTCTGCCAAACAGGCCGAAAGCGATGCGGAAACCGTCGCCCAGGAAATCATGCGCAACTACCCGGCAATGATGGCCAACCTGCACATCAGCGCCATGGTGCGCCCACTCCAGGAAGAGACTACGGAGCAGACTAAGCCCCTCCTGAAAACTCTCTTTCTCGCCGTCGCAGTCGTTCTCCTGATTGCGTGCGTGAACCTAGCTGGCCTGATGCTGGTGCGAGCCATCCGGCGGCAAAGAGAAGTTGCGATTCGCCTCGCGCTCGGTGCGAGAGCGTCGGCGCTGTTACGTCAAGCAATCCTGGAAAGCCTGGTGCTGAGCGTAACTGGAGGAGTGCTTGGATTAACACTGGCTGCGATTGCGCTTCGCGTCGGCAAGAGCGTGCTTCCCGAGAGCCTGCCGCGCATCAGCGAGATTGGCCTGAACTGGTACGTAGTCGGTTTCGCGCTCGCGCTGGGTGTTGTCACTGGCCTGGTCTGCGGGCTCGCGCCAGCCTTCGCGGCGATGCGAACCAACGTCAACTCCAACCTGAAAGAAGGCGGCAGAAGCGGCTCTGAAGGCGGTGGCCACGCGCGCTTGCGATCCACTCTTGTAGTCACCGAAATCGCAATTGCCCTGGTTCTGCTCACAGCCTCGTGCCTGCTGCTTCGCAGCTTCGAAAAAATGCGATCCGTCGACCTGGGTTACAGACCTGACCACATCACCACGGCTTCCTATTCGCTGCCGCAAAAGCAGTATGCGACGCAACCCCAGGTGGACACCTTCAATCGCGAACTGCTGAGGAAGCTGGATGAACTGCCAGGCGTCACATCCACCGCACTGACCAGCATGTTGCCTGCCAGCGGCAACAACAATAACCAAACCTTCGTAGTCGAAGGCTACGTTCCGCCCAAGGGTGCGGACATGAACCTGGCTACCGTCTCTCAAGTCATAGGCAAGTTTTTCCCATCGATGGGAATCTCACTGTTAAGCGGCCGCTTCTTTACCGAAGCAGACCGGCACGGCTCGCAACTGGCGGTCATCGTGAATCACAAACTGGCGCAGCATTTCTGGCCTGGCCAGGACCCCATCGGCAAACGCATGCGCATCGGTACGCCCGAGATGCAGACGCCGTGGCTGACGGTAGTAGGGGAAGTAGCAGACGTGAAGCTTTCCTCACCCGATGAGCCGTCCAAAGAGCAATACTACGTGCCCGTCGACCAGGCAGAGGACACTTTCGGGGCGCTTGCCAATCCGGCGACCGACCTCAATGGCAACGGCGGTTTTATCGTGCTGCGCTCCACCATTCCGCCAGAGCAGATGGAAAACGCACTGCGTGCAGCCGTTCGATCCATCGATCCACAACTGCCCTTGACCCAGGTGCAGACCATGGAGGAGGCCGTCTCGCAAAGCGAAGGCCCGCGGCGCTTCAACACTGTCCTGATCGGCAGCTTTGCCTTTGCCGCAGTCTTACTCGCCGTTCTTGGGATCTACAGCGTGATCTCCTTCACCGCAGCATCGCGCGTACAGGAGATGGCAATCCGCATGGCTCTTGGATCACAACGCGGAGCGATTGTGCAGCTCGTCCTGCGCTCAGGCACCAAGCTGGCCCTCGTCGGGTGCGTGCTCGGATTGGCCGGCGCCGCAGCAGCTTCGGGACTGATGCGTTCGCTTCTCTTCGATGTAAGCCCGTTCGATCCATTCATGTTGACAGCCGCGGCACTCGGAGTCTTGCTGCTGGCGATCGCAGCCTCCGCACTCCCTGCATTGCGAGCGGCTTCGATTGATCCCATGCGCGCCTTGCGAGGAGAATAACCTCAACCGCCTGCTCTCATACCTGCGTCCCTGCGAAGCATCGTTAGCTCTACAGGGACGCACGTGTCTTCACGCCTCGAAATCGCGCGCATGTTCAAGATCAGTCAACAACCCAACCTGCGTCGGCCGCCATCCCAGCCACTGCTGCGTAAGCGCACTCGAAGCCAGCCCATCGAAGCCCACGAAGAACCCCAGGAAGCCAAAGTGCTCGCCCGCCTCCTCAGGAGAAATGGATTTCACCGGGATCTTCAGTCCCCGCCCGATCGCCTCCGCAATATCCCCCACCGACACGCCTTCTTCAGCAACCGCGTGATACCTGGCAATCCCCGTACCCTTCGCGTCCCCATTTGCGGCAGCCCTCTCGAGAGCCAACCGGTAGACGGGCGCGACATCCAGCAGGTGTGCCGCAGACCAGCGGTTTTTCCCGTCACCCACATACGCCGAGACGCCCTTCGCCTTGGCAATGGCGATCGCATAACTGACCAGGCCCATCTTCCTTCGATCATGAACCTGTGGCAGACGCACCACCGCCACCGGTACACCCTTGGCCACCTGCGCAGCGCCAGTCGCCTCCGAAGAGCGAGGGTACGCAGCAGAGACTGGAGGCGGCACATCTTCCTCCGTTGCGGCGCGGCCGGACGCCAGGAGCAGAAGTCCGGAAGTGACCACCAATGGCCGGCCCGAACCGGCCAGCGTATCCCCCAGTGTCTCGATCGCGATCCGGTCCATCTCGCAGTTGGCCTGAAACTTCGAAAAATCGTGGTTAAAGGCAGTATGAATCACCCCATCCGACTGCGCCGCTCCACTGCGCAGACTCTCCAGGTCTTCCAAATCCCCTCGCTGCACCTCAGCCCCGGCGGCAATAAGAGCCTCGGCGCCCGCATCGCTGCGAGCCAGCCCAAGCACCTGGTGGCCCGCGCGAAGTAAATCCTCAACAACAGCGGTACCGATAAAACCTGTTGCACCAGTTACGAAAACACGCATTTTGATTTCTCCTTTGCATCTCTGCATTGCCAAATTTCGAAACCTGATTTCATGACCAGAACTGCGTTCACAGTCCGAGTATTATCAAGATGGAGATTGCGACGATACGATCCAGCTGTAGAGTCCGTATTATCTTCGCAATCGTCCGGAACGGTGCCAATACAGCCAATGGACCCACTCTCAGACGTCCTCTCGCTCCTGAAACCACGCAGCTACATGGCCGGTGGCATGGACGTGGGTGGAGATTTATCCATCCAGTTTCCAATGCATGATGGCATCAAGTGCTACGCTCTCGTTTCCGGCCACTGCTGGCTCATTGTGGAGGGCGTTCCCGACCCGCTCCTGCTTAGGGCAGGCGATTGCTTTCTCCTGCCCCGTGGACGGCCTTTTCGCCTCGCAAGCAACCCTGCCTTGACGCCAGTCGACGCCCTTACTTTTTTCGCGGACAAGCGAAACGGCAGTATTCGCACCATCAATGGCGGCGGAGACTCATTCATGGTCGGTGGCCACTTTGCCCTTGCCGGGAGTCACGCCGGCATCCTCCTCGACGTCTTGCCTCCCATCGTCCACATCCGCAAAGAGTCCGACAGGGCGGCCATGCGCTGGTCTCTCGAGCGGATGATGCAGGAACTGCGTGATCCGCAGCCAGGCAGCTTCCTCATCGCGCAACAACTCGCCTCACTGATGCTCGTTCAGGCTCTCCGGCTTTATCTCGCGGAAGGGCGGAATGGCGGCGTCGGCTGGCTCTTCGCCCTCGCCGACAAGCAGATGAGCGCAGCCATAAACGCCATGCACGCCAGCCCTGCCCATCGCTGGTCACTCCAGGAGCTGGCCGAGCGTGCAGGAATGTCACGATCCACCTTCGCCCTCAAATTCAAACAGGCCGTCGGCGACTCGCCCATGGAATACCTGACGCGTTGGCGCATGCTCCTCGCCGGCGACAGACTCACGAATTCCGGTGATTCCATCGCAGAGATCGCCCAGTCCCTCGGCTACGAATCCGAAAGCGCCTTCAGCACCGCCTTCAAAAGAGTCATGGCCTGCTCGCCAAGACACTACAGCCGCAACCAGAATCCGGCGGTCCGCTCCGTCCCTTCGTTGGCCGCAAGAGCAACTACCCACTCCAATCCGCTCGAACGCTCCAATCACCCTGAACCGATCGCACAACCTGTCGCAAGTTGACAAGCTCCACGATCCGACGGCGCCAGACTGTCATGCAAAGTATCGAAAATTATTTCACGCATCCTGTCGATTGAGCCAAGGTTCAGCCGTCATGGGAGTGAGGCGGCCAACGCCTAAAATTCATGACGGAGGACGAGATGCAATATCTATT
>Ga0302179_10002746_pt1 | contig 10214 bp, 8 predicted proteins | sample I_Palsa_E3_1_FD_198788 | JGI IMG/M metagenome (GOLD analysis project Ga0302179, IMG submission 198788) | Peat permafrost microbial communities from Stordalen Mire near Abisko, Sweden - I_Palsa_E3_1 | ecosystem: Environmental > Terrestrial > Soil > Palsa > Peat permafrost | place: Sweden: Abisko...
CAGATAATAAAAGCCCTGATCCAAAATCCAAAGCTATTGATCCTGGACCAACCATTTTCAGGCCTGGACCCTGAAGGAAGAAGATTATTGCATGAGCTCATTATCCAACTACAGCAGCGCGGCTTGAAAATGATATTGTTTGGACCTTTGCATGAGATACCGGAATGTTTTACTCATATTGCGATTTTGGAAAAAGGGGTCTTGGTTTCCGTTGCAGCAAAAAAAGACCAATTGTCTGTTCGAGAGCAAAGACCTGGACAGGTTTTAAGATCGAAGGTGCTCAATACCACCGGCGGTATGGCGCAGGCCGATTTTGAGTATGCTGTCCGGATGGTGGACACAAGCATCAGGTATGGTGGAAAGGAAATCCTTAGTCATATCTACTGGGAACTGCGCAAAGGCGACCGCTGCTGCATCAGCGGTCCGAATGGATCGGGAAAATCGACACTCCTAAGTCTGATCAGCGGAGATAATCCGCAAGCTTATGCAAATGAAATTTATCTTTTTGACCGCAGGAGGGGAAGAGGGGAATCCATTTGGGATATTAAAAAAAGAATCGGATTTGTGTCTCCTGAAATGCATCAGTTCTTTGATCCAAATGCCAGCTGTTTCCAGGCTATTGGCTCTGGTTTTTTTGATACCATTGGTCTTTTCCGGCCTCTTTCCGGGCGCCAGTCAGCAATAATCTTGCAGTGGCTGGATATTTTTGGCCTCACCGATAAAAGCGACCAACCACTCTCACAACTGTCGGCGGGTCAGAAAAGATGGGTATTATTAGCCCGAGCGCTGATCAAAAACCCGCCACTTCTAGTTTTGGATGAACCATGTCAGGGACTGGATGACGATCAAACCGATTTCTTTAGAGACCTGATCGACCAATTTTGTGCGGACTACGGCACTACGCTGCTGTATGTTAGTCATAACAGCTATGATGTACCTTCCTGCGTCAACCAAAACTTCCATTTGGAAAATGGGTCATTATACGGTTTGTAAATCTTATCGCCCCATCTTTGGTTTGTCCAAGAAGGAAAAGGACTGGCCATTTGATTTTCTTAGCGTTTTTGCAAAATAGTAAATGTGGAAAAAAAGCTACAAGCGGTCCAGGCATACGCTGTATGTAGTTGGAATACAGCCGCTGTAAACCCGGCATATAAGTTGTTTTAATCTGACTGGTACCTTAACACAGGACCGACACGCATCCACTGCGATCTATCTATAACTAAAAAAAAACAAAATGAAACATGCAAAATTGGGGCTTTTGGCAATGGGATTGGTTGCAGGAATATTGTTAGGATTCAATCCTAGGGTCAATGGGACTATTAAAGGAAGAGTGAGCCCGGCTGATGGAGGAAACAGGGTTTGGATTGTTTCGGCAGCAGACACACTGAAAATGCCCATTGACCGCGGTTCATTTGAGGTCAGGGATATACGGCCAGGAACTTATATGGTCATTATTGAAGCCAGGGCGCCCTATAAGAACACGGCAAAACCGGGTATTATGGTGACCGATGGACAGGTTTTGGATTTAGGCGAGATCATGTTAATCCAATAACATATGTATAAAACATATATGTAAATAGTTATAAATCAACATCAATATATTAATTAATAGTGAATTATTTGCCTCCTATCAAGGCTTGCTTGGGAATAAATCCAAATAGCTTAAATTTGTATACGCTTCAGGAAGCTGTAAAACTCAATTCGATCCTCAAGCGCCCACAACCACTTATACTACTTCATTAAATTCTTGAATCGTCTGCCTTTATTGTTTACTATTAAACTTGTGATGTATGTATTCCTATGCGTTGTTGGAGAAGGGTTGTTATTATTTGATCCAGGAGAAAGAAGATGAGTCAGTCAATCTGATCAAGATTAATCTGGAAACTGACCAGTGTATGTATGTGTCAAAATATTCGGATACGACTACGCTGGAATGGAAAAAGAAAAGTGATACGATATTTGATATTCTTGAATTATTAGGTGATGATAAAGTCAAGGACTGGGAAACGATGTACAATGATAACCAGGGCACTTATAATTACGAGGAAGATGAAGACTAAAGCCTAATAACTTTCTTTATATTTTGGTCTAGCATAGCGCCAGAGCCCGATGGAGGTGAGTATGGTTGCTGCCAGGAGGCTCAGGTAATACAAGAAAAAACTTTCTGCACGAATGGCATCGCTTTCAATCCTTAGATAACTGAAAATATAGATGACGATGAATGGGCCATAATTGAAAAGAAAACCAGCGTACACAAACCCCATTTTGTTAAAGTATTGGGTTATTCCGGTTAGTGTAAAAATGAGGGCGACCAGGGTACTTACGCCAATAATAATGGTTGATGATGAAAGATTATTACCCTTCCAAAATACTATGGCCAGTTCAAAAAATACAAACAGAACCAGTAGGTATAATAAGACCTTCTTCTTAACCCCCAATGCTGAAAAATAGAATACAAGAAGGGCTAGCGGCGCGTCCAGTAGATTATACAGTAATGTTATTTGACTCTGTAATTTGCTGTTTTCCGCCTGTCCTAACCAGTTAGGGACGTTTAGCAGCCCATTTGCCAACCAATAAATGGCTACAAAAAGATAGGCTTTTTCCCGGCTCATTTTCTTCCATAACAGCAGGACCAACGGCACAAAGCAGAAGGCTATGGCTAGGTTGGAGATATATGGATAAAGCAAGGATTGGACAGTTTTCACGGAAGGGGTTTACTTATATAAGCGAAAAAAGAGGCTCTTTTATTATTGGTAAAACTACTCGGTTTTATACTCTAATTACTGAAGTCTTTATTACGGATATTTCCATCCCAGGCTTAATCACTTATTCACATCACTGTATAATTCCGCAAAAATCCGTCTGGGCTTGATTCATTATATTTGCCGGATTTCTTAATCATTTAACACTGAACGATTAACGAAGCTTACCGCAATCAATTGTAAAAACCACTGTGTAAATGAGCTAATCCATGGGTGAAGCAAAGCAGGATCTGTTTGAGTATACCGAAGAATCCATCAAATCCCTCGACTGGAAGGAACATATACGGCTCCGTCCCGGCATGTATATCGGGAAGCTGGGAGACGGCAGCAGCCCCGATGATGGTATTTATGTCATGGTCAAAGAAGTCATCGACAATTCCATTGATGAACACATGATGGGCTATGGTAAGGAGGTAGATATCACCATTGACCAAAAAACGGTCACCATCCGCGACTATGGCCGTGGCATCCCCTTGGGCAAGGTGGTCGATGTGGTCAGTAAGATAAACACCGGAGCAAAATATGACAGCAAGGCTTTTCAAAAATCAGTTGGTTTAAATGGCGTAGGGACTAAGGCAGTCAATGCCCTGAGCCATCATTTTAAGGTTACCGCATTTCGCGATGGCAAAGAAAAAACAGCCGAGTTTGAGAGGGGAGCGCTGCTCAAAGAATATAAGGAGACAAAAACGAACCAGTCCAACGGCACTGTAGTGATCTTCATACCTGATGAAACAATTTTTAAGAATTTCCATTTTATTAACGAATACCTGGATAACCAGTTATGGAATTATTGTTATCTGAACGCGGGGCTGGTTATTAACTTCAATGGGAAGAAATATATTTCAAAAAATGGCTTACTGGATTTACTCAAGCGCCGTACCAATGAAGACGAACTCTGTTATCCCATCGTGCATCTGAAGGGGCCGGACATTGAACTTGCCCTTACCCACAATAATGATTATGGGGAAGAGATATTCAGTTTTGTCAACGGACAGTTTACTACACAGGGAGGCACGCATCAACAGGCTTTCCGGGAAGCGTTTGTGAAGGTGATCCGAGAGTTCTATAAAAAGGATTATGATTCTGCAGACATCCGCCAAAGCATCGTAGCTGCTATTTCCGTAAGGGTTGTGGAACCGATCTTTGAATCTCAAACCAAGACCAAGCTGGGTAGCCAGTATATTGCGGAAGGTGGGGCCAGCATGAAAAATTTCATCCACGATTTCCTAGTAAAAGAGCTAGATAATTACCTGCACAAAAACCACGCTACAGCTGATGCATTAAAAAAGCGCATTGAGCAAAGTGAAAAAGAAAGAAAAGAATTAGCGGGGATTAAAAAACTCGCCAATGAAAGGGCGAAAAAGGCCAATTTGCATAATAAGAAATTGAGAGATTGCCGGTTTCACTATAACGAAGAGGTCACTGGAAAAGACAGAGACTCTGTGATCGAGAAACAAAAGGAAAGTACGATTTTCATTACAGAAGGTGATTCGGCCAGCGGATCCATTACAAAAGTCAGAAATGTAGAGACCCAGGCTGTGTTCAGTTTGAGAGGCAAGCCTTTGAATTGTTTCAGCCTGACCAAAAAAGTAGTTTATGAAAATGAGGAATTTAACTTGCTTCAGCATGCATTGAATGTGGAAGATGGCATCGAAGGATTGCGCTATAATAATATTGTGATTGCCACTGATGCCGATGTGGACGGGATGCATATCCGCCTGTTGCTGATGACATTTTTCCTGCAATTCTTTCCGGACCTGGTGAAAAATGGGCATGTGTATATTTTGGAAACTCCTTTATTCCGCGTGCGCAACCGTCAGGAAACGATCTATTGTTATGATGAGGGAGAAAAGCAGGCCGCAATTAAAAAACTTGGGCGACAGCCTGAAATTACCCGGTTTAAAGGCCTCGGTGAGATTTCACCTGAAGAATTTGCCCGTTTCATCGGTTCAGATATGCGCAAGCAGCCGGTAATCATCGAACAGGGAGAACATATTCAGCAGTTGCTGGAATATTATATGGGAAAAAATACCCAGGAGCGCCAGGATTTTATTATTGGGAATTTGAGGGTGGAGATCGACCTGGTAACGCCGGACTGATGGCCAACCCTCGGCATGAGTCTTCTTTAAAACATTATCAAACATGATTCACATTGTTTTTCAACAATCGGATATTGGGGTTCTGAAAGAAGCAATTACGCTTGATCCGCAGCTGGAGGGGGAGGTCATTCAGATCATTGATGATTTTGCCGTGGGACCAATCCATAATATCCACACCCAGGAAGGCATGAGTATCCGTAAAGACTGGTGGCGGAAGGTCCTGTCAGGCGGCGATTACGATGGAATCTCAGATGATGGCAGGTTTCCCGATGACCTGGAAAGCCTTCGGCTGCTCCGGAAAAAATTGGTTGCTGATCCCCAGGAAATTGTTTGGATATGGGCAGCCCAGAACGCACACGATGTGAGCGGTTATTATTGGCTAACCGGGCAACTAAAAGATTTTCAAGGACGCGTCTTTCTTTTATATCTGAATAATCTCCCTTTTATCAATACAAAGGGCGCTATCTTCTATCCCACCAATCTTTTTGATATCCCCGCAAGGGAATTTTTGAAAGCCAAAAAATTGGCAAGGCAGGTTTCAGGAGCCGAATTTGAAACAGATCCGGATGAGTGGTCGAAACTGGGCAATGAAGACAAAGGCGTTCGCATATTGGAAGGAGCAAAGAAATTAGTCCAGTATGACGAAGATTTTTACGACCGGGATCTGAAAAAATTTATTACGGGAGATTGGATAAAAGCCAGTAAACTCATTCACCAATTCCTGGCCAAAGCGCAGCATATTACCGGCGACGCCTACTTACTGTGGAGATTGAAACAAATAATTTCCAGCAATCAGATAGATGTACAGGGACAGGTCAGTAAGATGAAAGAATTTGAGGTTAAATTGCAGGCTTCCCAACCCATCGTGGATCAGCAACCCTGAAAAAAGAATAAACAGGTCTAATGGAAAGAAATAAGAACCCGGAAAATCAACTGCAGCAGTCCGAATCGGGGCTGACCGGCCAGTATAAAAGCTGGTTTCTGGATTATGCTTCTTATGTGATTTTGGAAAGGGCGGTTCCTGCCGTGGAAGACGGGCTGAAACCCGTTCAGAGACGGATCCTCCACGCCATGAAAGAAATGGACGATGGCAGGTTTAATAAAGTCGCCAATATTATTGGACAGTCGATGCAATACCATCCGCATGGCGATGCTTCCATTGGCGAAGCCCTGGTGAATATGGGACAAAAGGATTTGTTAATCGAAACCCAAGGCAATTGGGGCGATGTCAGAACCGGCGATGATGCAGCGGCGGCCCGATATATCGAAGCTCGTCTGAGCAAATTTGCACTGGAAGTGGCTTTCAACGCAAAGACCACAGAATGGCAACTGAGTTATGATGGAAGAAAGAATGAGCCGGTCGTCCTTCCTATGAAATTTCCGTTGTTGCTTGCCCATGGCGCCGAAGGGATCGCTGTCGGGCTGGCTACAAAAATACTGCCGCATAATTTTGTCGAACTCTGCGAAGCGTCCATCAAACAGCTTCGTGGCAGAAGATTTGAATTGTTCCCTGATTTTCAAACTGCGGGAATGATCGATATCACCAACTATAACGAAGGTAAACGCGGCGGAAAAGTAAGGGTAAGGGCACATATTGAAGAGCTGGATAAGAAAACATTGCTGATCCGTGACGTGCCTTATGGTATCAATACCACCCAGTTAATTGACTCTATTGTCAAAGCCAACGAACAAGGAAAAATTAAGATCAGGAAGGTGACCGATAATACAGCAGCGCAGGTGGAAATTCAGGTTGACCTGGCCCCTGGCATTTCTCCCGATATCACCATTGATGCCCTGTATGCTTTTTCAGATTGTGAGATAAGCATTTCACCAAATGCCTGTGTGATCCGCGAACAAAAACCGGAGTTTATCGGTGTGTCGGAGCTTTTGAAGATTTCCGCAGGCAATACCAAAGAACTGTTAAGAAAGGAATTGGAAATAAAACTCAGCGAGCTCCAGGATAAATGGCACTTCACCTCGCTTGAAAGAATATTCTTTGAAGAAAAGATTTATAAAGAACTGGAGAAAAAACATGAGAACTGGGAAAAAGTATTGAGCGCAATCGCCAAAGCGTTTGAGCCTTTCCGTAAGCAGCTGAAGCGGGCTATTTCAAAGGAAGATACCATCAAACTCACAGAAAAGCCGGTGCGTAGGATTTATAAGTTGGATATCGAAGAATTGAATGCGCAGATCAAAGCAATTGACGCGGAAATCAAACAGGTCAAAAATGACCTCAGCAACCTGGTTGACTTTGTCGTTGCCTATTATGAAAATCTTTTAAAAAAATATGGAAAGGGCAGGGAACGGAAAACCGAGGTCCGCTTATTTGAAGCGATACAGGCCAAACAGGTAGCCATTGCCAATACTAAACTCTATGTGAACTGGGCGGATGGATTTATTGGGACCGGATTAAAGAAAGATGAATTTGTGACCGATTGCTCCGATCTGGATGACATTATTGCTTTCACCAAAGCAGGTAAAATGAAAGTTGTCCGGGTCGCCGATAAGGCTTTCATAGGGAGGGATATCCTTCATTTGGCTATTTTTCAAAAGAATGACGAAAGGACCACCTACAATATGATCTATACTGATGGAAAAACAGGGATCAGTTATGCAAAGCGTTTCAATGTGACCGGAGTAACACGGGATAAGGAATATGACCTGACAAAAGGAGAAGACAAAACCAGGGTTCAGTATTTATCGGTCAATCCAAACGGAGAAGCTGAAGTGGTGAAGATTCAATTAAGCCCAAACTGTTCAGCAAGGACAAAGGAATTCGAGTTCCATTTCGAGGAATTGGAAATAAAAGGCCGCGGCAGCATGGGTAATCAGGTAACCAAATACCCGATCAGGTCGGTGAAACTCAAGGAGGCCGGCAGATCAACGCTAAGCGGGAGGAAACTATGGTTTGATGAGGTATTCGGAAGATTGAACACTGAAGAAAAAGGACGTTCCATTGGCAGTTTTGAATCCGAAGACCGAATCCTCATCCTATACAAGGACGGTCATTATGAGATAACAGACCAGGAACTGACACAACGGATCGAAGGGGACAAGGTTTTACTCATTGAAAAATTCGATCCGGAAAAGATTGTTACCGCCGTGTATGCAGATATGGAAAAAAAGCAGTTTACCGTGAAACGGTTTAGAATTGAAACTTCAACCCTGCACAATAAATTTTTCTTCATCAAGGAAGGAGAGGGGAATTTTTTGGAAGCCGTCACCACTGATCCTGATCCCGTCCTTTATTTTGAAAAGGGACGTGGGGCACAGGTCCGAAAAATCAAATACAAAATTGGAAGGAATGTGGAGGTGACCGGATGGAAAACGGTTGGCACGCGCCTGGATGACTTTGCCAAATCCGTCAGCATGCATTGGGTGATTCCAAAAAACGATACCTCCCAGCAGGAATTGTTTTAAGCCGGTCAGGTTTTCTTTCTTTTGAACTTGACCGTTGCGTTTCCCTTGAAATCACTGCTCATATACACTTCATAACGGTTATCGCCGTCATTGACGATCATGACTGCGGTGTTCGGAGGGTATTTGCCCAGATTTTCGGCAAACATACTGACTTCATTTGTTTCTAACATGCTGTCGAGTCTGATATAAATATTCAATGCCTGCGCCGTCAGTTCCTGATGAGCCAGGATCAATTTATTATTCAGGAAGACCGAGATGCTGTCGCCGTCGACGATTCCATTATCATAGAAACTCAACCTTATGGAATCAGAAGTGATCTCCAACTCCTTACCAACCAGATTTTTCCGTTTTTTGTAGGAGTCATTTATTTTTGAGATATCTGGTTTTGGGACAACCGGTTTTTGCTCTACCACTGGTTCGGCGTGGCTGGCATTTTGAGATACATTGGTTTGGGTATCGATAATCGTTTTGTCGCTCTTCAATGTTTTTGTGCCGGTTTCCTTTTTTTCTTCCTTTTTGGCAGTGGCGTTTCCTTCGATATATTCTTCGGAAGGGGGTTTCCAGAACTTTCGGGCTGAAGTATAATCCTTTACGACGCTGTCCTGATTATCGGAGTCTGAAAACAGGGTATAGTTTACCCTCAGATCGGGACAGGTGTATTCATATTTTTTGTCACGGTAAAAAAAACCATTCAGGCTGCTTTTTATTTTTGAAACCATCAATGTACCGTAAAAACTGGTTATGCATTCCACACTATTGACCGTCGAATTGGTATTGTAATAAATAATGGGAATATCCCGGATGATCACGGTCCTGGTAGCCGCATTGTAGGTGCCCTTCACCAAATAACTCTGGTAAATGTCCTTAAAATAATATCCGAAGAAACCCCGAACCTTATCTCCCTTTTGCTGGATGACGAGTTCTGTCAGATAATTGTTATGCATACCGGCAATATCCACATTCGCCTGTCCATACCAGTAGCCGGTAACTTTCTGGGCCTGAACCGTATAAAATGTAAAAAAACCTAAAAAAATCAATAATTTTTTCACTGAATGCTGATAAAGTCTGGAGAAATTATTATTAAACGTCGATTCACTGCAATCATTATCCGGCCTAGCTACTATTTTTCCCATCGGTTTTCCCATTTTTAACCCTAATGCCCCTTATTTCAAAAAACGTTTCATTTCCCTATCGGTGTCTCTTTTCTTAAGTGTATCCCGCTTATCGAAAGTCTTTTTACCCTTGCCAAGACCAATTTCGAGCTTAACCAACCCCTTTTCGCTAAAAAAAACCCTTAGTGGAACGATTGTGTAACCCTTTTCTTTTGTCTTTGTTTCGAGTTTTTTTAGTTCCCGTTTGGTCAATAAAAGTTTCCGGTCGTGTACCGCCAGATGATTATTGGTGGTGCCGAAGAGATACTCGGCAATATGCATGTTTTTTACCCAGAGTTCTCCTTTCTGGAATAGGCAAAAACTATCGGCAAAATTTACTTTTCCTTCGCGGATCGACTTTACCTCGGTTCCGGCTAAAACCATACCTGCATCGTATTTGTCTTCGATGTGATAGTCATGATAAGCCGATCGGTTTCGTATTTCCGGACTGTTAGTAATAAATAAAATGTTAACTTTTTTTGTAAACCCGCATGGTGCCCAACCGTTAACCTAATGCCGTTTAATGTTTAAACAGACATAATACGGTAGCAATCTTCTCTTTTAATTCCTTGCGGTTTACGATAAAATCCAAAAAACCGTGCTCGAGTAAGAACTCACTGCGCTGGAAACCTTCTGGAAGATCTTTTTTGATAGTTTCTTTAATGACGCGTGGTCCGGCAAAACCGATCAGGGCCCCTGGCTCGGCAATATTCAGGTCGCCAAGCATTCCAAAAGAAGCCGAGATGCCTCCAAAAGAAGGATCGGTTAACAGGGAGATATAA
>Ga0302179_10002749_pt1 | contig 10207 bp, 10 predicted proteins | sample I_Palsa_E3_1_FD_198788 | JGI IMG/M metagenome (GOLD analysis project Ga0302179, IMG submission 198788) | Peat permafrost microbial communities from Stordalen Mire near Abisko, Sweden - I_Palsa_E3_1 | ecosystem: Environmental > Terrestrial > Soil > Palsa > Peat permafrost | place: Sweden...
AAAATTCACCGAAGCCCTCGATCTATACACAAAAGCAATTCTATGCAACGCAGACCCAGTATTCTACTCCAACAGAGCTGCATGTCCGTCTCCCCCAAAACACACAACTGACATCTAGGCTTCGCAGCACTAAAACAGCACGACAAAGTCATCGAAGATGCCTCCGCGGCACTGAGTCTCAACCCCGACTACTCGAAAGCGCTGCGTCGACGCGCCCACGCCTACGAAGAAACGAACCAGGACCAGGCCGCCTTGAGTGATTGGACCGCGGCCTGTATCGTCGAGGAATTCAAGTACCAGGACTCCACGAATGCGGTCCAGCGCGTTCTAAAGCGCCTGGCAGATACCCAAGCCGCTGAACGGATGGAAAAGAAACCACGCAAACTACCTAGTCCAAACTTTGTGCTCGCGTACCTGTCCTCCTTCCGACCTAAGCCGTGGCCTGCGATTCCCGAGAATCCAAGTGAAGGGGACCTTGCGCTGCAGGAGGCGTTCAAATTAGTCGATGAGGCAGAGTTCAACGATGCGAGCGATAAGTTCGATAAGGCCATTGAGTTGGGGTGCAGTTATATGCCTCTTGCTTTGAATTACACTGGGACCTTTGCGTTTATCAGGGGAGATCCAGATACTGCGATCGAGGAGTTTAATAAATCCCTTGCCCTGGACGAGAAACAGCCACAAGTATGGGCCAAGCGCGCGTCTGTGCAAATGGAGAAAGGTACCCCTCGCATATTCCGACAAAGGACTTCCGTCACATGGACAGAGTTGATTCTAGGCGACCGAACCGAAGCAATGAAAGATTTTGCAAAAGCACTTGAAGTCGACCCCTCGGATCCAGATGTCTACTACCACCGCGGCCAAGTGCGTTTCCTGATGGGCGATTTCTCCGACGCCGCGAGCGACTACGCCAAATCCGCCGAGCTAGACAAAAAGTTCGTCTACTCGCAAGTGCAACTCGGAGTAGCGCAGTACAAGCTCGGCCAAATCAAAGACTCGATGGTCACGTTCCGGAAATGTCTCAAGAACTTCAAAAACTCCGCAGAGGTGTATAATTATTATGGCGAGATCCTGCTTGATCAGGGCGACTTTGCGCAGGCGACGGAGAAGTTCGAGACGGCAATTGAGCTTGAGCGACAGAGTGCGAGTGTCCCGGGGGGGAAGAAAGTTAGGAATGTGATGCCGTTGGTGAATAAGGCGATACTGTCTTTGCAGTGGAAGAAGGATGCGCTGGAGGCGGAGAAGTATCTTAAGGAGGCACTCAAGTGTATGTCCTTACGCATTTGTTGTGGAGATTGATGGTAGTGGATCCGGAGGCTGATATTGCGACTGCGACGTTGGCCCAGATTTTATTGCAGGAAGGACGGGCTCCGGAAGCATTGGAGTATTTCGAGAAGTCCGTTGAATTAGCGAGAACCGAGCAAGAGCTCGTAAGCAGCATATCCTACGCAGAGGTATGAACCCCTTAACCCCTCTCAACATTTTTATCTCCACCCTTTCCCGAACCGTATCACAATCTCTTCATCTCCTTCTCCAGTTCAGTGATGTATTACAACCACTAACTTTTATGCAGGCCACTCGAGCACAACTTGACGTCACAACAAAATACCCCCACCTCGCCGAGAAACTATCCAAATTGAGCGCCGCAGTCCAACAACAACCAGGATTATAAACATCCCCTCGCATAACCCTTCGATCCACGTTCGTGAGAAGTCTAAACGACGAGGTCCCTGGGTGAACACTCCTTCGGGTCATCTCAACTCAAATGTCATTCACTGTTCGGGGCGAATTTATAACGGACTGCTATATCGTTTATAGTGGTATTAAACTGTTTTGTTGTCGTTGTTATTGTTGTCGTTGTCGTGTTGCTTCATATAGGAAGGGAGGGCATGTATGTAGCTCATTAATTTTTGATCTACTCCATTGTGCTGTTATATGATGACTTTACACAGTAATGTATTGGGTTCGACATGTGTTTTGTGTTCCGAGAGTTGATTATAGTGTGTGTGTTCTAGATCTAACGCCATGCCTCGTACTATGTACATGTATTCGTTACAACTTTATATGCGCCGCGGTGCGCAGTGTTGTTTCATAGATTCCTTTGCCACGACTATTCATTCTCCCTGATGTGCTCCATGCTTTTGACGTGAGGGCTTTTGATGATTGATGCGACTTCGGTGCTGGGCTGTTTGGCGTGTGTTTTAAGTGAGCGCCGCCTGAGCTAGCCCGGCTATTTCGAATGTCTTTTTGCTTGAGAAGACTATGTCCACTGGCCATCGATATTCCATCCACTTTGCCCAAACTATCATCAGCCCACAGTCCTCGGACCGCAAAAGCACACAAAACATAAACAAGGGTACAAAAAAAAAGAAAAAAAATCCCTAGAACATGCAACACAGCAACAAATGCATCGATATAAACAAAGTCACCCCTAAAACACAAGGATCCATCCTCAAACAAAAGAAAAGGACAAAGCAACAGGGCAACAGGGCAACAGGGAGTACATACTGAAATAAGCAAACTTCCTCCCAAAATACTTCCCCGCAAACGGCAACAAAACAAGATTAAACAACAAAGCCAGCTGCTTCAAACTCTCCTGCCACTCCTGTTCCGCCAAATCATCCTCGTCCTCGTCCTCGTCGGAAACAGTGCTCGGGGCGGTCGACGAGCTCGGTGAGACGTGCAGTTCTGAGTGCGTGGGCGAGGTGGGCGGGTAGACTGCTGCGCGGGAGGATCGTTGGGAGGGAAGAGAGGGGAAGGAAAGGGGATTGAAGGACATGGAACAATGCTTGGAGGCAGGCGGGTGCGAGAAGAAAGCGCGTGGGCTGAGGGAAACGGATGGTGTCAGGAGGAGGAGGATTCAGGTTAGGGTTTTTTTGACGATCGTTATCTGATCTCGCCGGCGGAAAAGGGGCGAGATGTGTGTGTACATAGGGGATTAATCATTAGTCTTGATTGTGCATACGTATGTATACAATGGTATACATAATGGTATCATCTCTTCTACGCTAAGAATCCTCTTTTAAACACCATACGACAACATCCCCTCTCCTGCGCCAATCATCATGAAAATGGGAATTAAAAAATCGGGCACACTACCATCAGATGCCATCCCAAACACAATTGTATGTATATTGTATGTGTGTATTACCTCCCGATACTTGTCCCGTATGATATCCAGATTCGCACTCAACGTATCGAAGAACACCAACCGTTGCGGAAGTTTGGATAAAAGCTGGACTATAAATCCCTCTGGATCAGCATAAAACCGATCCGCCTCATCCATGTATCCCGTCCTCTCCTCTCTGGATAACCTACTCTCAGCCCCATTGAACAAAACACAAGGAAAACGGGGTTTGGTAGGGAGGACTACGTCAACGGTGGATCGCAGGATAATTTCCAGACATCGATATCGGGACGTTGTAAATAAACTTGCCACGGCGTCGAATAACAAGGCATCAAAAACCCCAACGACCCATTCCGGGGTGTATCCTCTCTGAGAAAATGCATCACAGAGATAACCCCCGCCCCATGCACGCGGGTGAAATAATACGCCAATGCCAAATTAAACAGGACCGCGCCGGGGAGTACGATGCGTTTCATTCTGCGTGACAGACGCGATATAGAGTACCCCGCGAACACCAGCAATAAAGGCGACAAGGGCGAAATAAACCTCACCTCCTTATGTTTGATCAGTGAAAACAGGGCCACCACGCCTGCTACCACGGACCCGTATAGCGGGACTTTGTGGGTCCATAGGCCGTGCAGCGCGCTGGGGAGGTACGTCGTGAGTAAGATGGGGAGACCCTGCGTGAGGTAGTAGTGCCAGGGCATGGCGCCGTAGAATACGCTTAATTCGTCGAGGAGGTTGAATTTGAGGAAGTTCAGGGGCGGGAAGGTCGGGCGGTGGAAGTACAATGTGTCGAGAACGAGGACTGCGAGGAGGGTTGTGGGGCCGATGATCAGGGCGTGGAGGAGCAGGGATGGGGAGAGCGATTGAGTGAGGAGGAGGAGGAAGGTTATTATTGAGGTTGGTCTTAGGAGGACTGCCAGGGAGGCGAAAAGTAAGGAGAGGGATAAACGACTGGTATTAGAAATAAAACGGACGGGATAAGGGGGGTACAGAGAGGATGTGTTGGAGGGGAGGGCGGAGAGGGATGGCCAGGGCCAGTAGAGAAAAGCCCCGGCCGTGAGCGTGGTTTCCACGGAATTTGAGAATGTCCTCGTAAGAGTGAACCAATTCCACGGCGAAGTGATCGAACAGAACAACTACCATCAATCAAAACCCATTTAAAGCGTTTACCGTCCATCTAGCGACATTAGAATTAAATAACCGTCTGGCAAGTTGATAAGTCCATAAATCACAGAATCCCGCAATAACACCCTGCAAACTCTTCGCCGCGGCAATCTACCATCAACCACCTTCCGCTTACGATAACTCACCAGAACATACGGATTGGTGACTCCCGCGGTCTTGAGAATCCACCATAAACAAGTGAAGACACTAGGATACAAGAACCCTCGAATGCCCTCTCTCCATTCCCATGTCAATTCGCCGTAGCCAAAGACGGCGTGCCATGCCGGTTCCAAGGACTGGTAATACTCGTCAGGCTGGAAGAAAGTCGTTATTGTCAAGGCATTGAGGATCCGAAGAGAGATCAGGAAGACAAGCAGAAGTCTGTCCTGGAGGAGCAATTGAGGCGAGTCAGGGGTGTTGTGTGCGCGGCGTTTTATGCGTAAGGGAGGAGCACGGGATTTACGAGGAGTCGACCGTGCTGAGTGGTCCATGCTGACATCTCTGATCTCTCAAGAAAGGACCGGCCGGATTGTGTCGGCTTTGTGTTGTGAGGACTGACTCTGAGAACGAAGGAGCAGGGACAGAGAGGGCAAATTGTCGTTTCAAGAATAACAAAAGAAAGCCATTCTTTTTAGAGGAGAGAATCCGGGGTTGTTTCAGGTCAGGATCGTCAGCTGATGTGAGCTTGCATGTTTCTGAGCCGTTGGAGCCAATCACACGGATGGACTTGGTAACATGGCTATCCAAGCCAACACAAAAAAATTGGGGCCCATTCCGATCCGTCCTGCAACGCAAGCACATCAATCATCAGTGATCACACAAGCCATCATCGCCCACACCAAGCATCACTCATCTCTGCGACACAACAAACAGCCTATCGGTCAATAACGACCACAATAAGAGAACAACGACGCCAACAAGGACACCACCAGCGATCCGCAGCAACAGCGATGGACTTGTCGTCCTTGCAGAACGATCTCCCACGGGGATCAAAACCTTCGCCGCCCCCATCGCTGCCCCCTCCGGCACTCACAACAGACTTCAAAGCCGCCGCCCTGGCCGTCACCAAACTCTACCAGAACTCCGCCAGACAAATCGACCATGCCCGACAGGAGGGATACCTGTCTGCCGTGCAGGAAGTCGCGGCCTTGTTATCGGGGGGCGAATTGGCCGGCGATCGATTGAAAGAATGGTGTGCGGTGGGACTTAGTAGGATTACCGCCCAGCAGGACGAGGAGAACCGGACAAGGGCCCCGCGTAGTGTTGCTGCAGGGGAAGATGGGCAGACTGAGGAGGAGACCACGGGGACGGGAGGGTCGAGAAGAGACGGAACTGAGTTGACTCCCCCTGCGAGTTCACCTGTCATGTCTACGAGGATGCAGTTACCGTTACAGAACCCGTTCGGAGATACAGAGTTTACATTTCAGTCTACGATTCCCGGGCTGCGAGCAGGGTCAAGTGGACATTCATCTCCGACACCGTTTCAGAGGGATCAGAATGAGGTGACTTATGAGGTCATCGAGAATAATGGGCCGGGGAATACAAGGAAGAGAGGAGTAAATCATCAGCTTGGAGCAATTTGGGATATCGGAGGATCTGGAGGGAATAAGAGAAGTCGATATATGTAATGGGGGTGATGCTGTATATTAGGATATGTATTAGCATGGGTGCATAACTTGCATTTTGGTCGATATAGTAGTGGCCCATAACGGAATGGCATGATCTTATCTACATTATCTTCTAGAGAAGTTTTTTGAGATTTGGATAGATTCTGATGATTTGATGATAATGTGACAATTGCTCTCGCTAGCTGAAAGACGGCTATTTTGTGTTCATTTCTAGACAATCTAGGACGAAGCTCCGACAAATCCCCTCTTGTAGAAGTCATCCTGCAGCGCCTTCTTCGTTGCCTCCACCGCCTCCTTCGCCTCTTTTTCAAACTGCTCCTCCATAGCCCATATTTGCTCATCCGGAGAAATATATCCCTCGGGAACATAAGCCTTCCCTTGAACCCAGTATGTGTACTCTAGCGCAGCACCAGGTTCTCTCTCCATCTCGGTATAGAATTTAGGCGCCATCCACAACTCGTAAATCCACTCTGCTTTCTGTTCGTCGGGGATGGTTTGTTGCAATCTACTTACAGCGAGGAGTTGGTCGATTTTAGCGAGGAGTTCTGCCTTTGGTCGCCAGTACCATCGCGTCTGCTCCAGAGGGGAGAAATCATCTCTCTTCTCAATGACACCCCGGAACTTCTCCAGATGAGGAATAAAGAAGTCTACCACCAGCTTCTGGTACAATTTATCCCGTGCTGCAATGCTCTCGGGGTCCGATGCGTTATCAGTGATCTCCGCGTAGTGCCTATCACCAATATGACCATGGCAAGCAGCAATGGCCACCTCCTTGGCAAGAAACTCGCGTTTCTCCACAGGCGGTAAACCCTTCTCCAGACGTTTCACCCTCTCCAACGCCTCCCGATGAAACCTCAATCTCCTCAATCGTTGATTCTTGGTCGTCATGTCAAAACACGCCTCAAACAAAGCCTTCCGATCCCCCGTATCTTCGATGTCGGCAAACTGCGCATCCCAGTCCCACATGTTGATCTCTCGCTTTACATTGAAAATGAGGCGCTCATATCGTCGTTGGGCGGGCTTATCTTCCTCCGGCACGTTCCGTCCCACAAGTATTTGTTCGACGATGTTGTTCCGCTCGTTCTGGTATTCATAGTGCGCTTGGACGGATTTCTCCCGGAATTCTTTGGCTGTCGGTGGAGGGGGCGGGAAGAACAGATGACGGCAGAAGAGGAATTGTCTGCGGGGCAGGTCTAGCAAGATTCGCCAGTATGGGCGTTGGTCCTTCGCCCACGTTTGGAAGCCCTGGAAATCTTTCAAATTGGGAGCTATGACCTATTGTCAGTATCTTCCTGTTATACACACAATTACCCTTGGCGCGCGAAGATTTCTCTCCCACTTCGTTCCTCCCGGTGCCGTCGGTGCTATTCAATCAGTCCGGTTCTCCGCAACCTAATCCCCCCGGGACAGAGAGAGCGCAATGGGATACTTACGAATATAAGGATCCGGATGTCTATTGTCATACAATTCCTTTTCCGTCGCATCGATCAGTCTCTGCAAAATCCTCGGATCAGAAACATCTTTATTGGCATCGAAACGTCGACGGATCTCCATTGCCTGAGAGCGGAATACATCGTACCGGGGAGTCCACGACATTTGCAGCTTGAGCGCCCGGCGGTAGAGGCGCATAACGCGGATTTGGTTCAAGGCGGTGAACGCCGGGATGTGCGCCGCATTGAGAAAGGAGCCTGACATCCTGACGGGATGGATTCAGGTGGATTGACGGGACGACGGATGGGCGTTGAGCGGCGAGCTCCACAGGTGAAGTGGTGGTGATGGAGACGAAATTATAATGTCAACCAACTTTCAGGAAGCCGGGACGTGTCTCGAAGTAGCCGGGAGGGTGCTTGAGCCGAGGCAGAAAGTACGTAGTAGGACTCGGAAGCACCGCTCGCGCTGGCGTTGGTTTCGAGACTAGAAACAAACCTGACTGCCCTTCTTTCCTAAAAGGGTAAAATTTGTGGCCGACAGCCCATTTGCTGTTTCTTCTTTTTCAGAGGCAAAACCCTTCGATCCACATGGTTACGGTGTTGGGCACGGTTTGCGCAACCAACTTTTCTCATTTGATGGACATTCCTCAGCGTGCAGAAGAACCAAGTGCTACGTCTTCAGGAGGGTCTTCCCACATCCCGACCCCGCCGGCCACGCAAACTGAAGATACATCCAACCACTCGGAAGATTCATTCGGGTACGCTAACGATGAATTTGTAAAAGTCCCGCTGAACAAGGTGAAGCAGCATTTCAAGTAACAATCCGTCACGTACACATCTGCTTATAAGGAGGACACTTCCCCAGGAATCCCGAGTATTCGAGATCGAACAAGGATCCGCCACAGTAGTCCTCGCTCTTCTTTCCGAATGCCAAACCAAGGCGCGCCATCCCCGCCGCTATCTCTTCAACGACCGCTATCTTTTGGTGAAAGAAATGCCGTCCCAACTCCACTCTCGAATAGCCATGTATGTTCAAGACGCAATTCACAATGCTTTTATCCAATGTTTGCCGCAGCAGCAGAATGGTCTTCGGGAGCGGTGGCAGATTGAAGGCTGTGGAGATGGATGTAACTAACTCCCTATTACAAGCGACTAACCATTGCACAGGCTTAGAATTTCCCCGTTTTCGTGGGGAACCGGACGCTGGTGTTGCGTTCCGTGGCGAAAGATGTCCGTTCGCGTTGGTGGAGGTGGGAGTCTATGATACAGGTGAGAAAACGAAAAGACGCGCTGCCCACTGGATTACCCGCGGTAAACCTGGTGTACATACTCTTGACGGTCCATAACCTGCCTCGTAGGTGAATTTCTCGCTCTCGGTCAAAATTGGCCGAGGCGCCAACTTCCAAGTGGTTGAATTGGAGGCGGAAGTATTCCATAATGATATGTCGCCGGCGGTGGCAATGCAAACTCATGCAGCGATCCATGGAAAGACCTGTTCGTTTGATGGTGTTAATCATCCCTTATTTTCTTGCCCGATCTAAATCATCAGGACTTCCTCACTTCGGCCAGAACGTCGATCCGAGTACCCACCGCTGGACTCCCCGCCCTCAATCTCCCTCCTGGGTTCATCGTGCCGACCGGCCCATTTATGGAGATCGACCTAGGTGACCTCCTCCCAAAAGCGAGGGCGGCGGTTAGATACTGATTTATGGCTGGCGCGCTCGCACCCAACATGACACTATCAGAGCTTTTCGGTGGGTGGATTTGCGCGAGGGTGGGCCGAAGTGTGATTGCTGTGTGTGTGAGAGTATGATTAGGTTCTTTATTTCCCTTCTCTCTCCGGGGTCTGGAATTCGGGTGTCAATAAATTGGGGTATATTGCTATCGGCAGAGGCGTATCAGGCGTTAGTATAGAATTTGGATTTCTTGAAAATTGGGGCACTCCTGCTTTGCAGTTGCAGAGAATCTATGGTAAGCATCTGGAATGATTCTTCCATATTGTGTTGATGTTGATGTTGCTGTGATGGCGTTACGGCCAGAAAATTGTGAGGCACTTTTGAATATTCTGTCTTCGATGGAAACGTCACCTCAGTTCATCCTTTGCCTTCCGGTCGAGCTCCTAATCCAGTATGCCAAGCAGGGCTCCGGCGAGATTATAATGTCAACCACTTTTTAGGAAGCCGGGACGTATCTTGAGAAGAGCCGGGAATTAAACGAGGGTGATTGTGCGCTTGAGCCGAGGCAGAAGCAAGAAAGTATGTATGTATCTCGTTCCCGTTTCTATAACCCCTGAACGCAAAGAACATAACGCACGCGTAAAACCACAGGAAATATAAGACAGGGCATTCTCTGCCCCCCATCTCGTCAAGATACCGCGCCGGAAGGAAAATTTGAGATCCTCACTTCTTCAGATGTACCCCTACTTTCTTGATATACATAAGCATCTTGTGGGGGCACATGAATTGGAATTTGTAGTAGGGAAAGATGATATTTAAGTGGCACGGTCCTCTCATCTCAACCGGCACACCCCCTATAATCTTATCACAAACTTCTGTTGGGCCAAGATAGGGGCTCCTCAGCTGCAGGCAGGTTGTTCCTTACAACGAGGAATGGATTAATGGACATGACTTTACATCTTGGGGGGCTCAAACCGCGAACCAGATGGATGGCAAGATCCCCAGATCTCATTTCCTGAAGTAATTTCCGGCCTGGTCGGTATTGAAATACGTCATTTTGTGGCACCCTGCCCGCGAACCTTGATTTTGAACAAGCGTTCCACACAACTTCCCCGCCAACAGTCAGCTCGCCGCATTTCAAAGTCTCGTGCTTCAGGACGCTGTGTATCAAGACTCGGT
>Ga0302179_10002755_pt1 | contig 10196 bp, 6 predicted proteins | sample I_Palsa_E3_1_FD_198788 | JGI IMG/M metagenome (GOLD analysis project Ga0302179, IMG submission 198788) | Peat permafrost microbial communities from Stordalen Mire near Abisko, Sweden - I_Palsa_E3_1 | ecosystem: Environmental > Terrestrial > Soil > Palsa > Peat permafrost | place: Sweden: Abisko...
TTTTTTCAGCCAGGACCTCGCGATTTTGGGCAGGCACGTTTTGCTGGTGGAGGGGCTGGTGCATTCGGGAGTGACCACCGAATTTCTGATGAGCGACTTGCGCGAGCGGGGCGCTGCTTCAGTCAAGCTGGTTACGCTGCTCGATCGGCAGTCAGCGCGGAGGGTGCCACTGCAGCCGGATTATTTCGGGTTTCTGGTGGATGACACGTTTCTATGCGGCTATGGCTTGGGCAGTCCGGAGCAGACCGGGCGCAATCTGCCTTACGTGGCGGCGACTACCTGACTTGGAGAGGGGCGCCAACTGAAGTACTGGCGTCCCAGGAGCGCCCTGCGACCGAACTATATGCCGACCCCGGAATCCGATCCATTCTTTGGCCCGTAACTTATGTACCCAGCTTTACTCTCCGTTTTGTTTCGAAAAGGTCTAGAATAAGGAGGCAGTCTTTTTCGGTCGAATTTCCGTCTCCGGCATCTAACCCATGAGCGGGAGACGCGATGTCTTTTTGTGATGGTCCACACTTAGAGGAGTTTTAGGTGAATTCAACAATCAAGACGGTACTTTTCTGGGCTGTGATCGTCGTCTCGGCCTTCCTGCTGTGGCAGGTGGTGAAAACGGGCAGCAACGCTCAGAAAGAAAAAGAAATTGGCTTTTCTGAATTTCTGTCGGAAGTGGACCAGGGCAATGTTCGCGACGCGACTTTCATCGGACAGGAAGTGAAGGGAAAGTTCAAGAACGATTCGCCTTTTCATACCATCGTGCCCGCCAATTATCCCGACATGTACAAGAAGCTGACGGAGAAAAATGTTCCTTACAGCTTCAAGGATATTAGCAACGGGACCTGGCCGAGCTGGATTTTGAATCTGGCGCCGTTGGTGCTGCTCGGAGCGCTGTGGTTCTTCATGATCCGGCAGATGCAGACGGGCGGAAACAAGGCGCTGTCGTTCGGCAAGAGCCGGGCGCGCTTGCTCTCCATGCAGCAGAAAAAGATCACGTTCAAAGACGTGGCGGGCGTGGATGAGGCGAAGGAAGAGCTGCGCGAGATTATCGAGTTTTTGCGCGAGGCGCAGAAATTCCAGAAGCTGGGTGGGCGCATTCCCAAGGGCGTTTTGCTGGTCGGACCTCCGGGCACAGGCAAGACCCTGCTGGCACGCGCGGTTGCGGGCGAGGCTAATGTTCCTTTCTTCTCGATTTCCGGTTCGGACTTTGTCGAAATGTTCGTAGGCGTCGGCGCGAGCCGCGTGCGCGACCTGTTTGAACAGGGGAAGAAAAATGCTCCGTGCATCATCTTTATCGATGAGATTGATGCGGTGGGACGGCATCGAGGGGCCGGGCTGGGCGGCGGGCACGATGAGCGCGAGCAGACTTTGAATCAGTTGCTGGTCGAAATGGATGGCTTCGAATCGAACGAAGGCGTCATCCTGATGGCGGCGACGAACCGTCCGGATGTGCTCGATCCGGCGCTGCTGCGGCCCGGGCGGTTTGACCGGCGGGTGGTGGTGAATCGACCGGACGTGCGTGGGCGCGAAGAAATACTGCGCGTGCACACTCGCAAGATTCCTCTTGCTGAGGACGTCGATCTTTCGGTGCTTGCCCGGGGTACGCCTGGATTTTCAGGCGCTGATCTGGCCAACATGGTGAATGAAGCGGCCTTGGCAGCGGCTCGGCAGAATCGCAAGGCCGTGCTCATGTATGACTTCGAGGTGGCCAAAGATAAAGTCTTAATGGGCGTGGAACGCAAGTCGCTACTGCTCTCGGATGAGGAGAAGAAGAATACCGCGTACCATGAGGCCGGACACGCCCTCGTTGCGGCCATGCTGCCGCATTCTGATCCGGTGCACAAGGTGACCATTATTCCGCGCGGCATGGCGCTTGGTCTGACCATGCAGTTGCCGACCGACGATCGGCACAACTACTACAAGAACTATCTGGATACGCAGATTGCGATCCTGATGGGCGGACGGATTGCGGAAGAACTCTTCCTGAACCAGATGTCTACCGGTGCCGGCAATGATATTGAGCGAGCCACGGAACTGGCTCGCAAGATGGTTTGCGAGTGGGGCATGAGCGACCTGGGGCCGCTGACCTTCGGCAAGAAAGAAGAACAGATCTTCCTCGGACGCGAGATCGCGCAGCACCGCGACTATAGCGAAGCGACTGCCATCCAGATTGACGAAGAAGTTCGGAAGATGGTTAGTAAAGGCTACGCGACTGCGAAGGGGATCCTTTCCGAGCATCGCGAAACACTGATTCAGATCGCTAAGGCGCTGATTGAGCGCGAAGTGCTGGATGCTTCGGAAATCAAGTTGCTGGTCGACGGGCAGAACCTGCCCCCGATCAAGCCGCTCCCGGCAAAAACCGACGACGGCGTGCAGCAAGTGATCAAGCCGGAACGGGCTCCTGCCAAGGGCGGGGAGCGGCCGGCTACGGCGTAAGAGCTGGTGGTCGGTAGCCGGTGGCTATCGGCCAGGCAATATCGCAGTGATAGAAACGGCGGCTTAATTCGGCCGCCTTTCTTTTTTTGGACCACGTGGGTTCGGCTCTGTCTGCGAGTCCCAAGCTCTTTGCTGACCACCCACCACCGGCCACTGACTGCCATTTTTCATGAGCGCTCCGATCGCCAGGATTACAAGGAACGGATCGATGGGGCGACGATAGTAAACTTCAGGACTCGTGATGTAGTAGATGAGCGGAAACGAAAAGAGCACGAGCGCGTAGGGTAGAGTACCGGAAAAATCGGTTCGCAGCGCCCGCCTTAGTCCTACGAGTGCCAGCACGGTTAGAGTCGTGCAGAAGAGAATATTTGGCGGATCGAGCGGCTCCTGTTCCAGATAGGCATGATCCAGACTCCAGTAGCCTGTCCACAAAAATAAAGCACGGCGTAATGAGGTCCAAATGTACCAGCCGGGATGGGCGCGAATGAACTCAATTGCCTGGTGCTTCTTTTTGTCCATGTAGCCCAGTTCACCAAGTTCTCTGAATTCATTCCACTCCTGCGGATTATGCCAGGGGCCGAGTTCGTAGGGTCCCCAGTACGATGTCTCGCCTTTTGTGCCCAGGCGCAGAACCAATCCCATGTTGTCGCGGAAGGGAATGAATCGATGGAAGACCTCGTAGTTGCGGAGAAACCAGGGGGAGATGACCGCGATAAATGCGATGGCCGCAATCGCGCCAGCGGCGAGCGAACGATGGCCGCGGCGATGCCGGCGATAGATTAGCCATGCAGCGAGAAACGGAAGGACTGAGAGGAGGGCCGGGCTGGTTAGAGCGGCGATTCCCCAGAGCAGGCCCAAGACGATCCAGCTTCCGAACTTTTCTCCGTTTTCCAGATTCAACGTAATTAAGAAGAGAAGGCAGAGGAGCAGCGTCGCAAGCCATGTTTCCCAGATGCGCTCAACGGGAAAATAAATGCCGTAAGGGCAGAATGCCCACGCCCAGCCGGACCATTTGGCTATCCGAGCTCCAAAGCTGATGCGAGCGATCAGGAAGACGAGAATGCAGACCAGCGCGGAAATCAGAGCGTTTAGCGAAAGCAACACGATGGCGGAGGCTTTTGTATAAGTGCCGAATAGCTCGAAGACTCCGGCGACGAGATATGGGTAGACCGGAGTCATCCAGGCCGTGGGACCAGTCTCGGCGAAGAGAGGGCTCGCGAAGCCGTGGCCCTCGACGATGGAGTAGGCAATTCTTCCGGTTTCATAGCCGAAGTGCCAGTGGTTGCGCGCGGGGTCGAGTTGCTCGGGCAAGAGAAAGACCATCACCACAAGACGGATCGCCAGCGCTACGAGGACCATCGGGAGCAGGAAGGATGGGAAGCGCCTGTCGTTTGCAGTCGGGTTCGAGGTTTCTCGGGTCGCGGTCGGGTTGGAAGAGATTGCCAAGGGCTGATGATTTCGGCTTTGTTGATGATAAAGCATGCTTCGGATCTCTCGCTTTTGGCATGCGATACTGGTACACATTGTGAATCTGACTCTCAATTCGAAAGTTGCTCTTATTACTGGCGGGTCGCGGGGAATTGGCGCGGCCACGGTGCGGATGTTTGTTGGGGCCGGCGCCAAAGTTGTTTTTAACTATCAGGCGGCTCGGGCCGAGGCTGAGAATCTGGCGCGCGAATGCGGCGCGGAGAAGTGTCACACCGTACAGAGCGATCTTTCGACGACGGGTGCGGCGGCGCAACTGGTTTCTTCTGCGATTGCGGCCTTTGGACGGCTTGACATTCTGGTGGCGAATCACGGAATTTGGCCGCCGGAGGATGCGCCCATTGATCGCATGTCTGACGAGCAGTGGCATCGCACGATCGCCGTGAATCTGGATAGCGTCTTTTCGCTGGTCAAGCACTCGGTCGCACAGATGAAGAAGCAGGGCGGAGGACACGTGGTTTTGGTCAGTTCTACGGCCGGGCAGCGCGGCGAGGCTTTTCATTGCGATTATGCGGCCTCGAAAGGGGCGCTGATCAGCATGGTGAAAGGGCTCTCGACAGAACTGGCTCGCCACAATATTTACGTGAATTGCGTTGCGCCGGGGTGGGTGGCTACCGATATGTCAGCCGCGGCTTTGAATGATCCGCCGACTCGCGACAAGGTTTTTCGCACGATACCGATGGGACGCGTGGGAACGCCGGATGAGATTGCGGGGCCAATCCTGTTTCTGTGCACGCCTTATGCGGGATTTGTCACGGGCGAGATTTTCAACGTCAACGGCGGGGCGGTTCTGGTGGGGTAGCGAGATGCCCGGATGCGCGACCTGGTCTTTTGAGAAAGCGGCAAATCCCAACGATCCGATTCAGGATTGAAGAATGTAGTTCGAGGCAACTTCTCGAAACGCGGCCACCTGTTTGTTCCTGGTGAGATCGTTCCATCCCATCTCTGAAGCCATCAGGTCCGCTACTGCGGGCGCCATTCCGAGGGCGGCGCGCGCGTTCAAAAACAATGCGCGGGTGCGCCTTGCGAGGACGTCCTCGACGGTGCGGGCCATTTCGGTTCGGGTTGCCCAGATGACTTCCGCTTTCAGGTAGGGCAACGCAGCGTCCAGCGGTTCCTCCAGGGTTCGATCAGACGCGATGAGTTTGCGAATCTCGTTCGCGTCCGAACCATAGACGGAGAGCGCACCGGACTCTTTCTCTGCATCTTGAAAGCCGTGGATCGGCAGATGACGCGTCACGCATGGCCTTTCCGCCAACTGCGCGAAGGTCGCCGCCTGATCGACGCAGTCTTCGGCCATGTGCCGATAGGTCGTCCATTTTCCTCCGCAGACGGTTACCAGGCCCGAGCGATCGATGTGGATAAGGTGATCGCGTGACAGTGCTGCAGTGTTCGGCACGCCCGTCGCGCGCACCAGCGGGCGGATGCCGGCGAATACGCTCAACACGTCGTTGCGGGTTGGCGCTTTTGTCAGGTATTCGGCGGCGGTCGCCAGGATAAAGTCAACTTCCGCTTCCATGGCAACCGGCTCAAGGGTTGCCGTCCGGATGGGGGTGTCGGTCGTCCCTACCAGCGTGTGACCATGCCATGGGATGGCAAATAGAACACGGCCGTCGCTCGTGTGAGGAACCATGATCGCGCTTCCGCCCTCGAGAAAGCTCGCTTCGAAGACCAGATGGATACCCTGACTGGGAGCGATGATTGGGGTCGCAGATGATTCCGCTTTCAGCCGAAGCAGGTCGCTGAAAGCTCCGGTGGCGTTGACCACAACCTTCGCCGTGGCGCGGAATACATTCCCGGTTTCGACATCGCGCCCAGTGACTCCATCCACGAAGCCCTGAGTGTCCTTGGTCAGGCCGGTGACTTCGACATAGTTGAGCAAGGTGGCGCCCTGTTCGAAGGCGGTGACCGCCATGTGAATCAGCAAGCGGGCGTCGTCGAATTGTCCATCGTAGTAAATTGCGCCGCCGCGGAGGCCTTCGGTCTTGAGGGTGGGCAGATGTTCGAGGGTTTCTTCTCTCGAGAGAATGCGTGAGGTGCCAAAACCATATTTGCCGGCCAGCAATTGATAGAGTTTCAAGCCCAGACCGTAGAATGGCGTCTCCCACCAGTCGTAGTTGGGCACGACGAATGCCAGATCGTGGACCACGTGAGGCGCGTTTTGGAGCAGCAGGCCGCGCTCTTTCAGCGCTTCCATCACCAGCCCGATATTTCCCTGTTCGAGATAGCGCACTCCGCCGTGCGCCAGCTTGGTGCTGCGACTGGAGGTGCCTTTTCCGAAGTCGCTTTGCTCGAGGAGCAATACATCGTAGCCGCGGGTCGCGGCATCGATCGCAACCCCGACGCCCGTGGCACCGCCGCCGACGATAATCATGTCCCATTCCCTGGGATGGCTTTCGACGCGACGCCACATTTCAGTTCGGTTCATGATTTCGTTCCGGTGGAGCGCCTATGCCCATTACGGCGGTGAGTGCGGTTTCGGTCCCGTTTGGCTGATTGCAGCATAGCGCGGGTCCGGCGCCCGCCAAAGTTACGAGCGAGGTCAGACGAGCTCAGAGGCAAAAATGGGGCGGGGCGATTTGTCGCCGGCGGAAGGTAAATTACTAAGATCGCAAGGGTTAGTAAGGTTCGCGAAAGACGGCGCATCTCGGGTAACAACCTTTTAATTCTGCCGTAACAACCGGATGGCACCATCGTGGGCTGGAACAACAAACTCATTTGTGGGATGTTACAGGCAGCGTAGTAGGGTTTGCGGCGCCCCACCCGGCAAACCAGGAGTGTGGGGCTCCATGAAGCGTCTCGGCAAGGTTATCCGGTCGGTGCAAGCCTTCGGCCGAGAGCTGTCGGGCAGGTCGGTGGAGGCCAAACGCATCCCTTCGGTGGGTCTTGCACTTGGCGGAGGCTTTGCCCGCGGAATTGCCCATGTTGGGGTTCTGAAGGTTCTCGAAGAAGAAGGCATTCCGGTTCGCTTTGTCGCCGGCACCAGCGTGGGCGCATTGATTGGAGCCGCATACTGCAGCGGACTGACCATCGAGGAACTGGAGCAACTGGCCTCCAAAGTTCGCTTTACCACCTTCGCGCGCTGGACGCTATCGCGCTACGGCTTCGCTACCACGAACCGTATGGTTTCCTTCCTTACCCGCATACTGAAGGTGCATACCTTTGAAGAGCTGCGTATTCCCCTCGGCGTGACGGCTACAGACTTCAACACAGGAGAAGGAGCTGTCTTCACCTCCGGCTCCATCATCGATCCGGTGCGCGCGAGTTGCGCGTACCCGGGAATGTTTCTGCCGGTGAGAATCAACGGACGGTGTCTGGTGGATGGAATGCTTTCGCATCCGGTGCCGACTCACCCTCTGCGAAAAATGGGCGCCGATCGAGTGCTGGCAGTGCACCTCAAAGGGCAGTGGGCGGGCGCCAGCGCGCCCCGACACCTTTTCGATGTGATCGGCCAGTCATTCGCCATCGCCCAGGACATGATTGCTTCGGTGTGGAGAAGCGCGGCGGACATCGTAATCGAGCCGGATGTCGCGGGCTTTGCCTATGACGACTTCAAACGCGCCGGAGACTTGATCCGCGTAGGCGAAGCGGCGATGCGCAGCGCCTTGCCGGAAGTGCGCAAGTGGCTCGCAGTCCCTGCGGAGCCGGCCAATGTTCTGAACCTGCCTTCGCTCGTTCGAAGACCCGCGATCTCGCGGGCAGAATAAGAAAACCCAATCTCAACCGGGCCACTTTTTTCCCGGCATCATTTTGACCGATCCATCTTCGCTACTTCGCTTTCAGAGGTTCCAGGCAGCCCGCGACTTCCCATTTCTTTGAACAATATTTTGAAACGGCGCCCTTGCGCCTCGAGCTTCATTACAAGTTGTTGTATCAAAAACCACGATGGGTGTAGTATCCGTTCGGCCCACTTGCTGCCTGCCCGGGCGCGGGTGAATGTCTCGCGAAAATGTGAGGTTCCCAGGAGGAACCCTTGACCTCTACAGCTGCTCCACCACCCATGGCTTCGTCCGAATCCGCTAACCCAGTGGTATGGATCGTAGCGATCCTGGGAGCGGTTATTGCGGCTGTACTGATTCTGAGGATTCCGCCGATCGATCATCCCTGGCCTCAGAGATATGATCCGACCGGACACTGGTGGTTGTCGGCGCTACTGGCCGCACTGCCCGTGGTGGTGCTCCTCGGCTCTCTGGCGCTGCTGCATATGAAGGCGCATTATGCTGCGCTGCTTGGTCTGGCGACTTCGATCCTCTGCGCGATTTTGATCTTCGGTATGCCCGCGAGTCTGGCCGCCAAGACGGCGGTGCTCGGGGCAGGGTACGGGTTATTGCCCATCGGCTGGATCATTCTGAATGTCATCTTTATGTACCAACTCACGTGCGACGCCGGTCTGTTCAAGGTGCTCCAGGAGAGCCTTACCGGCATCACCCAGGACCGGCGCCTGCAGCTGTTGCTGATTGCGTTCAGCTTTGGTGCGTTCTTCGAGGGTGCAGCCGGTTTTGGTACTCCGGTCGCTGTGACGGCGGCGGTGCTGATTGGTCTCGGTTTCCGGCCGCTCGAAGCCTCCGGATTATCGCTGATTGCCAACACTGCGCCGGTGGCCTATGGCGCCATCGGGACTCCTCTTATTGCGCTACAGGGAGTGACGGGATTGAACCTGATGCAGTTGAGCGCGCAGACGGGACGGATCTTGCCTTTCTTCTCGGTGCTCGTGCCGTTCTGGCTGATATGGGCTTTTGTCGGCTTCTCGGCAATGGTCGAAGTCTGGCCGGCGGTGCTGGTGGCCGGAGTATTTTTCGCCATTCCGCAGTTTCTGATGTCGAATTTTCACGGACCGTGGCTCGTCGATGTGGTTGCGGCGGTCGTTTCCATGGCCGCGCTCATTCTTTTTCTCCTGAAGTGGAGTCCCAAGCGCATTTGGGGCTTTGAGCACGAGGGCGAACGCGCGGCCCGCGGCACGCATGGGCACAGCGCGGCGCAGGTGACAAGGGCATGGGTTCCATGGCTGGTGCTGAGCGTTCTGGTCTTCATGTGGGGATTGCCCACTGTCAAGGCTGCGCTCGACAAGATCTCGGCGCCGAAATTTCCCGTCGCCGGTCTGCACCTGATGATTCAGCGTGTGCCTCCGGTGGTGCGCAAACCAACGGCGGAAGGTGCCGTATACACGCTGAACTGGCTGACGGCTACCGGGTCCGGCATTCTGGTGGCGGCGGTGATCTCGGGCTTCATCATGGGATTCACACCCTGGAAGATGGCGCACATTTACTGGAAGACGCTCGTGCGGGTGCGGTTTTCCTTGCTTACGATCGCAGCCATGCTGTCGATAGGCTATCTCACGCGTTATTCGGGGCTGGACGCCGCGATGGGTCTGGCGTTTGCACGGGCTGGCGTACTCTATCCGTTTTTTGGCACCTTGCTCGGCTGGCTGGGAGTAGCGCTTACCGGCTCCGATACCTCGTCGAACGTGTTGTTCGGGAGTCTCCAACGAATTTCCGCTGAACAGGTCGGAGTATCACCGATCCTGATGGCGTCTGCCAACAGTTGCGGCGGAGTGATGGGAAAAATGATCGATGCGCAGAGCATCGTTGTGGCCAGCACCGCCACCGAGTGGTACGGGCATGAAGGCGATATCTTGCGTTTTGTGTTCTTCCATAGCATCGCGCTTGCGGCTCTGGTGGGAATTATGGTGACTTTACAGGCCTATGTGTTTCCCTTCACGCGGCTGGTGGTGCGGTAGAGCGCGATTACCGTGCGGCTGCAAGAACCGCGTCGCGGGCGTGTTGCATCGTGGACCTGGCACCATAAAAATCGTAGTTGCCACGGCCAAAAGTCGCGATGTGAAGAGAACCGTCATCATTCAGAAATGCGGACTTGATCTCGCTCCTCGATAGCGAGACCGGCGGTTCGCATCCTTTGGGGCTGGGAGAGGCCGTGCATTTGTAGGTGACCGATCCTGAAGGCGAGATCGTCAAGAGTCCGATGCAGAATGTCACGCCGGGATTGTTTGTCCTTCGTCCAAAGAAAACTCCACCGAGAGCACCCATATGCCGGTGCCGAACCATGGATGTGAAGCCCGCATTCTGTGCGGGGGATTGCGCGGACGGCTGGGGTGCGATTGCAGGCTGCGGAGCGGTCAGGGCGGCCTGAGTCTTCCCTGCCGGGCCGCTTTGTTGTGGCGTTCGATTTTGATCGACGCGGGCAGGTCGTTTGCGCGGTGTTGGCGTTGTAGCCTGATCCGTGGTCTGGCTCGACGATTTGTCCTGTTGTAGTTGCAGGTC
>Ga0302179_10002760_pt1 | contig 10191 bp, 10 predicted proteins | sample I_Palsa_E3_1_FD_198788 | JGI IMG/M metagenome (GOLD analysis project Ga0302179, IMG submission 198788) | Peat permafrost microbial communities from Stordalen Mire near Abisko, Sweden - I_Palsa_E3_1 | ecosystem: Environmental > Terrestrial > Soil > Palsa > Peat permafrost | place: Sweden...
TCTCCGAACATGGCAGGTAACAGACGTTCTCGTCCAGCCACGTAGATTAATCGGGATGTGGTGAATGTGGTCGCGTTGAGAGCGCCGAAACAAGAGGCTGCGACACAGATAGCGAAGACGATTCCTCCTGCTGAGCCAAATAGCGTTGAACCAAAATCCTGAGGTTAGTAGACCTCGGTGGGAGAATACAAGGGCTATGGTCTCGGATGAGGCGATAATGCTCATTGGAAGGACTGCAAAGTAACCGATATTTGCTGCTAGATACGATACTATTGTAAGAACACGCAGAGAGGCCGAGGTCACTTATTACAATAGGTTGAGCAGAGTGAATCACTCGCGAGAGATCGCGGGAAGGATTCTTCATTTCCGCAGTAACATAATTTACCTATCGTTACTTCTGGCTCCATAGGTGCCTTACATTATCCCAACCTAAACGTCAAACGAAGTTTCAACAGGAAAGTACCATCATACGCCCACAACCCAGAATACAATGCTAATGCATAATTCCCCAAGTTCGTACTCGATCCCTCAAACCAATTATGATTGAAATTCCCCGCGCCATGTCCCGTAACTAAAACCACAATCCCAATAATCGCAACCGCGGCCAGAGCAAGAAGTTTCAGTACTGTAAACACGTTCGTCACAATGGTTCCCCATCGTGATCCCATGGCATTGAGCGCAATAACCACCCATATACACGTTAATGCAACTAATTTATCTGCCCATATCGGTGTTGTGTCGCTTGGATTGACAGACATGAAAAAGACTCGATTGATATATTCTGCGAAAATGATTGCGATGATGGCTGCTGAGCCCGGTTTAAGTGCTGTGATTGCAGTCCAGGAGAAGAGAAATGCAGGGAGTGGACCGAAGATGTGGTGTAGATAGGCGTATGCACCGCCATTCAGGGGTATTGCTGACCCAAGTTCCGCATAAGACGCTACTCATTAGTTCGCTCGCAGAGAGAGGCTACATGCACCGGTCCAAGCTAGACAACCAGCTACAACCCATACGATCAAGCTCATTCCTACACTGCCTGCATTGCGATTGACTAGTGCTGGCGAACTGAAAATGCCACTTCCAATTTGAAGACCAACGACAAGACTCAGACCGCTCAGATATGTGACTGTCTTGATCTTTTCAAGGTGTGCATGGCCAGATGGATCTTCTGCGGACGTAGTGAGAGGGAAGAGCATGTCATTGTACGAAAAGGAGGTCATCGACAATCGGGAGAGAGACGACCGGGGAGACGGCGATGGCGAGTCCTCGGCCGACGGTTTGGAGTGCGTCGAGGGCGACGACGCTAGCGATGCTAGGTCCACGTCGTCTTCCGATGTCGACATGCTTAAAACGAGAGAAAGGGGCCTGTAAATGGAGTATTCTGTCGATGGGTCACAGACGTTGCATCGTTCGGGATTACAGGAAAGGTCCTCGCGCGTTGGAAATGAGGATAAATAACGTAACAAATTAGTGATTATCTAAATAATTTCGTAACTTTTCGTAAAACCAGTCGATTTTGATTGTGCGGAACACTCAGCTTCTTCACTCGCAGAGACAATGGTTCGTCCTCTTCTCTCCAGTGTGCTAATGAGGTAGCCGAAAAACAAAGGCAAGGGTGGTAAGAATCGCCGACGAGGCAAGAACGAGAACGACTCCGAAAAACGCGAGCTCGTCTTCAAGGAAGATGGCCAGGGTATTTCTTCGTGTGCCACATTTCGCTAAGGATAGAATACGCCCAAGTCGCGAAGATGTTGGGAAACGGACGCCTGGAAGCCCAATGTTTCGATGGAGAGAAACGTCTTGCTCATATCCGAGGCAAACTTCGCAAGAAAGTATGGATCAACCAAGGCGATATCATTTTGCTCAGTCTGCGTGAGTTTCAGGATGCAAAGGCAGATGTCATTTTGAAGTATACTGCGGACGAGGCGAGGAATTTGAAGGCTTATGGAGAGTTGCCTGAGACTGCCAAGATTAACGAGACGGATACGTTCCCTACAGATGGCGATGAGGAAATTGCATTCGACTTTGACATTGAGGATGTATGTCACGTCCCTAATCGCAATACTGACGATAGATCTAATCACTGGCTCGTCTTTCTGGGTGCATTGGTGCATATAGTCCATCATAGTATGAAGATTCCGTTTCGAGCAACGTCCTGTGGATACAGAGAATTCTGCGTCGGGTACCAGTTCAATACGTCGAATTGTAGTATATCAATTGCGCATGATTCGTATTAAAAATTTCCAAAACCCAGTCCTTATCCTCATAAATAACGAAAGTAACTCCAATCCTTATTAAATATGATATCTATGCAAATGCTCCAATCTACTCAAAAAGAACGCCCCGGCCTTTTAATGGGGTGTCTTCCCCGCCTCCAAATCCTCTCACGCTCAAGGGTGTATCCTTCAGACTGACCGGAGTGTCCAATCCACGGATAGCACTGGATGGGGTGTCAAACAAGCTGACGACACTGCGTGATCCGGGAGTTCGACCTACATCCTCCTTGTTCAACGTATCCCTCGCGATTGCCCTTGCCAAGTCCTTCTCCAATCCCTTCCTTCGTTCTTTTTCCGCGCGAAGGATATTCTTCATTGCAATGTACTTTCTGTGGAAATCAAGAGGCACATTGTCCGCCGATTGAGAAAGGAGATCGTCATTGTCGCGAATGAGCGCAGCCATCATCTCCCGCAGTCGAAGTATTTCCTTGTCACGTCTCTGCAATTTGAGATCCGTCTGGTCGTCCCGAGCTCTCTTCGTTGGAGAAGTCGTCGAGGCAATAATGAACTCCAATTGAACAATGTGTTTGTCTTTCTCAACGATCTCAAGTCGAGCAGCTTCCCCGATTTCATGCAGACTCTCTAGTTTAGCATCTTTGCTGTCTAATCGTTGGCGGAGGGTGGATATTTCATTGCGAAGCGCTTCGACTTGAGCTTGACTTTCCTCGAGCTGACGTTTCGTGGCTTTGAGTACTGCTTCACGTTCCAGGCCCTTCTGGGTGACTTGGCGGATTTCTTGACCCAGGGACTCGATTTTTGTTGTCTGCGAAGCCACGGCTGCCTTCTCTCGCTCGTAAACTAGTGCCTCTTGAGCTTTCTCCGCCTGTAATGTCTCAATGGCGGCCTTCAAGGACACGATTTCCTTATTAAGAGCATGTCTTTCCCTGTCGAATTGGGCCGTCATATCCTTCTCAAGTCGAACCCGCCCCTCACTAGCTACCTTGGCTTGCGCCTCGGCAGTATAAACCCTTCTCTCAAGCGCCTCCTTCGCAATCTCCAAACTCCGTTCCCTAACAACCGTCGCCTCGACCATAGCCTTCAACTTCCCCCTCTCCTCAGCAATCTTACTCAACTTGTCACATTCCTCCTCCATCTTCTTGACTCGTCTTTCCTCATCAGCCAAACTCCTCTCCAGACTGTGGACTCTCAATTTCTCGGCTGAGAGTTCTTCTCTCCATCTCGTTTCCTGGTCCGCGACAGCCTTGCCCGTCTCCATCAATTCATTCTGTAGGTTCGAGAATCGGGTTCGTTCGTCTTCGATTTCCCGTTCCAGGCGAATTCGTTCCCGGGAAAGCTTGCCATTTTCACCACGCGCTTTGGACACTTCCTCGCGCAGACTGGAGATGTCGTCTTTTTGGGAAGACGAGAGGGATTGTAAGGATGAAACTTCAAGTGTAAGTTTTGCGTTTTTGTCGGTCAATTGGCCCAAGGAAGAGCGTATATTTTTGATAATTTCGTCGAGTTTGGAACGTGCGTGCTTTTCTTCATCCCAGCCCCGTTGCGCGGCATCATGCGATTTTTGAAGGTCTCTCAGATCGGTCTCGAATTTCCTTAGTTGATCCGATCTGGAATCGAGTTCCCGTTCCGACTGAATCAAGTCTCGAGAAAGGGTTTCGGTGCGGTGTTCCAAGTCTGCTCTTCTGCGTTCTTCGCGGTCGAGATTGTCTTCCGAGTCGAGAAGCTTGGATTTAAGATTGTCGATGATGGATCTCAGGTTCTGGAGCTCTTTGTCCGCTGCGCTGCGATCGATGATGGGTGGGGTGAACAATTCTTTTTCTTGGCGTAGGGCTTCGATAACAGCAGATTTGATCCTGTCCATTCCCAAGAGACCCGGTTTCTTGGCGATCTCATCGTCCTCGTCGTCGGCATCGCTTGCCGCCTCTTTACTCCTGTCTTCTTTATCTTTCGTCGACAGTTTCTGTATTCCCAGTTGTAAGTCCTCCAATCCCTTCAACACCGGCTGCAATCGATTCGCGACCAGTCTTTCCAATTGGGCAGTTGACTGACGACTCGCAAATCGGTACATCTTGCGCATCTTATCCTCCTTCGTTTCCTCGTCACTATACCCGGACCCATATCCCTTCTCACGATTTTCCTTATCGGCTACAGAGTCATCACTTCCAAATAACTCATCCGCAAGACTCTTAGCAATACTCCCCTTTGCGCTCAATGGTCTATCCCTCTCTGCTTTCTGCTCCGATTTAAGTAACCTCTGTTCCCAGAACGCAGGGTACCCGTTGAATTCCCTCTCGGGAGAGTCATCTGACGTCGTCTTCCGGAGTTGAGATTTGAAAGCTCGACGGATAGGGGTGGGTGTTGCGGAACGGGTTTGGCGCAACTTTTTGAGTGGGAGGGGGGCGTCGGAGAAGGAATCGGAGAGGGTTTCTGTGGATTCGTCTTCTTGGATGGATTGTTTGCCTGCGGGGTTCGTTACTGCGATGGACGGCACGTTGGAAGGTTCGGGGGAAATGGTGTCGGCGTGGGTATCTGATACGGTTGGTGGAGACGGGATGTCTTCTTCGGAGAAGTCATCAGCTGGGGTTTCCACATCATCGTTGGGTGTTGCATCCCCGGGTTTCTTGATGGGAAGAATCTTTTTGGTTGGGCTCGGTTTGATGAATATTGTAGGTGGCTTGAGTTGTAGAGTCGCTGCCGGGAATAACGTCCCCTTACTTGAGGGAAATACTGAACCACTCGAACTATTTGCAGGTGGTTTCGAAGGATTGAATTCCGGCGCAAGGACATTGAATAAACTCTTAGACGACTGCTGTAAATGAACGGGGGAGAATTCTTTCGGCACAGACTCCAACTTTGGCGCAGACACCGGCGGTCTGAACACAAACTCACTCGCAAAGGGGTTCAACGTAGATGAAGAAGTTCGCGTATGTCCGTTCGATTTGGCGGTCCTTGCCAACGCTCTGGGCACAGCAAACGGGAACGGAGGCCGTTTGGATACTACAGGAGCTGCAGCTGCAGGGGAAGAATGCTGTTTCTTTGCTTCCGGCAAGTCCAGTGCAGAAGATTCCTCCTCGTCCTGTTCGTTTGTGCCCGATAAAATCTCCTTGCTGTGTCCGCGCTTCCTACTTTCCCCGGAAGGAGAATTCTCCAAAATCGTACTGAATAGGGAAGGGTTCATGTTGCGAGTCGGATCAGGACTATGGCTTTTGACGGCCATGACACTCCAGTCTGGAATTTGTGGTTGGGTTGGATGAGGAGGTGTGACTATCCCCAGTCCACCCCAAGAAAAGTCCGCTGGAGTGGGTAATGGCGGACTCACAGATTGTGGGAACTGAGGTTGATGATACGTTGGATGTAAGACTTGTTGTGGGAACATCGGTGAGTAGGGCATCATTGGAGAGATGGGATTCAGGGGAGACATCGAGTTTGTGAACTGTGGTGGTGCAATATGTACGTAAGGGGGCTGTATTGTTAACTGTTGTAAAAAGGAAAACGGACCTGATATGAAAATATTGGAGTTATTTGTCTGGGAACAGGCGTTACGCGAACAACTCCGGGATCAGGAATTTCAGGCTCCTGAACAGAGTTCAGATACTCCTTCCATTCTGTATAATTAGCCCTCCCAGATACTCTGGACATACCTTTATTATCGGGAAGATACGCCGTCATCTCTTCCTTCTTAGCCGCTTTCCGCGGAGGAGGAAAAATCTGCCTGCTCATAGGTTGTATGGTCTATAATCAGCAAGCCTCCCCATCAGACACAAACCTCCTCATTGCCAAAACTATGAATTTTCGACACCATCTCCAAGATATCGCCGACTTCCCACGTAATTTCCGGAATCACACTCGGCAGCACAACATTGACACCCTGTCCACGAAAAACAAGTCTTCTTGACGTCCCACTCGAGGAACTACTCGGGCTCATATCCAGCGCCGCGTTTGTCTCGGTCGCCGCGAGACTAGGCAGCAAGTTGGTTTCGTTGCGCCGCGAACTGCGAAGGTCAATTTTGAGAGCCATGCTGGGTTTGGCGCGTTAATTCACGAACGAAGGGCGATTTTCGGGGACATTTTCTTGTGTGATGATGGCGAGAGTGGAATGTGTTGTGGTTTGTGAAAGTTGCCCCTATTCCTTCTTACCTAACATCCCCAAAATTACAGGCCACACGTTAAATTACTGGAGCGTCGGGCTTGCAGTTTGGAGCCGTGACGGAAGGGACTGGAGGGTGTCCTTTTACATTACAAGTCTCACCGAAGTTCCTTGGTTCTGCGTCGACTGTCGACGCATGGAGTGGCAGTAGAGACTCTGTCCAATGATGGCCACTACGAGCAATGCTCCAGCGAACGACGACTTCCACAAATTACTTCTCGTTGTCAAAGACCTGGCACACCAACTCGACGAGAACAGACAAGCCACAACAAGACTGAAACTCCACGCAGATCTCCTAAAAGTATCCTCCACCATCCCTGAAGTTCCCTACAAGTCCATGTTCTAATGCACGCTAGGAGCATTTACGAGTATGCAATTCATCAGACTCGCCGTTGACATGTTCTGAGACACCTGGAAGCCGTACCTCTGACAATACACCTATACTGACTCCCAAGAGCCCAAGGCAATCGACGATCTCGTTTCCGAACGCGATGATCTTCTCCGTGAAAATGCTGTCCTACGACAAGAAAATCAAGAGATGGCAGAACTATTAAAAGACTACGAAAAGGGCGTGGAGACAACGACTTCTCTTATCCGTGATCACGCTGTACCACCCCTGTCCCTTCTCTCGTCTCTTCCGGGAAACTAGAGATAGGTCTGTGCAATGCTAATGATAGTTTCATCTATCTATTCGGACAACACAATTACAGAAAGAGTACAACGACAAGCTAAACATCGAAAGACTCGAAAACGAACGTCTTCAGAACGCTGTTATCGACGCGGAGGCAAAATTGATTCAAGTCAGCGGTCTGCTACGACAGGTTCATAGTGCGGACTATGAGGCTGATCGTGATGTGGATCAGGCGTTGTTGGAATTACAGACGCAGAATAGAGGGTTGAGAATGGCTTTGGGATTACCTGTGGATACGCCTATTGATGTTGAGAAGGATTTGGTGTTTCTTGCGAATGACGATGTCGCTGGTTCGAAGTCGAAATAGCAGCAGTAAGAGGAATTCGACCCCTTACATGGAGGGAATTGCATGGAGACGGATTGAACAGTTGAGATTCTCAATTATCAGGGTAGCTGTCATGGGCATTGCATTGGGCCATTTGGAATCCGAGGTATGAAGGCATTTAATAAGCGACATATACATACATGAATACGCTACTTACATCTATACGCGCAAAGAAGACCTTCCGAAGTCGACGTGAATGAGAGGAATCTTTTCGATTCTAACAGCGCCACATTCCCTTCTATCTACAGATTTCTCTTTCTAGCCAACAAAATCGCCGAAACCCACTCAACATCAAACTCAGTATCATCATCCCACCCCGTCTCCTGTTTCAAAGCATCACACATCTCATCAATAATATCTCCCTCTCCCCCACTTTCCCTACTCTTCCTGTCCGGAAAGTCTTCCTTCCAGCCATGATAACTAGAGAAAGTCCGTCCATACGCATCCAATGCTTTCAACGTCATTTTCCCTGGAAGTCCCACCATCTGCTCCGTTTCTCCTGAGGCAGATTTCCTAGGGAAGAAATGGCGGGTGATGTCCGTGTATAATGCTTCCGGGGGGACAATGTCGCGATAGAGTGAGACGACGATACGTCGACCGGGTTCCTCCCAGTAGGGACCTAATGTACCTGGTCCGCCGTAAATATACCGCCGTAACAATCCAGTCAATTCCGTCCGCCCCACGATCGAGAAATTCCCGTAACCTGCACAAATCAGTGACCATTCTCGCACAATTCGAAAGGAGAATACAAAAATACGCAAGTGTCCCTCCAGGCTTAAGTATCCTTGCTATCTCAGGAAACGATTTCTCATGCTTGAACCAATGCGCAGCTTGTCCCGCCGTCACCATATCCACCGAATCACTCTGAATGAACGATAAATCCTCCGCCGTAGCAACTTTATAATCGATCGGTGCCTTTCCTTCTGTAATAGTACTAGTGGAAGACGGGGATTGGATTGCGGAGAGCATTTTCTCGGAGGGATCTGTTCCGATTACTTTGTTGAATTTTTTGTGTAGTTCTTTGGTAACTATCCCCTGCCTGTTAGGAAAGCGGACTTCAAAGCATTGAGGGGGGTTACTGGTCCACAACCAAGATCGACAGCTGTATCCAAGGGGAGCTTGTGGTATTCATACAGGATCTTGTAGAGTAAGGAGGTATATGTAGGACGAAAACTGAGATAATTCTTCGAATTGAACGTCGTCTTTGCAAAGGTCGCCATAATTCTAGTTGTTGGATATGTGACTTGTTCCTGATTTGTCCCCGTACTTTGTACGAAATTCAGAGGGCCTTTATACGGTGTCGATATTGCCGGCGAGCGTTGTACTGCTTGGATGAAAGGAAGATATCACACTTGGCCTTTCTTTGTATGTATGCGGTTTGTTTGATCGCGGGGGATATGACTCAGGGCGAGTTGTGCCGACGACGCCGGAGCCCGGCGGCAATGAATCTCGGGATCGGCATCGCTGAATGGGTCGGCGCCTGTATCACCAGATTGGAAACGTTATTTCGCGCGTCATGATCCACTTTCTCGGGTACAGTTTCCGTACCACAACGATTCGTCCCTTTAACGAGTGGAGACTGAACCAACATTGACATGTGAGTATACTCAGCCCTGAGGCTTAATAACCACACTTCACCAGTCCATCTCAACTCAAAGGAGACAGATCAGATATATATACGTGCTTTGATTGTCCGAACTCTATATACAATGTCCCGATTTCGATAATCCCCGACATGGTGCGCCATTTTTCAATAACTTGGATATCTCCCTGACCTGCTTTTTCGCCTCATCCCACCTCCCTTCCGCAATCGCCTCCCGGATACTAGGAAATGTCAACCCAGCATATCCCTCCCACGTCCCCGGCGCATAAATAACATGTTTATACACCGGCCGTCCAGGAAGTCCCTTGCCCACAAACCCTCTCTCAAACTCCAAGTACGCTCTATTCACTCTTTCAACTTCATGTGTTCGGGCTCGTGTCATGCAGATAAGTCCACCTAGGTAACATCTCTTATCGACGGGGTGGCGGATGAGATTGTTTGCTTTGGAGTCGAGATGGTGGGCGCATTTCGTCAGATCGTGGATTGCGTCTTCCAGGTGATCTAGCTGGATGTGCTTTCTCAGGGTTTCAAAGTCCGCGGGCCCAGTGGTTTCTTGGAGGAGTGATTCAAGGGTCGTGAGATAGGATTTTATTTTGTGGGTGTAGTTTGTAGCGTTGAAGGGGACGATCTGAGAGGATGCTAAGCGCAGCGCAGTCAATCCCCACAATTGGGCGATTTGTTGATGATGGAACCAGCCTGGATCCCCAAATGTCTCCATCCAGTAGAAACTATCATAATTCGAGTGATCTAAGTTAGTCAAACCACGTAAGAAAACAGTACAATGATAAATGGCCTTCCTTGTGGAAAATCCCATGTCTGAGCTGGCGATCCCCAATAACTGTAGGAACCCAGTGAAATCACTTCCACTCCCTAGAACACCAACCTCTGCCTTCCCCGACGTATTCAGCCAGTTTTCATACATTGTCTTCCCGGTATTGGCGACGACATCTTTACTCGCTTGCACGAGGACATCGTCAAGTAATGGGCTAGCAGCAATACTGAGTGCATCCCCAACAGCACCAACATCAACATTCAAATACGCCAGCGCATGTTTCGTGAGATGTTCAGAATGGTCTTCAACCCATTCTGTACTTCCGACCAGGCCATATTCCTCGGCATCCCAGCTTGCATAGAAAAGGGTTCGCTTGGGCTTCCAGCCGTTCTTGACCGCCGAGCCCAGGGCGCGGCACA
>Ga0302179_10002761_pt1 | contig 10189 bp, 6 predicted proteins | sample I_Palsa_E3_1_FD_198788 | JGI IMG/M metagenome (GOLD analysis project Ga0302179, IMG submission 198788) | Peat permafrost microbial communities from Stordalen Mire near Abisko, Sweden - I_Palsa_E3_1 | ecosystem: Environmental > Terrestrial > Soil > Palsa > Peat permafrost | place: Sweden: Abisko...
GAGGTCGAATACCGCGCGCTGCGGCTCGAGCGGGTCGTGCTGATCGGGGTCTGGACCGAAGGCAGCCTGGCCAGCGCGGAGAATTCGCTGCGTGAGCTGAACCGGCTGGCCGAGACGGCGGGTTCAGAGGTGCTCGACGGCCTCATCCAGCGGCGCAGCCATATCGACGCGGCCACCTACGTGGGCTCGGGCAAGGCCCGCGAGCTGGCCGGAATCGTGGCGTCGACCGGCGCCGACACCGTGATCTGCGACGGCGAACTCACCCCGAGCCAGCTGCGGCGGCTGGAAGGCGTGGTGCAGGTCAAGGTCATCGACAGGACCGCGCTGATCCTGGACATCTTCGCCCAGCACGCCCGGAGCCGTGAGGGCAAGGCCCAGGTGGAGCTGGCCCAGCTGCAGTACATGCTGCCCCGGCTCCGCGGCTGGGGCGAATCGCTGTCCCGGCAGGCAGGCGGCCGGGTGGCCGGCGGAGGCGGGATCGGGACCCGCGGCCCTGGCGAGACCAAGCTGGAGACGGACCGGCGGCGGCTGCGGGCGCGCATCGGCAAGCTGAAGCGGGAAATCTCAGCCATGTCGACCGGCCGTAAGGTGCAGCACGCGCAGCGTCACCGCCGCGAGGTGCCGTCGGTGGTCATCGCCGGGTACACCAACGCGGGCAAGTCCAGCCTGCTGAACGCGCTCACCGGAGCCGGGGTGCTGGTAGAGGACGCCCTGTTCGCCACGCTCGACCCGGCGGTCCGCCGCGCCCAGTCGCCGTCCGGGCGCGATTTCACCCTGACCGACACCGTCGGATTCGTCCGCCATCTGCCGCACCAGCTGGTCGAGGCGTTCCGGTCCACGCTGGAGGAATCGGCCGACGCGGACCTGATCCTGCACGTGGTGGACGGGGCCGATCCGGAGCCCGAGGCGCAGATCGCCGCCGTCCGCGGTGTGCTCGCCGAAATCGGCGCGGCCAAGGTGCCCGAGCTGGTCGTGGTCAACAAGATCGACGCGGCCGATCCCGTGGTGCTGCAGGGGCTGCGGGCCCGGGAGCCGGGCAGCCTGTCGGTCTCGGCGAAGACGGGCGCGGGCATCGCGGCCCTGCGGGACGCGATCGAGGCCGCGCTGCCCCGGCTTGACGTGCAGGTCAAGGTGGTCGTGCCGTACAGCCGCGGTGACCTGGTGGCACGCACCCACGCCGAGGGTGAGGTGCTGGCGGCCGAGCACACGCCGGATGGCACGCTGCTGCAGGCGCGGGTCCTGCCCGGTCTGGCCCTTCAGCTGGAAGCGGCGGCCCTGGCCGCGCCTGCTCCCGTGCCGTAATCGTGACCCCCGCCTTCGGGGATGGACGATCGTGTCTATCAAAGAGTGATAGTGGTCACGTTTGGCTGCTTTTTTCGTCCTGACTGAGGGCGGGTTAGGCACCCAAGCCGATATGGTTCGGCATTTTGCCCAAAGGCTTGTCTGCGGCGGTTGTGGTGCAATAACGTGTCTGGATCGATACGTTTGTTGCCCCACCCGCCCGGCATTGACCTCTGGCGTGGTGCGCAGCGTAGCTAGTCCAGTGCAGGCCGGTATCCCGGCGTGCACGTGTCATAGCAGGTGAACGTTCATGGCGGGTGGGATGGCCAGTCCCTTGGGGTTCCTGGGTGACTGCTGGTGACAGTTCGCTTGCTGACCAACATCGGCCGCCTGTGGACCGGATCCGAGATCTTGAGCAATGCCGCCATCGTGACCGGCGACGAGCGGATCGCCTGGGTCGGTCCCGCGGCTGAACTGCCGCAGCGTATCCCCGGGGTCGTCGACGACATCGTGGACGTGGACCAGGTGGAAAACCTGGGCGGCGGCCTGGTGACCCCAGGGCTCATCGACGCCCACACCCATCCGGTGTACGCCGGTAACCGCTGGGCTGAGCTGGCCATGCGCTCCAACGGTTCCTCACCCGCGGAGATCACCGCGGCCGGCGGCGGCGTCTCCTCGACCGTCACCGTCACCCGCGGCACCGATCCCTGGACCTTGTGCAACGGCGTGCGCGAGCGGATGGGCCGCTGGCTGCGGTCCGGGGCGACGACGATCGAGGCCAAGACCGGGTACCACCTGACCAGGGACGGCGAGTTGGCCGACGTCCGGATGCTGCGCGGGCTCGAGGGCGAGCCGGGCATTCCGCGGGTGCACGTCACCTTCCTGGCCGCGCACGCGACTCCGCCCGAGTTCTTTGGCCGCCGCACGGACTACGTCGACGCGGTGAGCTCCTGGTGCGCGGACGCGTCCGCGGTCGGCGCGGACAGCGTGGATGTGTACTGCGAGGAAGGCGGGTTCTCCGAGGAGGAGGCGCGCTGGATTCTTAACGCTGGCCGCCGGTCGGGCCTGCTGCCGCGGCTGCACGCCTGCGGCTATTCGCGGACCGGTGCGGCCCAGCTGGCGGCCGAGCTCGGCTGCGCGTCCGCCGACCTCCTGCACGAGGCGACCGAGGAGGACGTCGCCTCCCTGGCGCGGGGTGGCGTGGCCGCCGTGGTGTGCCCGGGCACGGCCCTGCAGACCAGTGCCCACCCGCCGGTGCGCGCGCTGCTCGACAAGGGCGTCGCCGTCGCGCTCGGCTCTGACCACACCCCGGGCGGCACTGGCATTACGTCGATGGCGCTGGTCATCGCGCTCGCCGTGTCCTATCTCGGGATGAGTGTCGAGGAGGCGCTGCGGGCGGCCACCATCGGCGGCGCGCACGCGCTGCGGGCGCCCGACCGCGGCGCGATGGTCCGCGGCAGGCTCGCTGACATGGTTTTGTGGGACGCCGATCATGAGGGCGCCTTCGTCTGGTCCTACGGCCTGCAGCCCCGCCGCGTCTGGCTCGGCGGCGAGCCGGTCACCTGAGCCGGTCACCTGAGCCGATGCGGTTACCCGTTATGACACACTTATTGCAGTCCGCGGTTGGAGTCGTTGCCGCCGTGCTAGCTTGGGTCGCGGCCAAAGGTCGTCCGTGCCGGGTCCTGGGGGGTCACCGCGAGGGGGTTATCCGTGACCGATGTTGTTCGTCTGTACCACTTAATTCTGCGTGACCCGCGCCCCCGTAGGCGGGTGCTGACTGGCCTGTCCCGACTGTCCGCTCCCGCCCAGCCCGACGGTAGAGGAGGACAGTGGAGGGCTCGCGTGCCCTGGAGGCGTGATGGGCGATGAGACGCCCGGAGCTGAGGGGTTTCTGCCTGGTTTCTCTGCCGGTTCGCGGATCGCTGGGTACCGTCTGGAGGAGCAGATTGGTCACGGGGGCATGGCGGTTGTGTTCCGTGCCCGTGACGAGCGGCTTCAGCGGCAAGTAGCCCTCAAGATCCTCTGGCCGGCCTTCGCGGCCGATGAGGCATTCCGGCACCGTTTCGTGCGCGAATCCCGGTCTGCGGCGGCGGTCGATGATCCGCACATCATCCCGGTGTTCGAAGCAGGCGATGCGGACGGGGTGCTGTTCATCGCGATGCGGTATGTACCTGGCGGTGATGTGGGAACGCTCGTGCACCGGCTGGGCCCGTTGCCTGTCGCGCGAGCGGCTGCGATTATCTCCGCGGTGGCCTCAGCCCTAGATGCCGCCCATGCCGCCGGCCTGGTGCACCGTGATGTCAAGCCGGCCAATATGCTTCTGGACGCCCGGCCTGGCCGACCCGATCATGTGTATCTTTCGGATTTCGGGCTGACCAAAGGCACGCTCTCGTCGGCCAGCCAGACAGGAACGGGTCATTTCCTGGGGACGCCGACGTATTGTGCGCCTGAGCAGATTGAAGGCTGGCCAGTCGACGCCCGTACGGATGAGTACGCATTGGCGTGTGCGGCGTTCGTGCTGCTATCTGGCGAGCCGCCATTTCCTCGCGACGAGGGCATGGCGGTGCTGTACGCGCACCTATCGACGCCGCCGCCGCGGTTGACCTCGCGGCAGCCGGGTCTTCCTCCGGCTGCGGATGACGTCATGCTGCGAGCCCTGGCGAAGACCCCCGATGATCGTTATGCCAGCTGCGGGGAGTTCGCCGATGCGCTGCGTGTGGCGTTCGGGCTCCAGCGATACGACTCGGACGTGGCCGTAGCGCTGCACCAGCGGTCTTTGGTCGATCAGCAGCACAGACTGGGGCTGGATCACGCCGACACGCTGGCTACTCGTGCCAGCCTGGCGGCAGCCCACCGGACGGCGGGGCGTTCGGACGAGGGAATCGCGCAGTACCAGCAGGCTTTGGCCGATCAGCAGGACAGCCTGGGGCCAGATCATCCAGACACGCTGGCCACGCGGTTCAGCCTCGCGCAGGCGATGGCGGCGCGCGGCGAGCACACCGCGGCGCAGGACGAGTTCCGGGAACTGCTCGCGGTCCGGCAGCGGACCCTGGGCCGGGATCATCCGGACACGCTGGCCACCAGGTTCAGCATGGCCCAGCAGATGGCGGCCCGCGGGGAGCATGCTGGCGCGGAGAAAGGGTTCCGGGATGTGCTCGCGGCCCGGCAGCGGACCCTGGGCCGGGATCATCCGGACACGCTGGCCACGCGGTTCAGTATTGCGCAGGAGATGGCCGTGCGCGCGGATCATGCCGGCGCGGAGAAAGGGTTCCGGGATGTGCTCGCGTCCCGGCAGCGGACCCTGGGCCTGGATCACCCCGATACGCTGGCCGCCTGGTTCAGCATTGCCCAGGAGAGGGCGGCCCGCGGCGATCATGCCGGCGCGGAGGACGAGTTCCGGGATGTGCTCGCGGCCCGAGAGCGGATCCTGGGCCTGGATCACCCCGATACGCTGGCCACGCGGTTCAGCCTCGCCCAGGAGATGGCGGCGCGCGGCGATCACACCGCGGCGCAGGACGAGTTCCAGCAGGTGCTGGCCGTGCAGACGCGAATCCTGGGGTCGGATCACCCGGATACGCTGATCGTCCGGTTCAGTGCTGCCCGGGAGATGGCGGCCCGAGGGGATCACGCCGGAGCCGAAGAGCAGTTCCGGGACATGCTGCCTGACCTGGAGCGTCGGCTGGGCCCCGATCACCCGGACACGCTGGCCACTAGGTTCAGCATCGCCCAGGAGCGGGCGGCCCTCGGGAATCACGACGGAGCCGAGGACGAGTTCCGCGAGGTGCTCGCGGCCCGGCAGCGGACGCTGGGCCAGGATCATCCGGATACGCTGATCGCCTGGTTCAGCATCGCCCAAGAGATGGCGGCCCGCGGAAATCACGCCGGGGCCGAGGACGAGTTCCGGGGAATGCTGCCCCAGCTGCGGCGACGGCTGGGCCCCGATCATCCGGACACGCTGGCCACCCGGTTCAGCATTGCCAGGGAGATGGCGGCGCGCGGGGATCATGTCGGGGCGGAGGACGAGTTCCGGGATGTATTGCCACATCTGGAGCGACAGCTGGGCTCGGATCACCCGGCCACGCTGCTCCTCTGGTTCAGCATTGCCAGGGAGATGGCGGCGCGCGGGGACCATGCCGGGGCTGAGGCCCAGTTTCAGGACATGCTGCCTTTCCTGCAGCGCAGGCTAGGGCCGGACCACCCGGACACGCAGGCGGCCGCTGAATGGATCGACTACATCCAAGGGAAAAAGAACGACCGGTGAGGGCCGCACCCGCACCCCCACCCCCACCCGCATCCGCCGCGCCCTTCGCGTCGATTCGGCGTGCGTGCCGCAGACATGGCATGCTGCCGTCATGGCTGCGCGTACCGCGGTAAACCCGCCCGTCACGATCGTGGTCGGCGAAGAGGAATTTCTCGTCGACCGGTCCGTTCGCGAGCTGATCGCCACCGCCTCCGGCGGGGACGTCCACGACCTGGACGGCGCCGCGCTCGGGCCGGGTGAGCTGGAGGCGCTCACCTCACCGTCGTTGTTCGGCGGCGGCTGCGCACTCGTCGTCCGGTCCGCGCAGAACGTCAGCAAGGACGTGGCCGCCGAGCTGACCAGATACGCGGCCAATCCCGCACCGGACGTGATCTTGGTCCTGACCCACGCCGGCGGGGCCAAGGGCAAGGACCTGCTGGCCGCGATCAAAGCCGCGGGCGCGCGGGTGATCGAGTGCCCCAAGGTGGCCAGGTTCGCCGAGCGGCTGGACTTCATCCGGGCCGAGTTCCGGCGGGCGGGCACGCGAGCCGATGACGGCGCCGCCCGCGCCCTGCTGGACGCGGTCGGCTCGGACCTGCGCGAGCTCGCGTCGGCCTGCGATCAGCTCGCCGCCGATACCGAGGGCAGCGTGGATGAGGCCATCGTGGCCAGGTACTACCGGGGCCGGGCGGAGGCCACCGGGTTCACCGTCGCGGACCGGGCGGTCGAGGGTCACCTCGTGCAGTCCCTTGAGCAACTGCGCTGGGCGCTGTCCACCGGGGCCTCGCCGGTGCTGATCTGCAGCGCGCTGGCCCAGGGGGTCCGACTGCTCGGCCGGGTCGGCTCCGCGCCCCGTGGCGTGAACAGCATGGCGCTCGCGGCCGAGGTGGGGGCCCCGCCGTGGAAGATCGACCGGGTGCGGCAGCAGTTGCGCGGCTGGCAGCCGCAGGGGATCGCCCGCGCGCTGCACGCGGTCGCGGAAGCGGACGCCCAGGTCAAAGGGGAAGCGAGCAGCGCAGGCTACGCCCTTGAACGGGCGGTGCGCCGCATCGTCGCCAGCCGGGCTGGCGAGGCGGACTACTAACCGCGCCGAAACCTCGCCCCCCGGACTCGGCCCGAGGGCCCGAGGGCCGCCCCCAGGGAACACCGCCAGCCGGCCCGATGGAACATCGGGCCGACTGAGGGGCCGCGGAGCCGGAGAGCAGCGGAGCCGGAGAGCAGCAGAGCCGGAGAGCAGCAGAGCCGGAGAGCAGCAGAGCCGGAGAGCAGCGGAGCCGCGTGCCGACGCTAGCTGGCCTGCGCGAGTTCGGCGTAGCGCTTGGCTATCGCCGACTTGCGGTTCGCGGCCTGGTTCTTGTGGATGACGCCCTTGCTCGCCGCCTTGTCCAGCTGCCGGCAGGCGACCCGCAGCGCCGTTCCTGCCTCATCGAGGTCGCCCCCGTCCGCGGCCTCGCGGAACTTGCGGACGGACGTCCGCAGCGAGGACTTGGCGGCCTTGTTCCGCTGGTGCGCTTTTTCGTTCTGCTTATTGCGCTTGATCTGAGACTTTATGTTCGCCACGCGTGGGAATCCTTCAAGTTGTCTGTGGGGTGACGCGACGACGAAGCTTATCCGAGCCGCACCCCCGCACCCAAACCATAGGCTAAAACGGCCGCAGAAACACTGCGAAGGCCGCCAGCGAGCGGCTGACGGCAGGTGCACTGGGCCGGACGTGGGATCATGGAACACCCAGCCCGCCAGGCGAACAAGGCCGCCAAAGCGGCCAAGGCGAGTAAAACCCGAACGGATGCGCGTGTCACCTATCAGTCAGCCGGGCCCGAAGACCCGCCCGGCTCCGGACGCCAAAGCCCGCGCCGAGCAGGCGGTGATCAGGAACTTCTGCATCATCGCCCACATCGATCATGGTAAGTCGACACTGGCGGACCGGATGCTGCAGCTTACCGGCGTGGTGGAGGGCCGGCAGATGCGCGCCCAGTACCTGGACCGGATGGACATCGAGCGCGAGCGCGGCATCACCATCAAGAGCCAGGCGGTCCGCCTTCCCTGGACCAGCCGCAGTGACTCTATCCCCGGGGACTTCAGCCACGGGGATACAGAGTACGTACTCAACCTCATCGACACCCCCGGCCACGTCGACTTCAGCTACGAGGTCTCCCGCAGCCTGGCCGCCTGCGAGGGCGCGGTCCTGCTGGTCGACGCCGCCCAGGGCATCGAGGCGCAGACGCTGGCCAACCTGTACCTGGCGCTCGACGCCGACCTCAAGATCATCCCGGTGCTGAACAAGATCGACCTGCCCGCCGCCCAGCCCGACCGCTATGCCGCCGAACTCGCCGGGATCATCGGCTGCGACCCCAGCGAGGTCCTCCGGGTGTCCGCCAAGACCGGCGAGGGCGTCGAAGAACTGCTGCACGAGATCGTTCGCCTGGTCCCGGCCCCGAAGGGCGACCCGGACGCCCCGGCCCGCGCGCTCATCTTCGACTCGATCTATGACACCTACCGCGGCGTGGTGACCTACATCCGGGTGGTCGACGGTCGTCTGACCAGGCGCGAGCGAAGCCTGATGATGTCCACCGGCGGGGCGCACGAGACGCTCGAGGTAGGGGTCATCTCACCGGAACCGATCCCGACCGAGGGCCTGGTCGCCGGTGAGGTCGGCTACCTGATCACCGGGGTCAAGGACGTGCGGCAGGCGCGGGTCGGTGACACCGTGACCAGCGCCGCCCGCCCCGCCGCCGAGCCGCTGGCGGGGTACTCCCACCCCAAGCCGATGGTCTTCTCCGGCCTGTACCCGGTGGACGGCGACGACTACCCGGACCTGCGCGACGCGCTGGACAAGCTGCGGCTGAACGACGCCGCGCTGGTCTATGAGCCGGAGACGTCCGACGCGCTCGGTTTCGGCTTCCGCTGCGGTTTCCTCGGCCTGCTGCACATGGAGATCGTGCGCGAGCGGCTGGAGCGTGAGTTCGACCTGTCGCTGATCTCCACCGCGCCGAACGCCGTCTACCGTGTCGTCATGGACACCGGCCAGGAGCTCCGGGTGACCAACCCGAGCGACTTTCCCGGCGGCTCGGAGCCAGGGAAGGGCAAGGTGGACCGCGTCTATGAGCCGGTGGTGCGCGCGACGGTCATCTCGCCGTCGGAGTACATCGGCGCGATCATGGAACTGTGCCAGAGTCGGCGCGGCGCTCTGATCGGCATGGACTACCTGTCCGCGGACCGGGTGGAAATCCGTTACATGCTGCCCCTCGCCGAGATCATCTTCGACTTCTTCGACCAGCTCAAGTCCCGGACCAGGGGCTACGCGTCGCTTGACTACGAACCCGACGGCGAGCAGCAGGCGGACCTGGTCAAGGTCGACATCTTGCTGCAGGGCCAGCCAGTCGACGCGTTCAGCCAGGTCGTGCACGCCGACAACGCGCGCGTGTACGGCCTGTCGATGACCGCGAAGCTGAAGGAGCTGATCCCGCGCCAGCAGTACGAGGTGCCGATCCAGGCGGCCGTCGGCGCCCGGATCATCGCCCGGGAGAACATCCGCGCGCTGCGCAAGGACGTGCTGGCCAAGTGCTACGGCTGCGACATCAGCCGCAAGCGCAAGCTGCTTGAGCGGCAGAAGGAAGGCAAGAAACGGATGAAGACCATCGGCCGCGTCGACGTGCCGCAGGAGGCGTTCGTCGCGGCTCTGTCCACTCAGCCAGGCGATAAGAAGCAGCGATAACAGCGAAATCGCATTTAGGCCGAACGATCCGCGGTCCTGCCCCCGCTAAGCCTTGACCCGCGACGTGATGTAAGGCGTCAGGTCCACGTGCTGAAACGGCGCGATCATGCCCGGCTGCTGGTAGGGGTTGAACACAACCGGCTGGCCGGCGTGCGCGGTGACGATGGCCGTGACCAGCGCCGCAAGCGTAAAGATGACCAGCGCGGTGATAAGCAGCGCGGCGGCGGATTGCCAGCTAGTCGCCGCCGCGGCGTCGTTGGCCACGACGGTCCCCTGCGGGTATGGGCTGAAGGGCTCAAGGGGTAGCGGCCCGGTCGGCAAGTCGGCGGTCAGCACCCAGAGCTCCGCGTACGTGCGGGCCGCGTAGGCGCGCGCCACCCGCTCGTCAAGTTCGTCCTGGGTCAGCCGTCCCTCAGCGAAACCCGCCCGGATTACGCCTACGGTCCGCTCACGATCCGCGGTGGCGGCCAGCCAGGAGGGGTTCACGATCGCGGCCGGGGGGGCAATGTTCGCAGTCCCCACCTCTGCCGTGCCCGCCTCAGCAGGCAGTGCAGGCTGAGGCGGGTATGCCTGACCTGGACCGTATGCCACGTGAGCCTCCTGCGGACGCCTCTATTGAGTGTAGACGTGCGAGGCCCGCCAGGAGTGCCAATGACGTGTTCGGCCTTGCCGTGAATTCAGCGCCGGCATGAATATCGTGCCTGGTCATGAATCGAGGGCGTTGCCGACGTGGCCGCACCGATCGAGCTCGATCTTTAGCCGCCGCCGCCGCCCCCGCCGGCCACGGAGATCGCGGCGCCCAGGATGGCAAGGACGACGACGATTCCCCAGAAAATGATCGCCATGTAGCCGAGCACGAGCCCGGCCGTGGCCATCCCGTCGCCGCGCTGACCGGTTTGCCGCATCTCGCTCTTGGCGAGGTGCCCGCAGATGACCGCGGGGATGGCGGTCAG
>Ga0302179_10002770_pt1 | contig 10172 bp, 3 predicted proteins | sample I_Palsa_E3_1_FD_198788 | JGI IMG/M metagenome (GOLD analysis project Ga0302179, IMG submission 198788) | Peat permafrost microbial communities from Stordalen Mire near Abisko, Sweden - I_Palsa_E3_1 | ecosystem: Environmental > Terrestrial > Soil > Palsa > Peat permafrost | place: Sweden: Abisko...
GAGTTCGACAAGATAAAAGCGTTGCTGGCGGAGCATTGCAATACGGAATATGCGCGTGACAGGGCACTGGATCTTCGTATCCATACCCGCCGGGAATATATCGAGCTGCAGCTTCGGCAGACGCATGAGTTCAAGCTGCTCCTGCAGAACGGACAGTATTTCCCCAATGATTATACCCTCAATCTGTCCCGGGAGCTAAAGCTCCTGGGTATTCCGGGCGCAGTCCTTTCCGGCGAACAGTTCCTGCAGATCCGGCGGCTGGCAGAAAACATGCAGGGCGTCTTCCGTTGGTTCGATCCCGAACGTCGTACCGCCTATCCGGCGCTTGTCAGGGTGATCGACCCCACCCACTATGAAAAAAGCATCATTACGTCCATCGACGAAGTGCTCGATGAGTCGGGTACCGTTCGTGACAATGCCTCGGAAGACCTGGCGAATATCCGGCTCTCGCTTTTCCGTCGCCGTAACGAGCTACGCCGGGCCTTTGATCGCATCCTGTCCCGGCTTGCCAAAGCCGGCTATGTAGCCGATATTGAAGAGTCTTTTCTCAATGGCAGAAGGGTCGTGGCCATCTTTGCCGAACACAAGCGCCAGGTTAAGGGCATCCTGCATGGAGAAAGCGACACCCGCCGTACCTCCTTTGTTGAACCGGAGGAAACGATCGAGCTCAACAATGAAGTCTTCTCCCTGGAACATGCCGAAACCAGGGAGGTGCACCGCATCCTGCGGGAGCTGACCGCCCGGCTGTCGGAACACGCGCCCCTGCTGCAGGTCTGGCACGATATCCTCGGGGAATACGACTTTATCCGGGCCAAAGCGAGGCTGGCAGGGGATATGAATGGCAATTACCCGCAGCTGCTGGATAAATCGCATATTCTTCTCCGGCAGGCATACCATCCGCTGCTATATCTTTATAACCGGAAGAATCAGAAGCCGACGATCCCGACGAATATTTCGCTCAACGACAAGGACCGGCTGCTGGTGATCTCCGGCCCCAACGCCGGCGGCAAGACGGTGACGATGAAAACGGTGGGACTATTGCAGCTGATGATACAAAGCGGCTTGTTGATCCCGGTTCATCCTGATAGCGAATTGGGTATTTTCAAACAGCTGATGATCCATATCGGCGATACGCAAAGCCTGGAGTTCGAGCTGAGTACCTATAGCTCGCATCTTAAGAACATGAAGTATTTCATGGAAAATGCCAATGGCCGGACGCTCTTCTTTATCGACGAGCTTGGCAGCGGCAGCGATCCCAACCTCGGTGGCGCCTTTGCCGAAGTCATCCTCGAAGAGCTGGTACACAAGCATGCATTTGGGATCGTGACTACCCACTATCTCAACCTGAAGGTGATGGCCGGTAAAACCGCCGGCATCATCAACGGAGCGATGGCTTTTGATGAAACCAATCTGCAGCCGTTGTACAAGCTGATCATCGGCAAGCCCGGGAGTTCCTATACTTTTTCCATTGCCGAACGTATCGGCCTGGAGCCCCGTCTTATTCAGCGGGCCCGGGCGCTCGTGGATGAGGATCATTTCCGGTTGGATAAACTGCTCAATGCAACCGAACAAGATCTCCGCCAGCTGGAACTGCGGGAAAAAGAACTCAATAAGCTGTTAAAAGAAAATGAAAAGCTGAAGAAGGAAATGGAGGGACTGATCCATCGGGAACGCCACCAGCAGCAGGTAGAACTCCTGCAACATCAAAACAAGATCTCCGAAGAGCGGATCGCCTATCTCAAGGAAATGGAACGTAAGCTCAAGCAGATCATTTTCGACTGGCGCAAGGCCGTTGACAAGAATGAAGTCTTCAGGCAGATGCAGACCCTTCTCTTTAAGCAGAAAGAAAAGCAGGTCAATGAAAAGGTCCGCAAAAAATTCGACGCGAAATATACCGAAGTCGGCGGCAACGCCCAGATCGGTAATAAGGTGATGATGAAAAAGAACCACCAGGTCGGGACGGTACGGGAGATCCGGGGGAAGAAGGCGATCGTGCAGGTGGGGCTGGTGCCCATTACCGTTGAACTGGCGGACCTGACCGTGGTACAGGACCGGCCGCAAGAGGAGAGCGCGGAGTAAATCCTAAAAATTCACTATCTTACCTCTCCCCGGCCCATTTAAACCCCACCCATCCCATCCCGCACTTTAATTGATCGAACATGAATCAAACACATTTCCGGCTGATGCTGGTAATTGCAGCCCTCCTGACAGGCTGCCATGGAAATAAGGAGAGAGCAGCGACAATCATTTATCCACAGACGCCGACCGTCGATTCTGCCGATGTTTATTTTGGTACCCGGGTGCCCGACCCATACCGGTGGCTGGAAAATGATACGGCTGCCGAAACTGCGGCCTGGATCGGCGCGGAAAGGAAGACAACGGAGGATTACATGGCGAATATCCCCTTCCGGAGCGGCGTCAGGAAAGAACTGACGTCGTTGTACAATTATGCGCGGATGTCGGCTCCGGAGAAGCACGGGGAGTATTATTATTTCCACAAAAATTCAGGTCTGCAGAATCAGGATGTCCTTTATCGGAATAAAAATCTTGCCGATTCATCGGGTACTGAATTGTTCATGGACCCCAATTCCTTTTCGCAAGGAGGGGCTGTCACATTGCAGGGTATGAGTTTCTCCCATGATGGTTCGCTGTTGGCTTGCCTTTTGTCGAATGGCGGATCGGATTGGCGGGACCTGGTGATAAGAAGCACTGCGTCGGGGCAGCTCGTCGGCGATACGATCCGGAATGTGAAATTCAGCGGCGTGGCGTGGAAGGGTAATGAAGGGTTCTTTTATAGTACTTACTATGTCCCGCCGGGTGAAAACCGCCTCGTTTACAAAACGATCCACCATACGGTCTACTATCATAAAATGGGCGACCCGCAGACCCGCGATCAATTTGTATTCGGCGGCGAGCGTCAACCTCATCGTTACCTTTCTGCGGATGTCACTGAAGACCAGCACTACCTGGTGATCCAGGCGGCGGAGACGACGTATGGCGACGAGATCTATTTTAAGGATCTGACAAAGGGGAACGCCCCGATCAATCCGGTCACTTCGGGATATGCTTTTAATGAGTATATTTTCGATAGCAGGGGCGGATGGCTGTATATCCTGACGAACAGGAATGCGCCTAATTTCCGGTTGGTAAAGGTCAGCGCAGCTAACCCGGCGCCGGAGAATTGGAAGGATGTCATACCGGAGACCAAGGATGTGCTGCAGGTTTCAAAAGCGGGCGGTTATTTCTTTGCCACGTATATGGATGACGTCAAGAACAGGGTCTTACAATATGATTATGACGAACACAAGATTCGCGAGATCGCTTTGCCTACCGCAGGAACGGCCTATGGATTCGATGGGCTGATGGACCAACACGAATTGTACTATGTATTTACTTCCTTTACCTATCCGTCTGCGGTATATCACCTGGATCTTCAAAGCGGGCAGACGACCTTGTTCTGGCGGCCCGCGGTAAATTTCAACCCGGAAGACTATGTGACACAGCAGGTCTTTTACACCAGCAAGGATAGTACGAAAATACCCATGTATATCGTCTATAAGAAAGGAATGGCGTTGGACGGCCATAATCCTACGCTCCTTTACGGATATGGTGGTTTCGACATCAGCCTCACGCCTTATTTCAGTTCGTTGGGGATGGAGTGGCTGGAACATGGCGGGATATACGCCCAACCCAATCTGCGTGGAGGCGGGGAGTACGGAGAAAAGTGGCATATGGCCGGAACATTGATGCGCAAGCAAAATGTATTTGACGACTTCATAGCCGCTGCCGAATACCTGATCGGACATAAATATACATCCAGCTCCTTTTTGGCTGTGGAGGGGGGATCGAATGGCGGTCTGTTGATTGGGGCTACGATGACGCAGCGACCGGATCTGATGCGGGTAGCGCTTCCGGAAGTCGGCGTGTTGGATATGCTGCGGTATAACCGGTTCACAGCGGGCGCCGGCTGGGCTTCAGATTATGGAACGGCCGAGGATTCCGCTGCCATGTTCAAATATTTATTGGGCTATTCCCCATTGCATAATCTGAAGAAGGGGGTGCATTATCCGGCGACGCTGATCTGGACGGCGGATCATGACGACCGGGTCGTTCCGGGACATTCCTTCAAATTTGCGGCAACTTTACAACAGGATAATGGAGGTGGTAATCCGGTGCTAATCGCGATCCAGCATAATGCGGGTCATGGGACCGGCATGGATACCGAGAAGGCGCTGAATGAATATGCGGACAAGTACTCTTTTGTGTGGTACAATATGGGGATAAATCCGATGCAGTAGATTCTATTCACCTCTAATCCCCTGGATTGTGACGGTCCCCTTCCCGTATTGAAAACTGTTCTGGTCTTCGATCGTCAGTTTGTTGCCATCTATGTGACAGATCATCGTTTCTGAATGCGGGCTTTCGATGTAGCGAAGGACGAGTTTGAGGGTATGGTCGTCGATCCATTGATAGCCGCCGGCGGTTGGGAAAGCGGGCAGGCCTACGTCATGGTGGATGGCTCCGGTCAGCAGGTTGGGTCCGGGTCGCGTGGTCCAGCCGGTGGCCCAGCGGCCATCTCCAAATGTGAGCCGGTATAGCGCGGTGTCCCCCCTTACGGTCAATTGCAAAAGGTCACCAATGAGACTGAAGGAGACCGTTTGCATTTTTTTGGTATTGGGTTCGAGCGTGAAGGTCTTGCCGTTGAGGAGATCGGTGGCCGGGCCGGTTTTGAGGGCCAGCGGCGGAAGGGCCAGTTCGGACAGTTGTTTCTTAAGTTTTGCGTCGGCATCGGGGTCGGCCGGTAACGATCCGGAGTGCATGGAAGGCAGCAGGTATTGCCAGACGAGATTGATCTCTTCCTGCATATCGGGAGTCTCGGCCTGGATGGCGATGACAGCATCCTCATCGGGCAGCATAATGATATACTGACCGAAGGCGCCATCGGCGCGGACGCCGTTATGGCGGCAGCGCCACATCTGATAACAATAGCCTTGCAACCAGTCGCTCGAGTCTTTTTTCGACTGCGGCGCATCGGGATCCTGCATGATCTTCATGCTGGTGGCTTCATTCACCCAGGATTGCGGAAGGATCTGTTTTCCTTTCCATTTCCCGCCCTGCAAATAGAGCTGGCCGAATTTTGCCATGTCTTCCGTCTTTAGCCGAAGCCCCCAGCCGCCGGTATTTGCGCCCTGGGGACTGGTCTCCCAATCTTCACCACTGATGCCCAACGGTTCGAATAATCTCGGTTTCAGATAGTCCAGCACGGTTTTCCCGGTTACTTTGGAGACGATGGCTGAGAGCATATAGGTACCGGCAGAGTTATACAGGAATTTGGTACCGGGTTCGTTGACGATGGGGATGGACAGGAATTTCCTGGCCCAATTGCTGTCCAGGGCGACAAGTACGGTGGGGTCGGGCGCCATTCCGTCGGACATCATCAGGGCGTCTTTGACCGTGAGCTCAGCCAGGAAAGGGGGAGTGGGGTTGGGCAGGTCATTTGGGAAAAAGCTGATGACCTTGTCATTGAGGTGCAGGAGGCCTTCTGTCAGTGCAAAGCCGACGGCGGCCGCGGTGAAGCTCTTGCTGGTGGAATAGAGCGTATGTTTGAGATCCGGCGCATAGGGATTCCACCAACCTTCGGCGACGACTTTGCCGTGCCGGAGGAACATGAAGCTGTGAAATTCGGTTTTGCCGTGAGTGGCGGCATCGATGAACTGGCTGATGGCGGCAGCCGCGACGCCTTCTTTTTCGGGAATGCTTCTGGGGAGCGGGTCCTGGGCGAAAGCGGATGATCCGGCGAGCAGCAGCAGGTAAATGCGGAATGTTGATGGAATCATAACGAATGATTGAACGTGACACGGAAGTTAAAACAAATTTCTTATATATGTTTGACGCAAAACTACCCTGGAGCTCGAGGGCTAACGGTGGCAGCCCTGAGATCAAAACAAAATTATTCTGTAAGTTTGGCGCAAATACAAATCATGCGCTTTCCCTTCTTTCTTTTATTTGTGCTTTTTTCCATCGGTTCATCCGCCCAGCCGGTCACCGATACCGTTCAAAAAGTCATTCCCGGCAGGGTTAACAGCCCGGAGCAGGAGGAGAAGCCCTATGTCATCTTTATCTCCGCCGACGGCTTCCGGCACGACCTGGCCGATAAATACCATGCGACCAACCTCCAGGCCCTGCGCATGCGGGGCGTGGCCGCCTCTTCGATGCTGCCTTCTTACCCGTCCGTCACCTTCCCCAACCATTATTCCCTGGCCACGGGGCTTTATCCGGCGCATCACGGGCTGGTGGATAATACATTTTATGACCCGAAAAAGGGAAAGGGATATCGGATCAGCGATCGTGCTGCCGTAACGGACAGCTCCTGGTATGGTGGAACTCCCATTTGGGTGCTGGCGGAGCAGCAGAAAATGCTATCGGCGAGTTTCTTTTGGGTAGGCTCCGAGGCGGCCGTCGACGGGATACGCCCGAGCTATTACTATATTTTTAACGATAAGATAGCGCTCGATACCCGGCTGCAGGCGGTAAAAGACTGGCTTACCCTCCCGGAGGTACAACGCCCGCATCTTATCCTGTTTTACCTTTCCCAGGTAGACCACGCCGAGCATCTGTATGGCCCCGATTCAAAGGAGACCGAAGCGGCGGTTCACCTGGTCGACGATTGTATCGGGAAGATGACACGGATCGTGGACTCGCTCCATCTGCCGGTGAATTATGTTTTCGTCAGCGACCATGGGATGGCGGCGGTCGATACGCTGCACCCCATCACCCCGCCTGTCATCGATACTGCGAAATTTGTCGTCACTTACGGCGGCACGATGGTCCATCTCTATGCAAAGGACAAGGGCGCTATTAATGCCGGCTATCAAACGCTGAAGCAAAATGCGGACGGATATGATGTATACCTGGCGGCGGACGTACCGGAGCGCTGGCATTATTCGGATAAGGATGACCGGTATCACCGGATCGGCGATATCATCCTGGTGGCCCATGAGCCAAGGATGTTCTCCAACCATGGACATGTCAGCGCCGGTGAACATGGCTATGATAATGCTCTCCCCGATATGGGCGCCAGCTTCTATGCGTGGGGGCCGGCTTTTCGGCAGCGACTGACCATCCCGGCCTTTGAAAATGTGAATGTATACCCCCTGATCGCGCAGATCCTTGGGTTAACGATCAGCCAGCCGATCGACGGGGCTGAAAAAGTCCTCAATGGGACGTTGAAGAAATAAGAAAGCTCTGCACCTCTCCTGCCGCGCGGATAAAATACACCCCGGTTGCGAGCCCGCTGAGATCGACGACCGTGGACATCGGGCCGCCAGTCGATTGCAGGGACAGCATCCTTACCACGCGGCCGGATGCGTCGATGACCTGTAGCAGCAGCTGTCCCGGTGGCGCCTGCAGTTGGACGTTGACCGTTCCCGTGGCAGGGTTCGGGAAGATGCTGAGAGAACCGGTACTATCGTAGCGGATGACGACTACGTTGCTATAGGAATGATTGCCGTCCTTATCGATCATGTTAAGCCGATAGAAATTCAGGGCGGGGAGGGGGCTGATATCGGCGAACTGATAACTGTTTTTTGCCGGGCCGGCGGATTGGACCGAGTCGGCGTTCTGGCCTGCGGCGGCAGGCACTGTCCCGATACTGGTAAATGAGACGCCATCGCCGCTTCGTTCTATATCAAAAGAGGCCAGGTTTATGTCGCCTGTGGTGGTAAAATTCAGCAGGACTTCGCTATTGCTTTTTTCGGCGGTAAAAGACAGCAGATTGGCGGGAAGGATCGGCGGAGTGCCGGCCAGCAGCAGCGATGTAATGGACATCGGCGCCATCGTGACCTGCACGGTATTGCCTGTCGGGGCAACAGCCGATGTTTGCAGGGCGTTATTCGAAGCCGAGACAAAGGTTTCAGTACCCGTTGGCAGATTGGACAAGGTCAGTGTGGTGATAGGAGTGCCGCTCAGCTGGAAGTCCGGAAAGCTTAACGTGACGGTTTCGGTCTGTGTAGCGGACCTGTTCACCAACGCTATCGTTACGGAATCATTGGCGGTATTGGTAGTGGCGTATGCCGAAACATCCAGCGAATCGGAAGAACTGGCCTGAACGCTGGTGCTTTTATTGTACTTGCTATATAGGTGCAGCGTTTCCCACATGCCGATATCCCAAGTCCAGGGAGAGAAGAATTCTACCCCATGGTTCATGAATTCGCCCATAGTGGAAGCATACCAGACAGCCAGGGCGTTGGGCACGTTTTGGAGCTGGGTTCCCGTTTCGGAAACGCCAAAGGTAACGCCATTTCCCGGGCCCATATATTGGTTCAGCCAATCCTGGCACCGGCCGAAAACATCTTCGATCCGGATAGAATTATCCCAGGAACCGTTGACGACTTTTACGCCATTGGCTTCGGGAAAATCGTAGGTGCTGTCAAAGAAGACCCGGCCGTATTGGACGACATCCGTCACGGTCGGGCTGGATGGATAGAAATGGAGATCGATCACATCCAGCAGCCGGATCCCCGAGCTTTGCTCTTCTTCTGAGACTCGTTTGATAAAGTATTCCAGCCAGGGGTATTGTTTTCCATCCGTGCCGGTGACCGTCGCATTGTTCCAGTTGTACCATTGCCATTCGTTTGGACTGACCGGGCCGGTCAGTTTGATACCCGGGTAGAGCGCTCTTGCCTTTTTTGCAACGGCAAAGTATAGCTGCAGGAATGCTTCCGCGGTTGGCTGGGTGGGCATGACATCATCGTGCGTGCTGGACCAGATCTCTACTTCATTGTCCATGTTCCAGTAGCGGATCCGGGTGGAGTCGAGCCCCAGGCCGCCGCTGCCAAACCAATGGGGCAGCAAGCCGGTGGTGGAGTCTGCCGGCCAGGACTCGAGGTAGAGGTTTGGGTTTCCATTGACCAGCGCCTGGCTTCCGCCGGCGGTATTGGCAACTCCGCCTCCGGCCAGGTTTTGTTCCACTCCTGACCACCATAGCGAGCCGTTGAAATCCCAATCGTCGAAATTATTAGCGGTGTTCGATGCGGCATAGCCGATCAGTTGAAAACCCCACATGCCTTGCGCGGTGGCGATATTCTGTTGCAGGGATTGAGCGGCAAAATCCCAGTCGGAAATATAAACATTGTTGTACCAGTCGGGATGACTGGATAGTTGGAGCCGCCAATTATTTTTTGTAAGATCGTTACCGCCGTTCTCGCGGAAGAAATTTATGCCCGCATCCTTGTATAGCTGCCAGTTGGCGGCGGTGACGGGACTACCGGGGTCGGATGAGAGGGAATTGTTGCGTCCGTAAATATAGGGGGAGACGGGTTTCCTGTTATTCAGGGTATTGACGGTAATCTGCACGCTTTGAGCGTGTAACCCTCCGTATAACAGCAGTAATAGTATGGGCAAAAGGTATTTCCCGCCGGCGCCGCCGCCACCACCCGAGCCGCCTCCAAACCCCGGTCCCGGGCTGTCCGGCTGTGCACCGACGGTCTTGAAACTTTCGGCGAGGATGAGGGCTTCGACCGCAAGGTTTGCCGCAGGATGCGGATCGTCGGAGGCCTCCGAAGTAATACCATATTTTGGCGGATGCAGATAGCGGATCAGGAAATATGCGCCGGTTATCAGGATGCTGCCGCCAATGATCATGGCCAGTTCGGCCGGTAGGACATGATAGTAATACCGGATGGTGAAGATGGTGGCGACTACCAGCGCCAGCCCTGTCCATAGAAAAAGAATGTCTTTCTTTTGAATGCCTTTTACGATATAGAAAGCGGGTACGATGGCCGTCAGCAGCCACCATAGCCAGCCCAGGGCCACCTGGCCGGAATTTTCAGAAAGCTGTGCATTTAATTCCCGGACGATATAGTAGTTGCCCGCGAGGTAAAAGCTCAGGAGGGCGGCTACGCGGAGTATCGTCAAACAGGAATGATATTGCCGCAGCCGTTCTTTTGTCTCAAGCCGTGTAAAGAGAAAATACAGCGCGATGGAAACGGTCATCAGCAGGAAGGGCAAAAGGGCCTTTGCCGTGCTGCCCATTCCGATCGTCACATGAAAGATCAGGCTAAGCAGGGCGCCATAGGCTACGGGGGCCATCAGCCGGTTGGTATAGCGCAATACGCCGGCTGTCGCCAGCAAAAGGACGATCCCGCTTAGCGCGGAAGGGCTGAGATAATCAG
>Ga0302179_10002773_pt1 | contig 10169 bp, 10 predicted proteins | sample I_Palsa_E3_1_FD_198788 | JGI IMG/M metagenome (GOLD analysis project Ga0302179, IMG submission 198788) | Peat permafrost microbial communities from Stordalen Mire near Abisko, Sweden - I_Palsa_E3_1 | ecosystem: Environmental > Terrestrial > Soil > Palsa > Peat permafrost | place: Sweden...
ATGGGCTGGCCCGGCCAGATGGGGCAGACCTCTTTCGCAGCGTTATCACAGACGGTAAACACGAAGTCGAGTTTGGGCGCCTCGGGCTTTGCGAACTCGTTCCAACTCTTGCTTCGAAGACCGTTCGTGGGCAGATGAGCTTTTTCTAGCTCTGTTATAGCTTCCGGTCGAACTGCGCCCGACGGATGGCTCCCGGCACTGTAGGCAGTAAAGGTCGGTTGTCCTTTGTAGTTCATGATTGCTTCGGCCATGATGGACCTGGCAGAATTGCCAGTGCACAGGAACAAAACGTTGTAGCGTATTTCCATCTCGTCTCCCTCACTGGCAGCAGGTTGGCCCGCAGCAAGGTTCAATTTCGCTGTGGCTTCACGGCTCGGACGAAGGCGCTCATAAACTTGCCGTCCACCTGTGGCGCAATCGCATCCACGTCGATGTTTTGGCCGGCAAGGAACTCGCGGGCATCTTCCACTTGGTAGACCCTTGTTGGCTCGATCTCTACGTTCTCGAAGCCGGCAGCCGCGAGCTTGGTGCGGTACTCGGTCTCCTCTAGAGCACCCGCAACGCAACCGACCCAGAGCAACACGCTCTGGCGAATCTCATCTGGGACCGAACCGCGCGTGACAACGTCCGACACAGCAAAGCGCCCGCCCGGTTTCAAGACTCGGAGCGCCTCTCTGAGCACACGATCTTTGTCCGCCGAAAGGTTGATCACGCAATTGGAAATGATGACGTCCGCCGAATTATCGGGCAGCGGAATGTGTTCAATCTCGCCTTTCAGGAACTCGACATTTTCAACTCCGGCTTTGCGCTTGTTCTCGTTTGCAAGTGCGAGCATCTCGTCCGTCATGTCGAGACCGTAGGCTTTACCAGTTGGACCAACTCGCTTTGCGGAAAGCAACACGTCAATGCCTCCGCCAGACCCGAGGTCTAAAACAACTTCGCCCGGAGTGAGCTGCGCCAGAGCCGTGGGATTTCCGCAGCCCAGCGAGGCGAGTAGAGCTTCCTCTGGAATCTGACCCGCTTGCGCCGTGTCGTATAGGTTCGACGTGATCGGATCACAGCAACCGTTGCTGCTCGTCGCTCCGCAACAAGAACTTCCGCCAGCCTTCACGCGTAGCGCGGCCTGTCCGTACTTCTCTTTGACTACTACCTTGATGTCTGGCGTGCTCATGATTTCCCCCTATTTGCAAAGTCGACCAATCTGTTCGGGCTTGACGGCCTGGCTTCGAGTGCAGCACTCGGCGTACAGGAACTGAAGCAATTCCTGAAGCGCGTCCGTGTTGGCGGTGTATCGCAGGAACGTGCTTTCCCTCTGCACGTGGACAAGGTCCTCGCCTTTAAGCTTTTCAAGATGGTGCGACAGAGTGGAATTGGGAATGTCGAGTTCGTTTTGAATTTCAGTGACGACCAAGCCCTCCGGGTGCGCGGACAGTAGCAACTGCATGATGCGCAGGCGCGGCTCCGAACCCATGGCGGAAAGCATGTCCGCCAGTTTCGCTACCCTTTCCAGAGGTTTAGCACTTTGGGCAGTAGGCATATTTCGATAATTGCAGAAATATGGTTTCGCTGTCAAGCCACACGTCTGCAGAGCCGGTCTGGGACATGGCTGCGGCGGCGACCGGCTCAATTTTCATGGTGCGAGAATCAATTGATTGAAAATTCTCGTTTCATGCGGTGGATGCTAAATTTCTGAAACTTCCTTTGCAGGTTCAGTTACGAGATCATAGCCGAGTTGTTTCATGAGCGGCCCCCACCGCTCTTCTATGTAGGCGACGGTCTGTTCGGGCAGGACCTCCTGCCACCCGCCAGGAGACGCTTTGCCGATGTAGGGCTTGTCCGATCGAGTGCGTGAGGTAGCCACCCACTTCTTGCCCTGAGTTTCTTCCATTTTGCGCAAGTTGGCGGCGGAGCTCCGTTGGATGGCTTGATTGATGCGCTCCGGGTCAGGATTGAGACCGAGGAACTGAGCTACTCGCGCCAGTTCGCGAGGCTGATTTTCATGAATATCCTCATAGCGCAGCAGGAGAAAATTATCCCGTCCATGTCGCGTCGCCAGCCAACTCTTGACGCCATCGGCCCATGAGCCGACTCGGGGCCAGGAGCGGCCGTCCATCCAGACAGGAACCCATTTGTCGATGGGGAGATCCTCCGAATTCGATCGCATCTTTATCTCCCAATGATAGTTGGAGATAGCGACATCCCGCGGATCGCGCACAATGTATATGACGCGAGGGTAGCGGGCGTCGAAGGTCTCGTGGCTTTTGATCAGGCGCGGGCGAGGTAGACGACGCAAGACCCAATCGGCATTCTTGTACATATCGGGAACGAGACGCTCAACGTTGAGAAAGGTGACGGGCTCATCAGGATTCACGAAGTTGCCCAGCAGAAATCGCATCCAAGTGGTGCCCGACCGGGTGTAGGACGTGATGAAAACGTCGTCGTCGAAAAAGGTAATCTCCCGCTCCATCAAGGTACGGCGAGAGAGCACATCGTAGACTCTCGACAGATGACGAAACGTTCGGTCAATAAAAAATGTCAACGCGGCTCTCCTTGCAAAGTCTGTGCCGCCAGCGCCCCGACGGTGACTTGGCCCGACTTGATGAACCGGCAAGAGGCTCAGGAATCTTACTTAATTCTGTAATGATTGTCTACTAATTTAGTCGACATAGTCGTACATCCCAAGGATTAAGCGGATGTTAAAGGCCCGAGTTCATGTGCTGGATGAAGAAGCCAGGCTAAGCATAAGCATCCGTGGAATCCACTTGACAGCTCCGGAATCCCGTTGCTAATGTTAAGCCTGTGTTACATGACCGCTATCTCTATCATATAAGTAGTCATTAAGTCTTTGATTTGTCAACTCCTCGATTCTTTCCCTTGGTTGACTTTCACAAACCGCCTGACAGGAGCCTCGCAACAAATGGGAAAGCTAATTTTGGTGCGTCACGGGAAGACCGTTCTTAACTCGCTGGACAGCTCAGAGAGACTGCGCGGTTGGATGGATATACCTCTCGACGAACAGGGTTTGCGGGAAGCCGACGAGACGGCTCAAAGGCTGGCTCAACATCCGGTGGAGCATATCTACTGCTCCGACCTTTACCGTGCCCGGCAGACAGCCGACGCCGTAGTGAAAGCAACCCTGGCGCCGATCGTGCATACTGCCGATCTGCGCCCATGGAATGTGGGAACGCTGGCGGGGCAGCGTGTGAAGGACATCCTACCAATTCTCCAACAACTCGAACTTGATCCGTCAATGCCCGCGCCTGGAGGAGAGTCGTTCCTTCAATTCTGTGAGCGCTATTTACGGAAACTCCATGAACTGCTCGATATCGCAAACCGTTCTACAGGGTGCATCGTAGCCGTGACTCACGTGCGCAATCTTCTGGCCGCTCCAACCCTCCTTCACGGCGGAGACAAAGCCCACATACCGGTTAGCGGTGGTCCTAAGACAGGTTCTCTGGTTTGGGTAGAAGAGAACGGCAAGGGATGGAATCTCCGTGTGGATGAAGCCCCGGAGCCTGTCCAAAGGGCGGCCTGAGAGGACCATGGTGCATCTGGACGTTTGTCAGGTTTCACCCGACCGCAAACGATCGAAAATATGGCGGAGAGGGTGGGATTTGAACCCACGATACCCGTTAAGGTATGTCCGCTTTCGAGGCGGATCGTTTCAACCACTCACGCACCTCTCCGAACAGCAGTTGTCAGCGGCCAGTTGCCAGAAAAAGCGATTCGTTAACGACGCTTCCTGAAAAATTCTTGCAGCATATCCGCCGAGCGTCCTGCCAGCACCCCGCCCCGGATCTCCATCCGATGATTCAAACTGGGGTGATTCACCACCTGCATTACGGAATGGACGGCGCCCGCCTTCGGGTCATCGGCGCCATACACCAGGCGGCGGACGCGGGCATGAACCGCCGCCCCCGCGCACATCGCGCACGGCTCAATTGTAGCAAACAGTTCGCAGTCGCCCAGCCGGTGATTACCGAGGTTTCGCCCCGCTTCGCGCAGGGCCACGATCTCAGCATGGGCGGTTGGATCGTTGTCGGTCAGGTTGCAATTCCATCCCCGCGCCACCACCTGTTCGGCACAGACGACGACGGCTCCCACCGGCACTTCGCCCGCCTCCAGTGCGCGCTGGGCGCAGCGAAGGGCTTCTTCCATCCATAGTTCATCCGAGGAAAGTTTGCTGATCTCAGTTCTCAGTTCTCGGTTCTCAGTGCTCGCGTGAGAACTCCGTATTCACGATTCGCCCGTCCATTCTAGCGGGTAACAGTTACTTTTGGTGTGGGTAGTTCCGTTCCCATGAAGGGTCCGCAATCTGTTGCGCAGAAGAACTTCAGCCGAGAACATCCTGCAAGCGGGCCGTCGTAACCGGTGATGAATGCTGTGATTAGCGCCAATTCCTGAATTGACACTAGAGATTCAAAATGGCACGGCGCTTGCACTTTGCAGTTGTGATAGGTACGCCTATTCCCCAGACCGTTCGATATCAATATTCCTCAGAGGAGGATAGAGCACTGTGAAAAATTTGCAGAAGGTTGCGGTACTTGCGGGACTGACGCTGGCGTTTTCGGCTTTCGCGTCCTCGCAAGTCGTGTTTAGCGTCGTGAAGATACCGGGATCGAATCCCAACTCTTTAATTGCAATTAACAACAACGGACAAGTGATGGTAAACAGCGGCACCGGTAATTCGTATCACGTGGCGACCTGGGGTCTCAGCAGTGGAACCGAGAGCCTTGGCTTGCCTGTGACCAACGCCGGTGGGGCTTCCATTAACGATCTTGCCGCTGTTGCGGGCACCGGAGATCCAGACAGTTCGGGCAATTTTCAAGCTTTCGTCTGGCAGCCGGGTACTGGAATTCAGTGGTTGGGTTCACTCGGCGGCGATTTAAGCGCGGCGAGCGGAGTCAACGACGCGGGCGAGGTGGTTGGGCTGTCCTACACACCCGCGTTTTCCCAACATGCCTTTCTGTGGACGCAAGCCGGCGGCATGCAGGATCTGACACCCACTCTCACCAACACCTCCGGCGGCACGGCGGTGGCTATCAACGGCTTGAACCAGATAGTTGGCTACTACTTTCCCGATGGCGCCGACAACACGCTTGGCTTCCTGTGGACGCAGGCCAATGGTTTCCAGAGTCTAGGCGGGCCTGGAACTCTCGCACTTGCCATCAACGATTCGCAAACGATTGTTGGGCAATCGCTCTTCGCCAATGGGAATGCTCATGCTTTCCTGTGGACGCCGACCGCGGGAGTCAAAGACTTGGGCACGCTTGGCGGCAGCGAAAGTTCCGCCCTCAGCGTTAACAACAAGGGATGGATCGTGGGAACCTCGCTCACCACTTCCACTAAGAACCTTTTGCATGGCTTCTTGTGGACTCCCACCGCGGGCATGCAGGATTTTATGACCGTGGCGGGACTGTCTTCCGCCGTAGAACTTTACTCTGTGCAAGTGAACGACTATGGAGTGATCGCACTCTCAACCAACAAGGGCGACGAGGTTTTGGTCCCGAAGATGACGGGGTCCATCTCTTCGTCAGCGAATCCCTCCGTGCTTGGGAAGCCGGTGACGTTCACCGCTTCCATAAGCTCGATCGCGGGGCCGCCGCCGGATGGTGAGGCAGTGGAATTCTTGGTCGGGGGCGCGGCGGTGGGTTCCGCAACAATGAAAGGAGGGGTTGCTCAGTTCACAACCTCAGCCCTTTCCACAGGCACCCACGCTGTCGTGGCCAAGTACAGCGGGGACGCGAATTACCTTTCCGCCACCTACACGGCTGTTACGCAAAAGGTCAACAAATAGCCAACGCCGCAATCGCCTGGCGATAACCGAGGCAGCACGAAAGTACAGTTGAAGTCCTTTTGGCGCTGCCTCGGTTTTCACTTTTATATGAATGATGGAGCGCCGGGCGCCCCGCCCGGCCCAATTCACCGTCAGTGTTATTCTAGGCGGGTCGTGGGAATCACCAGCATCTTGCGGAAGGTGTTCTTGTTGGACCTGATCCGGGGATTGCGCGTGACCTTCCGATATCAGGATCCGCGAGAAATCTACACCGAGCAGTACGGGTAATTGATGCGGTGGAGAGACGGGCGCCTCGCCCGTCCACCCCGGCCCAGGCAACCGCATCCTTCCACTGTTTCCCGAGTACGTCCCAACGGACATGGCCGTATAGACGATCCGCGCCTGTTCTCGGGCAAGAGGCGGGTTGTCTTTAGGGTCTCAAGCCCGGTTGGATGCTGCCGATAGCTACGTCCATGTAGCAATCATTTTGAGATGTGCGCAAGCAACGGCATCAGACCAGGCTATCTGCCAGGTTCATCGACCATTGATTCATGCTTTTTCGGTGAAAGCGTATGGGTGAGGTTTGAGCATGGCGGTGGTGACGGCGTTCAAGTTCAGTTGGCCTGGCGGTCGTCAGCCTGAGAAATGGGGAGCCGGGCGATGAAGCCATTGCCTGAGGTTCTTCTCGTGGATGACAACCCTGCCGACGGCCTTCTCGCGCAGGAGGCATTGGCCGGGAGCAGGCATCAGAGCCACCTCCACCATGTAGGGGATGGCGAGGAGGCAATGGCCTATCTGCATCGTGCCGGCCAGTATGCGACTGCGGTTCGTCCCGACCTGGTGATCCTGGATCTGAATATGCCGAAGAAAGACGGTCGAGCGGTGTTGACGGAGGCCAAAGCCGACGCGGATCTGCGCACCATACCAATCGTGGTGTTCAGTACCTCGCGCGCGCTGTTGGATATCCTGCGCAGTTACGAACTAGGCGCCAACTGCTATGTCAACAAGCCCGGAAGTCTGAATGAATATTTCCGGGCGGTGCAATCGATTGAAGAATTCTGGTTTGGTGACGTCAGACTGCCACGAGAGGAAAAATAAAAATTATGGAACCGGAAGCTGGCCATATTTTGCTGATTGAGGATAATCCCGGAGACGCGGACCTGGTACGCCTGCGCCTGGAGGAAGGCATGTCCGATGTGCGTGTGAGCTGTGTCCCCCGGCTGTCCGACGCGCTCGCGTCTCTGGACGCGGAAACACCGTCGCTGGTGCTGCTCGACTTGAATCTTCCCGACAGCAATGGCGCGGAAACCTTTCATCGCATCATGCAGAAGGCTCCGAACGTGCCGGTGGTGATCCTTTCCGGGCGCAACGATGAGGCGCTGGCCATCAATGCCGTCCACCAGGGCGTTCAGGACTACCTGGTCAAAGGCGACATCACCAGCAAACAGCTGGAGCGTGCTGTCCGCTACGCGGTGGAACGGCAGGCGCTATCGCGCTCTTTAGAAATCGCCCGCAAGCAGCAGATTGAATTCAAGAACCGGTTTCTGTCCCACATCTCGCACGAGCTGCGCACCCCGCTGACCTGCATTCACCAGTACGTCACGCTCCTTCTGGACGGGTTGGCAGGTCCACTCGCGCCCAACCAGACGGATCACCTGAAAACCGCCTTAAAGAGCGTGAACCAGTTGCACGCCATGATCCGCGACCTGCTGGAAGCCACGCGCGCCGATAGCGGCAAGCTGCGCGTCGAACCGCGCTGCATCGATGTCGGCGAACTGATTCAGCAGGCGGTCGCGATGATGGGGCCCGCCGCCGCCGCTAAGCACCTCGCCCTCGAAGCTCTGCCCGACCAGACAATCCCTCTGGTTTATGCGGACCCCGGCCGCGTGATAGAAGTCCTCATCAACCTCATCGACAACGCCATCAAGTTCACTCCGACCGAGGGAGCGGTGCTGGTGCAAGCCGCAATTTTCGAGACCGACCCCACCCTCGTCTGCCTCTCGGTCAGCGACAGCGGCCGCGGTATTCCCGCGGAGTTGCTGCCAAAGGTTTTTGACCGTCTCTATCAGGACCCCGGCGAGGTGGACAATAACCGGACCGGCCTCGGTCTGGGCCTCTACATTGCCAGGGAAATCGTCACCCTGCACGGCGGCAGCATGTCGGCCGCCAGTCAACTCGGAAGCGGCAGCACGTTCTCCTTCACCTTGCCCCTCTTTTCCCTCGCCAAGCTTCTGCTCCCGGTAATTACTTTTCAGGGACGCTTGCGGGATTCCATTGTGCTGGTGCGAGTGGAACTGACCCCACTCGCCAATTCACTCGGCGGAAGCTGGAAAGAAACCTGCCAGCGCTGTTTGGACCTCCTGCGCCGGTGCATCTTCGTCGACAAGGATCTGGTTCTCCCATCCACCGGAGGCAGCGGTCCGAGCGAAACGTTTTTCGTGGTCGCTTCCACCGACATGGCGCACGTCGACATCATGATCGAACGTATCCGCGCCCAAGTGTTGGCGCTGCCCCGGTTGCAAGCCAGCAGCACCCTGCGCGTAACCGCCGAAAAGATTTATTGTCCAGCCTCCGACGATCTGAGAAGCGACGATCTGAAAAGCGACGATCCCAGAAGCGTCGAAGAGCGAGTTGCGGGCGTGGCTGCTTGCGTTACCGAAATTATCCAGCACAGTCTTAAAAGCAAACCAAATATCAACCAAAAGGAGACACACGAGAATGCGAACTGAAAACAAAACCGAGGGGCAGCCACTGACTCGACCTAAGATTATGGTCGTGGACGATGACCCCGATCTTCGACATGCCCTGAGTTTGCGTCTGCGAGCGAACAACTTCGACACCGTGAATGCCGGGGACGGTTATTCGGCTATCGCCATGGCCAAGAAGGAACGCCCCCACCTGATCATCCTCGATCTGGGACTACCGGCGGGCGGCGGATTTACCGTGCTCAAAAACTTGCGAAAATATCCGACGCTTGCCGACATCCCGGTGATCGTGCTGACCGCTCGCGATCCCGAGGGCAATGAAAAATACACCCTCGAATCGGGCGCTATCGCCTTCTTTCAGAAGCCGGCCGATAACGACGAGTTGCTGGGAGTGATTCGCGCCAGCCTGCAGGCGGGGTGGGGCTTGGGACGAGCCTTGCAATCGGGGCCGGCCTGATACCAAAGCGGCCGCCAAGTTTGGGGACGACTGGGGACGACCGGGGACGACCGAGACAAGATGGCGTACTGCAGATTCACTCCGCCAGTAGCGGCAGCCCCTGAATGTTCCAGGAAATGTGGTGGACGGCGCCATTGGTCGCCAGGATGGCCGACTTCCCCGGAGCGAAGGCCAGTCCAACCAAGCCTTGGCCGGAGACCTCGAGGCTGGCCTTGCCTTGCGGTGTGATCTTCACGATGCCGCGCTTTCCGGCGAGCGACGCAGCCACATAGAGATTGCCCTCGACGTCAAGAGCCAGACCCTGTGGACGCCCAAGGCCGCGGTAAAACACGGACACGGTTCCGTGGGGATCGACTTTGTAGACGCAATCAAAGCTGGAGGTGCTGGGGCCGGTGACAAACATGTCGCCGTGCTGACCGAAGGCGATGTGATAAGCGGAAACGCTTGGTTCCAGCGTGGCGAACACGAAAATCTGACGGTCGCGAGCGATCTTGAAAATTGTTCCGCTGCGGTCGCCGACGTAGAGGTTCTCCGCGGCATCGAATGCGATCCCGGTCGCGACCCCCATGCCTTCCGCATAGATCGACATCTTGCCGCCCGGTGTCACTTTATACACCGCCTCGTCATGCCGCGAGGAAACGTACATCTGGCCTTCGCGATCGAAAGCAATCGAGGTGGCGTTTGTCATGTCGCTGAGAAACGGTTTCACGTCGTAGTTGGTATCAATCTTGAAGATCGATACCGGAACTTTTTGCCCGCGAGAACCAGAGAAGGTCACGTAGATGTTGCCATCGCGATCAAGCGCGGGATTAGTCACCGGATGCAGGTTGTCGGCCACGGGCACCGCAACACTAATGGTGTGGGCATTGCTGACGTGTCCGTTGGCGCCTGCCCCGTTCGTACTCACAACCACCGGCCCCGAAGCTGCGCCTTCCGGCACGCGCGCCACCAGGAAGTCATCGGAACTGATCAGCACCGAGCCTTCAAGTTCGCCGAAGTGCACGCTCGGGCGGCGCAGCTCGTGCGGACGCAGGCTCTTTCCCATGATGCGAACCTCGCCTCCGGGCAAAGCGAAACTCGGCGACACCGCTTCGATGTGCGGCTTGCCGTTGACGTTCTTTTTTCCCAGCAGGCGGTCGGAAATGCTCATGAGTTTCTTTCGGCGGGAACGGGCGTTACTTCAAACCAGCGCTACTTCATTAGAAGTCCAAAGTACAACAGAAGATGCATC
>Ga0302179_10002774_pt1 | contig 10166 bp, 11 predicted proteins | sample I_Palsa_E3_1_FD_198788 | JGI IMG/M metagenome (GOLD analysis project Ga0302179, IMG submission 198788) | Peat permafrost microbial communities from Stordalen Mire near Abisko, Sweden - I_Palsa_E3_1 | ecosystem: Environmental > Terrestrial > Soil > Palsa > Peat permafrost | place: Sweden...
TGATAAATGAGCTATAAAGTAAGGACTATACCTAATTTTGATAAGGCGTTAAAGCGATTGGCTAAGAAATACCCATCGTTAAAAATGGAATTTGTTGCCTTATTAGATAGCCTGGAAAAAGAGCCGGAGCAAGGCACCCCTATTGGAAACCACTGCTTTAAAATACGGCTCTCCATTGCATCTAAGGGCAACGGGAAAAGCGGGGGAGCTAGGGTAATTATCCATGTGGTCGTGTAAGTAAGTACCCCTTTTCTCAGACAGCCTAATTTGGACTTTTCAATTTTCTGCAAACCTTTTGTTGGCTGCTTTATTGGTTTTAAGGAAAGCCTTATTATTTGAAGGTTTGAAACCGGGTATGTGGAATCAATGCCTAAATTTTATTTAACTATTTCAACTTTGTATCCATAAATTTTTCTTTCAGCAACTGGTTAGCTCTCTTCTTCAATGGGTTACCATGACCAAAAACAGCTTGTTCAAATGGATAAGTTGCCACATGTAAAATTGATTGCCGAGCCAAAGCCCGGTCTTCATTAAGTATGCTATAACCTAAGCCCATAACGTTTGAACAAATATCACCCGCTATTAAAACTCCATCTTGCCGCATTAATAAAGCTACATGACCAGCGCAATGTCCGGGAGTATGGATAATTTCTATATCATTTGCAATCGATAGCGTTTCACCTTCTTTTATTGTTTGATCAACAGAAAGAGATTCGTATTTCGTGCCTCCTGGTTTAATAAAGATAAGATATAGGATGGCCGGAATGATTCCAGGCGTAACTGTAGTTCCGGGGTGTTCGGCTTCTCCTTTGGTAATCAGTTCAAGATCGGCAGCATGGGCATACACTTTGGCTCCTGTTCGCCTTTTTACTTCAGCGGCACTCCCTGCATGGTCAATATGCCCATGTGTAAGAATTAAATGCCTTATATCTGTTGGGTTAAGACCAGTTTGTCTCACTGCCGCAAATATGGCATCAGCTTTATTTGGCCAACCTGCATCAACTAAAACCAATCCGTCATTTGTTTTAATCAGGTAGGCATTAACCATTCCCATTTTCAATTGCCAAAGCCGAGGTGTTATTTGTAATGTATTTGACATAAAAGAAATTAATAATGATTAATCAAAGAAATCGATTTAAAATTACACTATTAGGAAATACGTAACCTACGTTAAAGTATTTGCGATGTCTATATAAGCTCCTCTTATTGCCATTTTAGGTGTAACTGATAAAATAGTTTTCCTCCCTGATATTTATGATAAATCTGAGCGGGCCAATATATCAGAAAAAGAGTTGGCAGAGCTGCTTAAAAAGATTGCTAATTAATTGTGGTATTAAAACCAATTTTTTCTAAATAATCCTCTAATTTATAAATAAAGTCTTTCCGTCCAATTTCTTCAAATATTTGGTGAATCATTTTTTCATCTGTAACAAATACAATATTTTCATCTGGAACAACAGAGAAAAGAATGAGCGCATCTATCAAATCATTTTCGTCAGGAACAAATGGGGTTTGGGAAGTAGGTCTATTGTATGAAAATTTCTCCCACATCATAATATAAGCCAGGAAGGCTGGTCTATAATCACATATCAGTTGCGTAATTACCTTTTCCTTATCACTAACGTCATCAACAATATTCAGTCTGGCCATAAAGGCATCAAATATAGAGTGACCCAAATTTGCGTATAAGTAAAATCGGTTGTTTCCATATTTCCCCTTGAATACCTCATAATCTTCTTTCGAGAACTTTAATGTATTAATGTCAAAATTAGAAAAAAGTCGTTGTAGGTTATTTACTATGCTACTAAAAGAGGTCTTTTTATAAGACTGAATCTGTTCACAAACTTCTTTTATAAACACTTCGTTTGATGAAGACTTTAAATTTCTGTTTCCAATACAGAATTTGAGATGTTCATCTAAAAAATGCGTGGTTATGCTATTGTCAGCATCTGTTATTTGATTAAATATTCTTGAAGAGATTTCGATTTCAGGAAGAGGTTGATGGTTGAATGATTTATTTATACAACTCCGCTCAAAAGAAAACAAAATTGCCTTTTTACATTGCTCATAATCTTTATCATCTTCATTCAAATGCTGATAAAGTTCCATTATGGTAAGCAGATTAGAAGATGGAATAATAGAAAAATTACTTTCACATCTTTTTAGCTTGATAACAACATCAGTAAATTCATCATCATTCGCCAAGTAGGGTTTAACGAAATTCCTATAGGCATTTGTGTCAAAAATGACTTTTGGATTTTGAGTGATTACTTGGTCACATTTTAATGTATTGTTAAACATTTTTCCTTATTTAGATTGTTAACATGATAGAGTTTTAAAGGGCATGAACATTTATTACCCAAATATAAGTGAAAAATAATAAGTTAAACAAATATTAATCATAACTATTTTTGTTTAATGCCTATATGAAACATATGTTTGCTTAACAATGGATCAGGAAACTAATATACCACCACATATACAGGCAGTAGTTAAGCAACTGGATTCCCAGATTGCGGAGAGCCAAGACATAATTAAAACTCACCAAAAAATTATAAAAAACCTTGAATTTGTTAAGGACCAATGGCTAAAGCAACGGCCATTGTTAATACGGCTTACGAAAAAGAACTCCCCGCTTACAAGGGACCTAATCAGAAACTTCTTACAAGGATATAGGATGCCCGTTCAGACAGTTAAAATTATATCACTGCTCTATGATTATAAGGATCAAGACAAAATTGATAAATTAGTAAAAACGCTCTCCGTAATATTAAATCAAATGGTAAAATCTGGTGAAGTAATTATGGAAAGGAAGCCGGGCGTAAAAGGCAATTTTTACTCTTGGAGAATAACATGAATAAATGAACCATTTGGGGGGTACAGATTATCATACATTGAAGACAAAGAATCTTAGGGCTGATCTGCCTTTATATACGCACTGTCCATCAATCGTTTTCCGGCTTTTCCCTGATGTCCATAGGAATAGCCCCAAGCCTTTCGGAATCGGTCATTTTGCAATTGCACCTGTTTTATCTCTTTCTCGTTATCGCTCCAATGAACGGCCCAGTCATAAAGGTTGCCGATAAAGTAGATGATCACAAGGGAAAGGAACCAACGGCCAAAAACGACTTTGTAAAACAATTTCGCATCCCGCTCGGGAAACAGCAGAAATTGAACTTTCTTTACCACCGGCTGAGGTCGGGTGCCTACCGTAAATTTCATTTCGGCAATCCCCTTTTTTACAATATCCTGGATTGGCCGGGTATCGGTGGAAACAGTCACCGACTTCGGCTTTTCAATTTTTTCCTCAAAATCTTTGATTTTGCCGGTTAGTCCGGTAACAACAGCTTTTAGTTCATTGACGGCTTTTGTGTTCTCCGCTTGCTCCTGGGCATATTCTTCTAATACTAATTGAAGCGTATCTTTTTCTGTACTATTCAGTTTTTCCGTGGTTGGCATAATATTTAATTTTTAAGATTATTGTTAGAGTTTGGGCCGTTTTTTCTTTCGGCGTTGATATTCTTCCGACAGTTCATAAGGCTCAGGACCTCCCATATCTTGCTCCGGTTTCAATAATATAGCTAACAAGGTAGTCATCTGGTGCCCTGTTTGAATAACCGGGGACGGTACACGTTCGGACTTGGGAAAAGGTTTAAAGGTTACTTTCTGGTTGGGGCCGGAAGGGGTTTTAGCTCCTTCGCCTGGCTGTAACTTCAATTCCTCTTTTCCCTTTAAATCCAGTTGATTTTTGAGAAATAGGATTCGTTCAATTTTCTTTAGAGAGTAGTCAACCTCACTGCCTTTTGTCTTTACCTTCTTGTCGTCGGTAAAGGAAATCCCCCGTCCTTTTATGACTTTGTACCCCAGGTCTGTCATTTTCTTTTCGAAGTCCGAATAGTTATTTACCTTCTTCAAGGTCTGTTCAATGTCGTTTTTTAACTGTTCTTTCCGCTTGTCGTGCCGGGGCAAAAGCCGTTCTTCTCGTGATAAAAAGGCGCGGGGACTTAAAACCTCTTTCAAATGATATTGCTTTTCCAGGCGTCTGCAAAGTTTCGCCATCCTTTTATAATCGTTGCTGTCGTTTGCCAATTTTCCATCAAACCCCACCCGGTTTGCGACAATATGAATATGTTGCTTGTCGGTATCCTTATGCAGAATAATTAGGTATTGGTTCTTATCAACCTCAAATTCCTTTGCGCAGGCTTCCCCTATTTCGATTAGCTGATTCTTGTTCAGGGTTTCTCCTGGGGGCAGACTTAATGAAAAATGAAATACTGGTTTTTCAGCCAGCTTGTTTAGCTTGGCTACGTCTCTGAACTGATCCGCCAATTCGTATTTATCCCCATAACACTTGTGATATGCCAAAACTTCCGCCCGGTCCTTGTGCTGCAAATGATCCTTCAGGGCGAGCTGTTGTTTCCTTTCCTCCGTCAATTCCAATTTGTCTTCCAGGCAATAGCTTAGGCAGCCGTAAGCTGATTTCCCTACAGAAACGTGACCAATCATTTTAAAAAGGTTTTTATTTGGGTGGCCATTTCTTTCAATTCACCGGACTGTACTTTCAGGGTGGCCCGTTCCAGGGCGGTCAGCTCTTCCAGGCTATTTCGCTTTTTTGCGATCTGGTTTAGGTTTGCAGCCAAATGATTTAAGGTGCCGGTAAAGTCTAAAACTTCCCTGGGCAGCGCCTTTTCCTGTCTTTCAATTTTTCCGGTCAGGGAGATTTCCCGTATATATTCGGATGGTGAAAGGTGGGCGCTTTTCGCCCTGGCTTCGATGGCCCTCCTTTCATATAGGCTGCATTTGAACGCAATTATTTGATCCTTCTTGACCGCCTTTTTTGGACGGCCTCCTTTGTTTCTGGTTTTTGTCCTCTGTTCCTCCATTTCATCCTCCTCCTATTTTTTGAATGCGATAGCATGAAAAAAATTCCTCCCCGAATGCGATAGCATGAGGGGAGCCAGGGTTTCGGTTATACCGAAACATAGCTGGCTCCCGAACTTTAGAAAGCCCTCCTATCCTCCGGCCCTCTCTTTGGGCTGCGGTGGCGATCAAACATCATCCACCCGATCGCACTCCTCGGGTTACCAATTCCGGCTCTGGGCCTTAACTTTCCTTTCACGATTGCGACATATTACTATTTAAATGAAAAAGCGGCTGAAAACATTGGTTTTCAAACCGCTAGGCTGGCAAGTTTCCTCAAATCAACTAGGAATAAGTTCGACAATTGTACAGGCAGGGCGACTAAAGGGACTACATACAAACTTAAAGGCCCGTAAACGTCACTGTTTACGGGCTTTTTCATTTTTTTCCATATCAACTTATTGCAAAGATTATCGGCTTTCACGTGAACAGACCGGTGAACAAGTTTTTAAAAGCGGTGAACAGTATCTTTGTTCACAAAATCGACTTAATAACTTAATCATCAAATGTTTACGTTGGTGAAGTTTGATACAGTTTGAGGTTTTTTGAGTTCATTTTTCGTGGTCGCGGAGACCGGTTTAGTGCAGTTTGAATTTAATCACGCAAAAATGTAATGAAATGAAAAGTGCAAACACCTTTGGCGTACACTACACGTTACGCCAAAACAGGCCCGTTAACGGCAAATTCCCCATTTATGTAAGGATAACCGTCAACAAAAGCCGCTGTGAATTGGCTTTGAAAACTTATCTCCAAAAAGAAGATTGGAACGCCCTGAAGGGAGCAGCAAAGCCAAAGAACCAGGAGCTAAAGGAATTGAATAGTTACCTGGAAGAAGTCCGGTCTAAGCTGGTGGTCCATTACCAGCAATTGGCATTGAAAGGAGGCGAGGTAACAGCAGAAGCCGTCAAGAATTCCTATTTAGGTATCAGCGAGAACAGACCGACGGGAAAAATGACCCTTTGCAAGCTGGTGGATATGCACAACGATATGATGGAATCCGTATTGAAAAGGGGAACGATGAAAAACTATTACAGTACGGCTATTTACATTCGCCGGTTTTTAGCCAAGAAATCCCCTGCCGGTGATATTAACCTGGAAGACCTAAATTACTCCTTTATTACCGGACTTGAATTTTATATCCGTAACAATCCACTAAAAGCAGAAGACCCTTGCACCAACAACGGCACTATGAAACACCTGGAAAGGATAAAGAAAATGGTCACCTGGGCAACCACCAATGAATGGATAGAAAAGAATCCCTTTACGGCCTATAAGTTAAAGCTCAAACGCCATGAAATGGAGTTTTTGCAGGAAGATGAGCTCGCCAGCGTAGAAACCCGCGATTTGGCAAATCCCATGCTACAAAGGATAAGGGATTTGTTTATTTTCAGTTGCTATACGGGTTTAGCCTACAGTGATCTGATGGAATTGCGGCCCTGCAATATCCTGATCGGTGTAGATGGCCTGAAATGGATCAAAACCTCCCGGAAGAAAACGGAGATCCCGGTTAACGTGCCTCTTTTAAAACCTGCCCTTGCCATCATGGAGAAATTCAGAGCAGGCGAAGGAGAAATCAAACGGGAAAGCGTTTTCCCCAGGGTTAGCAACCAGGAAATGAACCGGGGCTTAAAGCTGATCGCTGAAATTTGCGAAATTAAAAAATACCTCACCTTTCACCTTGCCCGACACACTTTCGCTACTACCGTCACTTTATTAAACGGAGTTCCCATTGAGACAATTAGCAAGCTATTAGGGCATGCAAAACTGGCGACTACCATGATTTATGCGCATGTTGTACAATCCAAAGTTGGGCTAGATATGAGTTTATTGCAAAGTAAATTAGATAGCCGGGATATAACCCGGGCTCTTGTAGCCGCTGTTTAGGATGATCCCCGAATTAGTAGAGCTGTCTTCCAAAGCAAGGCGGCTTTGCCATGCCGGCCGAAGAGTTTTTTACATTTTTAAAAGCACATCGACGATGGCGAATACCTATGTAATTTTATAGATCTTTTGTACTTTGTCTTTATTTAAGGGCAACGGATCGTCGCTACGAATACCAAACCCTGAAACCTTAACATTTTTTTGATATGCATCCTTCGACTACAATAGAGCCATGGAAAATAGATAATGTGCGCTTCGTTGGATTTATGGACATAATGGGATTTAAAGACTTGGTTGCTAGAAAACCCCATGATGAAGTCAAATACATGCTCAATACAATGGTGAGTTTAAATAAAAGCCTTGAATCTGTATTTGGCAAACCAAGAATCAAGGTTGAAGACAGAGATAAATTGGAATCAAGGATTAGGTCTGTTACGTTTTCGGATTCGATTATGTTCATTAGCCAAGACGACTCCCTGGATGACTTCATTCAAATTTCATTCGCACTTAGTATATTCCAAGAAGCTTCACTACAAAGAGGTGCTCCGACAAAAGGAGCAATGTCCATAGGAATGCTAACAGCAGACTTTGAAAATTCAATTTTTTTTGGACAACCATTAATAGACGCATATTTACTTCAAGACCAGTTAAAATATTATGGAATTGTCGCTGACAATAAAATTGAAGAATATATAATCGATAAGAACAGAAAACTAAAGCCCAATGAACCAAGAGTAGATAGAGCATTTGTCAAACTCAGAGCTCCCTTCAAAAGTGGAAACATAATGCATTATAATCTTCATTTGGATAGCGTTTCACCCGGACAACTTGAAGACCTTTACAAGAGTGTTTCAGGAGAACCCCGTAAGTATGTAGATAACACTATTGAAATGTTCAAATTAATGAATCCATAACCGCGCTTGTGGGAGTCAAGCCAAAAGGAAACCAAAAAACTAAATAAAAATTGGAATGGCAAAAGCGATAGGTAAGCCTGAAATTAAAAACCTCCTTTCTGATGATCAGACGATTGAAACCATTATACATAGTTTCAGAAATTATAACCTTGGTGATATTAAGGAAATACGCCAGACTGGAAAACCAATTGCCTGCTTTATTTTATGCTCTTGCTTAATAGGTCAGTTAGGAAGACATCGTTACTATACCGTTCATTCGGCGGATAGCGAGTGTTTCAAAGCATTCGTTTTTAATTACTTTCCTCACGAATACAAGCCCATAACGAAAAAGTTATATAAATCTCTAAGAAGCACGCTCGTACACAACTACTCAACAGAAGCTGAATTTTCTCTTGGGTATGAGCCAAATACAGAACAATATCACTTAGAGTTTGAAACGAACGGGAGCAGATATTTGCACATTGACTCCTTTATAAACGACGTTACATTTGCATTTGAGCAGTATGCCAAGGAATTACAGACTGTTCCTCAAATCAGGAAAATTGCGATTGAACACTTTAAATTATATCCTATTTTGTCAATGAAATGAAACAACGAACATTTGAACCACAAACTGAAGCATGACTGAATAGCCTTTCGAATTGGGAGCGTTTTACACAAAGTATTCATATTTACATGGCTTTCTTTCGAGATTAAAAGAGTTATGTTTTCTGACTATTTTGAAAGCGGGAACGTTTTTGATTTTTGCAATTCTTAATATATCGTTTTCGTCTTTCTCTGATATATTTAACCCTAAAATGATTTCTTCCAAGAAGTCATCCGGAAAAATATATATTCTATCCGAAGGCCATAGTGCTTGTTCCTTAATCATTGATACCCTATATTCTTCTTCATAACTCCAAGCTTTTGCCTTAATATGCATTTGTTTGATTATTTTACCTATCTGATTAGTGTCCAAAGGATCAATAGATGGGAATTCATCTTGATACTTTACTAACCCAGGCATGCCGATTTTTGCAGCTTCTATCTTTTCCCTATTTAGTCCCATGCAAAGGCCCTTGGAGCTATTCGCGTAATGCGACCACATCAATATACTATTCCAATTCAGGCTAAAACATAAAATGCCGAATCGTATGCTTGACCGTGCAGTTTCTTTGTAGTCGTGTTCCGATTGGAATTGTTCAGGATTCAATTTCATAAAAGATAACATCATTTTCTTATAAGCATTGATGTCCCCCAGTTTATTAAGCTGTTCTTGTGAAAAGTTGTTTATTTCGAGGTTAAGATATTGCAACTTCTTATAGTCCGTGTCTAACAGCGAAAAGTCGGAATGAATTTTAAAATCATATGGATCATTTAATTCCCTGGGGCTTGAAAAATATAACTGACTCCTTAAAAGGCAGTTCTTTTGATAATCAATACTCCAATTCCTGTATTTATAAATAATTTTGGACTGCTCCATGTTCATATCCGTTTTTGTAACTAATCTACTTAAATTTGATCGGATTATATTTAATTCAAATAAATAGCTAGTAAAATACTACATGAGGAGCACAGTATCTTTTTTGATTGGATCGGGGTTTTCGATCCCCGCAGGAATCAAAGGTGTGAAGGAACTTAATGCACGTATGTCGAAAATAAATGAAGATGAAATCTTAATCGGCATGGACCAGCAGGCCATGTTTCTTAACGGTCAAATCGACAATAACAGGTGGTCCAAAGCTGATGAAAGGCTTTTTGTGCAGGAGTTTTTAAAATTCTACAATTCGAAAGTCATTCCACAGGGTGATCAATTTCACTATGAGACTTTCTATGATTATTACTATGGATATCTTATTGGCAAGGAGCACAAAAAGGATATCGAGGAATTTTATAAGGTGTTCGGTCAACAGCATCTAAAATACGAGGATAATCGAGACTGCCATAACAGAATCGCTGATTTCAACAGAGCATTTAGTCAATTGTTAGCGTCAATCTTGCACGATGTCAAATATTTCCAAGATATTAGTACGTTGAACTGGCCTCCATACGATTCCTTTATTAGATTTTTGGGAGACCTGGCGAAAGATACAGACGTGAAAGTTCATTTGCTAAATCATGATTTGCTGCTTGATTGGCTGGGTAACCACCATAGTTCAACCTCTATGTCATTTTGCGATGGATATACACTTGCAGGGTCGCCTTATTTTGGATTGGTTAGTTTCGATTTCAACCCAAGGACACCCTTTCATGTGCATAAGGAATACTATGTGAAGTTAGAATATTATGCGGGAAAATATGATAAGGCTATATGCTTATATAAATTGCACGGAAGTATAGTTGCAAAGAAAGTATATCCCTTCCAAACTGGCAATGAAGTTGCCAGAATAAAAAACGATTATGGAGTAAATGGCTATTTTATGGAATGGTTGGATAAGAAAAAGGGAGAATACCGGATAGAAAGGTTGGGCG
>Ga0302179_10002779_pt1 | contig 10151 bp, 13 predicted proteins | sample I_Palsa_E3_1_FD_198788 | JGI IMG/M metagenome (GOLD analysis project Ga0302179, IMG submission 198788) | Peat permafrost microbial communities from Stordalen Mire near Abisko, Sweden - I_Palsa_E3_1 | ecosystem: Environmental > Terrestrial > Soil > Palsa > Peat permafrost | place: Sweden...
TTGAAACATCCCCCTGCGACGAACGTTCATCAAAAGTCCGATTGAATTGAGTCCCATTCTCAAGACTTTCGCGAGAAACACGTCCTCCAGCAGCACTTATCCCCAATGCACCCGCTTTCAACATCTCATCACTGGAGACTCGTCTCGCTACTCGTGGACGGCCAACACTCTCCTCATCACTGTAATATTCCCCCTTATTCTCCTCTGCCTCGCGGTATAGATCCGCCATACGAGTCTCGCTATGACCTCGTCGGTGGGAAGATGCCCGTTTCATCAGAGTTGGCCGATCAACATGGACTTGCAAGTGGACTGCTTCGGCATCGGATTCCGCGGAATCGGCCGTCGAGGGTCTGACTTCACTATTACGAAGAGGGGATGATTGATAAGACGTTCTTCCCACGGCGTTGAATAGTTCTGGTTCCTCTTCAGAGTCTTCGTTAAGACTGAACCGGCTCATTGCTTGACGAGTGTTGACTACGCCGTCCTCACTGAGACTGCGGGAATGACTATCGTCAGGACGAGAGGGTTTTCGTCGCAGGAAGTTAAGACGGTTTTGTTGACGCGGTGCAGTAGGAAGTGGGTAATTGGCGTCCTCTATGGTATCGTTATGTTCGGAGAAAGTTACTGCGGGAGCAGATTCTGCACGAACAGGGGCAGCAGTAATAATATTATCTCGCATGATAGGAGGAATAGGTGGTCGAATGACAGGAACATTGGCAACCGTATTCTGAAGAAGGACTGCCGGATTGAACACTTTCTTCCCCTCTCTGAGTGACTGCATCGTCAATTCCTTCATTTTGAATCGCCAGTCTCTGGTTGAGTAGCTATTGTTCTCGAGTGATCCTTGTTCCGCAAGCGTCACGAAAACTTCCTCCACATCAAGATATGAATCCTCCAATGTGGTCGGCATGCCGAAGATCATCGAATCGATTCTGTTGGATTCGGTGATGAGTTTCTCCGGTCGGCCGTACAGGTTGAACGCGTCGTAGAAGGCAACCAGCCATGTCAACATGCTTTCAAAAGCAGCTGATGATGATCCTTTCGAGTGACCGTGTCCCATTGAGAACAGCGACGAGGGAGATGTAGTAAAACGACTACGAGAAGGGGGCGAAAAATGGCCTGAACTCGAGGAACCGATCACCGGCGACGACACCGGAGAAGAATTGTTTGAACCCGTGGGCATATCTTCTGGCATCAACAAGACGAATGCATCTTTGAATTGTTCGCCCCCTAGTGATAACGATCCCCTTCCGATCTGAAGACTTCCCTCGACTTTGATCATTGTGCTCGAGTCCACGAGGAAAGGTTTCTCCGGGTATACAGCGTACGCAGCGAATACATTCCCGAGCACAGCGATCGGTTTGTTCTTAGGATCTCTCCGTGATTCGTAAAATCGGACTTCACCACGCAGACTCTGCTTGCTGGAGAATTTATACATCAGTCGCTCATGTAGACCTTGTCCTCTTCCCGCAAACCAGGAGGAGGGAGTATCCGATACAACAGCCCAGCATTTCTGCCACTTGATACTCCGACTAAATCGCACGCGAACCCAGCCCGAGTACTTCCCTTTCGACCCCAGCGCGCCATGATAAGCAGAAAACAACCGTCGTACATTTGTCGCTGTTCGTGATCGCGCAATCAGCGCCGCGGTATAACACTCCTGCAAAGCCGCTCGTTCGTACATTGAGATCCTGAAGGCGGCGCTCCATCGTCTCAGCACATTTGGGTTTTGAAATTCAAAGAGATATCGGTTTGAGCCGGCGGTGCTGATGGATAAGACGTTTTGGTGTTCGGGGTGTTCTTGTGGGTTTGTGGATGTGATTACGGCGTCAGTGATGTTGATGAATTGAGGCATGACGGTTTGGCCTCCTTGGTAGGCTGCTTCGTCGACTGCCGTGGCATTCCATAGTGACAAAATCGTTCCATTCAGCTGAGCAAAGTATTCGTACCAGTCTTGGTCTGGAGCCGGTTTTCCATCTAGACATCAACGTCTGAGCCCATAGAATGCAAAGAGAACATGAAATGACCAGTCTGGAAATGTCGGAAGCCGGCGGGTATATACCTGGAAGATTGACATGTTTACGCAACACGTATCCATCGCAGTATGGCCGCTGGGTCTGCAGTGACAACAGACCGAGCACCAGCTGCAGTTCCTGAGGTACGTTATTGAGGTCCACTGATGCAGGGACATTTGGCTGCGATATCGAGGCCGGTCGCAGGGAAAGGGAGCTTTCCGGTCGAGCCAGGGAAGGCATTCTGCGCCAAGAGTCGAAGTGTAAGATAGACTGATCTCGGTGGTCGTGCCAAAGGAGCCTGCTATTGCCGACAGACGAGGCCCGATGCGTGTCTTCGTGCGAAAGACGAGGAAGTCGAGTCTGTCGTCGTGATGGGCGGTAAACGGGCTCGTTGCTGTGGAGGTTGGTTGTCGATGACCTTTGTTTCCGGTTTGTTGAGGCACAAATTGGCCTAGCTAAAAACAAATATTTCACTGGTGCAACGGCCGTATAGGATTACCGAGCATTTACGCACTTTTTAATTTAGCATTTGTTAATGACGCTTATTTACGTCGCCAACCCGAGCTAAATTCCTTTTCGGCGGACGACTAGACACTGCCACCCAATGGAAAGAACGGGATGACCCAACCTGGCTCTAATCGCCTTTTCCCAATCGGGGTCTCGTGGCGTAGAGTCGGCGACTTGCTTGGCTCGCGGGAGATGGGCGACAATGCCAAGGAATGAGCCCCCCCCGTTCACTATCATCATAATAACAAGACATAACCAAGTTTGCCAGCGCTAGAATGTGACGCTCACCATATGGGTGAGTGGGTCAATGCAGTTAATTCTGCGCCGTGATTGCTTCGCCTCACGCTTTAAAGGGATCCATGCCCCCGGTGCACGGATCTGTAATCTGAGCTTAAAACCGGGTCTGTTTTGTTCTAAACTTAGACCTGATAATTCCCGATCACCTGCCTCGAAATCTAACGCAGCTCTCATTGGCTGGTCCAAGATATCGTTTCGCCGCGCGCTATGGGCGTCCAAATCCAGAATTGCCATATCAGGCCAATTACGGCGTGTTTCGAATGCGGGGCTGAGAGAGTGGGATATCAGAGGGACCCCTGCAGCTGCAATTTATGACGATATATTAGTAAAGTAGAAATAGGGAGTGTAAAATACTTGACCACCGAATGACAACATGTGGGAAGCTTTCTTGAGAGGCGTAGTCTCACCGCTATAATTTTAGTCGGACCTGTTATCAGGACCCGACAATTTTTACTCTGCAAGGGTCTGAAGTTCATACAGCTATTCGGAAGATCTCAGGAGATTTCTCCGACAGACCAACGATTGTCTGTGCGTTGATAATGCTGGGATCTACGTAGTGCGTCATATTGCTCGGCATGGCGAATAACGGAAAGTCCGTATTAATGACTCATTGGGCGACAAAAGATAGAGGATATATCTAGCGAGCGTCTTCTTGGTATCTGAGGCAATTGCCAAATGCAGGACAAGTCTCGTCGACCAGTTCACCATTCGTCGCTAGTTTGCGAGGAAAGACCCAGCGAAACGTGCGCATAAGGAATGTCTCGCTGGCCGAGATTAACTGAATTGCGAATACATACTTGCCTCGAGGAAGAAGAACATCCAATTCCATCGCGTCGGCAATTTAGACCACTTCGGACCTCGATCTTCATGACTTGATTCACGCGACTTTTCACCTCGGTATGCGGAAGCGGTAATTAGAAGCGACAGGTCCGCGTCATGCATCGCCGATATTTAATCTCCCATTGTGAACCAACTCAACGGCAAACGGCAATTTTCTTCCGGAAATAGGAGACTCAACGTCTAGCGCAGCCGATTGGACGTTCAACACATTCTCAAGGGGAAATTCACTGTCAAAATTTAATCTGAATACTCTGCCACGTGTATGTAGTATGAAGAGATTTCAGTCGGTTGAAAATCACTTGGCAGCATTCGCGGAAAGCCAAGACAATTTTGGGGGAAGAGCGTTAGTTTCTTGTCATAAAAAATGCGATATAAGTAACACTTCGTTCGTATAACTTGTTTAAAGCAATATTCATTATGATCCATTATTTAACCCCTGAATACCTGAATAGAACCCCCGGGAATCTCGACATCCAAATACATACGCCCACGATGCAAAAACCCAAGTCCCCCAGGCCCTCATAAAATACCCTCGTTCCCAATTATTCGTCCAAATCGGCACGGGCTACAACGATACTAATATCATCCAATTTCCCGCCCTGAAAAGGAAGTCCTTCCATGACTGCTCGTTCCTGCTCATCAGCACACGTACGTGACAGCTGTTTACCATATATGGGGATTCCCCATACTGATCTTCTCCAACGGCACGAGCTCGTTGGAGAAGTGAGTCTGCGATATCCTGAATACTGCGCTCAGTTCCAGTTGCTCCCGACTCGTTGAGATTGGCTACTTCTGCGAGGATTTCTTCGTCCCAGAGATTGTCGCTCAGTCCGTCGGTAGCAAAAACTATTGTATCTGAAGGAAGGAGGTTGACGACATGCGAGGTTGCGTCATTTAATGGGGTATCTGTTGAATTTGTGCCGACTTGATAAGGGCAGTCATACCAATGCTGTTTTTCATCGGTACTGAAGAGGAACTTGTTCCCTCGAATGATAAACGCCCTTGAATCACCCAACTACTCTTAGATGCCATCTTAGAACAGAGGATACATTCGCGATATGCAGTGCCGACCGTTGTAATAATCCGACTGTGGCGGTTGTACTTCCGACCCACCCGCCTGTACTTTCCATCTCAATCTTGGTCCTTAGATACGCGCGATGCAACATCTGTACAATATCCACTTCTTCCTCTGCCTCGTCGAACATCAGTCCACTTATCCTGTCCACTTTCCACAATTTCATCCGCTCCTCGCATTCCAGAGCCCAGTAGTGCATCAATAGCCTGGCCCATAATCCCGGCCGTCCTTTCTCCTTTGTATTCCAGGCTCCAACTCCGTCGGCAACGCCTCCGATTACACACAGAAAACAAGAGAGATACCAAGATAATATTTGCCAATAACCCAAGCATCGTCACCCGCGCTATCGCCCCTGACATCACTCCACCGTTGTCCGTCCGGAAACAGCGGCAACCGTCGCGTCGCGCGCTTCGGCCGAGCAGCGACCCCGGCATGTAACTTTATCGCAGGATAGAACGCACCAGACGTGCCTGTGCGGTGAATTGTCGGGACACTGCATTTGTCGGGTGCTTTCTTATCGCGGAATAGGCTCAGCGGCCTGGGACGGATGGCGGTGAGTGGAGGGAGTCGAGTGTATCGCGGGAACATCCACGCGACGTATGCTGTACAGAGTGTTTAGGAGACGGTCATGAGGCCGAGTTGCGCCGCTGTGATGTGAGCGTGCGTGGGAGACACAGAATGGGGGCCGCAGAATTTTGGGATGACTGTGTGTGTGATCTAGCGACACTCTTTGGGGAGAGAGAGATCGACACAGGCGACGGACGCAGGTCTGATTGGCCGGGGAATGTTGGGAGTCATCTCGGAGCACGGGCCGATACAACGTGTCCCGGTCGAGAACGCTCGAGAGTACGAAAGGGGCAGGTAGACCCACAACGCATGGCTTCAAAGTCAGTTCAATTTATCCGAGCGCTTCTCTTCATGGAACGCGTATCTGCTTCTGCCAGGCTGTTTACTCGAATTAGTGTGTGTCTTCAGCTGCAATCGTATAGCTATAGCTACAACCTTGCCATTGCATTCACAAACCTGGTTATCGGGTAGGGTGAGAGATGACCATGACTTAACAAACATAAGAAGCACACCGCCTCCTAGTAAGGTCGACGGCGATGGATGAGATTTCATTATAAATTGCCACATTACATGCTTCATCGAACCCTAGTGCCTAAAGAGATCTCTCAATCGACATCCACTCCGACTGTGCACGCTTCAATATTGTCTCCCGCATTCTCGGCTACAACAATTTTTGGGGTACGGATCCAACAACTTCCCCCGAACGCCAATAAGCCTATCAAACCAAATACATTCCAAGTCAAAAACTGGCCTAGAGGCCATTCAAGGGGGAAATTTCCATCTGCAAACTTTCTCCACAAAAGTCCAGCCGTAAAGGGTGCAAAAATCTGGGCAAACGCTGTTACACCTTGAGCCAGACCCATCAAAGAACCCAACGAGGACTTCGACTTAGCGGAATTCGTGATCTACTATAAGACTAGGTAGGAGGTGTGATACAAGTAACAGCCCACATGTATTCGCCACAAATGTTGCAACTGTTCTCAGGGTCAGCGCAGAGTTGATATAAAGTGGTCTAGTTGCGGCTTTTCAGATGAGTTCAACAAAATCCCTCACGTACACGTCCAAGAGACGCTTATCGCTGCTATTTTTCAAACTCATGAGCAGCGATAGCCGAAGCATGAGTTTGAAAAATAGCAGCGATACCCATCAAAATATCTGGAGCAAGCGTCTCTTGGACGTGGACATGAGGGATTTTATTGAACTCATCTGCCGAGATGAGACTTGCTTCGACGAGACTTGAGGGTGCCTGGTAGTGAAGGGCCATTTTGCTCTATGCGATCGTCCCTAGCACAGATTTATATCGTTCGGGTTTACGATCCAAATCAATGCATGTGAATGTGGGGATAACCCCGAGTTTGAGGTGACAAGAAACCAATCGTGTGAGTTCCGCGGAAACTATTTACCAACGCCGATCTATAAGGTCACAAGCCGCATCGAAGTGGGGGTCAGAAAAGTGTAAACCTCCCGTCACTAGATAACTTGCTTTCCCGAAAGTACATGTGAAAATCGAGTTAGGTTATCTTCAATTGTCCTGCGGCCGCGGAAACACAAGATCCCCACATCAACCTGAAATGACAGCGCGAGGTGAGAGTGTGGCGCAAATAGGTCGGACCGGGGGGAAGTTTGGCCGGGATCGATCAGGCTATTAGACACGTTGATGTTCTGCTGACATCTCTTAGACCGTAATACGTACCCGGACAAGGATTATCCGCTTACGCCTGTCCCTTACATTTCGCAAACGCTTCAGTTTCATGGCAAGTTCCGCATCGATTAGTCATCAAATTGATCTGGAAAAAGTGAACTACTGAGCCTCGCCAAACAATAGCAGCACCGCGATTCCTTTAGACGAATGGCTGCAACTTCCCCAGAACATTCTACCCACGTCATCCAAAAGTAATGCGACACTTGCGTGTCATCAATCTCGATACAAGTTCCATTTTGGGAGGGTAGAAGGAGATAGAAAGAAATAGAAGAAAGTTGAAATTGCGGGATTTTCTATAGGGTTAGGTGACAAAAGTGTCCCTTTTTCTTGCCGCCCATTGAGTTTATTACGGAGAAGCAAAAGTCTAGCCACCGGTGAAAGCCTCATATACGAAAGCAAGAGAGACTAGTGACTCTCTGCTCTTTACAACCGCAACTTTCGTCTCACATCCCTCACAGTCGCTCCGGTGCAGCAAAAGCACCAATATCCGCATATCGCAGCTCAAATCCCTCTTCCCTCTCTCATTCCTCACCCTGCAACGGTGAGATTGCTCAGCCAAAATGGTCAAGGATACGAAACTATATGGTATGTAATATCTCCAGTTCGAAATGCTGACAGTCTTTCTAGATGCCCTGGAAGTGCAGCCAAATGCCACAGACAGTGAAATCAAAAAAGCTTATCGAAAGGTACGTCTTTTTGTCTTCGATTACTAACCTAAGCTCGCATTGAAATACCATCCCGACAAGAACCCCAATGCCGGAGAACGATTCAAAGAAATCAGCCATGCATACGAAGTCCTTTCCGATGAACAAAAACGGAACATCTACGATAATTACGGCGAGGAAGGTCTTTCCGGGGAGGGCGCCGGCATGGGAGGCGGCTCAGCGGAAGAACTTTTCGCGCAATTCTTCGGAGGAGGATTAGGCGGCGGTATGTTCGGAAATGGAGGTGGTGCTCCCCGTGGACCAAGAAGGGGAAGGGATCTCGTTCATGCTCTCAAAGTCACGCTCGAGGATCTTTACAAGGGCAAAGTCAGTAAGCTTGCTTTGCAGAAAACTGTCCTGTGCGCCAAGTGCAAGGGCAAAGGCGGCAAGGAAGGATCCATCAAAACATGTAAGGGATGCAACGGTACTGGACAGAAGATTGTGATGCGTCAAATGGGTCCGATGATTCAACGATTCCAAGCATTGTGTCCCGACTGTAACGGAGAGGGAGAGACTATCCCCGCAAAGGATAAATGCAAGGAATGCAATGGCAAGAAAGTCGTCAATGAGCGCAAGGTACTCAATGTTCATGTCGACAAGGGTATGCAGGAAGGACAACGCATTACATTTGCCGGAGAAGCAGATCAGGCTCCCAACACCATTCCCGGAGATGTCATTTTCGTCATAGAAACCAAAGAACACCCTCGCTTCCAACGCAAGGGAGATGATCTCTTCTACCAAGCCAAGATCGATCTCGTCACTGCGTTGGTTGGTGGTCAATTTTCAGTTGAGCATCTCGACGAACGCTTTCTCAAAGTCGATATCCTTAAAGGCGAAGTCATCCGACCAGGTATTTTCTCCTTACATTCCTTACTAACTTGCAGGTGAGATCAAAGTCATTGAAGGCCAAGGAATGCCATCCTACCGTCACCATGATCACGGCAATCTATACATCAAATTCGAAATCGAATTCCCAACTGCCGAATGGGCCCAATCTTTATCCGAGGAAACAGTCAACGCACTACACGCCATTCTCCCCCCACCCTCACCATTACAATTCCCCCCTGCTGCACACGTCGACGAGACCGTCCTGAGCAGTGTAGATCCCATGCAACAACGCCGTGCAGAGATGGGCACATCAGGAGCTCGTGCTAATGGTGCAATGGATGAGGACGATGATGAAGGTGGTGCGCCCGGTGTGCAATGTGCAAGTCAGTAGAGGATTGTTGTTGCATTGAAACATTTATAGTTGCATTGAGACTTGTTGTGGTATTCTAGTTTGGCAGAGCGATTGCTAGTTTTCGGGTACGTACTAGACGGTAGTGTTGCTTATTTGCAATATCGAGCATTCTTCCAGTCCATTGTCTATCATGTTGTCTACCCTACTGTATGTCCGGTGAGATCTGTGGCTATTTTACAGATGCCGTCGATAAACTTTTTCGGCTCGTGTGCGAAGAATAGATGGTTTCCTTTGTCGTCTAATTTGTACACCTTTGCGCCTAATGCTTGTCCTGCCTTCACGGCCGAGACAATGTATCCCGCCGTCTCTCCATTCCATGCCATAGCGATTGGAAGGTCAGTCTGCTCAATTGCTAGTTTCGCCAATTCCGCTCTCTCCTTGGCGTCGGCACTCAATCCCCAGTGGAATCCCAGGGGAACTAAGGCTGGTTCCGATGACCGTTCCAACAACTCCTTTTCTAACGAATCCGCACTAAATCCCACTGGATCGACCCCATAGATTGGGCTTTCCTCCGTCAAATTCTCGTGTTTGTAAAATCCAGATATCCAATTCGAAAATCGCTGCGCAGTGATTGCCTTTTTCTCCTCCTCCGTCGTGACATGCTCTGGATACGGTCCAGACATAGCCTCAGTATAGTCTTTCGTCGGCGTCAATCCGAACGCATTCCCAGGAGCCTCATACATAATTGACGCACTCACAACCTTCAACGCTCTATTGCGCAATTCTAGCGGCAAGAAGGTGGGACATGCTAGTGCCAGCAATAAATTAGTTCCCTTCGACCATCCAAGGACAATAGGTTTTCGTGGCAGTGCATATTTCGCGACAATGTACTCGAGGAACTCGATTAAATCGTTCGCATACTCGACCGTTAGTCTCCGTCTATCGTCGGTAAGTTGTAGTTCTCCCTGGGATAGAGGCGTCGATCCACGATATCCGCGCTGATTATATGCAATCACTCGAACCTTCTTTGGGAGAACAGTATTTAGCGGCGAAAACAATTCTATTGCACAATCAATAAAATTGGCAAAGTAACTCACCGGCATTGTACGCTACCCCATGGACAACAACAAACGTATCATACTCCTCCGCCGCGGGCGGTGTTCCCGAGTCAGTGTAGTACAGAGAGACACCGGAAGGTAATTTCGCAACCGACATCTTTACTTGCGCTAGCGGTGGTGCAGACAATAATTTCCGAACCGATTTA
>Ga0302179_10002781_pt1 | contig 10149 bp, 7 predicted proteins | sample I_Palsa_E3_1_FD_198788 | JGI IMG/M metagenome (GOLD analysis project Ga0302179, IMG submission 198788) | Peat permafrost microbial communities from Stordalen Mire near Abisko, Sweden - I_Palsa_E3_1 | ecosystem: Environmental > Terrestrial > Soil > Palsa > Peat permafrost | place: Sweden: Abisko...
TGTCCGAACATGATGGCAAGCATGAATTTGCCCTGCGACGTGTTCTCGAAGGTGTAGGTGGGGAAGCGCAGGTCCACGAGCTTCGCGGTGTCGAGAAGATGAATGATCTGGCCGCCGTCGAGGGCATTCCGTGCGAGCCGGTCTGGGTGCCACGTGAGTATGCCGTCCGCCTCCCCGCGCCCAATACGCCGGAGCATTTCGTTAAACACCGGACGACCAGGAGTCTTGGCGCTGCGGGCTTCCTCCAACAGGGCGATGATCTGGAGTTTTTCCCGTTCCGCATACCGTTTCAATTCTTGCCGTTGCGATTCAATCGAGAGGATCTGGTGATCTTCGTCCTCCGAGGACTTGCGACAATACGAGAAATATCGATTCAATTGAGAGTAATGATGGTTTGTTTTTGCCGACCTTTCGATTTCACTCTAGGCAAATCACGCAAGGAGTCAAATCCTGGCAATGCCGTACCGCTTGCAGATCGGGCAGGCGCGGAAATCGTGATCCTTGGGAGGTTCTCTTACCACCAGCCGAAACAAGGCGAGAAGTTCAGCGCGCCGATTGTCTTGAGCCGTCGTTTCCAACGCTCCTTTTTCGGGCGAAAAGGAAATCTCGGGATTCTCGGGGCGAGAGTCTTCCATGTGCCGTGACCTTACGCGTAGTTCACCGCCGCGGAAAGGCGGGCTTTCTTGCCTAGTGCGCAAGATTCCACTCTCGGGAAGGGTGACTATTCGCCGTCGGGGCACAGATGCGATGCACATTAACCCGTTTATTATGAGTGTGTTAGACTTGACGAGAAGGAAGCTATATGTTTTGATTATATGGTCGCTTCCCGTTAGTTCCCATTCAAACTTGCGGGTTCCCCCGTTTCAAGTAAATTAGCCGTCCAGAAAAATCTTGCTGGTTCCGGCAAGTTCTCCTGCCTTCCAGACTGGCGGCTTTCCTTTACGCTGAAGAGCAAATAGTCGTAATCCCAAACCTTTTTTCTTCAAACAAACATGTTTGCACGGCTCACCAATTATTTGCGTTCATACCGCAGGCGATCCGGCCTCACCCAGAGTGAGGTAGCTTTCTTGTTGGGTTCTCACGATAGCGCTCAGGTATCCCGCTACGAAAGAGGCCATCACCTCCCGCCGCTCCGGACGGTGCTCGCCTACACCACGATCTTCGGCGTCTCCCTAGGAGATCTCTTTTCCGGCATTCAGTTGGGTGTTCACAAAGAGATCATGCCGCGCATCAAGCAACTGCGCGCCAAGCTTGAGAAAAGGCGCGAAGAGCACCGCGAGACCGCCTCTGATTCCCGCAAATTGCGTTGGCTGGACGAGCGTTGGCCGGGCGCACGGAATCATTCCGATTCAGAAGCATGAAAACCTCGCACCTCAAGAGAATACTCGCGCTTGATGTACATCCCCTGAGTTTCGGCTTCGGGTCGTCGAAGAGCATAACCGATTGCTTGATTGGGGAGTGCGCAGTTTCCGCCACGGAGTAAATGCCGTAAAGACCCCCATGAGGAGCAAGCTTGCCTGGCTTCTCGACGAATACAAACCGGGCGTCTTGCTCGTGAAAAAGCTCCCAAACGGAGTCTGGCGGCACATGAAGATGATCGCAAGGCTGGCAACCGCGAATCATATTCAGCTTCGCACAATATCAGGGGAATCGATTAAGAGGGCGTTCCCTCAACCAACCCAGAACAAGCATCAGATGGCTCAAGCCGTTGCGGATCATTTTCCCTTGCTCTCGTCTTATGTGCCGCCAAAGCGCAAACCGTGGAAAGGCGAACATTATCGCACGAGCGTTTTCGAGGCGGCTGCGCTCGGGCTGACTTATTTTGCCTCGCGAGTCACTGGCGACGACGTGAAGAGGTGAATCTTTTCGCCGCCCCCCCGTTGACGTATAGACCCATTTAGGTCCGTCAAGCCTTGGAGGGGGCGACGAAAGGACTTGCGATCTTGCTGTGGGGCGCTATGCTACCGTTTGAAAGCAATCGCCCACTGGTACCACGTTCCGATTACGACCGCACCACTTTACTGACGCTCACGGACTCACAAGGATTCGGTCTGTTTCCGTTGTAGATGTGAGCATTCCTGACCAGCATAGGCTTGTCCCTTTCTCTCATAATTGACAAATGAACGTGGCGGCGCGTGTATTCCGAGGAGCGGATGGGTGTATTCACTCTTGACAAGTCTTTGGACCAAGTTGACCCCACGGGAGCACGAGGTCGCGGAGTTGTTGCTGAAGGGGTGTGATCAGGCTGAAATCGCTAAAGAACTGAAGATGGCACGACGCACAGTGAAGGCGTATTTCAACAAGATATTTATACGGGCGGAACTTTTGGACTTCACTGGGATCAAGCGGGTGCAGTTGGCGGTGATGCTGCACCGGGAAAGACAGAATGTGCACTGATGTCTCAGCCTTGCAACCCCTACTCGCAACGCACGCCTTGTGATTCGCGAGCTTGAGGCTGATGAAATAATGCCATAGAGCTCACAAATCCCCTCAATGAGCGTTATGGCGATATTTCAGCAGTTAGCGACGCAGCGACTTCTTTTCCGTGACGGAAACTAGGTTGCCTCGGCTGGGGTTCTGTGTCGGCTTGGCAGGATACGGTTCGGCTCGGGTTAACCACGCCCGAAATCGATGCACGTTCTCAACCGTCAGCGGATAGTTAATCTCGGGACACGACCAGTCTGCAATTACATCGGCAAGGACCTCATCTTGGTCCCCATCCCACTGGAATCTATCAGATGCCACGAGCGCGAAGCCGATTGTATGGAGGCCATCGGCGGGAAGGTCGCCCCGGATCACTGAAGCCACATGCATCGTCGCGGCTGATCGGCCTTTGAGTCGCCTTCGAACAGAGTATGGGAACTCTTGAATGTGGTGAATTCGCCCAGAACTGTCCGAATCTCATGTTTCGAAGTTTTGATAGGAAATCAAACAGAATGCTTGTGAGAAGATCAGTTTGCAGTTCTCAGTGAATATTGCCGAGAAAATCAGCCATGCAGGGCCCGTCTACAATTTCGACACCATCGATGTAGACGGAAAACCAGAAGTGCCGTTTAAGTATTTGAAAAGATTGGTCGGCCTTCCAAGGCGGTATATCGAACCTTAGACGCACTGCTTACCTCGCTCATCGAGCGCCTCAAAAACGGCGCGTGATCTTGCCTTTCATTTTGAGGCAAAGAACGCCTTCAGACAAGGTGGCATGATTCGTTTGTGCGCGCAAAGATCGATGTTGCGCACATTTGGGTTGTCTTTCTTCTTCCACCAACGGCCAAGAAAAAGGCCGACATGCGTCGGCCCGTGTAAATAGACTTTTATGCGGTCACTGTTCGTGGTCGTCGGCTCGCGAGGCGTCTCTGCGTGCCATCGGGTGGAGCACTCGACTTGAAATAGATCTTATGGATCGTTTGGTCGATTTTGCTTTCGTTAAAGTACGTTCGTCCATTGATTCCGGTGACCGCGCCCATCTCCTCTGGATTGTTTTCGTGCCATCGGAGGATGGTTCTAGGTGAGACCCCGAATCGCAGGGCTACTTCTGACGTAGAAAGAAAATGCTTGCCATCAATTACCAACATGGACTCGTCCTCCGACATGTTTTAAGGGGAGAATTGTACTGAATGAACTCCAGTCAATCTAACTAATCTGACCCTACCAAGTAGTTACTGTTTGGTCAACCATCGCAGCCATTGTGTCCTATGAGAGCGCGGTAGCGCCCGAAAGTCAATAGTCTTGAAATATTCCTTTTTGCTTGTGTTTACCATGTTGATCCTGTATGAGAAGTATAGAGCCAATGTCTGCATTTGGCGACAACAAGGAGAATGAGCATGAACGCATACTTTATTTTTTTCGGAACGAGGAAGCGGGGATCAGGAAAAGAGAAACGGGAAAAACTTAAATGTAGATATGGGGAGGATGGACATGAATTGTTACGAATGGATTGACAACGTCGGCGTAGCCAGATTCCGGGTTAGCATTCCGGATGACGGGAAATATGTGGCAACCGTTTCCCGTTGGTCGAGCGAGACCGAAGATTACGTTGAAAACTGCCAATGCGCGATCACGGATGTTGGAAGGGTGATCGAACGAATGACCAAACATTGCCCGACAAGCGCTTCGCTACCATGCGTTACAAAAACGCTCAAACAAAGGGCGTAACGACAGGATTTCTTGTAAAGTAGCGCCGAGCCCTCACTCGGATCGGTGTTACTAGGTTTTCGCCTAACTCGCTGCTTAGAGGCCGCGACTCTGCGATTTTCCCTACGGTGCTCTTCTCGCTACCAGCCGGCTCGGCCCATCTCATTGAAAGATATGGTGCGCCTGAGAGATTCGAACTCCCGACCTTCTGGTTCGTAGCCGTTTAACTTTTCGTTGATCTGGCGCAACTTACGAGCCATTTTGGGCTAAAAAAGGTCCTTTAATTGGACCCCATTTTGGACCCAACTCCACGATTGCGCGATTTTGCCGTTTCTTGTCAGTTGAGTGATCTTGTCTGCTACAAATCCTTGTTTCACTGGTCGGGAGCGTAGAAGGGGCATCTCTTGGCCTTATCGCTTGTCGCCTCTGCGTTCCTGGAGCATTTGAGCAAACGTTTCTTGATTGCGTATTCTATGATTTGGTTCTATGGCTCATCGTATGAAACTGTTTCTGGGAGGCAAGCCTCTTGATCTAACCCATCCATTTGAAGAGGAGGTTCAGTTCTTAGTAAAGACAATTTACGAGCTTCTATGTGAAAACATTACTCGAAAGGAGCAGGAGGCGCTCGCGGAAGCCGAGAAGATTGAGGACCCGCACGAAGCCGGAGCCGAGATACAGTTTGTGAAGTCCAATGCAGATGAACTCAGGCGAGAGGCACGCAGTGTAGCTGTTGTCACGCTAGTGACGCGCTTCCAGCATTGGATGAGGGTGTTTGTCGAGGAGCTTCCGAACAAGAAACCCGCGAATGGTGTGGAGAAGAATCTGACAACTTTGAACAAAGAATTAGGAGAGGAAGGCCCTGTGCCAGTCGCATTCTTCTCCGAATTAGAGGCAGTGCGGGACTCCATCGTTCATGCAGATTCGAATGTGGAATGGATGCGCGGCAACGAGCAAAGGCGCGTCCCGCAGAAATACCGAGAAGTCAACCTGGAAACCCTGTCAAAGTTTACGCTCACAGATGAGCAGCTTCGGGAGATCAGGGAAAACGCAATGGCGCAAATCAACTTAACCGATGTTCACGTTCACGAGGCGATGGCGAAATCAATAGCGCAGGTCAAATGGTATGAAGATCGGCTAGCTGCGTTACAAATGTCGAGGAATTCCTAAGAGAACGCTGCTAGGCACAAAATTGGGTATAGCGATTTCACCCCATCGCAAGTCGGAAGAATGGTATGACGCGCTTGCAGCAGTAGTTCGTCTCCAGGTTGCTCATGATTCAGATTTTACAGTGCAAGAATCGAATGTAGCCTTGCTCTTGCACTCTGCAGAACTATGGATGAATGGAGAGTTTATCCGTGTGAGATTTGTTTCAGGACCTGAACGTATTCCAGAAGTTTGGGCGATTTTGCGTACCTCGCGACCGATGCGAGTGGCAGACCATCAGTTCTGTGCAACGTCCAGCGCTACGTCGACCGTGTGGCTTGGTGTACCGCCCGAAGCCGATGCTGTGAGCATCAGAGTATAGCTGCCCACTGGCGTTCCTGGATTTGTTGGCGGAGGCGGAGTTGAGGAGCCGCCACCGCAGGAAAGACAAAAGGCAACCGACAGGACTGTTATAAGACCAACTAGACGGCCAATATTTTTCCTATTGCGTCTCAATCCAAGCATGAGGACACCTGTGGCAAGAAAGGGAAGAGTATTTAAGACAGTTCCGGCCGTCGCACCGATGGTGACCTGATAGGGGAGAAGCATTCCTTCACTGGGAGCTGTCGTGGTCACGGTGAATGTCACCTGTGACGTGTGAACTCCGTCGAGCATGACGGAGTTTGGCGCTGGACAAGTGCTTTCGGAGGGACTTCCTGAGCAAGAGAACTGAACCGTCCCTGTGAATCCTCCTTCAGGGGTCAGGGTGAGAGTGTACGAAGTTGACTGGCCCTGAGTGACGTTCTGTGAGCTCGGGTTGGCGGCTAAAAGAAAATCGGATCCCGTGCCGGTGAGCGGCACTACCACCGTTGCTCCCATCGTATCGTCTGCGATTGTCAAAGAGCCCGTGTACTGGCCTACCTGGGTTGGGTTGAAAGTAACGGATTCAGTACACGGCGATCCCGCAGTGATTGAGCCGATCGTCCCGCACTGATCGGTTTGGAGGGTGAATCCGCCGGTTACGTTCGTGTCGACGATGTTGATGGCTGAGGTTGCCGGAGTGCTCAATGTCACCGTTTGCACGGCGCTCGTGGTTCCGTTCGGCTGACTCCCAAATGCCAACGAAGGAACCGAGGTGCTGGCGACCCCTGCTTCGTTCGCCGTTCCTGTCACCTGGACGGTATGGGAGCCGTCGACGGAACTGTCGGTGATCACCATCGTCGAACTTATAGAGCCCGAAATGGTCGTCGTAGTACCCGAACTGCTCGTAGAACTGCTCGGACTGAACGTGATATTGGCCTGACAGCTATTGCCGGGTTGGATTGGATTTCCAATGCAGGTGTCGCTTGCGTCGACAAAGTCGGGTTGGCCGGTCAAAGGGTCCGCCGGTGAAGTGATGGCTGTAACGCTCAGCGGCTGGGCATTCGTCGCTGCATTCGTGATGGTTACGACCTGCGCAGCGCTGCTGGTACCTACCTGCTGACTGCCAAAAAACAAATTGGATGGCGATATGGTAACTCCCGGAGTACTAGCCAGGCCGTTCAGAGTCGCGGTCTCGGTGGCAAGGGGCGAATTGTCGAGCACGGTGAAAGTGCCGCTCAGATTCCCCGTTGTTGCGGGGCTGAAGCTCAGGAGAAACGCACAACTACTGCCCGACGTCACGGAAGGGCACATTCCGGAGGTCGAAAAATTATTGCTGGTGGCGATGTTGGAAAGGTCGAGCGCCGTGGAGAAATCCGCTGAATTGGTGAATGTCATGGTCTGAGGAGAGCTGGATGTGCCGGCCTCCTGACTTCCAAACGCCATGGTCGGAGGGCTGAGAATTGCCCCTCCGACTGTCATGAGCGGAGCGCTTAAAGGATTTAGTAGCTCCACGGACGACGGCTCTACAACATTCTCGGCTATATAGAAGGTCAACGTATCGGCGGCAGCGGGGAACGAGGGCACAGTGATGATGAGGTTGCCTCCTTCAGCCTCGAAATCTAAATCCAGGGCTCCCGCAGCAGAATTACTCAGATTCGTGCAGAGCATCGTGCTCGGCTCATTCGGATTACAGATCAAAACACCAAATGTGGGACTCGCTCCAGCGGCATTAAATGCAAACTTTGTAAGAGCGCTAAAGGTTAGGGCCAGATTATTGGGCCCCGATGGTACCTGATACAGAAACACCCAGCTGCCCGAACACAGACTAGTTGTTGTTTGGTCAACGCCACCGTCAGGTGACGGGCACACTGTCTCGGTCATGACTGAGATCCCGCCGATTATCGACGTTGACGGTCCGGCAAGAAGCCAGTTCGCTATGCTACCAGTGCCAGAACCGTAGTCTGAACTTGCTCTCGTGGTGAGCCTTCTGCTAGCAGTGGCAGGAATAGCCAAAGAAAAAATGGTAAATACGATCGAACAGAGTGCCACTGTATATCTGGGTCGCATTGACGGTTCCCTTCGCGGACCCGAACTTTAATTCTGGGAATGTTATCGGCAGATTAGGTGCCTGTCAACCCGAAAACTAACAGTGGAGGCCTTTATCAGCAAGTGATAAGCTGTACGATCTAGTTACTCGTAAATGGCAGATTTGAACCCCAAAGAGCCAATGAACGGTACCAACAAGCGAAAGCTTCGAGTGTTCTTGTGCCACTCCTCAAAGGACAAACCTGTCGTTCGAACCCTATACGATCGTCTGAGAGAAAACGGGTTTGAGCCGTGGCTGGATGAGAAGAACCTATCCCCCGGCCAGAATTGGCGTTATGTCATCGAGGACCAGGTTCGATTGTCCGACGCTTTTGTAGTCTGTTTTACCAGGGAGTCGGCGAAGAGAGAAAGCTTCTACCAAAAAGAAATCAAAGTTGCCTTTGACGCGGCCGATGAAAAGCCGGAAGGCACGATCTTCATCATTCCTGTTCGGCTGGAACCGCTTGACGCCACCGAGCTGCCACGGCGCCTTCGAGATACCCATTGGGCGAATCTGTATGAGGCGGATGGATACGAACAGCTGGTGGACGCTCTTCGACAGCGAGCTGAGGCAATCAACGCAGAAGCACCAACTGCCTCAGGCGCTCCCGCTCTTCCCATGCCTTCGCCATCGGTTCCGCTGGAGCCGACTAGTAAGAATCAGGCGCTGCTTGTGCTGCGGGGACTACAACGATGGTTCGCTACACACCGGGTCATCGCAGCGACGTTTGCCGCTATGATTTTGGCAGCAATAATTGTGGAATTTTACAGCTTATACGTCGCGAGGGTGGGCCAGCAAAATGAATCGGCTCGTCTTAACCAGGAGGCGGTGGGCAAATGGCGAGTGTTCGATCTTGCAAACGCTTATGAACTTTTCGGGCAAGCGGTGGCGGCGGATGGAAGCAATGTACTCGCCCGCGCCAATTACGCCCTGAGCTTGAAAGAACGCGGGAATGACGCGAAGGCCAAGTCGGAGGGCGACGAGTCGGCCGCGAGAGCCTCCCACCTAGCGCTCCCCGACCGACTTTGGGTCCAGGGGATTCGCAGCGAAGTCAACTCGGACTGGAAAGATGCCGCACAATACTACGAACAGCTTTTGCCCTTAGGGAACAAAATCGAGACCAGCTTGCGGCTCGCTGGAGTGCAGACGTTCGGAGGCGATCCCAATGCCGCAATGGCCACGTTGAATCAACTGTCCACCACGGACGCGCGCGTGATTTTCGCGAAAGCCATCGCGGCGAATTTTCTGGGCGATTTCGCAACCGAGATCAACGATTTGAGCAAAATCGTTGATGTCAATGAGCCACTGCTAAGCGCCTCAGCCCTTTCCCAGAGATGTTGGGCATATTACAAAACTGACGATTGGAAATCCGCTGAATCGGACTGCAATAGAGCGGCAAGCCTATTCAGCGATAAAGCTGATCAGCTCGGAGTTGCCAGGAGTCTGACGCGGCTGGCGCTGGTTATCTCGCATAAAGCTCCAACGAGTAAATCGCCCATAGACGATCTGAATCGGGCGCTAGGCATCACGCGCGACCTTCATGCCCAACGTGATGAGGCCGGCGTCCTGGAGAATCTGGCAAATCTTCGCATGGACCAGTCGCCCACGCCTGCCGATATCGAAGAGGCACGAAAAGATTACGATGCGGCGGCCAAACTATATTTAGCCATCGGCGACAAACGCGGGCAGGCCTCTTTGACCAATGATGTGGCCACCTGCTATGAGGATCTTTGTCAATTTGACAATGCGAAAGCGAGATTCAGTGAAGCAAAAAGTATGTTCGAGGAAATGGGAAGCAGGGAGGCGGCGACCGCGACAGCCAATCTTGGATCTATGCTTTATTTGCTTGGCGATTTGGCGGGAGCAAAAGCAGCGCTCGTCACCGCACTTCGAGCCGCACACCCGTCGCAGGAGGATCAGGACCGATGGGCGGTGACGTTGGGAGAGGTCTTCAAGTCGCAAGGGGATCTCGCCCGCGCAGTGCAGTGTTTCCGCGGCGGGGCATGTTATGAGGACACACCGCCCTCGAATGCACAAACTCTTAACGGAAAAGTGCTCCCCGTTGCCGTTCTCAACTTCGTCTTGCTTCGAGTCGATGAGGGCCATCCAACGGACGTGGAACAGTTAGTTCGTCAGGAAGTGGCTCGATTATCGGGCAAAGATAGCGACCCGGACGACCGAGCGGCGGCTCTAAGTGCTTTGGCGCAGGTGCTGGTGTCGGAGGGCGGAAAGCTCAAACTACAGGAAGCTGATAAGGTTGTTCAGCGGGCGAACGTCGAAGCACAAGATTGCCGGACGCGGATGGTATTGTCCATTACGGGCGGTCGAATCTTGTCGCATTCCGATCTTAAAGGTGCGCAAGAACAGCTGAGAAACGCTAAAGGAAAAGCAGAAAAACTAGGACTAATGGACCAACAATTTGACGC
>Ga0302179_10002782_pt1 | contig 10148 bp, 8 predicted proteins | sample I_Palsa_E3_1_FD_198788 | JGI IMG/M metagenome (GOLD analysis project Ga0302179, IMG submission 198788) | Peat permafrost microbial communities from Stordalen Mire near Abisko, Sweden - I_Palsa_E3_1 | ecosystem: Environmental > Terrestrial > Soil > Palsa > Peat permafrost | place: Sweden: Abisko...
GCAGGCGGCCGGCCAGCAAGAGGACGGCGATTCACACGGGTCTTCCGACATCGTGGGTTTGTGGCATCTGAATTACACCGCGGAGACCGAATCCGGCGCTCCTATTTTCCCTCCGGTTCCTTTTGCCTTTCTCGAATCATTTAAAATGTGGCACGCGGACGGAACTGAATTTGAAAACGCGTTTTTGCCGCCGGTGGGCGGAAACATCTGCGTCGGAGTCTGGAAGAGCCTGGGCAAAGGCACCGTCAAGCTCCACCATATCGGCTTGATGTTCGGCGCGGACGGCAGCGTCTCAAACATCTTCACCGTGGACGAAAAGGATACGGTTTCCGAGGACTGCAAAACCTACACGGGTCACTTCGATTTCAAACTCTGGCCCCCCAGCTACGACGCCGTCGGCGTGGGTACCCCCATCGCAGAGGTAACGGGAAAAACAGCAGGCACCCGCATCACCGTGGATTGATCCATTCCCACGCTGAAAAAATGTATGCCGCTCGCCGTGGCAAGGGGATCGCACCTTCATCCCCTTCGCCATCGCTCAATCGCCCTGCCCTGAGGCTTCCTTTTGTCGTAGTACCCTCCTTCCGTTACTTTCCGCCTTAGTTGCAGTAACCTTTCCCTTGGCGGCGCTCGATGTTCCGAACAAAATTGGTCCCGCGCATCCCCTCTTGCGAGGGGGAAGCGCGGGACCATCCCATGCAACGCGCGCGTTTCGCTGAGTACTACACGCGCAGCACGAACTTTCCGCGGACGACTTCTCGCACGCGCGTGCGACCGACTCGGACGAGTGCGCCACGCGCGTTTCGCCGGCTACGACTCGCGCGTGGCGGCGTCCGCTTCTTCCGCCAGTTGTTTCACGGTCTGGAGGAACTTCGGCGACTGCCCGATGAATAGTCCATCTGCTGTGAACGACGCGATGGTCGCCTGGGCGCCCGCAAATTTGTCGTCGGTCGGCCGAATCACGGCGCAACGCGGCAACTTCGAGCTAATGAATTCGCAGGGAACCGGAAAGATCAGGCTGGGCTGAATGGATGGATTGAGCGGGCTGAAGAAATTAGGAAACTTCAGCCCGGAGATATGGTCCTTGAACGGCGCCACCGGCGCTTGCACTCCATTGCCGGCAAAATCGACCCATTCGAGAAAGTGAGCGACTTCGTCTCCGCCAATGCCCAGCGTGATTTTCAGAACTTCCAGGCTGGTGACTTTCTGGCTGAGCACCTGGTAGAGACTCGATCCGCCCTGCTCGATGTATCCGAAGTGAAAGCCGGCCACGTTGGCGATCGCCTGGATATGATCGTTGCCGGGAAAGTTGGGATTGGTGGCGCCGTCGAAATCGCTGTTGTTGCGCGGAATCGCGGTCACGTTGTTGAGAGTGATGGCCTGGGCGAACGTGGCGACGAAATCAGGATTCGTCGCGCTGCGGTAGCGCACGAACCAGCTGGTATCGACGTTCAGCTGCATCAGGTTGGTGAGGCGTCCGATATTCTGCGCGCCCGTGGCCGTGCTGCCTTGCAGCGTTTGAAATTCGTCCAGGTTGACCGGGTCCGCGCCCTTGGATTCCAGGTACGCGTTCAGGAAAGTTGCGTGGCTGATTTCATCGATGGTGTTGCTCGAGATGTATTGCGGGCCGTCACCATCGAGGTTCGACAAAGCGATCTGATAGTTGTTGAGCGATTGGTTGGGGTCCACCTCAATGGGCGGATTCGTGCCGATCCCGCCCAGTTCCGCGTACTGAATCCACAGATCGCTTTCGATTAACTCGGCTGTCGCCAGGAACCGAAGGATGGCTATGTCTCCCGCGGTAAGAGGCGCCGAACTTGACGCCGCTGTGCTCTGCGCGAAGGTGGATATTCCGCGGCTCAATAGTCCTGCTCCGATTGCAGCCGCTCCGCCTGCCAGCGCTCCCTTCTTCAGGAATGACCTGCGATTCACCCCTGGATTCTTTCGACCATTTGATTCTTCCATTTCGTTTCCTCCTATCGTATTTGAAAGTGTGAAGCGAGCGATTACGATAGGCGTCCGCGATCGGAAGCTTGTTACGCGCAAGTCAAACGTTTGCCTCGTTCCTTGTTCAGTTCCGTGCAAAAAAAATAACAATTTGGTCTGAATCCAATCGGAGCGCCCAGCATCGGAGGTTGGATCGTTTCCGCTGGTCGCCAGGCCCAAAAATATACGCTTCAGCAAACGCCGTGTTTCTGCGATGAATCCTTCCAGCGCGGCAAAAGGTAAGTTCTGAGGCCACTTTGAAACAGACTAGGTAGGCGATACGTATGGGGATGGCATATCAAAGGCGCGAATGCGCGGCATCTCTTCACACCGAATTTAGTATTTGAGCGTCACCTTGGTTTTGGACATGGTCACATCGTAATTGCATTGCGGCTTGAGGCCATACGAGTAATCAAAATAGACCCATCCTGGATCGGGGTATTGGTTGTAGTTGTTGTCGTATAGCGCCAGATTGTAGAAGTCGGCTGAGTTGTTCGGAGGGTAATCGCTGCACGCAACGATCTCGTAAACCTCCAGCGCGCCGCCTTGCGCCCAGGTGAAGGATTGTCCTTCGCTCGGAGTTTTACTGAGCGTTGTGCTTCCACCGGTCGTCACATCCAGAGTCGTGATGTTCCACGAAGAATGGATCGCTCCCGCGCTGTTGGATTTAATCGTGCCGAGGATGACGTCGTGTGGATTGACCTGCACGGGTGTGCTGTAAAGAGTGGTTCCACTGGGGCAGCAATTCCAGCTGGCGATGCTCCAGTTGGTGCCGAAGAACCCGGCATTCCAGCCGAGCACGGGCTGAATGATGGTCTCGACGAGCGCATAATCTTCCATGCCGGGGAAAAGAAACACGGTCTGGCCATGATCGGTGGTCGGAGCCGGAGGCACGATCCAATTTGCAGTAAGCTCACCGAACGGAGACGTGGTGTTGATGGAGTTTGCCGACTCAATCCAGCTATGGGTGATAGTCGGTTGCTTCGGCCCGGCGGCCACAATTTCCCCCGCAGCCGTGTAGCGCGCGTAGCCGCAAACCGGAGCCTTCGCATCGGCAGTGCCATCCGCGTGCTGAACGCGCCCATCCTCCAGGACGGTGTCTCCGCTGGCAACCTCGCGCACGCAAGAAGGATGGAAGTAGCCGAAGGGCGTGATCACGTATCCGTCCGGCACCGCCGCGGGCCGGTTCGGCCCAGCCGGCTTTTGCGCCCGAGCGAACGGGGTTGCGATAACGAGTACGAATGACGTTGCCAGGATTATCGGTAACATTGCGGGGCGGCGTTTCATTTTCGTATCTCCTCTTCGAGATTTTGGCTGGGTAGCTCCCGCCAGACGAGCGGAGACGAACTCTATCCGTCTTCCAGAGCCACGTCAATGGGCGCGTGGCCCAAGCCTTCCGCCGGCGATTCCGCGAAGCGCGGGACTTCGTGGCGAAATCAGCGTCCGCACAAACCGATTAGCGAATTTCCACTGGATCGCCAGTCTTGTGTTCTGCAATCTGGAATCGTAAGAAGCTGTGGATGGCGGAAAGAGCCTCTTTGTCGCTCGAAGAGATAACGACGCGCCCACCGTTTGGAGTCTCCTCAAAAGAATAGCGAATCTGTTGCCGCAGCTTCTTCATTTCCGGAACGCCGGGGGGAACCGTATCGTGCACGAACATGGGGATATCGAAATCGCCGCTTTCAAATGCTTGCGCGATATGCGTTAGATGCATGCGAATATTGTTTCGGTCTGAAATGTTCGTGGCCTCCTTCACTTCCACCTGAATCACGCCGCCGCTCGAATTCAAAAAAAAGTGGTGCATCGTGGAGGCCTGAGAGAAACCCATGCCTTTCTCGCCGCGTTCGTTCATCTGCGCGTGAGCGTCATGCATGGGACACGAGGCGTGCGAATCTTGCGTCGCCGGTTTTTGATCGCCGGGAGCCTGCTGCGCATCCGCATTGCCGGCGCACGCAACCAGACACAGCGTTATCGCGAGAATCATTCTCATAATCGTTTCTCCTTTTTCTGTTTGCCTCGAATCAGCGTTCCAGCGGAATATTTTCGAGTGCTGCTCTTCGGGTGAGTTGCGGCAAACGCTTCCAGCAATCGAGCCTGCTTCCCATGCGGAGTTTTGGCCAGGAGCCGGTCCCATTCAACGAGCGCTTTGCGTAACTCGCGCCGAGAGGACCGCAACTCGCGAATCCGCGATTCCATCTCGCGCAGCTTGTTGGCCGCCAGATTCCGCACTCGGCGGCAGGGCGCAGCCCCGCTGTCGCGCTCGCGGAAAATCTCGCACAGCTCGCGAACCGAAAATCCGATGGATTGGGCCGCTCGAATTAATTGCACGCGATGGAGCGTCTCCGGCGGGTACAGCCGATAGCCACCGGCCGAACGCGGCGCGGTTGGCAGAAGCCGGCGACGCTCGTAATAACGCAGCGTGTCCGGGCTGACGCCCGTCAATCGCGCCAGTTCGCCGGAATTCAATGGCCGCTTTGTCGGTTCGTTCGCTCTCACACCAATAGCATCAACCCTGGAATGATTCCAGGGTCAAGGGAAATCCAGTTTGTTTGAGACTGCGTTATCATACCCGCGTGCCTACCGCGAAACTCGTCTTGCTCGTCGCGATTTGCTTTGTCACCAGCGTGATTAGCGTCGTGACCGGCAGCACGTCGCTGATCACCATTCCCGCGATGATTAGTTTCGGCATCGAGCCTCACGTTGCGATTGCAACCAACATGCTGGCTCTGACCCTCATGAGCGTAGGGGGATCGGTACCATTTGTAGGCAAGGGTATTCTCATCACCGGCAGGCGGCTGCGCATATGCATTGCTCTCACGCTGGTTGGATCAGCGCTGGGCGCGCTGCTCGTCCTGACCGTTCCAGTCCGCGCCCTGCAAATTATCATCGCCGTCGCGATGTTCGCTGTCGCCGCTTTTACCATCCAGAATAGAAACTTGGGATCGGCGACTCACGAAGCTCCGCCATCGCGCGGCTCCGAACTCACGGCCTATGCAGCGACGTTTCTCCTGGCAATCTACGGCGGCTTTTTCAGCGGCGGTTACGTGACCATGCTCACGGCCTCGTTTGTGGTTTTGTTCGGCATGAGCTTTCTGCGAGCCGTCGCAAATACCAAAGTTATGAACATCTTCTCCTCAGGTATCGCGACACTCCTATTCGTCTGGCGTGGCATTGTGGACATTCGGTTGGGCGTGATTCTTGGCGTGGCCATGTTTTTCGGAGCCTTGCTGGGAGGGCGGATCGTCATGCTGTTAAGTGCTGTTTGGCTGCGCCGCGTCTTTGTTGTCGCCGTGTTTGCACTGGCGATAAACATGTTGTGGCTTCTTCGCTGAATGTTTGTTGGCAGCGCAGCGCGCCTCCCGGAAAATCAAGATTTGATGTATCGTCGCGGACTTTGGCGCCGCACTCATCACGGTTGGCCTTGGAAGGGTTTCCGGTGTATATGTGTGCTTATCCGGGGGCAAATCCTGCACCAGCCGCCGGGCGAGAGGGAGGCATTCCGTGCTAATTCGCGTGGTAAGGATGGTTGCGTTTCTGTTGGTGAGTTTCGGGGCGTTTCCTTGCAAGGCGCAGGATCGCGTGACGATTCTGTACGACGCGTTTGGGCCATCGAACGAGCTCACCAAAGACTGGGGCTTTTCCGCCTACGTGGAGCACAACGGAAAGCGCATTTTGTTTGACAGCGGGAACAACGCCTCGATTTTTGAGCACAACGTGAAAGCGCTGGGCATCGATCTGACCAAACTGGATTTTGTGGTCATCTCGCATCGCCACGCGGACCACGCCACCGGGGTGCGCTACGTGCTGAGCGTGAATCCGAAGGTCACCGTGTACGTGCCTACGGACGGCTCCAACGGATTTGGCGGCGCGCCGATTCCAAAAACGTATTTGCGCCGGGATGACACCCTTCCCGCGAACATGCGCTATTTCGGCGGCGCGGAACCCGATCCTTTTACTTTCGGCAAACTGTATGACACCGGAAACTTCGTGCTGGTAAGCCAAACGACCGAAGTTTCGCCGGGAATTTTCCTGGTGCGCACCGTTTCGCAGAAGCAAGGCACGCTCGAGATGCCGGAATTGACGCTCGCGATCAAGCGTCCGAATGGGTTGCTTCTGGTTGACGGCTGCTCGCACGCGGGCATTGAAGTGATCCTGCAAGCGGCCGGCGCCATCGATCCCAGGACGGAAGTTGTCTTTGGCGGCTTGCACCTGGTGACTACTCCGGTGGAAGAGATTGACGCGATCGCCGAAAATCTCAAGACCAAGTGGAAGGTGGAGAAAATCGCCCCGGGACACTGTACCGGCGAAGCAGCGTTCGCGCGCCTGAAGAAAGCCTATGGCGAAAACTATCTATACGCAGGTTTGGGCGCGAAGGTAGAACTTCCGTAGGAAACGACGGAGGCCCTCGGCCAAACGGCGCCCGGCCACACTGCCACGCTGTTCGGTTTGTTCAGAGGAGGCTTTAAATGAATATCGCGGACTTGCAAAACCGGCAAAATCCGGCCACCTATCTGGCGGCTGTGGCTCTTGTCGTGTCGTTGATTTCATTTGCTCGTCCTAATTCACTGAACACATCGGCATCCGAAAACGACCCCTGGAAAAGCGAACGCCAATATCCTCCGCTGGTCTTCAGCGGCAGCTCCTGGCTGGATTGCTCAATCTCTTCCACCGCCAACGGGCGGCAGATCATGACCACCACGTCCGGACAAGGTTTCACATTCGATGCCACCATGCTCCCCATTCAAAACGGCAAGTTGCAGCTGCAGGGTCAAACCGGAATGATGTACAAGTTTGAATCCTTTCCAACGGCCGCGGTCAAAGCCCACTTCACCGGCCTGGGTGATGGCCTGATTACCGAGATGAAGTCGGAGGTGGAGGTTTCCGTTTTGCGTTTCAAGCAGCCGGGTGGAGCAGGAACGGCGATCCATTTCACGGCCGCGGATATCGCCGCCGATTCAGCTTACGAGGAGTTCACCGGCGTGTTCGTCCGTACCAGCGATCGCAAGCCATTCCCGTTTCGCGTGCTCTTCGGCCGCGTTCAGGAAGGAAGCGGCACGGTCGTTCCGTTCAATGCCGCGCCGGATACAAAAATTGCGCGCAAACAAGTGACTCTTGGCAGCGTACGCTTTCCCGTGACGGTTACGACCGCGCTCTACGAGGCCGAAGACAACGTCGCAAAACTTAAACTACCCTGAGGCTTCCAAAACCGCCTAGGAATTTGTGGGTGCGGGTTTGACCTCGGGTCTTTCCCACTTGCAGCCAATCTGGTTCATTTCGAAGGGAGTCGGGTGTATAAGGGTGCTCATCCGCCAAGGAGAGAAAAAATGGAAACTGAGGAGACAAAAGAACAGTTGTCGCGGCGCGGTTTCTTGGAAGTTGGCTCGGCGGCTCTGGGTGCGGCAGTCGGAGCTCTTGCCGTTAGTGGCGCAGCAGCGGCGCAAGAGCAGACCAAGACCCAAAAGCCCTCAGGCGATCGCAGCAAAACCGATCCCGGCCCGGCGAATCCCGGCCTCGACGCGCAGAATCCGGATTCCATCTGGCCTCCTCCGACGGATTCCAAGAGCCTGGTTCAAACATTCAAATATCCCTTCTCCTTCGCCAACAAGCGGACCTACGAAGGCGGGTGGTCTCGCGAAGTCACCGTTCGCGAATTGGCCGTCTCCAAATCCTTGGCGGGCGTAAACATGAGGCTCACGGCCGGAGGCGTTCGCGAGCTGCATTGGCACACCGCCGCGGAATGGGCCATCATGCTCACCGGCTCGGCGCGCATCACCGCGATAGATTTGGACGGAAAGAGTTTCGTCGCCGACACCAACAAATACGATCTGTGGTTTTTCCCCAGCGGTGTTCCGCACTCGATCCAGGGCCTGGAGCCCGACGGCTGCGAATTCATGCTGGTCTTCGACGATGGGAATTTTTCGGAATCGGAAACAGTGCTCTTGAGCGACGCCATGGCGCACGTCCCGCGCTCGGTGCTGGCCAAGAACTTCGGGCTGCCCCAGGAAGCTTTCAAAAATCTCCCCGGGGCCGAGCTGTTCATCTTCCAGACCGATGTTCCCGGATCGCTGGAGAACGATCGCAAGGCCGCGGCCGGAGCGCTTCCCAGCTCCTCGCGCGATTTCGCTTTCCGCACGATGGACATGCCTGTGACCAAGCGCACCAAGGGCGGCGAAGTGCGCATCGTTGATTCGTCCAAGTTCAAGGTCACCACAACCTCGATGGCCATGGTCACCGTGCACCCCGGCGGCCTGCGCGAACTCCACTGGCACCCCAACGCCGACGAATGGCAGTACTTCATCTCCGGGAAGGGAAGAATGACCGTGGTCTCCACCGGCAACAAGGCGCGCACCATGGACTTTCAGGAGGGCGACGTCGGCTACGTTGAAAAAACCCTGCTGCATTACATTGAGAACACCGGCGATTCCGATCTGGTCTTCCTCGAGATGTTCAAGAGCCCCGTGTATCAGGACCTTTCCTTCACCGAATGGCTGACGCATACGCCGCCCGAACTCGTCATAGCGCACTTGAAGATTGACCGGGCAACATACGACGCCATTCCTCGGGACGAAGCCATCGTCTTGCCGGAGTAGGGAATCGTGATGCGCGCTAAGTGGCTCGCGACGGGCGGTGAGGAGGCGTAGACATGCCGGAACCTGCGGATCTGCGGATGACCACGATTCCGCTCCACCACGGAGCCGGCCGCATGCCCGCACTCGGCTTTGGCACCTTAATTCCCGACCCCGCCGAGACCATAACTGCGACCCGCGACGCGCTCAAAGCCGGATTCCGCCACTTCGATTGCGCGGAGCGATACCGGAACGAGCGCGAGGTAGGCAGGGCGTTGCAGGAAGGATCTGCCGCTGGGAACATCGCGCGCGAAAACATTTTCGTCACCACCAAAATCTTCGATCGCGATCGGGTTTCCGCAACGGTGCGTGAAGGAAGGCTCAGGGTTTGCGGTGAGCTGTGAAGTGCGGCCGTTTCGATTGACGCGAAGTTCGTCGGGTGTTCCGTCGTCGTGCTCGACGAACTCAATCCAATCACCATTTCTATTGTGCGGGCCAGCGAAGACGAACCCGCATCTTCAGACGTGATCAGAATGGTTAATTCGTTCGGTGGGTCGGTGACGTATGCGCGCTGATTCTTGTGGCTGCGCGGTGGCTCGACCGATCGACCACCGACCACCAACCACCAACCACCAACCACCAACCACCAACCACCAACCACCAACCACTGTGGTACACATTGAGCGCCATGCAAGCCTGGATTCACCGCACGCCGTATCCCGAACGATACGAATTCGTTCCTCTGATTTATTGCACCACCATCGTCACGGCGGCCGAATGTGCATCGGTGCCCGAAGTCCCGGTCACTGTGAGGACGTAGGTGCCTGCGGGCGTCCCGGTCGAGGCCGGCCGCGACGTGCTTCCGCAACCTGCGATGAAAGCGACCGTGACGACAAGCGTGATGATTAGCGCCGCCACAGGGGCCACGCCTCGCGGCAACTTGTGCCGGAGCCTTGCGAAGCCGAACCCTGCAAGCAGCGTTGCCAGCAACATGGAAAGATTCGCGGCAGCCGGGAACGATGCTGGGAAAAGTGGACCCTGTTGGTCGAACGGGTTTCGCGAGAACGCAGAAACCGGTCGAGCCGTGGTGGTCACCGTCATCATGGTGCTGGTGCCGGGCGTCACCGAAGCTGGATTAAATGTGGCCGCAGCTCCCCGGGGCAGTCCGGTCACGGTAAACGTCACCGGATTCGGGAAAGCTCCGCCGACCGTCGCCGTGGAAATCGAAAACGCCGCGGGCTGGCCCGCCGCCACGGTCTGCGTGGGAGTTGAGCTGGAGACCGCAAAATCCGCGATCGTCAACGTGAGCGCGGCGGAGGTGCCGCCGCCCGGCAACGGATTGAATACGGTAACCAAAATGGCGCCTCCGGTGGCAAGGTCGCCCGTGGGAACCACGGCCGTCACTTCCGTCGCGCTAACGAACGTGGTCGTCAACGCCACGCCGTTCCAATCCACTACCGTGCCGGCCAAAAAGTTCGTGCCAGTCAGTGTCAGCGTGAAGGCCGCGCTTCCCGCGTTCGCGGTGGTTGGTGAGAGCAGGCCCAAGGTGGGCAACGGGTCATTGATCGTAAACGTGATCGCCGCCGATGTGCCGCC
>Ga0302179_10002790_pt1 | contig 10138 bp, 5 predicted proteins | sample I_Palsa_E3_1_FD_198788 | JGI IMG/M metagenome (GOLD analysis project Ga0302179, IMG submission 198788) | Peat permafrost microbial communities from Stordalen Mire near Abisko, Sweden - I_Palsa_E3_1 | ecosystem: Environmental > Terrestrial > Soil > Palsa > Peat permafrost | place: Sweden: Abisko...
CTAACGATCGATTCTTTTGGTGATATTCGAGAGAGCATCCCTGTTAATTGGATAGCCAAGGCCCGGAGCGGTTGGCGCTAGGATATACCCGTCTTTGTCTGGGCGGAATTTGTAATCAAAATAAGGATGATCCGAAAGTTCCGGAGGAAACGGGACTTCAAACCATGCCGCATTGGGTAATGCCAGTTCGAGATGGAAGTGTACGGCTAGATCGAGCGTATTGCCCCAGTTATGCGGTGTACATTCCAGCCCGAATGCATCCGCCAAAAGTCCTACCCTCATCGAACCGCTTATACCTCCGACATTATCCGCAATCAGCCGTGCCACATCGAGAGCGCCTTTACAAATGTATTCGGCGAAATCAGAGATCGAGTAGAGAAACTCTCCTACATGAATCGGCAAGCTCAATGCCGAGCAAAGTTCGATGAGTCCGTCCAGGTCGGTGGTGCGTATGGGATCTTCAAACCACGCATAATTCAACTCGTCAAGCAGACGGCCGACCTTCATCGCTTCGTAGCGGTTGTATACCTGGACGGGGTCGTGCGCCAGCATGAACTCATCTCCGGCCGCTTGACGTACTTGCCGGATCTCTTCCATGTGTCCGATGTACGCCGGGATTGCAGGGCCCTGCCTGTGCTGGCCTCCGCCCGGGTGGATCTTGTACCCCTTGAAACCCTGCGCCTTCGCCTGCACAACTTCGGGCGCGTAATCCTCGATTGCAGGATGGTGGGTGGAGCTAGCATAGGCCATGATTCTATCCTTCGCCCCGCCGCATCCTCCACTGAGGAGTTTATAAATGGGCCGATTCACGGCTTTTCCCAGGATATCCCACAGGCATACATCGGCCGCTGCAGTGTACCAGTTGGGCCACTGTCCTCCGGCGCGAGTAATCAGGCCGCCTCCTATTCCTGGAGTATCAAAGGCGGAGCCGTACCCGACCGCAGGCGCGCGGTGGAATGTACTTCCACCCTGTAAGTGGACTCCGGGTCCGTGGGCTCCATAGAGTTCACCATTGAAGCCGTAAGTTCCATGCAGGCCTGACGTGGAGGTTAGCGTGGGAAGAAGATCGAGGACATTCTTGCCGACCAGCGCTGATTTAGCCCACTGCAGCCAACCCACCGTCGGGTTGCGATTGCCTGGGGTGTAATTGCCTTCAATCCCGCCGTTGGTGACAACGGAAAAAAGCTCACCCGTCTCGCCATTCAGACTGCGATAGTTTCCTAAGTCCGTGACATAGACTTTCACTTCTTTGATGGTCAGGTCAGGCAGGTCGCCGGCCTTCACTCCTACCGACTGAGCGGCGGCTGCGATGGGGTTGCCGAGAGCGGCAAACCCCACCGAACCGGCTAGAAAGTTGCGCCTCGAACCTTCCCAGTTCATTATTGTTCTCTCTCTCTGGCCTTGACCCTCAGGTAGTGCATTCCGGTCACTACTCGGAACAACATCAAAACTGGAACGCATAACGGCAATAGTATTCTAATCCAATCGTTGACTTCCGCGAGAGCCGCTATTCCCCACATGCGCAGCCAGTCTATGGGCGAATTTAACGTTGCCTTCCATTGCGGTGTAAGGAGGGGAATCCCCGGATGATCTTTATTCAGCAGCGAAAGCATGCGTTATCGGCCACTACCATGGCACGCGGGAAAAACTGGCCACCGAGGACATCGGAGGACATTGCGTCAATGCAACCTTGCCCGCAATGATTCAAACACAGATACTGAATCAGCTTACAAGGCACGAGTAGCTTACATGACGGACCGAATTCCATGCCGGCGGCGGGTGAGCTGGAGAAGATAGGTCACGTCGTTCACTTTTTTGGCGAGCAGGGAATGCTGATTTGTCACTGCACGATGCTAAGACGATGGCCGGGGCCGCGCGACATGCTGACCACCTCAAATGACTGCCCGGCATGGAAGTGGGCAGGAATCTTCCCCGCAGTAGCGAGCAGCGACGATAGCTGCCTCATTGGTCGGAATCACGCACCCGTATCGGAAACCCCGTAGATTGCCCGTGCCTTCACTACTGTTGAAGGTCTGCGAATACCTTTGGAACGCTCGGAACGGGTGGCCGACGTCCGAAGCCGGGTTCGCCCACGCTCCAGGAACGGCGCCCTCTTCGTGAGACCAGCATGCACCACGATAAAGGCTGCTGTGTTCCCCACCAAGGGAACGCAGCCTGTGTCTCAACTTAGCGTTCACTTGGGAAAGGCGTGACTGGTTCGAATAGGCCCGGGTTTGCTTGATCGAGCACCACGGTGTTTGACAGGGCGGAGGCCGGGACCTATTCTTTATGTGGTAAAGTTATCGATAACTTAAACCTGCGCTTGCGGGCTAATTGACCTTGCAGGTTCCCCTTGGTCCGCAGAAACCAGTAATCGCGTACGTGCAGAACACGATTACCCGTCGGGTCGCTAGAGGACCGCCATTCGCGATGCCAACGTCATGGACGCCATTTAAGGAGTCTTGCATCCCCGGAGGAGTCATCGATGCGGAGAAGACATTTTTTCAAACTGTTGGGCATGGCGGCTGCGTCGAGGGCTCTGCACCTTAGAGCGCAAACGGGAGTTCAGGCGCAATCGGCCGTGTTCAGCGAGTTCAACACCTATTCCGAAGACTACGCAAAGTTCTGTACCACACCTCCGGATCAACGGCAGTTCTTCGCCTTCGAGAACGGTCAGTTCTTGAAGGAATCTCTGGAAGAAAAGTCCTGGAAGGCGACCGCCTGGGGCGAACCGCCTGTTCTCCCGGTGAACGGCGGATCGTGGGATGGTGTACCGATGGAGTCGCCAATTCCGAATCTGGGCGGCGAAGGCCCATTCAAACCCACGTGGGATTCGCTGCTGCAATACGACGCGCCCGAATGGTATCGCGATGCCAAGTTCGGAATCTGGGCGCATTGGAGCCCGCAATGCGTACCCGAAGCGGGAGACTGGTATGCACGAAACATGTACATGGAGGGATCCGACCAGTACAAATACCATCTCGAACACTATGGACAGCCGACGAAGTTCGGCTATAAGGACCTTTGCCCACAATGGACACTGCTTAACTGGGAACCAGAGGCGCTGATCGAGCGCTACAAAAAAGCGGGGGCGAAACTCTTCATCGCATTAGCCAACCATCACGACGGTTTTGACGCGTGGAACTCCAAACATCATCCATGGAATTCAGCAAACATCGGTCCTCACCAGGACGTGGTGGGCGCCTGGGCCGCAGCATCCCGCAAACATGGTCTGCGTTTCGGCGTCACTGTACACCAGGCGCGCAACTGGTGGTGGTTCCAGACCGCGCATGGTGCGGAGCAGAAGGGTTCTTTCCCGGGGCGGCCGTACGATGGCGCGCTCACGATGGCGGATGGAAAAGGGCAATGGTGGGAGGGATTCGATCCGCAGCGCCTCTATGGAGTGAAGCACCCGTTCAACGCGCTCCCTGATGCATCGTTTGTGAAAAACTTTTACGATCGCACCCGCGATCTGATCGATCAACACGACCCCGACCTGCTCTATTTCGACAATTCGCTGTTTCCGCTGGGCTGGGGCGGGATGAATATCGGTTCGTACTTTTACAACCATAATCTGAAAACTCGTGGCGGAAAACTGGAAGCAGTGATCAACATCAAGGAGGTGCCTGACCGCTTGGCTAAAGCAGTGATCGCAGACTACGAACGTGGCCTTACAAGCAGCATCATGAAATACGCCTGGCAGTCGGAAACCTGCATTGGAGACTGGCACTACAATCGGGCGCTTCTTGAAAAGGAGGGAGAATTCGGCGGGTACCTCCCGCCGCGGGATGTCATCCATTGGCTGATCGACACAGTCAGCAAGAATGGAACGTTCATTCTCAATGTTCCCGGAAAGCCGGATGGGACCATCGATGCAAAAGAGATCGCCGTCCTGGATCAAATAACGGACTGGATGCAGGTGAACGGGGAAGCGATCTATTCGACGCGGCCGTGGAAAATCGCCGGCGAGGGTCCAAATAGTGTGAAAAGCGGCTCGTTTCAGGGCAATAGCATCAGCAAATTGGGAGCCAAGGACATCCGCTTTACGCGCAACAAAGCCAATACGGTGATCTACGCGATCGTCCTCGGCTGGCCAACAGAACCGCTGGTCGTGCAATCGCTTGGTACATCGGCCGGAATCAATCCCGGGAAAATTACCAACGTTCAATTGCTCGGCACAGATGCGATGATTTCGTGGAAACAATCGGCTGACGGACTAAATGTGGAATTGCCAAACCGCTATCAACCTAAAGCCGGTTTTGCGGCAGCAATGAAAGTTTCGCTAACCTAGGGATTATTTGAAAGTCGTTCATCACCATTGGTGGGCGCCAGATGACACGCGGTTTCGAACTCGGTTTCGCTTCCTCCGGGCGATGAAGGTCGTCGAGAATACGGGCGCGATTCAGGTGTGGCCCCGCTAGCCGGGTCGAGTTCCTCCGCTGCCGTTGCCTGTTCAAGAGCTTCCTTCTGATCTCCGCTGTCGGCCAAGGCGATAGCCAGATTCAGATGCGCGTCTGCGGAAGCGGGTTCAGCAGCGACAATTTGGCGGAAAATATCGACCGCCGTCGGCAACTCTCCCAAACGCGCCTGCAACTTTGCCAGGGATTTCAAAACCAGGTCGTTGTGTGGAGCAAGCGAGCGAGCACGCTCGAGAAGCGTCTCGGCTAATGCCAATTGCCCTTGCGCCATGCGGGCCGATGCCTGGTTTACCAGTGCAGCCACCTGAGCATCGGAAGCCGCCTTGGCAGCCCCTTGGCTGGCCGGCGGTTGTCCAAGCGCCACTCGTGGGTGGCCGCCTATGCCTGCAATCAGCAGCAAGAGTTCAACCAGCGACTGTCTCCTGAGGAGGTACATCGATTCAGACATTCCGCCCGTCAGTGTCGATAGCAATCGCCACCTGCTCGTCGAGTCTTACGCCTCTTGCATCAGACTCACTGGCCCGAGCAGGCCGGAGGTCTCGAGCGCGGTGTCCTTCGTGAAGTAGTTCCAAGTGGTGAATGTGTACCGGCCGGCAGATGGACGAGGCTCGTTATGTAAAAACCATTCGGGGAACTCTTTAAGGAACTGGCCGCTATGAATGACTGGATCGCCGATCTCCCACAACACATCGGCCGGTTGCTGTTCGTCGCCGATTAAGCGGTTTGCCCAAACATTGGTTACGGCAATCTCAATTTCATTTTCGGCTGGCATGAGTGCACCGCTGACCTCGATGCTCCACGGAGCGGTCCAAACGACTCCCAGGTGCTTCCCATTGACCGTTACCTCTGCCACGTGGCGGACAACGCCGAGGTGGAGATGAAGGCGCCGGCCCGCGAGTTCCGCGCCAAGCTTGATTCGTTTTCGATAAATCGCTGTTCCTGAGTAATAGCGAATTCCCGGCTCGTCACTCATTGTCCAATCCATCAATGTGGCAAAATGAACGGCCTGGGCGGGCCCGCCCCAGTTGGGATCAAAGCTCACCTGCCAGTCCCCGCCCAATTCCATGACACGGCGCAGAGGCTGGACGTTCGGGTTCTGCGTTGTTGTCTTACGGAGTGGTTTGCGGAAGACGAGAAAGAAGCTTTGGGTAGGCGCGAACTCCAATTCAAAGGAGACGGTTGTTGCATCCTGCGTGAAGGAACTCAGTTCCCGCATAGAGCCCGACACCGGGTCCCAGAGTTCCGGCAGCCTACTCGTCAGCGGGAAGCTAAGCACGGCCGTCCCGCCGGTCCACGCGGTATTGGCTACGAAATAAATGTCCGCTTTGCCGGTACTGCGGTGAATACTTTTGAGAACCGGGGTGCCGCCGGTCACCTGGGTAATGAGGCTAGTTGCTGCCGAGGGCGCGACGAAACGACCGCTCTGTAGCAGGGCCTGGCAGCGCCATACGTAGGTTACCCAAGCCTTGCCAGGGTTCCACCAGGTTTGCAACCTGCCGAAGTGAACGCCCCACTGTCCCATGGCGTTACCCGGCTTGTACTTCGAATCCCAGGGCTGCTGCACGCAGTGGTGCAAATTGAAGCGGTTCACGCCTGCGCAAAATGCTGCATCGCCGATCGGTTTCAACCATGCAGGATGCTCGCGCCAGGCGGCGAACTGAGGTTGAGTGGTAAAGGATTCAGCGACGATCAGTTGGTCTCCTATTGCGTGGGCCGCCTGGACTACCGGATCGAGCGAAGAAGGGGAGTAGACATTGTTGGTCGTCCAAAACTCCACCGCTGGGATATCGAGAAAGGGAACTACCTCTGAGATAACCCACGGGCCTTCATAAGGTTCGGCAACAAACTTGAGCCCGGCAGCATGCGCGAGCGGTCCTGGGGTCGCCCAGTATTCATCGCGGTAGAGGTCCTGGATGGTTCGTTTGAAGTCAACCTTGAACCGTTCTGTTTCATGCTCGCTGGCGACTGTGCGGCCGGCGATTACAGGTAGCCATCGGGTGAGATCGTAGCCGCGCCGCCGCTGAAATTCCTCCCCCATCCTGGGTGTCCATGTCGGATTGCCAGCCTCATAGCTGTCGAAGTAGAGCGTGGTAAGTCCCGCGCCTTCTGAGCTAGGGGAATTGCTAAGCAGATCGCCGAGGTGCTTGTCGATTTCGCCCAGCACATGCTTCACGTGGAAGGTCACCGCCTCACGGTTCATCTTGTCGCATTCCAGGCCCATGGCCGCCAATTGTGCGGGCTGGATCATGGCGCCTGTGGTGGTGTGGCCAAAACGGTAGATGTTCCAGCTTCCGGCTGGAGGCGACCATTCAATGTTTCCATCGGCATCCATTCGCCTGGTCAGGTCGATGACCTGATCCTTGGCGGCGGCGCCCTCGCTGGGCAGCGCCAGAACAGCGATGTCGCGGAAGAAGGTCTTACGGGCCTCAACAACGGGGATGCCGACCTTACCTAACTCGGGCAGGTAGACCTGGGGGAATTGCGCGTGGGGATGTGGATCGACCGTCGGTTTCGCCAAGGTCCCGCGGTAATTGGAACCACCCTCCACTTTTTGCTCGGACCATACCACTTCCTGCATGGATAATTCCGCGGTGATCCACGTGCCCCCACTGCTCTCGTATCCGGCGCAGTTGTGGAGAATCATTTCCAAACCGAGACGCTTACATTCGATCGCGGCGTGCCGCACCAGCTGCCACCAGGGCTCAGTGAAGGCGATTACCTCCGGCGTTGGACTCTTCGCAATGGTGCCCGCCCACGGGATGAGGGTATCGGCGAGGCTGAAGATCGTAACCCCGCCAAAACCCGCCTCCTGCAAGGCTTCAAGATCGAGGGTGATCCCGCTCTTGCTGATGTTGCAGCCCATCCACATCCACAAAACGTAGGGCCGGGCCGTCTTGGGCGGTGCGGCGAATAACTCGGCAAGATCCTTATCCGCCTTGGAGTCGTTCTGGAAAAGAGCTGATTTTCCCTTATCCAGGCTCAAAGCAGTCGCCGTAAGCAACACACAAAATTGTCGTCTGGTTGTCATCCCTTTGCCTTGCCCGTCAAGTTCTCGAACACCCCTCCTTTGTGAGAAATCCTCATGAAAAATATTCGTAATTAAAATTCTAAACGCAAGCCCTGCAATGGTGGACGATCCAAGAAAAGCATTGATGTCGGTTGGGCTGCTATGAGAACCAAGGCCCCATGTCGACATCAAGCGTCCTCATCTCTGGCAACCACCTCCCGGAATTCCGATGGTCGGCCGGCGGCGATTTGCTCGCTTGGGCTCTCCGGACCGAAATTTCTTGCTTAACTGTACTGATTACATTGGCCGATACCCATTGAACCCCGCTTGCGCCAGCGTGCGATTGCGATCCCCGATCCTGCAGTGTTGATTGGTTCAGCGATACGCTTTCGCCGGCTACTTCGGCCTAACTGGTGGTGGTATACGCAGGCTGGAAGCTCGAACAACAAGTTGCGCAGGAATCAACTCACACTTTGGAAGGAGCTGAGTCTTGTTCCTTGTAAGGGACATCGCCAAACGAGCTGCCCGCTTCCCGATGGCCTGACTACCCTGATCTACTGACGTTAGCGGGACGCGGAGAAAATCAGAATACGACAGATTTCCGCAGCCCACGACTGCTACATCTTCGGGGATGCGCAAGCCAGCATCCAGAATTGCGCGCATTGCGCCCAGGGCAACCGGGTCATTGAAACAGAAGATGCCGTCTGGCCGAACCCTGTTGGTCAGTAGCTTCGTTGCTGCCTCGTATCCTCCCCGTTCTCCGCGATGATCTCCAGACGTGCCGATTGAGACGATGTGACCGGTCAATGGCGCAGTTCGGTGGTCTGCCAGCGCCTGCTTGTATCCCTCCATACGGCCGATTGCGGTGCTGACCTCCGGTCCGCGGATGTGAGCGATACGCCTGCACCGCTGTTCGATCAGGTGCGCCGTAGCAAGAGTTCCGACCAGCGTATCGTTGACACCTACGAAGTTCGCATCGAGGCCGGCGAAATGTCGGTCGATAAGAATCAGGGGCGTCTTAAGCTCTTCGATTCGACGAAAGCTTTCGGCTGACCTTTGCGCCGAGGCGACCAACATCACGTCCACTCGCCTGGCGAGTAGTTGTTCGATCTCCTCCATCTCCAAAACAGGATCTTCGTCTGAGGATGAAATAAAGAGGCTGTAACCCTTCTTGCGCACTTCGGCGGAAATTGCTTTGGCTACCTGCGCGAAGAACGGGTGGAGCAAGTCTGGCACGACCAAGCCGAGCGTCCATGTTTTCCCGGTGATGAGCGAGCGGGCGGCCAAATTAGGTTGATAGTTTAGTTCTTTCATACGCTTCTTAACCCGCTTACGGGTCGCTTCGCCGATGTCTGGATGATCGCGCAGAACTTTGGAAACAGTAACCACAGAAATGCCAAGTTCCCGGGCTATATCTTTCATTCGAACTGGCATGATGTTTAGCTTCCTCCTAGGCAGGGGGGTCTGACGTGACGCTGTCAATTACGTTCATAACCGCGCGTCACACGGGGAAGGAGCCTTTCGTTCGAGTCTGAGAATCAAATCGGAACCATCGTAGCATCTTGATCACTACCAGTATCTCTGGATCGGAGACGCAGCCCGGCTCTCTGCTTCAGCTTCGACTTGACAGCCCCGCTGGCCCAGCCGTACGCTTATACCGTTCAAGTAACCGATTACTAGACAGGTCGCCGCGGAATGCACGAAGCCAGCAGACGTTTCCAAAAGCCTTTGGATGCAGTGGACCCCTCCGCTGTTCCTCAGCGGGTTCTCAATACGGGCGCCCGAATGCCGGCGATCGGCCTTGGCACTTTCGGGTCGGATCATGCTCCTAATACCATGGTCGCTGAGGCAGTCCGGACCGCGGCGCTTGTGGGGTATCGCCATTTCGACTGCGCATCGGTCTACGGCAACGAGAATGTAATCGGTCTTGCCTTTCGGGAGTTACTAAACGGCGGTCTCGACCGGAAGGATCTTTGGATTACCTCCAAATTGTGGAACGACAGACACAGCGAGAACGATGTGATTGCGTCCTGCGAGAAAACACTGCACGACCTCGGGCTCGACTATTTGGACATGTACCTAGTCCACTGGCCTTTCCCGAACCACCATCCGCCAGGCTGCGATGCAAATGTGCGGAGTCCCCTTGCTATGTCTTACATCCACGAGAATTACATGCGCACCTGGAGAAAGTTGGAGGAACTGGTCGATCGTGGTCTGGTTAGGCACATCGGGACATCAAATATGACAATTCCAAAGATGAAACTGGTCTTGAGAGATGCCCGCATCAAGCCATCGGTCAATGAAATGGAGCTTCATCCGCATTTCCAGCAGCCGGAGTTCTTCCAATTTCTTCGAGAAAGCGGTATCGAGCCGATCGGTTACTCCCCGATTGGCTCGCCGGCAAGACCGGAACGCGACCGCACTTCGCAAGACACGTCGCCCACCGAAGACCCTGTTATCAAAAAGATTGCGGAAGGTCTGGGCACTCATCCCGCCGTGGTTTGCATTAAATGGGCGGTTCAGCGCGGCCAGACGCCTATCCCATTTTCAACTAAGCGGCAGAACATCCTGGCGAACTTACGCGCCGTTGTCACCGAGCCGCTGACTTCAGAAGAAATGAAGGAGATCGAGAAGATCGACCGCAACTGTCGGCTGATCAAAGGCCAGGTGTTTCTCTGGAAAGATGGACAATCGTGGGAAGATCTTTGGGATG
>Ga0302179_10002798_pt1 | contig 10107 bp, 9 predicted proteins | sample I_Palsa_E3_1_FD_198788 | JGI IMG/M metagenome (GOLD analysis project Ga0302179, IMG submission 198788) | Peat permafrost microbial communities from Stordalen Mire near Abisko, Sweden - I_Palsa_E3_1 | ecosystem: Environmental > Terrestrial > Soil > Palsa > Peat permafrost | place: Sweden: Abisko...
CTCTGGTGTTGGAAGATCGTTGACGCGAATGCCTGTTTCCCGCGTGAATTCCTCCAGGACGTCCGAGATCATCCGATGGTCGCCAGGAACTCCCTGGCTTTCAGGATCGAGAAATGTGATGGTCACGGGTTGCGCGGGCTTACGGCAACCGGTAAAAAGGACCCCCGACACCAGGATTCCAGCCATGATCAAATGTCGGAAGCGATGGGATGCAAACCCACGCCGTTCCGAGCAGTGCATCACACGACTCATCGCCTTGATCCGGATGAAAACGGAATCAGTTTTCCCCGCCTTTGTAACGTTAGGCATAAGCGATTAGAGTGCGATCCTCGCACGCCACTCGATTTTCCTCGCCTGCACGGAGAAATGCTAGCAGAAATCGCGGGCGGGAAGAACGCATCCCTGGGGCGAACCCGGGCACTCGACCCTAGTTCCCCTGGGTGCTCCAACGGCACTCGTGGACACAAGCCGACATCTGGGACCGACTCCATCGCGCTGAGGCTGATCCTTTCGGATGTTTTCTCCAGAAACTTTCTCAGTAGCCCATGTGCCGGAGCGCCATCTGGGCGGCCCGCCTAAGCTCTGCTTTCGTCGCACCATTCGCTGACTGAATGGACAGCCCGGCGAGCATCAAGGACAGATATCGGGTGAAGTCGTCCGCGTTAATGTCCTTCGCAAACTCCCCGCTCTTTTGAGCTCGTTGAAGGCGCTCTCTGATGGCGACTTCATTCTGTCTCCGTATCTCCGCCATGAGATCCCTCGCCGGAGCAGCATCTACGCTGCAGCCCATCGCACCCGCCAGCGTCATACAAGTCGGTGGATGGCCAGGCGTCGTGAGAAATGCAACTGTGTTGTCGAAGAGGGCACGAATGACCCTTTCGAGAGTCGGTTCCTCCAGCGCCTTGACTGCATATTGCGCCCGACTGTCCAGATAGCGCTGCACCGCGAGTTGAAATAAGGCGTGCTTGTCACCAAAGGCCGCGTAGATACTAGAGGGGTTCAGACCCATCGCCTGGGTCAGATCAGCCATTGATGTACCTTCAAAGCCCCGCTCCCAAAAAAGCAGCATCGCAGCCTCCAAGGCCGCGTCTTTATCGAAGCTGATCGGTCGTCCCGTCTTGCCGGCCCCTGTTTTCATACCTTACTCATCACTTCCATATTAGAGTGCGGAATCCTGCATCCGATGCGTAATCCGATACATCTGTAATGAGTGTTACGTAATATAACGAATGACAGAGAGTTAAAGGAGAAAAACATTGGGCGCACTCGAAGGCAAGGTAGCTGTAATTACGGGCGGCAACAGCGGGATTGGCCTGGCCACCGCTCAGCGCTTCGTTCAGGAAGGCGCTTATGTCTTCATTACTGGGCGTCGTCAGGCGGAGTTGGATAAGGCGGTCGCGCTGATCGGCAGGAATGTCACGGCTGTGCAGGGAGATATCACGAAGCTTCAAGATCTCGACGGCATGGCTGCGGCAGTGAAGGCCGAAAAGGGAATCGTCGATATGATCGTCTCGAACGCAGGCCTAACGGAGCAGGCTTCGATCGATTCCCTTACGGAAGAACATTTCGACAAGACCTTCAACCTCATGGCCAAAGCCCCCGTCTTCCTGGTGCAGAAGCTGCTTCCTCTGATGACAGGCGGGGGATCGATCATCTTGGTAGGCTCGGCCATGCACCTCATGGGCATTCCCGGCCATACCACCTACGCGGCGACCAAGGCAGCCTTGCGTTCCTATGCCCGCACTTGGGCTGCGGAGTTCAAGGGTCGCAACATTCGCGTGAACACGCTGAGCCCTGGCGTGACCGATACGCCGATTCTCGATTCTCAAGCGACGACCTCGGAAGAGCGCGAGTCCCTGGTGAACATGTACCTGAGCATGATCCCGATCGGCCGGTTGGCGCGCGCCGAGGAGATCGCCAACGCGGCGGTTTTCCTGGGGTCTGACCAGAGTTCGTACCTGACCGGTTCGGATCTCATGGCCGACGGTGGCATAGGCCAGGTCTGAAGCCCTCGGTCAAACAAAAACGGACAGCAAGGTACGAGCGCACTTTCACGTTCTTACTAAACCCACGATTGGAGAGCTACCCATGGCGAAGAGTGATATCGAGAAGGTCTTGACCGTGTTTGCCGGCATCAGCGCCGGGGATGTAAGTCTTGCAACCAGATAACCTTGACCACAAGCGGTTTGTGCAACACAATCCGTATGCGGCTGACGGTGTGGAGGGGCTAACGCAATTCATCACTCAGTCGCCGCGTGACCAACTCCAATTGACTATGGTTCGGGCATTCCAGGATGGCTGTTACGTCGTCACTCAGGTAACGGGGCAGCGATCCGGGAGGAACGTCTTTTTCGACATTTTCAGATTTGAGCACGGTCTTATCGTGGAGCACTGGGCCTTCTCGACCGAAACGGCCCCGCCGAATGAGAGCGGGCACACTCAGATTGACGGTCCAACTGAGGCAAGACTCTCAGAGGACACAGATAAGAACAAATCGGTTATCCGGAAATACTACGAGACCGTTCACATCGCTGGAGACCACAGCAAGATTCCACTCTACGTTGCTGCGGATCAGGTGCGCCATGAACCCGGCGTCCGCGATGGACTTGCGGCATTCCTACGTGACCTCGAAGTAATCACGCAACACAGAACCATCGACGAAATCAAGTTTGTACTGGGACAGGGAGACTTCGTTTTCGTCGCTGCGAGGGGAACTCACCAGGGCAACCCTTGCGCCTACATCGACCTATACCGGGTTGAAAACGAGAAGATCATTGAACACTGGGGGTTCCCTGAAGAAATTCCGCCTCTAGAGAAAACGAAAAACAAGAACGGCATGCTGTAGGTCTGACCTGCCGCCTGCTTCCCGTGCGGCGGTTCGATGCTTGGCTCGCCCGCCGCTGTTTGACAACCCCTGAACACCCCTCAGCACGTGCTGAGACTGGAGACTTCGTATGAAGTACGCAATCATAGGTTCAGTCGTGAGAGGTTCCTCAGGGATGCAAATCGGCATTGAATTGGGACAGCTTCAAGAGGAAGTCTGCCGCAGCGTTTAAGTTGCGGCCGGCTAAGTCGTTCATCACCCGCCGAATCCAGGGAAATCTTTCCATGCGTTCGCCGAACGCCTTCGAGAGCCACAGCGCGAAGGGAATCAAGCAGAGTGCGAACGCTACATTGGCCCAGAGCCAGGGTGCATTCACGACATCCACTCCAAGGAAGGCTTTTCCGGTGACGATCACAAACGGAGCCCAGACGATCGTTCCCCCTAGCAAAGCCCACTGCGTGATCCGAATCCGCAGGATGCGGACCATTTCAATCTGCTTCTGAAGCGCGGTGATGGATCTGCCGTATTCGACCTGCCGAATGGCCACGATCTGTCGAACAGTTGCAGCCAGCATCGCGATCCCATACACGTCGAGAGCAAGGCCAGACAGCGAGAGCCGGAGCGTCCCGATGTGGTGATAGATAAAGCTTCCGAGGAAACCGACGATCGCAAACCAGGCGACAGCCTCAAGGCTCAGTAACAGGGCCATGCGCTGCGACGCAGATCGCGCCTTCTTTAGGTTGGCGGAACTCAACAATTCCCGATTCAAGCGGATGCTCTCGTCGAGTTTCTCGTCCTGAGCAATCCAAAGTTTCTTCATTTCATCCAGATCGAACATGACTTATCTCCTTTAAGCTTGTGCGGAACCGCTGAATTCCTGCCGCATTCTCTGTTTCATTCTGCTGATTTTGGTGGCAACATTGGTCTCGCTGATACCGAGCACGGCGGCGATATCCTGATAGCTGTTGCCATCCAGGTAAAGCAGGATAAGCGCCTTGTCTAGTGGGTCCAATGCCGCGATGGCCTGGTGGAGAGCTTGGATCTCGTCCGACTGGTGGGTCTTCTCGTCAATCGCGTTCAAAAGCTGTCCTTCGTCCGATAGGATGTACCGGGTCCTGGCGCTTTCCCTCCGGTAAGCGGAGATTGCAACGTTCAGGGCGATCCGATACATCCAGGTGGAGAACCGGGCGCGTTCATCGAACGACTCGAAAGACCGCCAGAGCTGGACGACGATTTCCTGCGCCAGGTCTTCCCGGTCCTCTCGATTCCTGCAGTAAGAGTTACAGACCTTGTAGAGGATCTTTTTGTGCTGATCCACCAAAGTTTGGAACTCCTGCTGCCGTAGTATCGTGGTCATTGCTTTCGTCCTCGCGCCGGTCCGTAGAGGCTACCCAGGTTTATTGCTCATCCTGTTATTCGCAAGCGGGTATTGGTTAATCACAAGAGCACGCAGAATTCTTTCGTTTCGGGTTGTGCCCCCTCGTTTGTTCTCTATCAGCACCAGATCTGGCGAGGGTATCGCAGCCTGAGGAGTGAGGCATGCTCTCGCGGGTCCTCCACTGGCGCTACCCTCCTTAACGGGGTTTCCGTTAAGTTGATCTGAGTATTCTGCTCTATTGGCGACCCAAGCCTGCGGCGACGGTGGCCGCCTGAGATCTGCTTCAGACAGCCCGGGCCGCGCACCAAGATCATCCCGCAAAACGGCCCGGTACGAGGTTGTTGCGAAACTCTTGGATTTGCTAAACTCTGGTCGTCGCGCCAGGAGCTCAATTGAAGCGCTACAAGTTCACGGCAAGGATCGAGGAGGGCAATGGCGGGGGCGCCTATGTCCTGTTCCCGTTCGATGTGGAGACGGAGTTCGGGGTGAAGGGCATGGTTCCCATCAGAGCTTCCATCAATGGCATCCCTTATGCAGGCTCGCTGAGCAACTGCGGAGGACGGCGGCATGTGCTCGGCATACTGAAGTCCATACGAAATCAGATTGAAGCAAACATCGCCGACGAGATTGAGATTGAGCTGTGGAAGGATGATACGACCAGGACAGTCGATGTTCCACCCGAATTATTGCAAGCCTTACGTGCTAACGGCGCTTTAGGCCAATTCGAAAATCTCAGTTATACCCATCGCAAAGAATACTGCCGATTGATCAACGAAGCGAAGACGGAACAGGCGCGCACCCGTCGCGTCCAGAACGCTGTCGAGCAAGTGAGGAATAAAGCAATCACCGCCGGACGAAGCTCGGCGCACAAGGCCTAGCTTGTTTCTTGCGCGGTCTTCGATTTGGAGAAAGCATAGGCGCTGTATCCTCCGGTAGCGCCGTTGTGCCAGAAGTGCCCCGTTGCCGGATCGTAGAGGCAGGCAAACTCAACTAGTTTGGCCAGTTCGTTCAGCGCGTCGTCCAAAGCGACCATCGCATTCTTCGTAGTACAAGCGAGATCCTTCTAGTGGATTCGCGGACACAGTCGATTGGGCGTAAAGGACCCCCACTCCGAGAAGGCTGGAGAGCAGCACAGCGTCGTGCGAATTGTCATAAACGGGATTATAGGTAACTTGCCCGGCCCCTGGCTCTCTGGTCAGGGGCAAGTTTACCGAAAACTAAGACTTTGCCGGCGATTCGCGGGATCACTTCCGGTTTGCCCGTAATTCAAAAAAAAAAGGAATGGAGGTTTTGACAGCGCTGTGGTCGATCCTTAGAGACGGCTTAGGTTACCGAAACACTACACTGGATGGCATTCAATCACTGAGGATGCCTCCGTTGCGATGATGCTGGTGAGGGAGAATTGAGTGGATGTGAGAAGGGACCGGAAATCCGCTTCGGTCCGTTCGCGGCCCCCGATCGCCAGCATCAGCATGTCCGCTAGACCAGCAGGGCGCGCCTTGGAATCCACAAGGGACTCGACAAGGAGGAGAGTACCGCCCGGAGGGATGACGCGCCGGATATTTTGAAGGATCTTGACGGCGTCGTCATCCGGCCAGTCGTGAATCACACCCTTCATCAAATAGGCATTGCCCCCTTCGGGTACAGAGTCAAAGAAGCTACCGCCCACGATCTGACAGCGTGCAGCGACATCGCTTGACAGGATTGCAGCAGCGCCGGACACGACCTGCGGTAGATCGAAGAGAATGCCTCTGAGTTCTGGGGTTGCCGCAAGGATATCCCGTAGCAGCGCACCTTCTCCGCCTCCCACATCCACGATGCATTGGAACCGCGAGAAATCGTATGCAGCCAGCAAAGCTGGCGTAGTCCATTGGATGCCCTGCGTCATGACTGTATTGAAGATTTCTGCATCGTTGGGATGTGCGGAGAGATATTGAAAGAAGTGCTGTCCGAAGATCCGGGGAAATGCCGGCTCGCCGGTGCGAACAGAATCGTACAGTTCGCCAAGCGGGCGCCAGAGAAATGGCGCAGGCAAGAAGAGAACACTCTCGCGCTGAGACTTAGGATGATCGGCGCGAAGAACCTCTGTAAGCGGCGTATTACAAAAGCGACCATCGGGCTCAAGCGCGAACATTTCGATGCTGGCAAGAGCGCGCAATAGACGCTCGAGCGTCGGCGGGTGCGCAGCGCAATCGGAGGCCAGTACTGCGACGGACTTGGGGCCAGCCGCGAGCAGGTCAGGAATGCGCAACTTTGTCGCAGCGTAGATCGCCTGGGCGGCAATGATTCCAGGCCAGATGTATTCCATTGGAGTGGTCGGCATAGGCTACGATTCTCCTTCAATGTTGGAAATCGGCGGGATTCCGCGCATCCGAGCAACACACCAGCTTATATCTGCAGATCGTGGCTTTAGAAGAGGCTGCTCTGCGTCATCGCCTGGATGGTCGCTTGCCTACATCGGAAGTGATCACATCACTCATTTCTGGTCCAGGGTGAGTGCGTAAATATCGTCGCTTGAGATGTCGCGGAGCATAAGCGGCGCGTCTGTGGGATCCAGCCCCATCCACGACCGGTACCATCCCCCTATTTGAAAATCCTTCAAATCGGCGATCTTCTCTGGCTCGCCGCCCCTGATACTGATGCGAAACACACCCGGATCGCCCCGCCGGCGCAGGAAGTAAATGAACTGGCTATCGCGGGACCACTCGGGAGAATCCACTATCCCCTTCTGTGGAAGCTCCGACCATTGCTGCGTCTTGAAGTCGAAGATCTTCAGGTGCTCGCGGTCATCTGTAGACACGGCGTTGAGATACCGGCCGTCCGGAGACCAGCGGGGCGCGAACAAGCCGGCCGATCCAGGAACAGTTGTGACCTGGTGGCTATCGAGGTCGAGAATGCGGATTGGGATCTTTGGATACGCGGCGCTGGAACTGAAAACAATCTGGTGTCCGTGTGGAGATAAAAAAGGAAGTCGCCGCCCCCCAATACCTTCAGGGAGAAGCTTGCGCGGGCTGCCGCCTGGGGAAGAGACGATGTAGTCTGTGGCGGAAGAATCGTCGTAGAACACGATCTGTGAGCCGTCGGGCAACCACCGGGGTAAGAAGGCCCTGATCGGCGGATCGCTCAATTGCACGGGGTTGCTTCCATCTCGATTGGCCGTCCATAGGGTTTCATCGGGGAAAGTAACATACGCCACGAACCGACCGTCTGGGGAGAAAACCACCCCCTGGACGGAAATTCCACCGAGAAAGGGCTGGAACCGTTTGCTCTTTGCATCGAACCGGGAAAGCTCGCCATGGGGGATGGTGCCCTCGGCGAAGATCCTGCTTCCATCCTTGCTTGGAATAGGATTGCCCCACAAGATGGGGCCTGCTGTCAGTTGGACCGGCTCCGCGGGTGGACGGCGAAGCAGCCCGCGCCGCTCATCGAGAGCCCAGATGTCAGTTCCGGACAAGAATAAGAAGAATTTTCCGTCCGCAGTCCAGCGGCCGCAGCATTGTCCGGATGATGGGTTCGAACCGGGAAGCACCTGGTGAAGCCCTGATCCAGTCGGCGATATCTCCCAGAGTAGAGTGTCCCTATGCGAGAGTGACCCTCCGGTAAACCGGATGGCCCGTCCGTCCGGCGACCAAGCCATCCTGCATTGAAGCCACCCAAAGCCGATGCTGCAGGTGTCACCGACCGAGGCTAGTTTGTGCGCGCCCGTTCCATCGCTGCGCATGAGATTAATGTTGCCTTCCGGGGTAGAGAAGACCACGGAGCTCCCGTCGTGCGAAAAGCCCGCGGTTCGGGCATCTACCAGGTAGCGACCCGAGCCTCCCAGGATCCGAACATTCCATATCGGCACAGTGGGCGTATTCCCTGTGAAATTGGAAGCAACGAGAAAACTGGACCCGTCCGGCGAAACGTCCACCAGCGCTGGGTTGGGCAAGGCAACCGGGATCGGCGCATTCTCTCCTCCCGAAATTGCAACCTGAGCGGTGGACAGGGGCGAGATTTGATTGAAGTACAGCCTACTCCCATCAGTTCCGACGAGAATTTTCTGATTGCCGTCGTGGGTGATCTGGCTATATCCCGTAACCTTCAGCGGGGCAAGCGGGTGGTGCAGGTACCAGACCGCCGCGGCAAGGCCGGCAAGAACGGCCGCGCCGGGTAACAACCAACTCGGCATTCTCCCGCCACGCTCACTCTTCTGCCTTCCGCTCTTCGCCCTGCCTGCAGCTCCATTGCCAATCAGCGCCTGAGGATCGGCGGCGGCTTCCGCGATGCCGCTGTTGGTGGGCACTTCGACCTCATCATTTCCCCCCAAACCAGCTGGTTCGCCGGCGGCTTCCGGGTGTCCCGGATGGTCCTCCGAAACCTCCAACTTGCACACGAACCGGTAGCCGACCGTAGCCACGGTGGCGATGTAGCGCGGCTGTCGGATGTCATCTCCCAGCCGGCTACGCAGCAGCGAGATGCAGCGTGTCAGCGAGCCCTCGGTAACAGCAGCATCGTCCCAGACGGCGTTGAGCAGTTCTTCCTTCGTGATCAGCCTTTGCGGGTTATGCAGCAGGAATAAGAGGGCGCGAAACGCCTTCGGCTCAACGGTCAACACCTTGCCCGCCTTGATGAGCGTGAACTCCCGCTCCCGAACCTCGACGTCGTCAAAGCGGAAAACAAAGGACTTACTCGCCATCATAAATTCATCGTCCGCCTAGGAAACTCTTCATCGGCGCCGGGAAATTGATCGCCGGCCCATCAAGACCACGTAGAGCCCCGCGCCCAGAGTTCCTTCAGCCAACCCGGCTGAGGAGCTCTCGCAATGACAACCTTCCAGTGGTTCGCTTCCCTGGTTCTCGCCGCAACCATCGTTCCCACGCTAGCAGCAGAAACACATTGCCCAGGAAATGCCGCCAGTCTACCCTTCCGCCTCGTCAACCGCCACCAGATCGTTTTGTCTGTATCCATCAACCACGCCGGCCCCTACAACTTCCAATTGGATAGCGGCGCCCAGATCACGATGATCGATCCCTCTCTCGCCGCGGAACTTCATTTGGATACTCAGGGCGCGGCCGTGGTCGCAGGGGCCGGATCTCGTCAGTCGGCTTCCTTCGCGAACCTCGACCTGATCGAAGCCGGCTCTCATGCTGTTGCCCACCAAAGGGTGCTCGTCTATGACCTGCAGAATCTCCGTTCCTCCGATCTGCACATTCAAGGCATTCTCGGCGAAGATTTTCTCGAACAGTTCGACGTGCTGATCGACAACGCACACCGCCTGCTTTGTCTCGACAACTCGGCCGCGATGCGCGCAGAGGTGACGGGACCGCATATTCCCTTGGTTGCCGCGGCTGAGCCCGAGGACGGCGTCGCGCTGCCCGGTTTGCTCATCATCGCGGTGCGTCTATCCGACGGGATGCGGCCCGTTCGCCTGATGATCGACTCCGGCACGAACTCGCCGGTACTCTACAACACCTCTCAATACATGGCGCTGCCGCTATCTCAAAGCGTGCCCTTACGCGGGAACGGTGTGGATGGAGCGCAGCGGATCTTTTTGGCTTTGCCACCGCAGGATGTGAAGGTCGGCTCGCTCGAATTGTCTCGCGTGCCCTTCTTCACCCTCGCTGGCACCCAGAAGAATGCCCGACTAAAGGGGTTCGACGGTGTCCTGCCTGCGGGGCTATTCCGGCGCGTCTTCATCGACCACGCCGACCACTTTGCCATCCTTGAGCCTTGACAGCAGCAAGGACTGCAGCTTCTCGGAGACTTTTCAGGCACAATCGCTCAGCATAGCTTTCCAGTAGGGGAACTTAAAGAAAGGGAGGTTTTGTATGCTAAGGGCGGCTCAATTCGACGGCTCGGTTACGCCTAGCCACTGGCGGCGGTCGAACTGGCTGTTGCATGTATGCTGCGCAGTATTGGTCTT
>Ga0302179_10002800_pt1 | contig 10102 bp, 8 predicted proteins | sample I_Palsa_E3_1_FD_198788 | JGI IMG/M metagenome (GOLD analysis project Ga0302179, IMG submission 198788) | Peat permafrost microbial communities from Stordalen Mire near Abisko, Sweden - I_Palsa_E3_1 | ecosystem: Environmental > Terrestrial > Soil > Palsa > Peat permafrost | place: Sweden: Abisko...
ACCTGGTTCAGCGCTCCATCCGGCGAAAAATAAATTCTCTCCACGCCTTTCAGCGCTGGCTCAAGCGGCTTCCAAAACGCATCGAAAAAACTCATCTTTGGCGCCACGCCGCCATTTTCATTTTTCTCCACAGCCGCCACGCCTCTCGCCGTGCCATTCGCCCGAAGCCCCACGCGCATCCGGTACTCGCGCAGCGGATCGCCCTCAAGCTCGCGCGCCTCACCGAGCGCCACCATCGCCGGCGCAGCCTCGCTCTGCGCCGTCAGAATCAACGCAACGTAATTGAATCTCCGTGTCCAGTGCTTCCCGTCATTGAAATGAAACCGCACAATTTCCACCGCCGCTTCGCCGGGCTGCAGCTTCTTCTGCACGTCGCGCCACGAAGCACGTGCAGCGCTCCGCTGCTCGCCGATCGAGCTAACCCGCCGAGCCAGTTGCTGCTCCAAATCGTTCGCTTCGTCATCAACGCGTTTCTGCAATTGCTCCCATCCATCAGGCCGCGCGCTCGCCAGCCGCGCCGACTCGCGCTTTTTCGCCGCCAGCCGGTCAAATATCGCCACCGCCTCCGCATCTCCGCCGTCGGCCACCTGCGCTCGCAACGCCGCCGCGCTCGTCCCCACAATCCCCTTTTCCCACAGCAGCAAGTCGTACATCGAGCCCACTAGCCCCGCATCCGCCGCGCAGCGCGCCAGGCAAAAACTCATGTACGCGTCGAAAGTCGGCCGCACCGTGCTCAGAAATTCCAGCCGGTCCTTCTCGCTCATGTACGTGAAATTATTTTCGAATTGCTTCGAAATATTTCGCAGCGCAGCCTCGAAGTAAGCCTCCGCTTGCGCGGAATTCCCCTCAGCGTAATAAAGCGTCGCCAGATTGCTCAGACTGAAACCCACCTCGGGATGGTCATGCCCAAGCGTCTTCTCACGGATCGCCAGGCTACGTTTATAAAGCGGCTCCGCGTCCGCATACTTCCCCTGATTCTCATAATCTCGCGCGAGATTATTCAAGCTCGCCGCCACGTCGGGATGCTCCGGCCCCAGCGCCTTCTCCCGAATCGCCAAAGCGCGCTTGAATAGCGGCTCTGCATCGGAATATTCCCCCAGCTTCTCGTAAAGCGTCGCCAAGCTGCTCAAGCTCCTGGCCACGTCGGGATGCTCCGGCCCCAGCGCCTTCTCGCGGATCGCCAGGCTCCGTGCGTAGAGCGGCACCGCTTCGGCATATTTGCCCTGCTGCTCGCACACCAGCGCCAGCGCGTTCAAGCTCGCCGCCACATCCGGATGCTCCGGCCCAAGCGCCTTCTCGCGAATTAGAAGGCTGCGCCTCAGCAGCGGCTCCGCCTCCGCATATTTCCCCTGCTCCTGATAAAGTGTCGCCACGCTCACCAGGCTCCGCGCCAACTCCGGATCGTCCGCCGCCAGAATCTTCTCCCGAATCGCCAAACTGCGCTTAAAGAGCGCCTCCGCCTTCGCAAATTCCCCCTGCCTCTGATATACCGACGCCAGCATATTCAGCGTCACCGCCACTTCCTCATTCTCCGGCCCCAGCGCCTTCTCTCGAATCGCCAGCGCGCGCTTAAACAGCGGCTCCGCCTCCGCATACCTGCCCTCGTGGTAGTAAACAAACGCCAAACTATTCAAACTCTTCGCCACATCAGGATTGTCCGGCCCCAACGCCTTCTCCCGAATCGCCAGGCCGCGCTTGAACAGCGGCTCCGCCTCCGCATACTTCCCTTCATCGTCATAAATCGCCCCCAGCAAATTCAAACTCATCGCCAAAGCCGGATGGCCGCCCCCAAACGTCTTCTCCGCCACCCGCACCGCCTCCTCAGCAACAGGCACCGCCTCGCCATACTTCCCCTCTGCCCGCAGCTCATTCGCCTGCTTAACCAGCTCCCTCCACCTCCCCTCCTGCGCCCCCACCGCCAAGCCAAGCGCCAAGAACAGAAGGATCGCGACGCCCCTGGCAAGCGATCCGCTGAAAGCGGCGCGCATCTTTTTTAGTCTTTGCAATTTCCCAGCGCCCGAAAGACCGCGAAGGAACGTGGGAGTGGGAATCATCATCGCCGAGTGTGGTCCGAAGAGACTCTCGCCACAATGTAACCCGATCTCTCGTCGTGTCAATACAGGTCAATGCAAACTGGTTGCGCTGTTGAACGGAAAAGGCGCGCTGCCCTTAGAGAAGTCCTGGCTGGATCTCGCAAAAAGAAGGGGTCCGTGCTCCATTGCACGTTTGTGAGTACTACCGAGATGGCGCCGCGGCGAATCTTTCTCGCATCATTGGCGGAGCGGCACGTCTGGCAGTGCAACGGAGACCGGTGTCGCCTTTATGGTTCCATCATCCTTCTCGGTGCCCAGCAATACGTCAAATGAAACATTGGCGCTCGAACCGCGAAAATCCTGAGGGCCGCGGAACGTCAGCAGAAAATACAGCGGAATCTGCGAATAAGCTTCCGTCCATCCATTCGCCTCGGGCGTAGCGCAGAATTTCTTGACATCACCCCACTGAACTAGGCAGATCGGAACAGCGTCAACATTCCACCCAGTGCTAACGGCCCCGTTGCTGTCAATTACCTTCGCATCCGGAGGATGCACGATCTTGAACTTTAAATCCCCCTGTTGCGTGTTCGTAGCGGCAACCAAGACTCGAACAGCCTTTTCGTCAGCTTGCATCCTCATCACTTCAAAATTGATTCCTGCGTAGGTTCGACCGGCCAACGATGTCCGAACCGGCGCATCCCGCTCAAGTGGGACGCTCGGCAAAATAACGGGGACAAACGTTGAGCTAATACTCCCGTCATCCTTATCCGTGCCAAGCAAGACATAAAAGGAAACATTGAGGCTCGACCCGCGAAAATCTTGGGGACCGCGGAATTTCAATGCGAAGTTCAATGGAGTGCCCGAATGAGCCTCCGTCCATCCGTTCGCCTCGGGCGTAGCGCAGAATTTCTTGACATCACCCCACTGGATTAGGCAGATCGGAACTGCGTCAACACTCCACCCAGTGCTAACGGCCCCGTTGCTGTCAATTACCTTCGCATCCGGAGGATGCACGATCTTGAACTTCAAATCCCCCTGTTGCGTGTTCGTGGCCGAGATCAGAACCACAGGAGCTTTGCTATCGTTCGTATTGACTTTCGTTACGTCAAATCGAATTCCTCCGTAGGTGCGGCTCGCCAACACGTTCTTCGCGTACATTTCAGCCGGGCCCGCAACCGGCGGATTGTACGCTGTGCGAGGCGGCGCTGCCGGCTCCTTCGCCGGTGCCGGTTGCGATGTCACGGTCTGAGCCGCCGGCCTCGGATTGTGCTCCGTCTTCTTCGTCGCGCTGGCCGCAGGCGCCTTTCCCGCTCGCACAAATACGAAATCGCCGTACTCGTGCCCCGAATTGCCGATGGGAGCGTACTGCGGCGATTGCTCGGATCGCCCGGAGACAGCCTCTTTGACGTAGTTCTGGAAGATGTCTTCCGCAACGAAAATCTGCTCGTCATAAGCGACGAGTGCATTTAGCAGCGTGCCCGTGAACACCGAATGCCCGCTCCCGCCTCCATCGGCAACCGGCTCGAGCGCTCCGCTCGACATCAGCGTGCGCGACTTATGGGCCGCCTCTTTTTCAATATAGCGTTCGTGCTCCTTCGGCGTAACCGAGAATTCCACATCGCGCGTGAGCCCTCCGGAATAGCAACTATCGGAAATAATCAGGACGTGCCGCGCGGAAATCACTTTTGCTGCCGTTGAAATTGACTCCGCCCCAATCCAGTGCGACGGTTCCTCTGGATCGGCATCCACGGGCAGCCAATACGCTTTGTCGGCGTCTCTGTCGTACTTTCCGTGGCCGGCAAAATAAATCAGGAGATTCGCATTCTCGTCGAGAGTGCGCCGGTATTCGAACATCGCCTTGGTGATCTGGTCGTGCGTGGCATCCAAAAGCATCGTCGTTTGAAATCCGTATTGATCGTGCAAGACGGAAGCCAACGCCTTCGCATCGGCGACGGGCGTGGCGAGCTTAGGCAAATGCTGGTAATTGTTGATGCCAATAACGAGCGCGTAATAGTGGCCGCTCAATTCCGACGCGACCTGCGCCTTCGTGTCCTGCTCCGGCGCAACGCCTCGCGTTTGGCTCGCCTGTTGCGAGGAATGGTTCGTGGCTGAGGTATGGTTCGTAGCCGAGGTATGATTCGTGGCAAATGTGCCGCCCGCAAATGCCGCAGCACACAGAATCGCAAGGGCGGCGGCAACCGGCAGCGCGAAGATTTTCGGCTTCACAGCGAATTTCGCCTTCGTGAATTCCCGCGGTGGACTGGTTGCACCGTATAACAGATCATCTGCAAGCACAATATCCAGTTGTGCATCACTCTCGAATCTCTCCGCACGCCATCCCTCACCGAGCATCGCACTTGCCTGCTACAAAAGTTCGTTCGAGCGCACTTCCAGCAGAGTCAAACACTCAGCAAGCCCGCGACTCCACAGACCCCACCCCTTGTATCTCCCGGCGCGGCATGTTATCCGTGAATGAGTGAGAAATACGACCAACAACGTAGGGTTGGCCCGCTCCGGCCTCGCGCCGCAGCCCGCGGCCGATCTCCGCGCACACGCCCAAGCGAGCCATGGAATCATCCATCGCGGCGCAGTTCCTTATGTAGCTCGGGTCGCCTGCTCTGTTTACCCTGAGTCTCGAACGGACGAAAGAAGGGTTAGACCCGAAGCTTTTGCCTCGCCTTCCTCGCGCTTCGAAACACAACCGAAGGGCCTCACCTCTAAAGAGGTGAGCTACATTTGCACGACGCCAAACGCGATCAGTCGCTGCGAATGTAGCGCCGGACCGGGTTTCGTCCGGCACGGTTTTCCCTCTACGATGCCCCGCGTAAATCAATGCGGCGCTATTGCAATTCCGGGCCAAATATCCCGGCACACCCCGCGAGAAATAACTCCCGTAACTTACACAAAACAAACGATCGGTGCCCCAATATCGCGGCACAAAATTGGCACTTCCCCAATCCCCAATTTCGCCCTCGTCTTGACCCACAATTCCACTTCCGATCCCACCGGTGCCTTCGCCCATGTTTGAGAACCTAACCGACAAACTCCAGCGCGCATTCAAGAATCTCCGCGGCCAGGGCAAGCTCACCGGAGAGCACCTCGACGCCGCGCTAGCCGAAATCCGCGAAGCCCTCCTCGAAGGCGACGTCAACGTCGGCGTAGTCGACGAAATCATCGCCCACATCCGCGAGAAAGCCCTCGGCTCTGAAGTTCTGCTCCAACTTTCGCCCGATCAGCAAGTCGTCAAAATTGTTCGCGACGAATTGAGCGATCTCCTCGGCCGCGAAGTCAAAATGCAATTTGCTTCGCGCCCTCCCTCCGTCTGGCTCATCGTCGGCCTGCAAGGCTCCGGCAAAACAACAACCACCGGCAAGCTCGGCAAATGGCTAGGCGAACACGGCCACCGCCCGCTCGTCGTTTCCACCGACGTCTACCGCCCCGCCGCCCGCGAGCAACTCTCGCAAGTCGCGAAAGCCACGAACACGCCAGTCTGGCCCGGCGCTGGCACCGACAAGCCAATCGAAATCGTTCGCGGCGCGATGCGCGAAGCAAAGCTTTCCGCCTACGACGTAATCCTCGTCGACACCGCCGGCCGCCTGCACATTGACGACGAGCTGATGGGCGAGCTTTCAACTTTGAAGCGCGAACTCTCGCCCTCGGAAATTCTCTTCGTCGCCGACGCCATGATCGGCCAGGACGCAGTCCGCTCCGCCGGAGAATTTCACAAGCGCCTCGGCGTCACCGGCGTAATCCTCACAAAACTCGATGGCGACGCGCGCGGCGGCGCAGCACTCTCCATCCGCAAAGTAACGGGGGCGCCCGTGAAATTCGCGGGCGTCGGCGAAAAATACGACGCACTCGAAGCGTTTCATCCCGATCGCATCGTCTCGCGCATCCTCGGCATGGGCGACGTCCTCACTCTCATCGAAAAAGCCGAAAAGACAATCGACGAAAAGCAAGCGCGCGAGATGCATCGCAAGCTGCGCGAAAACGATTTCACTCTCGAAGATTTCCGCGATCAGCTCCGCCAGATTCGCAAGATGGGCTCGCTCGAACAGTTGATGGGCATGCTGCCCAAGATCGGCCCCTTCGCCAAGCTGCCGAAAGATGTGGACCTCGACGACAAGCAACTCAAGCGCGTCGAAGCCATCATCAACTCGATGACCGCGAACGAGCGCTCCGACCACAACCTGATAGATGGCAAGCGCCGCAAGCGTATCGCACGCGGCAGCGGCACCTCCGTCCAGGAAGTCAATCAGGTGCTAAAGCAATACGGCGACATGCGCCGCATGCTGAAGCAATACGGCAACCTCGCCAAAAGCAAAATTCGCGGCATCGGCAAATTCGCCGGAATGAAGCCCCCCGTTTGAAGCAAGGGGTTGAGGAGATAGTGGAGCAAATGTAGGGGGCGGCGCGGCGGAACGCGCCGCAAACACGCTGCAATTCGCGCTAGGGTAAACACAACGGATTCGCTATAATTGCGTGATTCGAAATAGGAGGAATTTGAAGTGGTAACGATTCGTCTTGCCCGCATTGGAAAAAAGAAGCGCCCATTCTACCGCGTCGTGGTTACCGAGAAGACTCGCCCGCGCAACGGCCGCTTCGTCGAAATTGTTGGTACCTACGATCCGCTCAAGAAACCCGCCGAAGTAAAACTCAATGCCGACCGCATCAAATATTGGCTCGGATGCGGCGCGCAGCCTAGCGACACGGTCCGCAGTTTTCTTCGTAACCAGAAGATTGCCTAGTACGTCGCAACCACAGGGAAGGGTGTATCTCTAGTTCATAGCTCTTACTCGAGCGAATTGGCGCGCTCAAGTCCAGCTACCTGTGGAGGAAATGCAATGAGAGACCTCGTGGAGCAGATCGCAAAAGCGCTCGTCGATCACTCGGATCAAGTCAGTGTTCGCGCGATTGATGGTGAGCAAGTTACGGTTCTCGAACTAAAAGTCCATCCCGAGGACTTGGGAAAAGTAATCGGACGCCAAGGCCGGACCGCAAAATCCATCCGCACCATCCTCGGCGCGGCGGGAATGAAACTGAAAAAGCGGTATACCCTGGAAATTCTCGAGTAGTGAATTCAGAAGAGTCGAGCTACGTCACGCTGGCGCGCATCGTCCGGCCCCAAGGCCGGCGCGGTGAGGTTGCGGCAGAAATCCTCACAGATTTTCCCGACCGGCTCAAGCAGCTGAAGTCAGCCATCCTGTGGGATGGCAAAGCAAACAGGCGCAGCGTCTCTGTGCGCTCGTGCTGGCTCAGCATGAGCCACGGCGGCCAGGCCATCTTCCACTTCGAAGGTTCGGACTCCATCAACGACGCTGAGAAATTTGTCGGCCTGCAAGTGCAAGTGCCGTTCAAGGATCGCGTCGTTCTCCCCGAAGGCAGTTACTTCATCTCGGATTTAATCGGATGCGATGTGCTTGTCGCCGGAGGAAAACGCCTCGGTGTCGTGCGCGACGTGCAGACAACCGGCGAAGGGACTGCCGGAACACCGCTGCTATCTGTGGATTCACCTCAAGGTGAAATTCTCATTCCTCTCGCCGTCGAAATCTGCACTAAAATTGATCCAGCCGCGCGCCGAATCGAAATCTCGCTCCCCGAAGGCTTGCTCGACTTAAATCGCAGAGAGTAAGCTCGCCGTCGCGCCGCCGCCGACTTCGACTCTGTCGCGCTGCGTCCCTGAATACCGATCTGCGTTACACTTCTCCCCAATGCATTTCGACATCGTCACAATTTTCCCTGAATTCTTCACCGGTCCACTCGACCACGGAATCATTCGTCGAGCGCGCGAGGCGAACCTGATTGAAATTGCGGTGCGCGATTTGCGCGAGTTCGCGCACGACAGGCACCGCACCGTCGACGATCGCCCGTTCGGCGGCGGCGAAGGCATGGTCCTGAAACCCGAGCCGCTATTCGAAGCCGTCGAAAATATTCTCAGAACGAATACGGCTCTCGGAGCGAGCGGCGCGCCAGATGGAACGGCAATCGTCCTGCTCTCGGCATCCGGAAAAATGTTTCGGCAAGAATGCGCGCGGCGATTTGCGAAATTGGACCGCATGATTCTGCTCTGCGGACGCTACGAAGGAGTGGACGAGCGCGTGGCCGAGCATCTCGTCACCGACGAAATCTCCATCGGTGATTTTGTTCTCTCCGGCGGCGAACTCCCCGCAGCGATGGTCATCGATGCGATCACGCGGCTTCTCCCCGGCGCGCTCGGCAACGAAGATTCCACCGTGAACGAATCGTTCAGCCAAGAAACGACGAGCGACCTATCGCGCGGAATCGAAAATCGAGCTGCAGGCGCGGAGCCGCGGATTTCAGGAAGAGGAATTCTCGATTACCCGCATTACACGCGCCCGCAAAAGTTCCGCGATTGGGCCGTCCCGGAAGTTTTGATGAGCGGCAATCACGAAGAAATCCGCCGCTGGCGCCGCCAAAAAGCGCTCGAGAAAACTTTGCGCAATCGCCCCGAGCTTCTCGATGTCACCGCGCAAGAATCCGAGAAGCTCAAAGGCTGACGCGAGTATTGCCGAGGGACGTGGTTCTGAAACCGCTAGGCGAGAGCGCGATCGTGGCTATTGGCAAGGAATCGTGCAGTTTCTGTGGAAACACGGCCCAAATCTGCGTATAATTAATGATTGTCCGTAGAGTGCTGGCCCCACCTGAGCGGGTCTGCCGGGAAATAAGACTATGAATCCGATACTTGTAAAAGCGCAGCAAGCGCAGTTGCGCAAAGACCTCCCCAATTTCCGCCCGGGCGACACCATCCGAGTCAACGTGATCCTGAAAGAAGCGGACGGTGCAGCCGTTTGAAGGCGTGGTGATGCAGCGGCGGGGCGAGCTGGCGGGCGCGTCATTCACAGTGCGGCGCGTCACTTTTGGCATCGGCGTCGAACGCATTTTCCCTCTGCATTCACCGGCCATTAGTTCGATCGATGTAGTACACCAGGGACGCGTGCGCCGCGCGAAACTGAATTATCTCCGCGGGCGAAAAGGCAAGGCTGCTCGCATCAAGCGCGTCGGACGGACCGAGGCAACAGCCGCCCCTGTGGCTGCGGTGGCCGGCGAATAGCTGCGTAGCATTTATTCTAGTTTTCCACGAAGGGAATCGAATTCAGGAGAGCTTGAAAAACGCTGCGGAAATGAGAGTTCGTAGGAACTGAGGGAGCTGCACCAGTTGCGGTGAAATGAATCGAAGCCGTAAGCGATCATTTCGCAGCGCGCATGCTCCGGCGTCCAACCCTGCTCGGCCATCCGATACGCGGCAATCATCAGACCGGTGCGATCCACTCCATGCTCGCAATGGACGAAAATTTTCTCGCTGGGATTCGCGCGGAGAAATTGCAGGAATCGCGCCGTGATTGAATCGCGCGGAAAGTGACAACTCCACGGCATACCGACGTACTGCATGCCCGCGTGCGTGACCTCCCGCATCTCGGCGTCGCGATCTCCCTCGAATCGCAAATCCACTACGACAGCGATTCCACTTTTGGCGAGAGAATTGAATCCCTGGGACGACGGTTGCGCGCCGCGAAAAAGGGTTGGGGTGACTTTTCCGGAGTTCGGAACGCCATCGAGCGCAATTCGGGGGGCCGGTAAGCGCGTTGCATCGGCGACATCCATCGCGGGAGTTTTGGTGTTCGGCCATAACACAAGAAAAATTGTTAATGCCGCTATCGGAAGAATACTCGCTGCGAATAGTTTTTTGCGCTTCATGAATTTCGATTGCTTAAGATTCAGGCTAGGCTACTGAAAACGCTGCGTCAAGACGCGCGCGTTTCGCCTTGGGACATTTCGAATGTCCACTACTATAAGTAGACGCTTTGGACACGAGCACCACATTATTTTGTACTTCATCTCCGATTTCCTCTTGACTTCATTTCCACATCCCCTATACTCGCGTCCCAGACTCAGAGGGAAGAAGGACACGGTTCGCACTCGTTCTTAGCGCGCGATTCCAAGTTCGCACTGGGTTTAAATCTCAAAAAGAGCGGCTTTAGCGCCAGCAAGCCTGCCCTTGACAGATTCAGTGTCATGGACTGGCTACGCTATTCTATTTTTTGGCCAAC
>Ga0302179_10002801_pt1 | contig 10101 bp, 12 predicted proteins | sample I_Palsa_E3_1_FD_198788 | JGI IMG/M metagenome (GOLD analysis project Ga0302179, IMG submission 198788) | Peat permafrost microbial communities from Stordalen Mire near Abisko, Sweden - I_Palsa_E3_1 | ecosystem: Environmental > Terrestrial > Soil > Palsa > Peat permafrost | place: Sweden...
CTTTCCCAGTGTTTTCCACGGTTTAAGCAAAGAGGCACAGTACAACGAGAGTACTTGCTGTACAAAGAACCTCCCACCCAGAGCATCCGGCAGTTGTGAAAGTATTCAAACCAACTCGATGGTGGAGCATCAGGGTCTTCCAAGCACCCTGCGCTATCTTTCAATCTGAACCACTGTTCCCAAACAGTCCCAGATTGAAAACTGCACCATTGTTAACGCTAAGGCCGTCGCCTCTCACAATCCTGCTCGTGCTCTATGAGATTGCTAAGGGCTTACAAGGGAAAGACTCAGACCCGTTAGCCAGTGTCACCATCAAACAGAAACTCCTCATGGAACGGACTGGTTTATCGAAGAACATCATCACCTCGGCGGCACGGGAGTTGGAAGCCAAACGATTCATCAAACTCGCAGAGCAGCGCAAGAAGTATGGCGAGTTTGCCGGGAACAAGTACATCTTGTGTGACCCGTCAACGGGAGACCCGTTCAAGACCAGGCCGGGGTGGAAATTCCTTTATGCCAACGATGCCGCGTACTTCAACATTCCGGTTTGCATTGTGCGAGAAACAACCGCCGACTGGTCCATCGCAAAATTGAGTGGGTCTGCGCTAACGGTGTACGTGGCGCTGTCATGGTTGGCCAACAAAAAGGGCAGCAACACAATCGAGCCCAAACCTTCGGACTTGAAGGCTCTATGCAACCTGACTAGACCGACGTACAAGAAAGCCGTAGATGATCTGGAAACGCGTGGCCTAATTTTCATCGACAGCGCAGCGAAGACGTTCACACTCTGCGATCCGAATACGGGCGAGCCAGTTCACGAGTTCAATGGGAACCAAGGAGACGATCCAGCACGCTATTTTGGAACGACAGAGACCGGAGGCAAGAGGGTCAATCTAAATAGCGGTGATCCAGCACAGAACGAACGGTGGATCAGAGAATGCCTGCCGCCGGGAGCCGCTGTCATTGAACAAGGAAACGGCGACCTAACAATATGCTGCCCATTCCATGACGATCTGATTCCATCGTGTTCTGTCAGTCCCAATAAGCGTTGCTTTCACTGCTTTGGGTGCAACGAGAATGGCACCCTAACACAGCTTGCGATGAAGTTGCGGGGCATCAGCAAGGCAGAAACAATCCAACATAGAGCCAAAGTCGCTGGGCTGGACGTGGAGTACCGCGATCCAGATTCTAAAGCCGAAGCGATTTATCCTTACGAAGATTCACAGCGAAGACTGCTCAAACAGGTACTTCGTTACCCGGATAAGAAGTTCGTCCAACGACGACCTACTCCCAACGGCTGGGTCTACGACACTAAAGGCGTGAAACCCTCACTCTACAGATTGCCAGAGCTAGAGTTTGCCAACACCGTGGTCATCACTGAAGGTGAAAAAGATGCAGATCGCGTGACCAGCCTGGAGTTGCTGGACTCTACCCGTTCCAGAATCGTGGCGACCACCTCCGGTGGCTCCGACACTTGGTCGGACAAACTGGCTGAACGTTTGTGTGAAAAGCGCGTGATCGTCATGCCAGATTCAGATGATGCTGGTCTGAAATACAAGGAAGAAGTTGTGGCCTCGTTGGAGAAGAGAGAGATTCAGCATTGCGTTGTCACGTTCGACGGCTTCAAAGACGTGTCCGAGTACCTCGATGCTCCTCATACAGCAACCGAACTGGAGCAGCGAATCAACAACGAGTGGGCAAACGCAGTTGGAAAGGGAGATGTGCTCTACCGCGAGCCGTCGTTCGACAACATCCTGATTTAGTGGCAGGTTTTCCGGGCCGCACGCTATACACCGCTGGGTCCCGCTTGCTGCCCGGAGACCGAATAAGCGGACTGTAACACTGTAACCACGCGGTGTGCCCGACATGGCTCTTCCGTTTTTCTGCGCATCACTCACCGCATTGCCAAACTGCACACTGTACGCTCGCATTTCGAGCCGCGAGCTGTAGCCGCAAGATGGAAGAGACCAGACAGGAGACCGGAGAAGGTTCGCCATTGTTCCCCATGTTCCTTTCCCCGGATTGGCTGTACCTTTGCCATGCCTTTGCCATTATCTGGACCTCAATGGTTGAAGCCTATCTATCATATTGAAAAGGCTTCGCTTCGCCATCGCTTAGCCCTCGCTCAGCCATAGGGCTATGGAGAAAGACAACGCGAACAACAAAGCAAAGGGCTTAGGATCGTGCGCCTGGGTTTCAACGCCGCTTTCTTCCCCGGATCGCGGCTCCATGTACTCGCGCACGCACGGTGGGAGCGCGACCGATTCCGTGGCCGAAACTCCGGCGCACGCGGCGAGGATATTCGAAGGATGCCCAGGTGTCCCGTGTCATAATAATCGAGCATCTAGAGCGAGTCGGGCATGCTCCGGCTCCCCAACCGAACGCAAAGCGTCACGGTGGCTACAGCCTATGCAGGCTGGATGCGGCGACGAAGATCGCAAAAAAGGAAACTACCGTGAAGCAGATTACCTCCACAGCCAATGCCGCGGAAGCAGGGACAATCGCTAGGGCGATTCCTGCGACGACTGAGCCTGAAATAGGCGAACCCCGGTGTCCCAACGGCCATGACTCAGCAATCCCTCCGCGATGTCCCGCGCTGATGTTCGTCACATGCTGGCACTATAGCTCTCAAGCAACTTGGAACCAGTTTTGCATCACGTGCGGCGTTCGCCATGCGCCATTCAGGATTTACTGGCATTCGTTTCTCATGGATGATCTAGGAGTGCGGACCATCAAGAACTACTGCGGCTTCTGCGGGGCGAAGATCGTCACGCGAATGGCAAAGTAGAACTGCCGTACATCCGTGGGCGGTTCACTTGCAGGCAGCCTTCAGGGTCCCTTGGGTCGTAGCGGTCACGGTGCACCCAGCCCCTGGTTCCTGCTCATCCGTGGCTCATTGCGGCAGGGACGCGTGGCAGGGCACGCGGCTGTGCTGTCACGGTGTTGCTCAGCGCTGCCCAGGCTCAAAAGTGGGAAATCTTAGCAGCTGTCATTGAACACAAAGGACTTATCGTTGTGCTTGACTGTGGTGTAATAATTGCACTATTATTACACCATGCCGAAGACCTACCTGTACCTCAGAACGAGCGGTGACGATGGGAAAGACAAGGCTGGTTTGCCCGTTCAGCGTGACGCCTGCACAGCGTTCGCCGTACGCACTGACTACGAGGTAGCACAGGAGTTCCCAGATGACGGCGTGACTGGCAAGCTGCACATGCACCAGCGCCCTCAGGGGAAGCTGCTCATTGCTGCGCTGCTGGGCAACGGTGTACGTACAGTGCTCTGCTACGACGCCAAGCGCATCGGTCGAACGCAGCCTGTTTACTGGTCCTTCATCGGTCTCTGCCGTGACAACGGCATCGCTGTGCTAGATGCCAACGGGACGAACCTCTGCGAGTCAGTGATGGGAGGCGTCAACGGCATGCTTGCTGAGATGGACAGAGACGCCACGGTCGCACGCTTGCAGCAGGGCAAGAATCACTGGCGCGGTACGAAACGCGTTGAAGGACGCTGGCCTTATGGTGAGCATCCGAGCCACGACTACGACGCAGAGCACGCAGTGGTTGCTCGCATCCGCAAGCAAAAGGCTTCAGGTGTCAGCAGCTACGCGATTGCCAAGCGGTTGAACGCTGAAGGCACACGCACGCGCTACGGCTGCGAGTTCACCACGAAGACCATTCAGAACATCCTGAGCAGGGCAGCAGCGAAGTAGCACTGCATCACGCTTCACCATCCCTCAGCGCAAACTCTACGCGCATGCTTGACCATTCCACACAGTGACCTCCGAACTCAGGGAGCACTGCGTCTGCTCTGCTCACGCTCGACCAACACGCAGCGATCAGCGTCGAGGGATTCTCTTGGCCAAAATCAAGGCCACCCACACCCTTGAAAGCCGTACCACCCTTCCAGCGCCGGGGTCCCTGCCTTGCTCAACCTACCCCTAGCGCACGCACGGGATCACGCGCCGGACTCCCTCGGCTCTCTCCCTCAGCTGATCCGCCCAGGGGAATGCCAAGCAAATCCCTGAGCGGCAACTCCCGGAGTAGTCACTCGGCGTTGATGGCTCAGGGGTTGGCTTTGCAGGATGCTGGGTACACACAGCAGTTTCGCTATGCATTCGCCTTTGCCCTCTACTCCCTCGCCGCCCCTTGGACCCGAAGGATTTCCCTGGGGACGCTTTCACCCCAGGGCACCCCCCCGAAGCCGACCACCCTTGCCAAGCTCGGGGTGTAGTTAGTGAACATGTACCGCACACGCGCGGCTCCCGGCGTTGCCGGAATGCCTAGCTCACTCCCCAGTACTGACGCTTGGCCGACCCAGGCCAGGGCCGTAGCGCGGATTTTCGCTTAACGTTCGCTATGGAATGCCCAACGCGCTCAATCCCCGGCTGCTGGGGCCACGATCTCCCCACGGATAACCATTGGGACACCCTGAGCCTGTCGGCTCGTAGAAACGAAGCCTAGCACGGTTCATGTCTTGCCCGCGCTTGGCACCTCGAATCGTCAGTACCTTGCAGTTGATCTAATCCAGTAGCGCCGCTGGGTCTCTTGGCGCTTCAGGGGCTTTCGATGATGAAATGGCTCAAGCACAACTGGTCTTTCCTAACCCTCGGCGTCATCGTTGTCATCGCTTTAGTTTTCTTCCTCGCCTTCTGGACAGATAGCAATCGCCTCGCATCTCTCGGATCGCTCTTTGGTTTTATCATTGCGGCTTTGCTCGTGGCGATCACGATTGTGTATGTACGTACAAATCAGAAGTCTTTGGAGTTGCTTCAGGAGCAATGGGAGTTCCAAAATGAAGTGCGGGTGAAGTTCGGTCTGAGAGAGTGGCGTGAAGCACTTCAGGTATGGATCGTCAACTACGGATCACGGGACGTGGTTGTGACCAAAATACTGCTCGAAAGACCTGAGAACAAGCCACTCACATTTCACAAGAATATAGTCGTGCGTGCTGGTGAAAAGAAGCGGTACGATTTGCCTTACCACGGATCGGGAAACCTTGAAATGCAGCAGCACGTTCAAGTGAGGCTGTTCTGCGAATCTGCAAAGCAGAACTTCGAGGAGGCGCAAGCCTACACTCTTTTCCTGACGGATAGATCGGCAATCTACAAAGTGAGGAAGGGGCTGCACGGCCTGTATGGTATCCACTGTCCCAAGTGCAAAAGATTTGAAGGAATGATGATGATAACGGACGGGCTAACAACATTTTCCGAAGCTGAAGAACGACAGAAGGAGATGGAAGCTGAGGTGTCCGCTTCGTGCCCTGAACATTCATCCCGTTGGATGCTCACCATGGAGCACGTCGAGAGAGAGGCAACCGTTGAAGATGTTGATGCCTGAGAAACCCGAGTCGCTATCCGTCGCATGACCAAAGAAGATTTTGTGGTTCACTATCCCTTGCTGTACCACATGGCAGAGGCTGACACTTGGCAGTCGATCCGCACTCTGGGTCTCTTGAGCACTTCAGCCCTGCTCGATCTGTGTGGAAGCGTTGGTGAGGAGCGCCGCAGGATTGAGAGTCAGCATCGCTCACAATCAACGCCGCTCGCATGTGGAAAATACGGAACGATTCTGATTCGTGACCAGAAGCCAATGAGTGATGTCGCTCTGCGAAAATGCCTGACCAGCGGTATGACGCCAGCGGAGTGGTATGAGACCTTGAATCGCAAGGTTTTCTTTTGGGTCACTGAGAAGCGACTGAACAACATGCTTGGGGCGTATCGTGGGCACGAGCACATGGTCCTCGTGCTAGACAGCAGCAAACTGCTGAGTCGTATGTCTCCGTCAGTGACTCTTTCTCCCATCAACTCGGGCAGCGCCAGACGCAAAGCCGCACCACGTGGCAGCGAGACGTTTTGCAGCCTACAAGACTACCCCTTCGATGTGTGGCGGAAGAAGAGACGCGGCGTGAGCAACGCGATAGCAGAACTTGCCGTCGATTGGAGTGTCCCGGACATCGAAGGTTTGGTGATTCGGATCGAACGTAGAGATCAGTAACTCGGGACTCAGGCACGCACGGAACATCTACCTGCGGCAAATGCGACCCCTACGAGAACGAGGAGCACAACCATCCAGACGTTGCAGGACGATTGACACACGCTGAGATTCTCCTCGCACTTAACCAACGCTTCGGTTGTCTTGGATTCAGAACGCTGCAACCACACGCCATAAGCAGTTAGCGCGATTCCAGCGAGAGTGATAATCAGAGCCATGGCTCCCTCCATCGAAAACACTCTTCAGATTGTACCTTGGACTTTGTAGAGGAAACTCACGGAATCTGCTTCCTGCTGGGACGGGGAGGAGTCGTCCTCTTGAGGTCTTCAGCCATCTTTGGGAGCACGTACACCGCATGCAACAGGTTCTCGACTATATCCATGACCGCATTAACTTCATCATCCTTTGGCGCGTGCCCTCGGTGTGCGGCGGCATTACCAACATCAAGTGCCACGGCTAGAACTTCTAGGTTGCGCGAACTGATGACACCGAGACCTTCGAGTTTCTTCAACTTCTCAGTGAACGTACCAATATCTCCTACCTTGTCCACCATGAGCATGTCGATCAGCGTTCTTGCTCCCATCATCGGAAGGCGACGATTGTTGGCATCGAGAGATTTATAGACTTCGGCCATCACATCTCTCATGTCAGTGGGGCATTGATGACGCCAAGAAGGTGGGTGCCTCGAAACCGCCGGAGGGAAATACTGAACTTCATTCCATTGTTCAATGTCACAAATCAGAGTGCGACGAAGAACTGCGGTCCCACAACCACAGCACTGAAAAGTTTCCTGCGTTGTCACTGAGTCAATCATACCGAGGTCTTCTATCTCATCGGTTTCCTTAAGCGTAGTCTTGCATAGTCGCTGGTGACGTGTACCACGGCGACAAGCATTGCAGTACATGTGCGCGATAATGGGTTCGGCTGAATCGTCTGGCATGCCGTGTATTCTATCCTGCTAACTCTACGGAGGGTGGCATGGGTCAAAGAGGCGTTTCGGTTCCGGTATTGCCGTTACGTAGCCTTAGCCCCGGAATCAACACGTCATGTGTTCGCAGGCACACTCTGTGTTCGGGATTGTAGATTCTTGTCTCCGCCGAATAGCCGGAGGATTCCAAACTGAAGGCCATGCTTAGAAGATGCGCTAGCCCACAGACAAAAAGCCCGCGCTCGACCTTTCGTTCTTGGATAGCAATGAGCCAAGCAGTTTCTCGCTTCCGCTGTGATTCAACGTTCAGTTCGAACCACAAATCCGGCACTTCGTTACGCGGCATTTGGCTCAACTCATGCATTCTCGCAATGCCGATGCCTAACACTTTTCGCTTTTCAATGGGCAGATCAACATTAAGGTAGTGTTCCTTCCCCAGCTTTTCCTCCGCAATCTCTTCTGCGACAGTCGGTCCCAGTTCCGTACCTTCTTCGAACACGCAATCGACATTCTCCTCTGTAATGATGCTGGTGACTAACGACCTATATAGCGGATCAATGATCGAGTGGGGATGTTTCTTTGAGCCTTGGAGCATGTGATTCGTTCCCAGCATTATCATGTGACTTCTCATTTTGCATTTCCCCTTCCGCGCATCACGCCCTTCCCTCGGATTCGCTCTCCCGCAATACGATGTCGAAGAACTCGTCAGGATCGAAGTGCATTCTCTCGTCTTCCTTCTTCAAGGAGCAGAGCGCAGTGGCTCTGAAGACGACATCGTTCGTGAGCAGGCAGCCTTCTTCGATTCCTTCCATCGTCCACCCGCGCAACCTCTCGTCCTTCATCTTGAGGAGTTTGCCGAGGCATTGCAGTCGCTCGATGATGACGAACGATTTCTCCACGGCATTTCTCTTTCCTTTGTAACGGTCGGTCACGAGGAACATGGCTGTGTGGAAGTCTGGATTCTTTCCTTCCTCGTGCAGACGAGACATCGTTGTCACTACGGAGAGGATTTCCTCAGGTTTCACTTTGGTGGAGTACAGATCGTCCCACGTCTTTGTCGTCATGGGCTGGGATTATAGATCGCACCTGCCTGTGCATTTGAGGTGATTGCTGTGGAGATTGTGGGATCGACGATCTACCTCGATTTGCTGAAGGGCCTCCTAGAACTTGCATCTTGCACCGTGTGGACCCGTGGTCAGCTATCCTTAGAGCGTGGATGCCCTGAGGATTTCGCCGCGATACACCTCTCTCGATTGGCAATGCTTGGATTCGAGTAACCCGAAAGACTGGTCAAAGGCAGTCAAGATTGTCCGCGACAGGCTAGAAGGTCGGTTCCTGCGCTTTGCGAGCGACTGTCTGAAGAAACTGGATTCCGGGTTTGTTGTTCTAGCAATTGACTGCCTCCTCGCAGAAACGCTCCAGCAATTTAGGGAAGGCATTACAGATGGAACCGGACAATCCACGAAAATGATCACTCGATTCCTTGAGGGATCGCAGTTTCAGCCTGACTTCAATGCTGACGCCCGAAAAGCGTTCTATGTGGACATTCGTTGCGGTCTGCTCCACCAAGCCGAGGCAAAGAAGATGTGGCTTATTCGGAGAAAGCAACCCTCGTTGCTTCAAGAGACCGCAGGCGGTGAAGGCTACATCATTGATGTCGGGAGGTTCCACGCAGCATTGCAAAACAGTTTCGACGAGTATCTGAAGGCCGTCGTCGAATCAAGCAATGCACTGCTACGATCAAACCTCTGGAAGAAGATGGACCACATCTGTAGCGTGCGTACAGCACGGGGTGCCTTGTATGAAGCAGAGGGTAACTCGGTTTCTTCGCTAGGACGAGAGTACAAGAACGCTGGAACTTGAAGTGACTCAGAAAACCACTTCAGAAATCTTCTTCGAGCAGTTTTGCACACAGCACGGTGTGCAATGGGAGCAGATCGCCACTCAGGCAGTAGACGGCATTAAGACTCCAGACTACGCAATCTTCCCGAAGGGCACGAAGGTGATCACGGAGATTAAGGAGATTCAGGAGAACGCGACGGAGCGACAGCAGAGAGAGAAACTTGCCGAAGTTGGATGGAGCGTGTTCGGTGACCAAAACGCCAAACTCGGAGACCGTGCGAGGGACATCATTGCGACTGCTGCGAAGCAACTGAGGCGGGCGGCGAAGGGAAAATCCCCGGCTCTGATCGTGATCTATAACCCTTCCTTTCTACTGAGTCATCACACAGAGCCTCATGCAATCAAGGCAGCGATGTATGGCTGCGACCAAATAATCCTCGGTCTCGCACCAATCCAGATGCGAAGGAAGCCACGGCTTGTTGACCGTAAATCAGGGCCAGGAAGAAAGATGGGCACTCAGTTCAACACCACGATCAGTGCGGTCGCCGTCATCGACGGTCAAGGGCTAACTATCTATCACAACGTGTTCGCAGCAATTCCGTTGAGAGTCGAAGTATTCAGCGGGATCGCGGATCAGCAATTCACGCTCGGAGAGAAGCAACCGGGTGAGTTCGATTCGTGGCAGGACATCACGTCACCTGTCTGAGAGATTCTTGGTTCCTCAACTGCTTCCTTTTCCCTTTTGAATGTCCGCAATAGCGTCAAAGAATCCCGCGTAATGATCCTTCGTAAACCCTCCCCTCTGAATCATCCATTCAGTCATGCTTTCTTGTGCGGACTTCCAGTTGTACCTACCTAGTTCTTCAACACCTGTTTGGTCGGGCCAATGGGACTCTTTGGTGATGCGCAGCAATTCCTTTCGGTCAAAAAGAGTCATTCTAGGTGACGGTATTCGATACATGCCCATGATCTGACGAAGAGGCCAGCGCATTGGAGAGTCCGGGCGTCTGACGCGGTTCTCAAATTCGTGAGACAGTTCGTATGCAAGCAGGTCAGCAGCTTGGAGTGAAGGCAACACGTCTGGCATCGATGTAGAATAGGAATCCATCCACTTTCCGTAGTCGGTATACTGCTTGATCGCGGACCACAACTGTCCAGCCCTCCCACCATCATTCGTTCCGTATTCAGAATTGAATGCGTAGACCATCGCAACCTTTTCATCTGTCTCAAACGCGGCTGCCACTGCGGCTCCGCGAGTGCAGTTCTGAAAGGCGATGTAGTAGGGACTGAGAAAACTCGATTGCTGTTGTGTTGTAAGAGTCTCGAATGATGAGACGG
>Ga0302179_10002802_pt1 | contig 10100 bp, 12 predicted proteins | sample I_Palsa_E3_1_FD_198788 | JGI IMG/M metagenome (GOLD analysis project Ga0302179, IMG submission 198788) | Peat permafrost microbial communities from Stordalen Mire near Abisko, Sweden - I_Palsa_E3_1 | ecosystem: Environmental > Terrestrial > Soil > Palsa > Peat permafrost | place: Sweden...
AGTTCCGGCGTCGATGGCCGGTGCTCTTGGCGAAGCAGACCGGTGAGGACTTCATGTGTGACGAGGTCGTAGCGGACGAGCTGCGGGCTGAGCCGCTCTGCGGCCAAAAGCAGGTTCACCGCTGCTGCGTCCTGCCGGCGCATGGCATAGGCGCGGGCAAGATCCAAATTAACCTGGGTGCGTCTGCCCACCAGTTCGGCGGGGATCGCCGCCGAGTCGAGGGCTTCGCCTGCCTGAACTGCAGCCTTCGGGTCACCAAGCCTAAGCGATGCGGAGATGGCGTGTATCGAGACGTTGCCGCGTCGTACCGCGTTGCCTGGTACGCCTGATAGGCAGCACGGACCCTGGTGCGCAGGTGGCTCATTTGGGCGCCCCGCTCCGACTGCCCGGGTCCAGCTTGTCCCGGGGCGCCGCAGCCCAGCATGGCCTGCTCGATCAGCGGCGCGGCTGGGTGAGCGTGCTCGGGGTCCGTGGTGCCGGGTTCTGGCCCGGCGATCTCCGCAACGTCGACCCGCAAGATCTCCGCCAGGCGGGTCAGCGCGCTGTGGCTGTCAATGCCGCGCCTGCCGCGTTCCACCTGGGACAGCCACGATTCGGATCTCCCCACCAGCCCGGCGAGGACGGCCTGCGACAGGCCCCGCCGTCTCCTGGCCCGCGCGATCCGCTGCCCGGCCGTCTCGCCGGCAAGCGGCGTCACCGGGTCACGGTCCTGAGTGGGAGCGCGGCGACGACCTCATTCCAGGGCGGCAACCGGCGCTCGTAAGGGGCATCCGGATCGAACAGCACGCGGACGCCCATCCGGCCAAGTGTCCTGAGGCTTTCCGTAAAGGCCAGATGCTTGGCCAGTTGAGGCTTGCAGTGCGGGACAACCAGCACCGGGACGTTGTAGCCGACCATCTCGCACAGCAGACCCACGGCGAAGTTGTCCGCGTGCCCATGAGCGAACTTATTGACGCTGTTAAATGTCAGCGGGCACGCCAGCACAGCATCCGCAGGAGGAGCCGCCTGGCCGGTACCCGGCATCCGGTACTCCGACCGAACCGGCTCACCGGTCAGCCGCTCTAGCTCGGTTGGATCGACAAACCCCACGCCGAGCGGCGTGGAGAAGACCACAACCCGCCATCCGGTCTCCTGGCACGCTGTGATCAGGGCAGGAATGCCCTCGGGCGCAGGAGCGCCACTTACCACGAGATACAGCGTGCTGGCGTCATGCACAGGTTCCGCACCTTCCCGTATTCACCGACAGCCCCAGGATAGGCGCTGCTCCTTCCTAGCATTTCGAGTTGACCGCGTTCAGATCCCAGCAGCGCAAGAATGAATGCCAGGAATCAAGCGGGACAGGACCCGTGGTTTGCCTCGGCCCTAGCCACCCGCGCGGGCCCGGTCTGTGACGCGTGGACCGAGCGGATCGCGGTGCTGTACCGGGCGCACCACGCGCTCGCGGCCACCGCACCGGGCACCGACGCCCACGAGCGCGCCCAGGGCCGCTGGCAGCGGGCGTTCGCCGACATCGATGCGCATCGCATACTGCAGGCCGCCGACGCGGCAAAGGGCCTGCTGCACCCGGCCGCCGCCAAGGTCATCGCCACGCTGACCAGCGAATGGGACGGGCTAGTCCGCCACCAGGAGCTGCCGCAGCTGCCCCTGGATAACAACCCCGCGGAACGAGCGCTGCGGACCCGGTGATCGGCCGTAAGAACTTCTACGGCTCCGGCGCCGAATGGGCCGCCCACCTGGCCGCCGATGTCTGGACCGTTACCGCCACCGCCGCCCGGCACGGCACGGCACGGCATCGAGCCTCTCAGCCTGCTGACCGGCTATCTGCAGGAATGCGCCCGCAATGGTGGAACTGCCCCGGCCGGAGCCGATCTGAGTCCCTTCCTGCCCCGGACACCCCAAGGACGCGCCCGCCGTCGTCCCGCCAGCGATCCCGGTCCCGGCCCGTAACCCCGGCAATCCCGCAGCCCGGCAAAGCCAGCCCATGCCTCTCCGCCACATGCCGGCCGCAGGGCACCACCCGCTGCGGAAGCCGAAGCTGCCGGTGGATGACTCAGGCGACGGCTCAGCTGGGGGAGATCATCGACCTTATCAGGGTGCCCTGCCGGACTTCGTCGGCGTACTGCCGGGCAAGGACGCCGAACTGGAGCATGGCGTCGGCGGTGCGCTGCATGCGCTGCTCATTAACCGGGCCGACGGGGAAGTCGGGCAGCGACATGACCGCGGTCACCTCGCGCGGCAGCTGATCGGATTTCGCCATGGCCGCCCGGGCGGCGCTGGGATCGTCCTGGGCGAGCGCCTGCCCCTCCTCGATCGCCCGCACGAACGCGGCCGCTGTCTGCGGATGCTGCCGCGCCCACGCCTGGGTGGCGACATACCCGCCGATCGGGAAGTTCATGGTGGCGCCCTGGTCCAGGTCGGCCAGTTCCACCTGGCCGTAGTCCTCTTCGGCCTTGGTGACGTAGGGCTCGGCGAGGAACGCCGCGTCCCACTGCCCACCCTGGAGCCGTCCCGCCATATCGGGGAAGCCCTGCTTGTCGGTGACGAAGCGCACCTGGGCCGGCGATATCCCGTTCTCGGCGAGCAGCATGCTGATCAGCAGGGTACCGATGCTGTTGGTGCCGTTGACCGCGATCTTCTTGCCGACCAGCCCGGCCAGGGTCGTGATGCGCGAGCCGGCGGTGGTGAGCAGCACGCGCGTGTTCGGCGAGAGGGTGGAAGCCTCGGCGAGAATGCGGAACCTGGCGCCCGCCGCCTGCGCCGCGACGTAGCCGACATAGCTGCCCGCGCCGATGTCGACCTGGCCGTTCAGCTGACTGGCGATAACTGCCTTGGTGGTGGCTATCGTCTTGATCGTCACGTGCAGCCCCTGCCGGGCGAAAAGCCCCTCATCCTGCGCGATGTACAGGCCGGCCAGGTCGGCTGAGGGTATGGCGGCGACCGTGACGTTCCGGTCGCCGGGCTTGGTCAGCGCGGCGAGCCCCGCGTCGCCTTGCGCGGCGGCGCACCCGGCCAGCATCATGATCACTGCCACGGCGAGCGCTCCCGCGCGGACGTGCCCGGTGTTCATTATTCCCCCTGGGCATTGCGACCGATCCTGGACTGACGAGCCGTTGCTATCAGCGCGCAGGCCGGGCAAAGGCAAGGGTTACTGATCCATGACCCTTTCGTCCCTCGATCGTGTCATATCCGGCCAAATTGTGAGCAAAACGGCGAACCGGACGCGCCCCGGCTGCCGCCGCTGACCTGTCTCCGCCGGCTGGGACAGGATCTGGAGCCGCCCGGGCTTCGGCGCCCTCCGCAGCTTGGGGGCCGGCGCGGTGAGCCGCGCGGCGATTCCAGCCGGGTCATGACCGGGCCGGTCTGCAGCATCGAAGACCGCTCCCGTGACGACGGTAAGGTCCGCGATGTTGCCGCCACATGCCGGCCGAGGGTAACTCCGCCATCCCCAGCCGACGCCACAACACGATCTCCCACGGGTTCCCCGATTACTTACCCACGGGGAGAGGCGCCTTTTCCGTTTCCGGGGGCGACCTCCTGCTCGGCGAGATCACGGCGGCCGTCTCTGGCTCGAAACCGGACAGCCAGGACAAGATGCGGCGGTCAAAGGCGCCCAGCTCAACGCCGGCCGCGTCACATGCCGCGCTGAAGGCTGCGTAGATGGCGTGCACGGCGGCAACTCCCGCGCCTGTGCCTCAGAATCGAGCGGGCCGGTCGTCATAGGGTTTGGCATGGTCCTCTCCTGTCGGTAGCCGGGATGCGGATCAAGGCCCGTTGTGGTGGGCTCGCACCGCGGCGGGCCGCTTTTGTAAGGGCATGGCGAAACCCGCGCCGTGGTCTGGACGCGGGTGATCTTTGGGTGAGCCAGTTCCGTCACAGTTCCGCCCGAGACCACGCACGGGCAACGAACGCTGACAACCGTTGACGGGTAAAAGTGCAGGTCAGATAGCCTGCGAGAGAAGTGAGCGCTGGTCAGGAAAGTGCGGGCGACAGAACCCGGCCTACAGGCCGACTCGCCCGCCACCAGCCCCGCCGCCCAGCGGCGTATTTCACACCCGACCTGTCCTGGCGGCCGCCCATGGGTATGTCATTTGTTAGGGCGCAGTGGATCAGGAGGGGAGATTATGCCGGAATCCGCCGCCGTAGCCTCCTTCATTCCAGCCCTTCTTACGGATGCCTATCACACCAACGTTAAGTCCCAGAGCGGCTGATATACCGCCAACGACAAATCTCGAAAACACTTAAGTGCCGCAGCAATCGAGCCGGGGCACATCTCTGCTGTGAGCTATTTCTTTGCGGGCGGGTAGCTGGCGTCTGCCCTATCGGATACGAACCAGACCTTGTGACAACCCTTACGATGCCGCGCCTGCAGGTGCAGTCGGGCCGCCCGGACGCGCGCCATGGACGGGTCGGAGTCCGCTTAGGCGCCAGGGCCGTCGCCTGCCCGGTCTCCCTTACCGCCGAAGGGACGTGGCGATCCGCCGCTGACGTGAGCTATGAGCGCCCGAACAGCAGCCCTGCGACCTTCCGGAACGGCACTATCGCGTAAACCGCGATGCCGAAGTAGAACACCACCGCCGCGACCGGCACGGCGAGCCCGATGACGATGGCGATCACATAGCCAATGACGACGGGCAGCAGTTTCCGCCTGTCGCTGTGCAGCTCCCCGCCGTCTTCGCGTGGCGCGTAGAGGTGCGCGAGCCGCGCATACCTGTCCAGCGCGGCCCCCAGGAGGCGGATCACCAGGAACGTGAGCCCGTACATGGTGACGTACACCCGTTCGCCGCTGGTGTTATCCAGGGCGTCGGCGACGAGCCTGGTCGGGAACGGCAGGAAGGCCGCCATGAGCAGCAGGAGCAAGTTGAGCCGCAGCAAGATGGAGTCGGTCTGCGCGAGCCGGTCGGTCAGCCCGGTGTGAGCGAGCCATGCGGCGCCGATCGTCAGGAAGCTGATCATGTACGCCACGAACGCGGGCCAGGCCCCGAGCACCTGATGCAGCGGTGTGCCCGGCGGATGAAGCACGATGCCGATTACCAGCAGTGTCGCGGCGAATCCGAATATGCCGTCGCTGAATGATTCCATCCGGCCCTTATCCAGCGATCGGCGCCGTCGCGGCGTGTCTTCGTCAGCTGGCACGGCACGATCTCCTTCATCTCAGTCCAGGGCGTTCGCAGCTACCGGGGGCAGGCGACCTCTCGGCAGGCAATCACAAAAAGCTCGCACGGCGGAGCCGCCTTGCCGCACCACTACAGCCATCCCGTGGTTGAAGTCTTTCGCCGGGATGTGCTGACAGGCGCTGCCGGTTCCATCGGCAGAGCGATCACTGCCCGCGCCATTGTCGGGCGTCGTCGCGAACCTTCAGCCCAGCCCCTCCCGATCGGGCACAGAGGCTACTGCGGCGAACGGAGCAGGCAATGCGATGGCGACTGCGGCGTCCAGAAGACGTCGATGACGGGCGATGACAGCGTGCCGCTCCGTGGGGAGCGTGCCCTCGAGTTCATTCAGTACGTGCAGAAGGCGGCGCACTACCTGAGGCGCGCCGGCACCGTAGCGAATGATCTCAGTCAGGGCGAGAACGAGCAGGCCGTCGAAGTTCCGCAGTTTCTGCTTGACTCTCACCGCCCCCTCGGAGTCGACCCGGAGGCCGGTCGGATCGGGCCGGGTCCCCATAATAGCGAGGAGATCACTGATGCGATCGATGGCCTGTACTGCGGTGGTGGGATCGTTGACCGCTGGCGATAGCGCCCGTATCGCGATATCGACCAGTTGCCGGAACCCAAATGCCGGGTCTTGCACGAAGGTCCGTTCACCCCGCATGAGGAAGAATTTGCTGACCTCCCGGCCGTCAAGCGCCGAACCGTGCACAAGCGCAATAGGGGTGCCATGAACCAGATACTCGCCCGCTCCGACGGTCAACTCGAGCCAGCACTTTTTGCGTTGGCATAGCGTGACCAGGCCGTGGAAGTCTGTCGCGGAGACGACCCCGGCTGTCCCCGCGTAGTCGAGCCGCCGCGGCGAGGAGTCCAGCTGGGCAAACTCGACGTCGAGGTAGGCCGACGCGGGCGGAAAGTTCTCCTCGATGGCTCGCCGGCTCTCGGAGGCAATAGCTTCGATCAGATACTGGACGCGCATGAGTCGCACCACGGTATGCAGGTAGACGACGAACCCGAAGACCGTCGCCAGGGTCAACGCCAGCAAGACCGAAACCGACACGACTGGGGCGAATTGTTTCGCCGAGCCGACCGAGGCCCGGTTGCTGACCAGAATGATCAAAGAGAAGACGAAGGTGGCCAGGAACAAGCCGAGCGTCACGCGAGTGATCCGGGAACGGATGAAGATCCGCACCGTTCTGGGCGAATACTGGCTGGCGGCGAGCTGGATGGCCACCAGCGTGGTGGCGAACACCACCGCGACGAACGCCAAGGTAGCGGCGGCGATGGCACCCGCGAAGGTGGCGGCTGTGCCAGGGTCGCTGACCAGGTCTGGCCGCACACCGATCGGCGCCGCGATCCGGGTATCGAGCCAGATGGTGAGATTGGCTGCTCCAATCGCGGCCGCCGCGAATATGGTCGGGAGAAACCAAAGCGAAACGGTGATCCGCTGATGGAAGTCAATGAGCCACAGCGGTTCCGGCCGAACGGGGAGCGCTCTCATGAACTGAGAGTCTCTCAACACGCCACTCGCCACAGGAAGCCCGGGCACTCGATCTCCATCGCCCCGGTCAGGGCAGCCTCGAGAGACTCGCGCACATCCGCGGGCAGCGTCCCTCCAGCGCAGACGATCTCCGCCTCCGCCCGGTAATGACGTCCACGCACGCTGATCGACCTGGTGCGCCCGGAGCCGAAGCGGGTTCATGATCACCGGTTAGGGAGCAGGTACATCGGCCAGACATCCTCAGCTGCCCGCGTTGGCCGGTGCGGCCCGGACGGTGCCGCGGATACCTTTGTACGCCGTTTGGCGTATTGACGGGTTGTGGATGATTAATGCCAAGAGGGCCATCATCTGCGGGAATCCTGGGCCCGATGGTTCCTGGCAATGAGCTGGGCGCAATCGTCGCCTGGAAAGGCCGTTTAGGAACGCGAAGGCTCCGTGCTGGGAGCCGCGAAACCCGGAATCAAAGTCCCAGCCCCGGAGGGGGAATCAAGGATGAGAAAGACAATCGACTGCCGCGACATGCCCAACGAAATCGGCTGCACGCTGACGATCAGTGGCCAAGAGTCCGAGGTGCTGCGGGCGGCCACTCAGCACGCCATCACTGTTCACGAGCACGAGGCGAGCCCCGAACTGGACGAGGCCCTTCGCTCCATGCTCAAGACGGAGGTATCGGCGTGATGCAGGCGACGGAACTGGCTGGCTACCTCCACCGGCAGCTCGGTCGCGTGACCGCCCGATACTTAGGACGGGGAAATCAGGTGATGCCGGAATCCGGCTGCTACGGCGGCGGCGCGTGTCCTGACGTCTAGCTTGATCAATATGTGCTCGACATGCTTCTTCGCCGTGGCTGGCGAGATACCACACTGCCGTGCTACCTCCGCGTCCCTGGCCCCGAGGGCCAGAAGGTTCAAGATCTGGCACTCCCTCGGGGTCAGCAGGCTTGAACCGGATGCCGGCTCCGGTTCAGCCTTTGTTGGTCCGGGGCGGCGCTGAGCTTCGAAGGCTGTCCACATCATGGAACTCGCGAAAGTCAGAACCGGGCGGAGCAGGACGAGAAGGTCCGCCGCCCGATCGTGGAAATCTGTGCCGGTGCGCTGCACCGCCACCGCCACCGGTCCCTCAGGCCCGGGAACGACCAATTCCAGCTCGTGTTTCAGGCCCAACGGCCGGTAAATGTCTGCGAATAGGGCGCTGCGCCGGAAACTGGACCAGGGCTGAATATCGGCGAGGCGAGCTGGGGTGCCGATATGCCGGGCGCCCCAGCGCACCACGGGGTGGGTAGACGACAACCGCGCCAGAGCTTCTGCGACATCACCATGACAGGTGCCGGGGGGCGAGTCGACCGCCCAGGCCAAGCTGAGGTCGGGGTTCAGCCCATTCAGCGAGACGAGGTCTGCCTCCATGGTGGCCTGCAGCTGCAGGCAGAAATCCTCGCCCCAGGAAGGCGCGGGGGACCCGGCGCGAGATCGCAGAACCTCCGTCAGCCGCGCGGCCCTGGATCCGGTATCCACCCTGCTCAGCTTGCTTCGGTGCCGTCAGGTCTGTCAACGGCCCGTGCCCACCCGAGGTCCCGGTGGCAGGGTCAAAGCACGCAGAACTCGTTTCCCTCTGGATCAGCCATCATGACATGGTCCGGGCTGCCATCCTGGGCGACCTCACGGAGAAAAGTCGCGCCAGTGGCGGTGAGACGCTCGACTGCCGCGGTGACCTGCGGCCATCGGGCCTCCCATGGGCGGTGTCGGCCGCCGCCCGCCTGCACATCCAGGTGAACGCGGTTCTTCACGACTTTGGGCTCTGGGACCTTCAGGAACGAAATGCTGGGCCGCACTCCGCTGGGGTCCTCGATGTAGGCAACGTCATCCCACTCCTCGCGCGGGACTCCGGCATCCGCGAGCCATTCGGCCCAGCTCGTGAAACCGTTCGGGGGCCGGGTCTCCACATATCCCAGCGCCAGGCTCCAAAAGGCCGCCAATGTCGCCGGATCTGCGCAGTCGACCGTGACAGTCCATTGGACGCTCATCAGGCCCTCCCGCATCGGACGTACCACTGATGTCGAGTAAAGCAGGCGCCTGGCCAGCCCGATAGCGGCCAAAAGCCTTGGGCACGCTGGGCTTGGCTGGGAGGGAGAGCAGATGACCGCGAGCCCAGGAGGTGGCCGCCCCGTTTTTCACCCGGGCACGCGCTGGGTGTCGGCTATGCGGTCGAGCCAGTCGCCGAGCAGGGCGCGTTCGGCAGCGGTGAGCGCCGTGAGGTCGGGCAGCGCGGCGCGCAGGGTCACCGCCGCGGCGGCATGATCGTCATCACCGGCGCCACGGGTGCCCTCAACGGCGCCACCGTCGAGCACCTGCTCAAGCGCATCCCCGCGGACCAGATCGGGGTGAGCGTGCGCGACGTCGCGAAAGCACAGCACTTCGCCGATCGCGGCGTGCGCGTACGGCGCGGCTCCTGCGACGACCCGGCGGCGCTGCTCGACTCGTTCGAAGGCGCCGATCAGGTGCTTCTCGTCTCGTCGAACGACCCAGGCGCCGACGGGGTTAGCCTGCTCCGCGCCGGCATCGAGACCGCCGTCGCGGCCGGTGCCCGCCGGATTCTCTACACCAGCCACCAGCACACGGGACTCGAGAGCCCGTTCTTCCCCGCACGCGATCACGCCGCGACCGAGGCGCTCCTGGCGGACTCCGGCGTCGCCTGGACCGCCCTCCGCAACGGCTTCTACGCGCACAGCCTCGACTGGCTCCTCAGGCCCTGGCGCGAGACCGGCGTCATCGCGACGCCAGCCGACGGGCCCGTGTCATGGACCGAACGCGGTGACGAGGCGGAGGCGGCCGCGGTGATCCTCGCCGGCGAGCGGCACTTCGATGGCCCGGTCACGCTCACCGCGAGGGCGGCCGTAACGTTCGGCGACATCGCGGGGATCGCCTCCGAGCTCACCGGCCGCGACATCCGGCGCGTCGTCGTAGACGACGAAAAGTGGGTGGCCGATCAGGTCGCGCACGGCACCCCGGAGCTCATGGCGCGGTTCCTGCTTGGGTTCTTCCAGGCCGCCCGCGAGGGACGCTTCGCGGGCGTTGACCCGCTCCTCGGCGACCTCCTCGGCCGTCAGCCGCGTACGGTGCGCGACCTGCTCGCCGAGCGGTCGGCGGCCTGAGAGCATCGCCGTCAAGCCCAAGGCTGGCGCTGGGAGCACCGCCCCGGAGCCCCGGTCCTGCGTCAGCCGGAGCCCCGGTCCTGCGTCAGCGCAGCCGGCGGAGGTCCGTGTCTTCTGGTGCGGCGGGCCGCAGGCGGATCCGGGCGTCGATGGCGTGAACGCCATCCGGCCGGGCGACCACCGGGCTCAGCTCGAGCTCGGCGATCTGCGGCAGGTCGTCGGCCATCTGGGAGACCCGCAGCAGCAGGTCCCGTAGCGCGGCGAGATCGGCGATCCGGGCCCCGTGCCGCCCGATCAGGCG
>Ga0302179_10002804_pt1 | contig 10095 bp, 7 predicted proteins | sample I_Palsa_E3_1_FD_198788 | JGI IMG/M metagenome (GOLD analysis project Ga0302179, IMG submission 198788) | Peat permafrost microbial communities from Stordalen Mire near Abisko, Sweden - I_Palsa_E3_1 | ecosystem: Environmental > Terrestrial > Soil > Palsa > Peat permafrost | place: Sweden: Abisko...
ACAATCTCCTGATCCGCTTCCGCATATTTCTTGAGTTCAATTCCCTCGCGCACGCCCGGCACGGTTTTAACTCCATAGCCTGTGTAAACTCCCGGCGCGTACAGCAGATGCTTATACCACGGACGCCGCGGCAATCCGTCAGCATTGGTAAGCCGGCGTTCGGTCTCGATCAGATCCTTGTTCACAGTGCCAAGTTTCGGCGCCGTCGCGTCGTCTCCGAGACTCGACTGCATCTGCGACAAGGCTTGCTGATAATCCTTGGCGCTCCGGGTAAGAGAGTCGAGCGCATTTTCGATCGGCGCGAAGTTCAGATGCGGAGGAACTTCTTCCTTGGCCGGCGCGACGGTTGGATGCCTGGGATCAAACGTCGCCTTGAATAATCCCTCCTCCAGTTCCTGATTGCGCTCGCGGATCTCGTCTTGCTTGTCGGCGAGCAACTTCTGCAGATTTTTGACGTAGGTTCCAACCGTATCGGCGAAATTCACGAAATCAAAAGGCAGCACTTCGGCGTCCGCGAGGCGTATTACAGAAGTCCCGACAGTTTGCGCCAGGGCGCGTCCGTAGACGAAATCTGTGTCGGAAAAATGCGTGTACCAATAGAAGTCGTCGTAAATCGAGTGATAAATCCCTGCATCATCTTCGCCGCCGTATCCGAGGTCCAGAGTCGCGACACCCAGATGATCGAGAAACGCCGTGAAGTCGGTTCCAGAACCGAGCGCTTCGATGCGCAAATCCGGCCGCTGTCGCAATTCCTTGCGATCATCAGCCGATTTCGCGCCGGCAATTTTTTTCATCTGAGCCCGCTGCCACACCGTCATCTTGGTTTCCGGATCTTCAATATCGCGTGCAACTCCATTGACGAACTGTTCAAGGCTGTGCGATCCGCCCATGTTCAAAACACCGCGATCATTGCCGTCGCTGTTGATGTAGACGGCGGCGTGCTCGCGTAACTCATTGGCATGCATCTCCACCCACTCGGTCGAGCCAAGCAACATCGGCTCTTCACCATCCCACGCGCAGTAGATAATCGTCCGCCGGGGCTTCCACCCCTGCTTCAGCAACAGGCTCATTGATCGTGCTTCTTCGAGAAGAGAAACCTGCGCAGAGATCGGATCCTCTGCCCCATTCACCCATCCATCATGATGATTTCCGCGAATGATCCATTCGTCCGGTGCCACGCTTCCCGGAATTTTCGCGATCACATCGTACACGGGCTTGATGTCCCAATTGAATGCGAGCTTCAAATGAACTTGCGCCGGCCCTGGTCCAACGTGATATGGAATGGGAAGCGAGCCGCGCCATTCCTTCGGCGCCATCGGACCGGCGAGCGCCGCCAGCAGAGGTTGCGCGTCGCCGTACGAAATCGGCAGCACAGGAATTTTCGTAATACTCTTCGCATCCTTCAACGCCAACCGCTTGGCGTCGGGAGTCGCACCGACACCAGGCGTAAGCGGATCGCCAGGACTGTTGGAAGGGAAATCCATGACGCTGCCGCGTTGCACTCCGTCGGGCGGGCGCATCGGGCCGAGCGGAAACACATCGTCCACCGTATAGCCATCGTCGTGCGGTTCCGAGTAGATGAGGCAGCCGATGGCACCGTGCTCGGCAGCGACCTTCGGTTTGATCCCCCGCCAAGATTCCAGGTACTTTGCGATCACAATCGCGCCCTTCACCGAAATCCCCAGCCGGTCTAGCTTTTCATAGTCCTCGGGCAAGCCGTAGTTCACAAATACCAGAGGCGCGGTCACGTCGCCATCAATCGAGTACGCGTTATAGGTGGGCAATTGCTCCGACTTCTGATTCGACGTTGGATCAACCGCGACCGCGGGCTCTTCGAGCTTGGCCGTGAACTTGGTCGGCGCAACCATCTCCAGCACGCGGATCTTCGGCGTCGGAAAAAGCACGTCGAACCGTTCGATATGCGCGTCCAATCCCCATTCCTTGAAATGAGCGAGAATCCATTCGGCATTGTCTTTGTCATATGGAGAGCCGACATGATGGGGTCGCGCGCTTAGACGCCGCATATATTCCCGCAGATTCGTGGGGTCGGGGATGGCGCGAAACTTCGCCTCCCACTCACGTTCGGCTTGGCTGGCGCGCGGCGAATATCCGACAAGCGCAGTGGGAGTCGGCACGGCAGAATCAGCGCCGAAAGATACCGATGGAATCACCAGCGCATAGATCAGCACAATTGCAGAAAAGGGTCGCATGCAGCTCCTTGTTAGTTTGGGGGAAATCATTATAGCTAAGTTCGGGCCCGTTCGAGTCCCGGGGAGGAACGGCCAGTTCGAGGGCTATCAGATCGGCTCGCAAAATGATTCAACACCAGCCGATCGCCTGACGGAGCTCCCGCTGGATCCGCGACCTAAACTCGAAGATGTTAGATTAGAGGGTTCATGTCTGCCCCTGATTCACTCCTTATTCGTGCGGCCAAAGCTCAGGCCACCGAACGCACGCCGGTCTGGTTCATGCGTCAAGCCGGACGTTACATGCCCGAATATCGCGCCGTTCGCAAACAATATTCGCTCATTGAGATCTGCAAGAACCCGGAGGTTGCGGCCCAAGTTACGATTGAAGCCGCCGAAATTCTCAAGGTCGACGCGGCCATTATCTTTGCTGATCTTCTTCTTCCCCTCGAAGTGATGGGGCTGCCGTTTTACTTCGCCGCCGGCGAGGGCCCAAAGATCGAAAAGCCGGTTCGCACTGCCGAAGACGTTGCCAAACTGCGCACCGACCGCGCTGCCGATCTCGGCTACGTGTCCGAGACGGTGAAGCTCGTCTGCAAGCACTTTGGCGACAAACTACCCGTCATCGGATTCTGCGGCGCACCCTTCACACTCGCCAGCTACATGATCGAAGGCGGAGGCTCGCGAAATTATGTTTTCACAAAAAAGATGATGTACTCTGCGCCCGCCGCGTGGAATGAGCTGATGAAGAAATTGGTAGCAGTTACCGCCGAGTATTCCGCCGAGCAGGTGCGCGCCGGCGCCGACACCATTCAGATTTTTGACAGCTGGGTCGGCTGCCTGAGCGTGGAAGACTATTGCCGCTACGTTCTGCCTCACGTCAAGGATATGGTGAAGCGTCTGCAAGAGACCGGCGTTCCAGTGATTTATTTCGGCACCGACAGCACCGCTCTGCTTCCGTCGATGCAGGAAACCGGTGCCGAGGTCATTGGGCTCGACTGGCGGATCCCGCTCGACGCGGGCTGGCGGAGCCTCGGGCTGAAAGGCGCTGTGCAAGGCAATCTGGATCCCGTGCTGCTCTTTGCCGGTTGGAAAGAACTCAAATCTCGTGCGCAAAATATTCTGCGCCAAGCCGACGGACGGCCCGGCCACATCTTCAATCTCGGCCACGGCATTCTTCCCGAAACTCCTGTGGAGAACGTGAAGGCGCTTTGCGATTTCATAAGAGAACAATGAAACGCATTGCCATCGTCGGCGGCGGAATCTCAGGCCTCGCCGCCGCATACGCCTTCGACGAAAAACGTCATTCCGGAACACCAGTCGAATGCGTTGTGTTCGAATCGGGCTCCCGTCTCGGCGGCGTCCTGGTCACCGATCGCGTCGACGGATGCCTGGTCGAAGCCGGACCCGATTCGTTTCTTACCGAGAAGCCCTGGGCCGCCGATCTCTGCCGCAAGATCGGGCTGGACGATCAACTCATCGGCTCGAACGATTCTGAACGCAAGACCTACATCGTGGTCAAGGGAAAACTGGTAGTGATGCCCGACGGGCTGATGTTCATGGTGCCGACCAAGATCATGCCCACCGTCTTCTCACCACTTTTTTCCGTCGGTACAAAACTGCGCATGGCCGCCGAATGGTTTCAACCGCCGCGTAGAGCTTCCGAAGATGAAGCTGTCGCGGACATGGTGAAACGCCACTACGGCGCCGCAATGGTTGACCTGCTCGCTGATCCGCTGCTCTCCGGCGTTTACGGCGGCGAGGCTTCAATGCTCAGCGTTCGTGCTGTGTTGCCCCGCTTCGCCGACATGGAAGCAAAACATGGTAGCCTCGGTCGCGCCATGCTTGCAACCCGAAGAAAGACCGCCGCTGCTGCAAAGTGGCCCGCGCGGCCGTTATTCAGTTCATTGAAAGGCGGAATGCAGCAGATGGTCGACGCGTTAGTCGCGCGTCTGGACCCGAAGTCGCTCAAGCCATCGACAGCGGTGAACGCGGTCATTCGGCAAAACAACGGCTGGACAGTTTCCACCGGAGACAAGACTGAGCACTTCGATGCCGTGATCGTCGCGACTCCGGCGCAGGCTGCCGCAGCCCTACTAGAATCAGCGGATGAAGATCTCTCCCGCGAGCTGCGAGAGATACAATACAGCTCGTCGGTGACCGTCACCCTCGGTTACGACGAAAAGGTGCGCGCCTCGCTGCCGCCCGGTTTCGGATTTCTGGTTCCGCGCAGCGAATGCCACCGTATGCTCGCGGCCACCTTCGTTCACAACAAATTTCCACACCGCGCTCCACCGAACCGCGCCATCGTGCGCTGTTTTCTCGGAGGCACGCGCGATGAACAAATTCTCGAATCGAGCGAACAGGAAATTCTTCGCATCGTCCGCGACGAACTGAAAACAATCATCGCGCTCGTCGCGGAACCTTCTTTTACGCGGGTCTACAAATGGAAATCTGCCATGGCGCAGTATTCGGTCGGCCATCTTGAACGCTTGCAGCGAATCGAGGCGCGGCGCCAGAAACTTCCTGGCCTGGCGCTCGCAGGCAACGGTTATCACGGCATCGGCGTCCCAGACTGCGTTCGCTCCGGCACCGAAGCGGCCGGCAAAATCCTGACTGAAATGGGAATATAAACCGCATACGACCGCTGATTGTTTGACCCGACATTGTCATGCGCCGCCCGGGCGGGGCGAATTACCAGCGTAACCTTCCATATGCGGTTTGCATTCAAGAAACTACGAAGCCAGATCCGGGTTAGTACAATGGAAGTCAATGCAATCGCCTTTTCTGAAAACTGGGAACTGAGGACTGTCCTATGAAAACGCTCCTGACTCTGCTCTGTCTCTCTGGCGCGCTCTGCGCCGCACAAGACAACTCCTCCCCGGAGATGAAGGGCATGAACATGCCAGGTCATGACATGTCGCAAATGGGGCAAGATTCCGGCGGGGACGTGGATGCGAGTGCGCACGCCATGCATTCCATGGAAGGCCACATGGATATGGGGCCGCACATGAAGATGACAGCTCTTCGTCCCCCGCAACCCGGGGATGCGGAGAAAGCGGAGAAGATCGTGGAAGTGGCACGTGTCGTAGTGGAAAAATACAAGGACTATCACGTGGCGCTGAACGAAAATTTCCAGATTTTTCATCCCGAAGTGCCGCAAAAGCAGTATCACTTCACCAACTACCGTTACGCGCTCGAAGCGGCATTCAGTTTCAATCCCGAGCATCCGACGTCGTTGCTTTATGAAAAAAATGGCGATGGCTACAAGTTGGTGGGCTTGATGTACACCGCTCCGAAGCGCTTCACCGAAGAGGATTTGAACCAGCGTATTCCGCTGAGCATTGCGCAGTGGCACGAACATGTGAATTTCTGCAAAGCGCCTGAAGGCAAGCAGGACACGCTGACGCCACATCCGAAGTTCGGCTTGAGGGGATCGATCGTCACCAAAGAGGAATGCGATGCGGCTGGCGGAGAATTTCACGCCGTCATTTTCAACTGGATGGTGCATCTCTATCCGAACGAAAAGACCTCTGCACAAATCTGGTCGGTCGATCGCCAGCACGCGGACTGAGGCATCGCTCAATGACTGCTCGGGGAAAGGCGCCCGAAGGTCAAAGGGATTCGATCTTAGTTGGATCACCCGATCGCTCGATCACCCGAGTTCGTTCCCTCTGATATTCTGAATTTTTCCCACTCATATTCTTATGAACGCTGCCACGCCCGCGGCTCGATGGAAGATTATTGTTGCTTTCGGGCTGGTCTATCTTTTCTGGGGATCGACTTACCTGGGCATCGGCATCGCGGTTGAGCAGATTACACCCGCGGTGATGTGCGCCACGCGTTTTTTAATCGCTGGCGTGTCGATGCTCGCCTACTGCGCGCTCACCGGACGTCGCATGCGCTTTTCGCTCCGCGAGTTAGCCCATCTCGCGACAGTCGGCATTCTGCTCTTGATGGGGGGCAATCTCACGCTCTCCTATGCCGAACAGATCGTCCCAACTGGCCTTGCGGCCTTGCTGATCGCGGTTTCGCCGTTGTGGTTTCTCGTGCTCGACACGCTATTACTTGGCGACCACCATATCGCGCGACGCGGGAAGATTGGTCTAGCAGTCGGAATTGCCGGAGTGGTTGTGCTCATCTGGCCCGATCTTCTTCATCCGAGCGCCCTGGGGCGCCGCGAACTCTGGTGGTCGCTGGCTCTGCAGCTTGGATCGTTCAGTTGGGCGTTCGGTTCGGTGCTCTCAAAAAAATGGCAGACCGCGGCTGCCGATCCATTCAGTGCGATATCGTGGCAGGTATTTTTCGCGGGAATCGCGAACCTGATTTTCGCGTTCGTCTTCGAGAAACCTGCGCACGCGGTATGGACCTTCCGCGGAGTGGCCGCGATTCTGTACCTGGTCGTGTGCGGCTCGTGGATCGGCTACACCGCCTACATCTGGTTGCTGCAGCATGTTCCAACCTCAAAAGTTTCCACCTACGCCTACGTGAATCCCGTGGTAGCGATGTTTCTCGGATGGCTCGTCCTGCACGAGCGCATCGACCGCTACATCATGATGGGCAGCGCAATCATAATCGCTTCAGTAATTCTGGTGACAAGCGCGAAGGTGTTGGCTCGAATTACGGCCGAAGAACTTCCGGCGGTTGAAACTGCGGGTGACTAGTGGATGTTGCAGCCAGGTGGTGTCGCGCGGAAGTGCGCTCTTACGGGTGCGTGCCCTCTATTCGAGCCGAATCCCAGGGTACCAGCCGCTCTTGGCCAGGAAGGCTCTCGGATCGGTCATTTCCAGAATTTCGCGAAACGCTCGCCGCTTGTCGTCGGCATGTTGGTAATAGGATTTGACGATGCGATATCCGACCCAGTAACCGAGGTCGCCAGGCTTTTCCCGCGTGCCGTTGTAGAGCCATTTGGAAAGATCGGTCTTGTCCTCATCGGGGACGAACGCGGTCTCAATATCCTTTTCGCGCCCCTTCATCGTGCCTACGAACTGGTAGGACGACACCTCGCCGGAAATCAGCTCAGCCGTGAAATCAGCCGCACCTTCGACCAGCGATTCCTCGAGCACCGTGGGATGCTCGTCGTCGGCCAGCGCCTGCGCCTGCTGGACGTGGGCATACTCGTGAGCGACCACATGCACAAACCGGTCCGCGACGTTCGGATTCATCCAGTTAGTCGCGCAAAGGGCCTCCAGGCCGATCTGCACTCCGAAGGCGGGGCTTCCCACGCCCACCGGTTTCCCCCGGCCCACAGCGATCGTCACCGGTGGGAATTTCGCCTCCGGATAAAGATCGCCCAGTTTGCGGAGCGCGACCTCGAGGCGCTGCCGCACCTGGGGTAAGACGACCATGCAACGCTTGGCGTCCGAATAAATTTCCGGGTGCTCGGTCAGGGTTTTGGCGATTGCGGCCCCAGAAACATTTCGCACCTTGGCGAGGTGGTGAAGCCCCTCCGAACCGGGATCGATATAGTCGTGCTGCAGCTGATCGGCGGTTGGATGTCCGCCCGCGGCATCGTAGACCTTATAGAAGCGGTCGACGTCCTCAATCTGAATGACCGGCCCCGACGCCACGTTTGGGGGCGTTGAAATCGAGCTCTGCGCAGCCCCGGACAATACTGCAGAGGCGAGGGCGCAGACAGCAGCTCCGACGCCGACCCGCTTCGTGTTTCCTTTGACTTGCATCGGCGCTACGCGCTCTCCGCAGAGGCTCATGGAAACTCTGCAATCATTGCCTGTTCTCGTCTTGAAGTTTCATCAAATTGTCATAACAGAAGTTCCGTCCGTGCTGGGGCGTATTGCACCAATCGATATCCCATTTAGGGTTGGTTGAATCAAAGACAACAAAAGCAAAGGTTCGCTGATGCAAAGGTTGCACTTGAGATTTAACGACAAACTGTGAATAGCCGAGAATGCATTCGTCTTGCGTTTCAGTCGTTTTCAGCCGTTTTTCCGTGGTCTGCCATCCCGTCAAATCCCGCATTCTCTTCTGGCAATCCAGAGACTGATACACGACGTAGAGCCCGTTGGTTTCATACAAATATTTCCCCCAGAGACTATTCCGCGGCAACCGCTTGATCGACCGGGGAAAGTAACCATGCGCCCGATGGAAGTCTTCGAGATCGTTGATCAGCGGCAGCGCCTCTGTCTTGGCGGTGGAGAGGGCAGAGGAAACTTTTGGGTCAGTCCCGAGCGCATATCTCATCACCTTGTGAAACGCATACCAGCTCAGAATCACAAGAACGAAGACCGAAAATCCTGCCCAAGGCTTGCTCATCAGTCGCTCCCCTCAACCTTAACAGCGCTCGCGCCGTCGGGATGAGGCTTGGCAGCTACTGTTCTGGTTCATGCGGAGATCTGGGGTGTATCCCATGAGCCGCCCATCCACAAAATAGAGCGCGCACCTTCGAATCGATTCCCTGTTGTCCCTTGGCGGGCCATTTGGCGGAGATCCATTTCCCGAAAGTGATGACATGCGGCTTTCTAATGGAGCCCCGCGTGACCAGCTAGATACCGGACGCCCTTATGCAAAGGTCACGCTGGCACAGTTTCTGCCGGTGTGGGAAACTGGACTATGGCAAAGCGCAGCCTTCGAATCTTAAAACGAGTCAGTACTGTGCCGTCGCTCGGGGTCTGCGAATCTTGCAACGCGCAGTTTTCGGCTGATCCCCGCCAACTGGGGCAGTCGGGGGTTCAGCAACAGTTCAACCTGCACAAGTGTGATGCAAACAAGGGCGCCTTTCTGAACGCGAACGACACGACGAAGGCTGTGCGAAAGTAAAATCCGGGGCGTCGCACCTCGAAGCACGCGCTGACATTGGCAAACAATTGAATTGGAAACGATGAACTTTCCGCTACAACGACGCCGGACAACCCTTTCTCCGCGGGCCGGTTCTTATGCGGGTATGGGTGGATTGCCGGCTGGGCGCCGGAAACGGTCAATTCTCGTAGTTGACGATAATCTGGTCAACGCAGCGCTGTTAAAGGATCTCCTTGCCAGCCAGGGCTATCCCGCAACTGCCGTTCAAAGTGCGGAAGCCGCAGAGGCCGAGATCCGGCGTGCCGCTCCCGACCTGATATTGCTCGACGTGGTGATGCCTGGCAAGACTGGCCTTGAATTGTGCCGCGATCTTAAAAACGACCCCAACACGCGGCTGATTCCAATCGTAATGATCACCGGGCTGAGCGCTCGAGAAGACTGGATGAAAGGCATCGAAGCAGGCGCCGACGACTTTCTGACGAAGCCGATCAACCCTGAGGAATTATTCGTGCGCGTGACCTCCCTGCTCAAACTCAAGGAGTTCACCGACGAACTCGAGACCGTGGACTCGGTGCTGTGTACGCTGGGCCTCAGTGTCGAGTCGCGCGATCCTTATATCGAAGGCCACTGTGATCGCCTGGCGCGCGATGCCACCGATCTGGGCCGCTTTCTTGGTCTCGATGAAGAGAGTCTTATAGCCCTGCGACGCGGCGGCTACCTGCACGACTTGGGGAAGATTGCCGTACCCGACGAAATCCTGAAGAAGGGCGCTCATCTGACGCCGGCGGAGTGGGAAATTATGAAACAGCACCCGGTGACCGGCGAAGCGATTTGCCGTCCGTTGAAGTCGCTGCGGCTCGTGCTCCCGATCATAAGGCATCATCATGAGCACTCCGACGGCAGCGGCTACCCGGATGGCCTCCGCCAGAATGAGATACCGCTTCTGCCCCGCATTCTGCAGGTGGTCGATATCTACGACGCGCTGCGCACGGAACGCCCTTACAAGCCGGCGCTCGGCCACGAACATGCTGCGGCCACCATGCGCCACGAAGCGCGCAGTGGCCTTTGGGACAAGGAGCTGGTATCCGAGTTCTTTGGTATGCTCGACACGCGGAGCCGGGTGGCGTGAATCGCTGAATGATGGAGCCGCCGG
>Ga0302179_10002806_pt1 | contig 10093 bp, 10 predicted proteins | sample I_Palsa_E3_1_FD_198788 | JGI IMG/M metagenome (GOLD analysis project Ga0302179, IMG submission 198788) | Peat permafrost microbial communities from Stordalen Mire near Abisko, Sweden - I_Palsa_E3_1 | ecosystem: Environmental > Terrestrial > Soil > Palsa > Peat permafrost | place: Sweden...
TCAGCCCTCATTCTCCCCAAAAAACAGCAAACAGCAAACAGGAACAGTAGGAGATACTCTCATGCGGCCCATGAAACCGAACAAAAAACTCTTGCCTAAAATAAGTCCCCCAAACACATCATTAGGATCTTACATATTATCATTCACAAGAGTGACTTCATAATCGCTCATCAGCCTGTCCCGTTAGCTCCGCGTTTGAAGATGCATTAGTACAATTTCATGACATCAGATTCGATCCTCCTCTTTGGCGAACTATCGCACAGAGTTAGCGGGACCACAGCGGCGATAGTGAGAAGGGGTACCTCATTTTGGGGGCGGTGTGCGGCTTGGTTCAAGATCACCTTTCGAAGAACAGCGAAAGGAAGCAGGATGGGGCTTCAAAAATGGACCGGCCGGGACTCGGGCCTCGGGAGCTTCGAATTCCGATCGGGACTGGGGAACGAGCCGTTTTTGGCCGCGTTTGGAAATGTCGCTAGGGAGAGCTTGAAAGCGTCAAGAAGAGTCCATCCCCGCGGGAACTTTCAGATGAGGCAGATGGATTCTGACCTGTGTCGATGGAGTGAATGGATCTGAGATGGGATTGAAATTTGGATGATTTGGGAGTGAGACAATGGAGCTGCCAGCCGCTGGAGAGCTCATCTGACCTGCAGCTGATCGATAGTGAATAAGTGGTCTCACTGACGAATTGCTGGTTCTGGAGGGCTATTTATAGCCTCATCTAGACCTGCTACATCTTCGTGCGTCATGCCAAGACTTGAGGAAAAGACACTTTTATTCAAGTATTTATAGTGCATGCATCTCAGAAGCCATCGATCACCGAGTGGCAAAGTATGAAATACACCCGCAAACGTCCCCTTGATCCCAAGGCTTATCTTCTGGCCCACGTCATTCACCGCCATACACTCTCGCTAAAAAACCACCCTCGGTGCCTTGCATTCCGGCGCTCAGATATTGCCAGGCCGATAATATGAGCGTTCTCCAACACACGCCTCCGATACTCGGATTGCAGAGTATACAGCTCCTGTCGAAGGTCGTGATGCTTCTCAGCCTGTAACATCAGCCTGTCTATCCATTTCTGACGCATCTGTTCTGCCCAGTGCCGAAGGAGTCTATTCCGTTCCCTTTCACTGAAGTCCCAGACATTACTGGTCGCAGCGAGTAACTCGTCCAGTCCACGAGTCTCACGCGTTGTTGTTGAGCGTTGATGATTGTCAGCCTCATTCTCGTAGAGACTGTGCCTACGAAGGTCGTGACAGTATTTCCAGAATTTGAAAAGGCTTCCCCCTTTAGATCCAAGTGTCACGAAGCCATCTTTACTGGGTTCGCTTCGTAATTGAGCGTGGTGATGTGGATAATTCTGCTCCAGAAATCCTGAGATTTCATGCCAAGGCATTTTCAATCCATCTGAAAGTTGCTCGCAGTATACAGTGCCGTCAGCATTCATTTCGTCTATGTCAGTGTAAAGACATTTTTCAGACCATTTCTCGCTTCCAGACTTTAGTTTGCCTTTTTGATTAAAAACAAGTTCCCTCAAATTATATTCTTTTAGGATCTCGGAATTTGACGCTGATCCTATACGGACAATATTTTCGGTGACAGATAGGAGATGTTCCAGAAACTGGTCCAGAGCGTGATTCGTGTAACAACTGGGAGAATTAGTCTTGCTAGAATTGTGATTACACGCAAACAATTGGCCCTAGTTTCAATGTCTTCCTATTATGCAACAGAACCTTTACAAGTTCGACTCCAAGGTATGTCTTTCCAGTTCCGGGAGGCCCTTATTGTCAGTTAGCCCGGGAACAAGCACATACCTTGAATAAGAGCGAATTCTTGAGTAAGCGCGGCTATAAGGCCGGTGCATTGGCCCGCATCAAGTGTTGATTCAGCCTCCAGTCTCAAAGCAAGGTCAATGTCATCAGTGGAAGCCTCTGGAGAGAGCAACAAAGGTTCTGGTAATCCCGGATTTTTCCTTATTGGTGTCAAATCATATGAGAATCCTCGCAAAGTTGCATAGAGCGGTTTGGCGACTGCAAAAACCTTTCTGGACGCGTCGTAAGTCTGACGCTCGGCTGTAGTTGAACAGAGAATGCTGGAGAAGGGTAAATATGGCGAAGAAAACTGATGCTGGAGAGTTTGAAGGATAGATTGATAGGCGATCAAGAGAATTCCAGAGAATTCAACGAGCATCATAGAGTCGTCGGACCTAGCCTTTTCAGAGAATAAGCGCAACAAGGATCCTTGAGCAGATGCATCGCCGTCTACAAAGCTGACATCGATCTCGCACCAGTGTGCGTCTTTTCCGAGTCTCTTTTCATCCTTGTCGACAACAGTTAAAAAGCAATGAAGACCAAGAGACTTTGAGACAAGGCATAATAGTGACTCTTTCCCAAGGCTACGGGTTGATTTCCAATAATCGACCCGTTGACGTGATGAAAGGCGTTGATATCTGTTCGGTTGTTGGAATCGGAGGTGGAAGATAAGACCTCTTTGCTTGTCAAAAGAAATTCTATTAACGGATACTTTGAAAAAAAGACACGTGGAAGAGAACACCGGATCTCGACGACTTTCGAACTGCGAGAGTGCATTCGAAAACGAGTTCGAGGACTTCGTTTGGTCCAGAATAACTTTTAAGGCTGCACGCATAGGTCCAACCATGTCCTCTCGCAGTAGTCGGAAGTGAATGTCGATGAGTCTGGCAGCTCCTTCCAGAAAATGAGGAGCTGAGTGATCGTTAATCGGTAGATATTCGGGTCGAGATGATAAAATCTCATTCTTGGTTGGTAGGATGCGTATCTCCCTCAGAATGTCAGAATCGTTGTCGTGTCTTGGTCCCGATCGCGAAAGTCGCCCCGGAAAATCCAGTATTATCTCGAGTTGGTTAAACTGCCGATTGCGCCGGCGGAGATGGGATGGGCTTCCTCTTTTTCCACCTCTTGTAGCGATTGTTGGAAACAGATATGCTGCAGTCTGAGACAGGATGATGTCGATGCGGCCGATAGATGGAGATCGTGTCCTGCGGATATCGTTGGCAATAGCTATCAATCTTGCATGATATTGGGCGAGTTTCTTGCGTGCCGCTGCATCGGCGTTTTGTCTCACAAGATTGTGGAATACTTGAGAAATCAGGAAACAATGGCCCTGTGCCGACATGACCTCATCATCTGTGTCGATATTCCGGATCCCTTCCTCCAGCATGCCCACAATCCGGTTAAGAAATTTGTCGCCTCTTTCGCCATTCCCATAAACTGCCGTCATTAGATAAATGAGGTTCTTTTCGACACATGTCCTGGTGAAACTATCGTGAACGAGGAGCTCCAGGAAGGGTGCGATATGCTGCTCGAAATTTAAATCCACAAACGGCGGCAATGTATGTCCGACCCTTTTGGCAATGTAACACACGACTTCACGCGCTCCATCTTCCTCCTCACTCAATATAGTCACAGCTTTCGATCGAAACTCTCGATTTGGCAGCTCCAAAGCACTGTGAGACAGTTGAATGAATTTCTCGAAATCTCTGATTGTGGTGAATCGCAGGGAGCCTTTAAAATGTTTCAGCATGACCTTCAGATCATCTAAAGGATCGTTTTTAGTACGTGTCCTTGGTGCCGGGGCCGTTCGATTCGAACCTGATGAGGATGGAGAAATATTTGCTTGGAGCGACTTGCGATATGAGTGTTTAAATTTGCACGCATCGCCCATGGCGCAGTTTCCCTTCCTCCATTGCCAGCATATGCATGTGCGTGAATCTGATAACGTGGGTGGCTTCCGGAATTTGTGCCCTGAATGTGGGCGTGGTGGAGCCATGGGCAGTCTCTAAATTAGCTAGACGAAGTGCATAGCAAGATACTTTGGGGTCAATCAAGATATAAATCGAAGGCAACCGGCAGGATGAAATGGAGGATGAGCGTTGTGTGGGAGCGGGCGTCATGCCACACAGGCGCAACGCAGCTGTTGTTTAAGATTTGACCTTTACGCATGGAACTTGGTTTCCTGAATTGCAACAGATGTAGCTCCATATGCAGACACCGCATTCGGGCCACCATTTGCTACGAGGCCCGTAATTCTGTACGTCTGTTCATTGGCCCAGAACAAACCTTATCAGAATCTTAGCCCGCTCGTCGGAGTTCTCTACATCCTGTTTGGTCCGAACACACGCTGCTCGTGACAAATGGGAGACCGGCACAAAGGCGCAACGGGATTAGGTTCAACGGGAGAAGAACTCGCCCGCGGCCTGGACAGAAGGTTGGCATGGTTTAAGTTGTTGACCTGGCGGCGATCTTAGATTGTACTGTACTTTCCGTTGGCCCAATCAGAAATGGCTTTGACAATCTCCCCCGCTGTTCAGAAGGTTGAACCACGTAAGCTGCGATAAAGGATGAGAATATCTCACATTACGGATTATGTTAGTATGCCTCACCATCTATGTAAGTCCACAAATGTTCATTACCCCAATTTACATTGTCCATTCCCTCTCCGAAACATTGTACAACTTTCCAGTTATATACATGCCATCGTCCCCCCATCCGACTGGCCTTCTTCACCATCTCCAGCACCTTGCGCACACTATTCGCAGCATTGCCTCTGACCAAGACGACATAATCACGGGAAGTGTTCAGACATACCGGCGATCTGTTTTCCTTTTCAGGAGATAGTTCGTGGATCTCGAGATGTGTGGCCTGCGGTAGTAGTATTGAGATCTCATCCCTTCGTGATTTGCAGATTGCGAGGACACGGGCTTTTGATAATAGCTCTTGGACGTTTTCGGTGACTGGTTTTTGTCGTTGCTGTGGTTGAAGTTGTAGAGGCAAATGTTGAGGTACATTGCTTTCAGTGAGGGGTTTCGCAGATAGACATGTCCGTTTCCTTTGTATCTCCACGGTAGTATCCACAATTTCCCGCTTCAACGAGTTTTTCGTCTCTGATCGCAATGCTGCCAATGCCGCTCCCTTCCTGAGCAGGGCGTCAATATTCAATCCATATAGCATGTCAACCCTATACTTTCCACCGTCCCGTCTAACAACTTGTTCCTCCCGCGCTCTATCTCCCAAGCTCGAACTAGGCACCGTCGTGGCCGCAGCAGCGTGATACCTATCCACAACCCCTAAAGCATCCTTCCAGCCCTCCATCTCACCTTGACTTCCCACTTGAATTGCCTTTTGAGCATGCTCTCGTAATTCCGAACGCGAAACGCCTTCCATCCAATGCCGATCCAGAAATACTTTCTGCACTCGAGGCCACCGAAGGATATAATCTGTTCCCCAGGGGATATCGAATCCCCCGCCCATTAGTTCGACCAGGACAGGGACCGGGAAGACGGCATCTACGGGTGGTATCCCCCCCGAGCAGATGGTGATATCAAAGGTGCCGACGTCGGTTTTTTCGAGTGACCTTGTTGGTTCTGGTAGTGGAATTGCGCGACAGCCGAGTAACATTGCGTCGTCTCTGGACAGATTATATGTGACGGTGAATAATACAGCAAAATGCGGTCGTGCATTCTATCCGTCAGATCAAAGCAGCACCGTACATACCTGTTCAATGACTTCTGGTTTATTTTCCAGACATCCTATGTGCCAAATGTTCCATTTTTGGCCTTGTGAGCTCTTCATATCCCTCGCTCTGGCGGTATCAAATCCAGCTCCGACAACACAAAAATCAAGCGCATCGCCCAACCCAGGGATATAATCCTTCTTCAACTTGATCCAGCCACGCCCTGAATACGGTGCGTTGCTCGGTTTCAGCACGAACCCCTCTTCACGCCGAGTAATAGCGTCGGACATAGAACACTGAAGGGAATTTATCGCCGATTCAAGGGGTTTCAAGGAGAGACGGAATCGGTCTGGGAGAATAGCATAGCCCGGCTGAATTGTGAGAATACGTGAAAGAAACGCTGTTCGATCTTCGTAAGATTCTCCGAGGAGGGATCTGTCATCCACGAGCAGAACGTCGAAGAATACCGCCATGAGATTCAGACCTGGACCACGGTTCCTTAGATTAGTCAAGAAGCCATGTTTGAGGAAACTTTTGTTCACTTTTGAGATACGTCGCCAGAATGTGGTACTCTTCAGTTCTTTTTGTCTCCTGATTCCACAATACCAATTCGGCCTCGACGACAATTTTTCTTTCAAACCATCGCTTCCGACCAATGCCAAGCGCCTTCCGAATAGTTCTAACATGAGTAATTGACGTTGGACTTGCGATTACGAAATAATTTCCCACCGATCTTTGGTGCTGTCTTTCCTATTCTTACTGAAAACTTTGATCTGTTGCTCCATTGGTAATGTGAGATCTACGTGAATCTGCATGCGTTGACCGTCATATTTCGTTTCCACATAACAGGAATCGTATCCGAGGCCTGAGATTGTTTGACAGGCATGCCGACATCCATGACCTTTCTCACAGACGGGAATATGAATTGGCACCCCGATTTTAGGAGCGAAGCTTTTCGGATCTGAGGTAAGGATTTCCTTCGAGATGAAGACGAGATCGGCATTCCTACGATCAGAATGGAGAATATACGAACATACATTCGCCAGAGTCTCCATAGATCGGGATGAATTGCAATGAAAGTATGAAAGCGGGGGACAAGGTCGTATGGGAATGATTTGAGAATTATCCGTATTAACCACTTCACTTGGGATGGCGTGCATTTCTAGATTAGCTAGAACGTAGACGATATATACCTGAAGCAGCTCACGCATGATCGTTTCTGATTGGGTATTCACACTTGTTCTCTTCCACAGTAGATCGAGACTTTGATCCACTTCCACTGCCGAAAGTTCTCCTTCCGCACAAATACCCTACTCATTACCAAGCGAACGCCAAGGACTACTCTTTTTTTTAGTATACTCTCTACGGCGCTTCCAAAATCTTTGTACTCTAAGCGCCAATTGTTCAGCCTAAGGAGCCATTGCGGTCCCATTCCCATTGCTTTCGCTAAAACCCGTGATAACGTGTATTCTTTCATAGTATACACTCTCTCCTTTCGTAAATCGGGAAACAACAAACTCAAAACCGCTAACATCGATTCAGAATCCCGATGAATTGCGTCCTTGTAGAAGGCAGCCCATCCCTGTGCTTCCTTCCTCCGACGTGCATTGAACGTTGGTTTCTTCAATCGTGTGTTTGGCGCTTGATACTCGTTCAGTAAGTTTTCCAAAACATCAAGAAAACGACATAGATCCTTGAACAGTAGCGTGTCACAGGCCGAATTGGCCATGCTTGAGATGCCGCCGAGGATTTCTCCCGAGGTAACACACACAATTCCTTCGCGATCCGTGCACAGGAGATCAAAACACGCGTGTCGGCATTTGAGCCAAGAGGTAATTTAGATGTAACCACAGCAACGACAGGCGGCTTTCCTTTAAATATACGTGGGCCAATTCATGTGCGTGGTTAACCTCCACACCACGAGCATCAATCACCCTTCACGAATTGGACGAGACCCTGAAATTCCAGATCGGTCAGTGCAGTGTTCAAGTCGGCGATGGGCGCAGCCGATTCAAAGTAAGTCCATTGCTGAAGCTCGTTGATTTGCGTGTAGACTCGCCTTTCGTCGAGGTGTATTCCGCCTGTTTGAGGAGCGCAATATCCCTGCTTCGGAGGTTTACTGGATTCAAGTATATCCTTCGCGTAGCTGCAATTCTGACCCTATAGTTCTGGTCCCTTCCTGAAACTGCAGAAGATGTCTTCTCCCTTATATCACCGAGCGATATCCGTCGAGTGCGAGACACGGCGCCCGAAAATCTTGAAACTTTGATCCTAGCATTGACATCGCGGCTGTTCGCTTTACGCCATCACCCTTCTTTCCCAGACAATGAGCTTGCTCCTGCGCAGGAAGCACTGAATTGCATTCGTGTGTTGACGAGATTGTTTCCGTTCATATTTGAGAGTGATGATATGGTGGAATGGATGGACAGATTTTGGTGGACTAAACGACGTAAACGGCCTCGGGGGATGACACAGGGACCTCTGAAGATTCAGGATGGTGGGAAAGAAGATAACGAGGTGTTATTCGACGGTGGAAATGCTGGCGGGAATGAGGGAGATATTCCGTTGGTTCAAAGTCCGATTTCGAGGAAAGATGATGAGAGTCTGGAAAGGAGTAAACCCTTGGCGGAAGAGCTATTAGATACCGTCTTGGAATTACTCTCGTTCTCTGGCTTCACAATTCCTACGACTTATACACAAGCAGGAGATTCGAAGGTAACGATGGCGATATGGTATGTCTTCCAGTGGCTAGGCTGACTATAGGGAAACTGGTGTGGGATGTAATACGCCAGTGGGAACCACGAAACCTCTTGAATCCAACAAAATCGAGACCTTGCGACTTCTTCTCAGTATGGTCTCAGGCCCAATCTATTCCCCTGGAGATCAACTTCTCCGACGGTCCTCTCCCTTTACTTCCTACCTCGTTTCGTCCACAGATAAGAAACTCATCCTCTCGCTCCTGTGCTCGCTTCTCAACACATCAATGAAATACAACCCCGCTGGCTGGCATCTCCCCTACGAACATTACGTCCTCTCAGATCCCAAGAAGCTCCTCGTCACTTACTCCCTGCAAAGTCTCCTCGTCCTGTTAACACACGATATCCAGCCTGAGGATTCCACGCCCACAAGCGCTCCCCAGAAAAACATGTATCGCTTTTATCTGGGCAAGTTGCACCGCACAGATGACTTTCAATTCGTTGTCGACGGAATCAATCGTCTGCTCAGTCTACCGATTCAGAGTAATGCGAGTGTCCTACCTGGAAGTCAACGCTCAACAAAAGCCCACAGCGAAGCTATGGTCCTATTTTGGGAGGTCTGGAAGTGTAATAAAGTATATTCCCTCATTGAATAAAATTGATTATAGCGGTTTCGATCGTTTCTTCTCGATTCAGGGCGGTCATTGGACTTTTTAATTGTATTATTGTATTATCCTCTGGAACACAAGGCGGACCCATCGCAAATTGGTCTTGTAAGGATGAGTTCGTTTTTATTGCAAACGTTGTCAGCCGAAAAGGGCTTTGCCTCAAATTTGAACCGGCCATTTGAAGGACATTCTGCGTTACCTTCGAGTGTGAGATTGTCAAACTTTCACGGCACCTACGCTGATTTCATGATCGTGGTATTTCCTGGGCCTTTCTCCGTTGACGCTAGTCTATTTACAATCTCATCGCAACTAGCAAAGGGAACCTTACTTCGCTTTATCCAACATTCCTACGCACGATGGCCAACGTCTCTCCTTACCTCAGGAATCTCTCGACGACGACGTCCTCGAAGCTTATCTCCTTGTATAATAGTATGATATCTCCGTCCTTCCTGCTAGCCAAGGAATCCAATCCCGCACTCCTGCATATCCTTCTCGAGACATTAAACAACATTATCGAACATCAACACTCCAACAACCCGACCCTTTTATACGCAATCATCCGCAACCATGCCAAATTCCAAGCTCTCCAACGATTCGACCTGCACAAAGCTCTCTCAGATCTGGAAGAACGTAAAAAGACCAAGGAAGAGAAAGAAAGTCTTCCCAGTGATCCCGTGAAGCCGTCATTAGAATTACCGACACCAACAACTCCGTTACAGGCGTTCAGTGTAGGTGATGATGACGATGAAGAGGAGGAGCATGAAACGAAACCATTGAGTGAAAAGGCGAGAGGCAAATTACCCGAGGGCGTTGAAATTCCGCGGCGGGAATCAAATTTCAGCATTCGAAGTGCTTCGGGGATGTTGTCCCCTGGCGTGGAAAGGAAAGAATTCTATCCTACTGATTCTTGGGTATCTCGCTTTCTTGACATTGATTAATTTTAGGTTGCGACATGGTTGCCTTATCTGCCTTTGATGTCAATAATGCAAGTCATCAATCAACTTGAACCAGCAATCTCGGCTCTCTTATCCTCTCTCCCCGCCCCCTCCACTCGACCCGTCTTCGAACATCTTCGCAACGCCCAAATAATTGGCCTTGAACCCTCGCCCGTCGAAACCGAATCCTTCAACTGGACACTGCAAGCAATAGTATGGTATAAATCGTTCTTGTGGGGCCAAATCTTCTCGTCCGAGATGGATATCCAAGGGGGAACAGTTGGTGTATGGAAAGATACTCAGGTGA
>Ga0302179_10002808_pt1 | contig 10090 bp, 6 predicted proteins | sample I_Palsa_E3_1_FD_198788 | JGI IMG/M metagenome (GOLD analysis project Ga0302179, IMG submission 198788) | Peat permafrost microbial communities from Stordalen Mire near Abisko, Sweden - I_Palsa_E3_1 | ecosystem: Environmental > Terrestrial > Soil > Palsa > Peat permafrost | place: Sweden: Abisko...
CCTGATGTTTTCGGCCTCCGGCGCAGCGGCGATAGCACTTTGGAAGGAACACTCGTACAGGCTCAGCATCTATTGCTGGGGTGTGGTGCTGGTGTTTGCCTATACCACCTTGACCAATATCAGAGAGCGTCCGGACGGCATCATCATTGCGAGTTGTTTTATCGTGTTCATCCTGACCGTAAGCGGCGTCAGCCGCTATTGGCGGGCGACGGAACTGCGCGTGGGAGGGCGCCGTTTCGCGGACGCGGAATCGGAGCGTCTCTGGAAGACGATCACCGACAAGCACGTGAACATTGTGCCGGTCTCCAGCCTCGATAAGGAATTTCGGGCCGGCCGGGCCTCTAAGGTCAGCAAATATTACAACGTCGAGGGTGTGCTGGTGTTCGTTCATGTGACCCTTTTGGATAATCGCAGCGAGTTCCTGTCGCCGCTGCTAATTACGATCCGGCAGGAAGACGGCCAGTTTCTGGTGGAAGCTTCGCAAGCTGTCGCCAAGGCGAATGCCGTCGCTTATCTGAGCCAGGAACTGCACCCGGCTGCGATCTATCTTGGGCTGAGCCGCCAGAACCTGATGCGCCAATCGTTTCGCTACGTTCTGCTGGGTGAGGGTGAAACCGGGCTGATGGTGTACACCATCCTGCAACATCTTTGGCAGTCGCGGCAGAAGCCTGGGGAGCGCCCGCGTCTCTTCCTGATGAGTGACTGAACGGATTGTTGTAGAACCGTTACTCTTGTGATAGGTACCGTGCATCCGAAGATCTTAGGATCGATAAAAGCGCGGACGCTGAATGCGCCCGCCCTGTGGTTTCTCTCTATCCTGGTCGGCATCGTAGCCGGTGTTGGAGCAATCGCATTCCGGGCGCTCATCAGTATTTTTCATAACTTCCTGTTCTTCGGAAAGTTTTCCACGACGTACGACGCGAACGTTCATACGCCGCCCAGCCCGTGGGGCCCGTGGGTAATTTTGGTACCGGTCGCTGGTGCGCTGGGAGTTTCATTTTTGGTGAAAAACTTCGCCCCGGAAGCGAAGGGTCACGGCGTTCCGGAAGTCATGGATGCCGTCTATCACCGCAAAGGAATCATTCGGCCGGTAGTATCGGTGGTCAAGGCTTTCGCTTCGGCCCTCTCGATCGGCAGCGGCGCTTCCATCGGCCGGGAAGGACCTATCATTCAAATCGGCTCCTCCTTCGGCTCTACCGTCGGCCAGCTACTGAGCTTGCCCGTATGGCAGCGGATCACGTTAATCGCAGCGGGAGCCGGGGGTGGAATCGCGGCGACCTTCAATACGCCAGTCGGCGGCGTGCTGTTCGCGGTGGAGATCATTCTGCACGAGGTTAGTGCACGGACCCTGGTACCAGTGGTCACCGCAACAGCGACCGCAACCTACGTCGGCCAGCTTTACTTCGGACCGCATCCATCGTTTTTCATCCCGGCCCTGGAGACGTCCTATTTGGTCGTGGCGAAACCTCTCTTACTTGTTGCGTATGCGGGTCTGGGAGCTCTCGCCGGGCTGGTTTCGGCACTGTTCATCTGGTCCATCTACAAATTCGAGGAGATTTTCGAGAAGCACGTCAAGGGCGGCTACTATGTGCAGCACATGGCGGGAATGTTGTTGGTGGGTTTACTCATGTACGCCTTTATGTACCGGTTCGGCCACTATTACATACAAGGTGTCGGTTACGCCACCATCCAGGAGTTGCTCACCGGCGTAGGCTACCCGGCGTACCTGCTTCTGTTGCTGTTTGCCGCGAAGCTGCTGGCGACTTCGCTCACACTTGGTTCGGGAGCCTCCGGTGGCGTGTTCTCTCCCGCGCTGTTCTTAGGCGCAACGTCCGGCGCGGCGTGGGGTGTGGGTCTGAACTACTTCTTCCCCTCTCTTCACGTGAGTCCGGCCGCATTTGCGGTCGCCGGAATGGGCGCTGTGGTGGGCGGCGCGACTGGGGCCGCGATGGCGGCGATCGTGATGATTTTTGAGATGACTCTCGATTACACCGTGATCGTTCCCCTGACTTTGACTGTCGCCATCAGCTACGGGGTGCGCAGGAGCCTGATCACGGACAGTATTTATACTCGTAAGCTCAGTCTGCGTGGCGAGTCCGTCCCGGAGACGATGCGTGCCGATGTTCAACTGTCGCGGCGCGCGGCGGGTATCATGCATCCGGTAAGTGCGGAGGCGCTGGCTGGGTTTATGACCGCCAACAAAGACAGCGCGCCCAAGGAATACGTCACGGTGCCGGAAGCAATGTCGGTGTGGGACGTGGTAGCCAAAATGCGTGCCAATGACGCGGCAGTGGCGCTGGTGACATCCGCGGATGGACAATTCGCCGAGGCTGACGTGAAAGGGGTGATTACACGCAAGGACATCCTGGATACGATGGCCGCCGATATGGAATTATTCGGCTGAGCCGCTGCGTAATTTATCGAAAGCTGAAGAACTTCAACCGCAGAGCAGCCTCGTACTCTTTCTTCGCCGCCTTAGCCTTGTTACGAAGTTCCTCTTCCCGAAAGTGGGCGCCCTCCCACTTGTCAACTTCCGCCACGGAATGATTCACCGAAGCAAGTGCTTCCTCTTCGCGAATCGCCGCTCTCCATTCGTCCACTGCCGCCTTGTAGGCAGTCTGCATCCGGTCGAGCTCTGCGTTATCATTTTCGTTTGCCATCATCCACCGTGGTAATGATATCCGGCCAAGATGAATGATTGATTACAATTCCAATACTGCTCGGCGCGGGCTGTGCAGCATTGGCATCCGCAAAAACAGCACGCGCCGCGCTGGGGTTACTGTACACGGGCGAAACGCTTACAATACGAGGGGAGCGTAAGCAGGTAACCAGATGGAGGCTTTTGGATGGCCGGGCATCGAACCCAGATGGACGCATGGAGCAAAGGACGGGGTGGGGACTGCCTACGCAGCCTCGAGCCGCATTTGGTTTACTTTTTGGAACGGCATCATCACCGAAGTCTATCATCCAACGGTGGACCGGCCACAACTTCGGGACCTTCAGTATCTGGTCACCGATGGCAAAAGCTTCTTCCACGACGAGAAACGAAATCTCGATTCCAAACTGGAACGTCTCTGGGACCATGGTTTGGGATACCGCTGTACGAATTCGGATCCAGCGGGACGCTACGCCATTGTCAAAGAGATCATTGCTGATCCGCACCTTGCCTGCGTTCTTCAGCACACCAAGCTAACCGGCGAGGAATCGTTCATCTCCACATTGCGGCTCTACGCCCTGTGTGCTCCTCACCTTGAAGTAGGGGGGTGGGGCAACAGCGGTTATGTCGCACGGGTGGCGGGACGAACAATTCTGATTGCCCAAAAAGAACGACGATGGTTGGCGCTGGCGGCCACGGTTCCTTTTTCCCGTGTTTCGTGCGGTTATGTCGGGAAGAGCGACGGCTGGACGGACCTGGCTGGCAATTTTGCAATGGACTGGGAGTTTGATTCGGCGCCGAACGGCAACATCGCACTCACGGGAGAATTGGATTTGACCGGCACTCGTGAATTCACGTTGGGACTCGCGTTCGGCAACAGCCAGCACCACGCCGTTTCAACGGTCCTGCAATCGTTGGGTACTCCTTTCGAGGAACACAGCAAGCGGTATGCGGAACAGTGGTTGCGATCGAGCGAGGGGAACCTGCCGCTGGAGAAAGTTTCCGGCGATGGAGGTAAGTTATATCGCGCGGGCTTCAGTTTGCTCCGTGCTCACGAAGACAAGTCGTATCCTGGCGCGTTTATCGCATCGCTCTCCATCCCCTGGGGAGAAGCGGTGGGCGATGAAAACCAGGGTGGTTACCACCTGGTGTGGACGCGGGACATGGTCAACAGCGCGAATGCGATGCTGGCTGCCGGGGATCATGCCACACCCTTAAGAGCGCTGATCTATCTGGACGTTTCCCAACATGAGAGTGGAGGCTTCGCCCAAAACTTCTGGATTGACGGTGAGCCTTTTTGGAAGGGAATCCAACTGGATGAAGTTGCCTTTCCTATTCTGCTCGCGTGGCGGCTCAAACGTGAGAACGCGCTGCAAGACTTTAACCCCTACCCAATGGTCTTGCGTGCGGCTGCTTATCTCGTCCGCCATGGTCCTGTCACTCCGCAGGAACGCTGGGAGGAGGTCAGCGGCTATTCTCCCTCAACGCTGGCGTCCAACATTGCCGCCTTGATCTGCGCCGCTTGCTTTGCTCGCGAAAATGCCGACGAGGCGACCGCGAAATACCTCGAGGAATACGCTGATTTCCTGGAATGTCATGTCGAGAGCTGGACTGTCACAACGGAGGGGACACTGCTAGCTGGGGTGACCCGGCATTACATGCGAATTCTTCCAGAGCGGGCCGACAATCCTATACCTGACGAAGACCCGAACCAGGGAAACATCACTATTGCGAACCTTGCGCCCGGCGCGCAACATGTATTTCCGGCCAAAGAAATCGTGGATGCCGGTTTTCTGGAGCTGGTGCGTCATGGAATCCGCCGGCCCGACGATCCGATCATCGTTGATTCTCTCAAGGTTGTGGACGCCGTGTTGAAGGTGGACACGCCGTTCGGCCCTTGCTGGCGCCGCTACAACCACGATGGATACGGACAGCGCCAAGATGGCGGTCCCTTTGTCGGCTGGGGGCAGGGGCGAGTGTGGCCGCTGCTTACAGGCGAACGAGGCCATTACGAATTGGCCGCCGGACATGACGCCAAGCCATTCACAGGCGCTATGGAAAGCTTCGCTTCATCCACCGGCCTTTTGCCTGAGCAGGCCTGGGACGCAGCGGATCAGCCCAAAGTCTTCATGTACTGTGGCCGGCCAACGGGCTCGGCGATGCCGTTAATGTGGGCCCACGCAGAGTACATTAAGCTGCTTCGCTCGGTCAGAGATGGGAAGGTGTCCGATCTAATCGCCGACGTTGCCAAACGGTATCTCGGCGGCCGCGCCGGCCGTCAATTGTTCGAAGTCTGGAAGTTCAGACGACAGGTACGAAGCGTCAAACGCGGCTATGTGCTTCGCATTCAAGCCGAGGCATCTTTCCGGCTGCACTGGTCGGGGGACGAATGGCAGACCGCGAAAGACGCTCCCTCCTCCCCAACCACGTTGGGCGTCGAATTTGTGGACATTCCGATTCTTGAGGCGCAACAGGCGCCCATTCGTTTCACTTTCTTCTGGAAAGCGAGCGACCATTGGGAAGGACGCGACTATACGGTGTCAATCGCCTGATCGATGTACATCCCCCACACCTACCCGGTTGCTCTGTTGATGATGCTGGTGAGCATGCTGTGCTGGGGCAGTTGGGCCAACACGCAGAAGATCGATAAAACTTGGCGATTCGAGTTGTTCTACTGGGACTACATGTGGGGAATTCTCGGGTGTGCGCTTCTGTTCGGCCTCACCATGGGCCGAACGAATCCGGCAGCTCCCGTAAGTTTCTTTAACAATATCGAGCATGCCAGCTCTCGCTCGCTGATGGAAGCCTTCGCCGGCGGAATGATTTTCAATCTCGGAAATCTGCTCTTGGTTGCAGCCATTTCAGTGGCAGGCATGGCGGTTGCCTTTCCCTTGGGAGCCGGCCTGGCTCTGGTTATCGGAGCGGTTCTGAATTACATGGTCTCGCCGGCCGGCAATCGACTGCTTCTCTTCGGCGGGATTCTGTTGATCTGCGCTGCCATTGCTGCCAATGCGATGGCTTATCGGGGACTGTCGAAAGGCGCCAAGGCTGGAGCAAAGGGGATTATCCTGAGTCTGCTCTGTGGCGTGGTGATCGGACTTTTCTATCCCTTCGTGGCAAAAGCTTTGAAGGGAGAAAACCATCTCGGGCCATATACTGTCTACTTCGTATTTGCGCTGGGCGCTCTTGCCTCGAACTTTCCTTTGAATTATGCGTTTATGCGGTGGCCGGTGACTGGATCGCGCCTTTTGATCAAGGACTATTTCCAGGGCGGAACGGCGGCGCATACCTGGGGAGTTTTGGGCGGTCTCATCTGGGGTACCGGGACCATCTGCAGTTTTGTAGCGGCGTATACGCCTATGGTGGGGCCGGCAACTTCATTTTCGCTTGGTGAGGGCAATACAATGATTTCCGCGGTCTGGGGCGTTTTTGTATGGAAGGAGTTCCGCGGCGCCAGCGGCGAGGTCCGGCGGCTGCTCGCGCTGATGTTCACACTCTTTGTACTGGGTCTGGTTTCAATATCGCTAGCGCCAGTGCTCAGATAGAAGTTTATGACTGCGAACAATCATTACGACGTTATCATCATAGGAACGGGAGCCGGCGGAGGAACGCTCGCTCACCGTTTGGCGCCCTCGGGGAAACGACTTTTGCTGCTGGAACGGGGCGGCTACCTGCCTCGCGAGAAAGACAACTGGGATGCCAAGGCGGTCTTTGTCGAATCCAAGTACCGGGCCAAAGAGACCTGGTATGACAAGGACGGCAAGGCATTTTATCCCGGCATTCAATATTATGTGGGCGGCAACACGAAGGTTTATGGCGCGGCGTTGCTGCGGTTCCGTGTGGAGGACTTCGGAGAAGTTACGCACCATGGGGGCATCTCGCCGGCTTGGCCGTTAAGCTATGAGGACTTCGAGCCTTACTACACCCAGGCGGAACACCTTTATCACGTCCACGGCGAGCACGGGATAGATCCGACGGAGGGTCCGGCGAGCGCGCCCTATCTTCATCCGCCGGTTAGCCACGCGGCTCGCATTCAAGAGTTGTTTGAAGATTTCCAGCGGCTTGGCTATCATCCGTTCCCTCTGCCGCTCGGCATTCTGCTAGACGAAGTAGATGGAAAAGCGCTGCACACCAGCGCGTGCGTACGGTGCGCGGCGTTTGATGGATTTCCGTGCCTGGTAAACGGCAAAGCTGACGCTCAGGTGATTTGCGTGGATCCCGCCCTGGAACACTCGAACGTTGAACTTCTGACGGGCGCCTGCGTGGAGCGCCTGGAGACAAACCCGTCCGGACGCGTGGTGACTAAAGTAATCGTCACGCGCCAGGGTGTTCGGGAAGAGTACTCCGCGGACATCGTTGTGGTTTCCTGCGGAGCTGTTAACTCGGCAGCCCTGTTGCTGCGCTCAGCTAACGAGAAACATCCGCGAGGCCTCGCAAACAGCTCGGATGTGGTCGGCCGGCACTATATGCGTCACAATTGCTCCGCGTTTATGGCTATTTCCAAAGATCCAAATCCCACGGTGTTCCAGAAGACTCTCGCGTTGAACGACTTTTATTTTCGTTCCGACGATTGGGAATACCCTCTGGGCGAAATCCAGATGCTCGGCAAGTCGGATGGAGAAATGCTGAAGGGGGAGGCCCCGGGTTGGGCGGTTTGGAAGCCTGAGTTTGCACTCGATTTTTTGGCGGAGCACTCCCTCGACTTCTGGCTGCAATCGGAAGACTTGCCCCACCTGGATAACCGTGTGACTGTCACACCGGATGGACGAATTGTGCTGAGTATCCAGGAGACCAACCTCGAAGGACACAAACGCTTGACTGCAAAGCTGGAGTCGATGCTTGCCTACATCGGCTGTCACGATCAGTTGATGCATCGGTCACTCTATCTGGGCAAGGACATTCCGATCGGCGGCACTGCGCACCAAGCCGGAACCGTCCGGTTCGGCCGCGATCCGAAAACATCGGCGCTGGACGTGAACTGCAACGCACACGATTTGGATAATCTTTACGTCGTCGATGCCAGCTTCTTTGTTTCGATTGCTGCTGTGAACCCCAGCCTGACCATCATGGCGAATGCGCTAAGGATCGGCGATCACCTGCTGGAACGGCTTGGTTCGCATTCAGCGTCGAGCGCTCGGGCATAGCAGCGACCGCCGCTATCCTTTCAATTCCGCGTGCGTTTGCAGGTAACTAAGCACCTGCGCTCGTGACAGCACTCCCTCCAAATGCTTATTGGAAATGACGGGAAGCTGATTCAGATCGTAGCGGCTCATGGACTCCAGTGCGCTTGTGAGAGACGCATCCGGCGCCACGGCGCGGAGATCGTCCAAGGGACGCATGATATCGTGCAGTGTCATATAGGGCCATTTGGCGCGGTCGATTTGTTTCACCTCGTGAGGCGTTACCAAGAGTCGGCGAAGGCCGGATAGCATTGTACTCAGATGATGCAGTATTCTGGCGATCAGGCCGTGCCACAAATTCGAATCCTCCTCGCTGACGATCACACCATCATTCGGTCGGGCTTGCGTTTGCTGCTCGATCAGCAGCCCGATTTCAAGGTAGTAGCGGAGGCCAGCGATGGGCGGGAAGCGGTCGAGCTGGTCACGAAACAACATCCTGAGGTTGCCGTTCTCGATATCGGCATGCCCCAACTTAACGGGATCGAAGCGACCCGGCAGATCACCGCTAAAGAACCCCATACACAGGTGGTGATTCTCAGCATGCACTCGGATGAAGGTTACGTGCTGCGGGCTCTGAAGGCAGGGGCTCGTGCGTATATTCTAAAGAACTCGGCGGAGGCGGATCTGATTCGAGCTGTGCGAACGGTTGCCGATGGAAAATCGTTCTTCAGTCCGGTGATCAGCAAGATGCTGCTGGACGATTATGTTCGCCAGATGCGCGACAAGCAGGTGGAAGATCGCTACGATCTTCTGACCTCCCGCGAACGAGAGGTCTTGCAGCTCATTGCGGAAGGCCGGACCAACAAAGAAGTCGCCAATCTCCTACAGATAAGCGTTTACACAGTGGATGCGCACCGCGGCAACATACTGCAAAAGCTGAACCTGCATGGAGTGCCCGAATTGATTCTCTACGCCGTCCGCAAAGGCATTATTCAATAGGGGCGGCAGCCACGGGGATTGGCAGCGTGACTCGGAGCACTGTGCCTTTTCCGGGCGTGGACCGGAGTTCGAGATGCCCTCCGAGTTGTCTGACCCGCTCTTCCATCCCCAGCATGCCAAGGCCGCGCGTTTTGCCGGGATCGAAGCCCGATCCATCGTCTTCAACGCTCAGAAATAGTGAGCTGTCGTTCTGGCGCACTGTCACCACGGCGCCCTTCGCAGCGGAGTGGCGGAAAACATTGTGAAGAGCCTCTTGCACGACACGGTAAATACAGGTCCGCATTTCGTCGGGAAGTGAATCCGCGACATTTTCGGCTCTCACCTCCACCTTGATGCCGCTGCGGCGGGCCACTTCGCGCGCTTGCCATTCAAGCGCTGGTATCAGACCCAGATCGTCCAGCATGGAAGGCCGCAGCAGCAGAGCGATATCGCGAATCGAGTTCACGCTCGAATCGGCAAATTTTCGAATGTTGTCCAAGTAGTGAAGACTGACGGCGTCATCCGCCTGGATTCGTTTCCCGAGATTCGCCGCCTCCACCAGTACGGCGTTCAGGGTCTGCCCCACTTGATCATGCAATTCCCGTGAAATTGTGCGCCGCTCCATCTCCTGCGCATCCACCAGCTTCGCGGATAGCTGCTCAAGTGCACTGCGTGCGTTGAGAACCTCCCGGTAGCGGCGGTTGTTCTCGCGCTCAATACGGAAAATGTAAAGCAGGCATCCGGCGGCCAGCAGAAGTGCCGCCACCAATCCGAGGCCGAGTGTAATACTCAGCCGGGCGCCCCGGCGCTCGAAAGCGTTCTCGATCAGAGCCTCGGTGGAAGCTGCCTGTTTCGCGTCGATACCTTCCAACTGAGCAGTGATCTCAACAATGGAGGTGCTCAAAGGAAGCACCTCGTCACTATAGAAGGACGTGGCGGACCTGCCGGCTGGCGGCGAAGTGACGGCGCGGCTGATGTACTGCCAGTGCTGGTCCAGCAAGTCCCCAAGACGTTTAACCAGCACCTCTTCATCCAGCGTAGTCGAACGATAGTTCGCCAAATCGGACGACAGATGCGACCAGGCGTCCTGTATTTTCGCCAGGTGGTCCTTGGATTTTAGTTGATCTGAGTCCAGCAAATAGTCACCGAGGTAAGTATGGGTGAGCAAGATCGAAGAGCGGATAGACTCCAGATGATTAGTGCGCTCGAGAGTCGCGTCCCGCAGAATTTTGTTTTCAGCTCGCATCTCACCGAGCAACCGCACTGCATCAACGGTGGCCAGCAGGAAGATGAGAGCCATACCGCCAAAACCGGCCATCAGTGCGATACGCAGCCC
>Ga0302179_10002814_pt1 | contig 10077 bp, 5 predicted proteins | sample I_Palsa_E3_1_FD_198788 | JGI IMG/M metagenome (GOLD analysis project Ga0302179, IMG submission 198788) | Peat permafrost microbial communities from Stordalen Mire near Abisko, Sweden - I_Palsa_E3_1 | ecosystem: Environmental > Terrestrial > Soil > Palsa > Peat permafrost | place: Sweden: Abisko...
TTGATGATCGGACGCGACCTGGTGGTGGCCGACGACACGCTCTCCCAGATGTGCTCGGCCCGCTGGCTCACGCAGTACACGGCGCCTCGCGGGGTCTGCAGCACCTTGCCCGCGCCGCAGATGATCTGGCGGGTGACCAGGAACGGGATGAGGATATCGGCCAGCCTGCCGAACTCGCCGTGCCTGCCGACCAGGTAGTTCTCGTGACAGCCGTAGGAGTTGCCGGCCGAATCGGTGTTGTTCTTGAACAAGTAGATGTCGCCGGCGATGCCCTCCTCACGCAGCCGCCTGTCGGCGTCGACGAGCAGCCCCTCCAGGATCCGCTCGCCGGCCTTGTCGTGGGCCACCAGATCCAGGACGTTGTCGCATTCGGGTGTCGCGTATTCCGGGTGGCTGCCCACGTCGAGGTAGAGTCTCGCCCCGTTCCGCAGGAACACGTTGCTGCTCCGGCCCCATGACACGACACGCCGGAAGAGGTAGCGCGCGACCTCGTCGGGCGAGAGCCGCCGTTGCCCGCGGAAGGTACACGTAACGCCGTACTCGTTCTCGAGCCCGAATATTCGCCGATCCACACGCCAAGGCTACGTCCCGTCGCCCCCTGACAACAGCATCCTGACGTGTTGGCTGCCGGCTTAGCCGAGTCCGGCCAGCAGATTCTTGCCCCAGACCAGGACCGTGTACTGGCGGTAAGACTAGATGCGGGCCGGCGGACCGAACGTGTTCCAGGCCGAATTCAGTGACGAATGCCAGGTCGCGGTGCCAGGCGCGGCGTCTCAGGAACGGATAAAAAGGACGATCACAGCCAGTGCGATGCCTGCCAGCAGCGCGCCACGAAACCGTTGCCGTCACGGGCGCCCGGCCTGAACCAGCAGGTTCTTGTCCCAGACGAAGATGGTGTAGGGGCCGACGTGATAGGTGCGGGCCGGCCGGCCGAAGGCGGCGAGCGCCGCGGGGTTGGGCTGCCAGTGGTTGAAGAAGCCGGACGCACTGTCGGTGACGAGGAACGTCGCCCGGTTGGACCTGGAGTCGTACCAGGAGCTCTTGGACTCCCACAGGTCCGGCCGCAGGCTTCCCGGCGTCACCGCCCTTATGGTGACGGCGCCGTCGCTGCCGACGGTGACCACGCTCGACTCCCAGTACCCACCGATGCCGCTGGTCAGATGATGCGCGGCGAGGAACGACCCCAGCTGCTCGTTGGCTGCGGGGACGGACGGCTGGGCCGCTGCGTACCCGAGGCTGGCCGCATAGCCAGCCAGCGCGGCCAGCAGGACCGGCGCCAGCCACTCACGCGGCCTGGACTCGCGGGCACGAAGGGCCGCCGCCAGCGTGCGGGCAGCCAGGACCGCCCCGAACGGCAGGACGACCGCGAACTCCCTAGCGTTCAGGTCGGTCGCGTCCGCCAGCGTGCTCGGCACGTACAGCACCACGTTGAGGACCATTGCCACGAGCAGGATCTGGCTGATCATGTCGGGCCAGCTGAAGAAGTGCCGCGCCACCCGGCAGATGGCCCAGACGACGAGGGCCACCCCGGCCAGGTGCACCAAGGCGAAGATCAGTTCCACCGCCGGGCCTTGCGGCTTGGCTCCGAACAGCGCGAGCAGTCCCTCTCCGCTCACCCAGGCGTGCTTCGGCCAGGTACGCAACGGCGCCAGCTGATAGCCGACCGGGTGCAAAATGAACCCGCCGCTGGCTCGCAGCAGCCAGTTGATCAGGGATGCCAGTCCTTCGGCGAGGAGGGCCGCGACCGCCAGGGACACCTCGTACCGCTGGGCCACCACGCCGTCAAGCAGCCATCCGCCGGCCTGGCCGGCCTGGCGCCGGGCGCCGGCCATCCCACGGCCGACGCGCACGGCACACACCGCGATAAGCGGGACGATCCCCACCACGAGCACGAGCGGGTCAGCGATCAGCACCCACGTCAGCAACAACCCGACGATAACGGGCACCACAATGACCCGCACCGCAGCCGCCGCCCCGGGGCCCCGCAAGGGGCTCCCCAGGGGGGTACGGGGGGAAGGTTCCCCCCGTCGGGGGGTCTGGGGGGATGAAATCCCCCCAGTGCGGGGGGTTCCGGGGGGTCGCCCCCCCGGGCTAGCAGTGCGGGGGGTTCCTGGGGGCTTTTGGGTGCGCCCCCCCGGGCCAACACAATCTATTACGAGCCAGGTCAGCATGAGTGGCACGGCCGTACCAATGTGCCCGACGGACAGCAGCAGGACGAAAACGGCGACTCCGAGCTGGGGTGCGAACATGATGCCGGTGGTCAGCAGCATCCGCGGCCACGCCTCGCGGCCGGATGTGCTGCCCCTGGCCAGCAGCGCGGCGAACACCACGACGAGCGTGTACGTCATCGCCGCCGCGACGTGGGCGGTGTCCGTATGCAGGCCGATGAAGCGTTCCAGCATCACGTACTGCGGCAACTCGGTGGTGTAGAACGAGACGTCTGACAGGTACCAGCCGTGCAGCAGGACGTTGCCGTGCAGCATGTCCCACGCCATCAGCAAGATGTTCGACTCGTCGGAGTTCTCCGGATAGGTCCGGGACATCTGCAGGTAAGCGACGAAAAGCAGCGCCACGGCCAGCACGATCGCCGCCAAGGCCAGGACGCGACGGCGGATGGCTGCCTGCCCGGATCCGGCCTGGGCCGACCCGGAAAGAGCGGCGGAAGGCGGCGCGGAGGACCTCTCCGGCGTCCCGCTCCTCGCCACGGTAGCCACCACGTCCTTCGATCTCGGTGTCGTTCTGGGCCAGTCGCGGCGCGGCATGCCGTGCGCCTGCCTGGCAAATCGTCTTCGTTGCGGCCAGTCAAAGGGTAGGGCGTCACTCTGGTAAGCTGCGCGCGCCTGGCCAAGAACTTGCCCTTCCCGCTGAGACAGCCATGGTGGAGGCTCGCGGTTGCAGCTCATTTCGACGTCGGAAGAGGATAGGTTCCTCCGGCCAGGCACACCATCGTATCGGTCGAAATTGAACCGGCCGTTCGTGCCGGGCGTCATCGCCTTCCTGGGCTGGCTTGGATTCGCCGTGGCCCGCTGGCAGGTCTGGGCCAAGGGCCATTTCAACCTGTTCATCATGGCCGGGCATGTCTATACGCACCGCGGTCAGCTCCCCCGCGGTCTGCTGCTCGTCCCTTCAGCGGGCTATGACGGGCAGTTCTATTACCGGCTCGCGCTGGACCCGGCCAACTGGAACGTGACCGCGTTCGGCATCACCATGGACCAGTCCTACCGGTACACCCGCATCGGGTACCCGCTGGTGGCCTGGTTGGCATCGGCTGGCCAGCACCGGCTCGTACCCGCCGCCCTAGTCGCGACCAACCTGGTCGCGGTGGCGGCCATGGCCGTGCTTGGCGGCATGTTCGCCCGCGAGTCCGGCCGCCACGCTTGGTGGGGGCTCGCCTTCGCCGCCTACTTCGGCCTGGTCATCAGCGTCGGCCGGGACACCGCCGAGCCGCTCGCCGAGGCCTGCATGCTGGGCGGGCTACTCGCCTACCGCCGGGGTAGGTACGTGCTCACCACCGGCCTTTTCGCCTTCGGCGCGATCACCAGGGAAACCATCCTGCTCGCCCCGGCGGCCATCGCCGTGACCCGGCTCATCGCGATGGCCCGCCGCCGGACGGGACCCGGCCTGGCCGACCTGACCTGGGTGGTTCCCGCGGCCGTGTACGGCCTGCTGGAAGCCGTCGTGAATTTTGTGGTCAAGGGCGATTTCCCGCTGGTCGCGAACGGCAGCCGGAACCTCACCGTGCCGTTCACGGCCATGGTCGACGCGCTCAACTACGATTTCGCCCATATCAACACCAGCCACCTCAGCCCGACCGACATCGACCTGCTCGAGTACGCCACGCTGGTGCTCTTCATCGTGGCGGGGCTGGCCGTGCTCTGGGTCACCACCGCGCCGGTGCACGAACGCCTGGCGTTCGTGTTCTTCGTGCTTCAGCTCGGCCTGCTGTCCAGCCAGATCTGGACCAGCACGTTCGGCGACGGGCGCTCGCTCATAGAGCCCTACCTGATGGCGCTGATCCTGCTGTTCGCCACGCCGCGGCGCTACCTGTCCTGGCGCTACCTCAGCCTGATCGCCGCCTGTGCCGCACCAGCGCTGCTGGTGGTGGCCAGGCGGCGCATCCTCTACATGTGACGGGGAGTACGGTTCGACGATGGTCCGGGTCAAGCGGATCCCAGCAGATGAAGACCGGCTCGATGCCCAGCGACCTGGGTTGCCGTCGGCTCCGTTCCAGCATCCGGCCGGGCCCGAAGGCCGCAAAGGCCGCTGGGTACATCGCTCATTGACGGTGACGGCGTGGATCGCCGGCTTCCTGGCGTTGTTCGCCTTGTACCTCCGGATCTCGTTCGCCGGGGGGTACGTGACCTCGGACGGGGCGAACAATGCGCTGCAAGCATGGGACATGCTGCACGGCCATGTTCTGCTGCACGGGTGGATCATTGGCGACGCGACGTATTACACCTTTGACCTGCCGGTGCTCGCGGTGGTGGAGATCTTTTCCGGGCTGTCCGACCTGACCAGCCATATTGCTTCCGCGCTCATATACCTGATCGTCACGTTCAGCGCTGTGGCCCTGGCCCTGTCGGACAGCCGCGGCCTCGCCAGGGTGGCCCGCTGCGGTGTCGTGGTTGCCGTGCTGACCGCCATGTTTCATGTCGGGTCGAACGCCCCGTTCCTGCTTGGGGCGCCCGACCACACCGGGACCTCGGTGTTCCTCCTGGTCTCCTTCCTCCTCATCGACCGGGTACCCGCCCGGCGCTACACGTCATTGCTGCTGCTCGCGATCCTGTGCGCCGGCCAGATCGGCGACGCCACTGTGCTCTACGTCGCCGTGCCTGCCGTCGTCGTGGCGTGCGGCTACCGTGCCGTGGCCACACGGAAGGTCCGCACGAGCGATGCCGTGAACGCCCTGGCCGCGATCGTGTCCGTACCGCTGGCCTCCGCGGTCCGCGCGCTGATGCTGCATTTCGGCGGGTACCAGATGGTCGCCCCGAAAATCGCGATCTCAGCGCCCGGGCGATGGCCGCATAACGCAGATCTCGCGTGGCACGCCATCTGCGTCCTGTTCGGGGTGCAGGCCACAGGTTCCTCCGCACTGACGCGCGACGCGGGATACATCCTCGGACTCGCCTGCTTGCTGGCCACGGCGGCTGGCGTCGCACGGGTGGCGTGGACCTGGCGCACCGCTAGCCGGGCCGAGCAGTTGCTGTGCGTCGCGATCGTCATGGATCTCTCCGCATACGTGATCTCGACCATGCCGATATTCACCAACCCCTACGAGGTCGTGGCCGTACTGCCCGCAGGCGCGGTACTCGCGGCCCGCGCCTGCGTGCCCGGGCATATGGCCGGCCCGCTGCGGGCGGCCATGGCGACCGGCCTGGCCGCCATGGCCGCCATGGCCGCACTGCTGACGTTGACCACCGCGGCCGCCCGGCCCGCGGTCGCGGAGCCGACGGTGCCCCTTAGCGCGTGGCTTGAGGCGCACGGACTCACGTACGGGCTGGCCGACTACTGGAACAGCTCGATGGTTACCCTGCAGTCGGGCAACCGGGTGCAGGTTCGCGCGGTCGTCATCCAGGGTCGCCAGGTCGTCCCGTACGACTGGGAGACCAGCACCCTGTGGTTCGACGCGTCCCTGCACGATGCAACTTTCGTGATCGTCGACCTCACCGGCAACGGCCCGAGCCCGCCAGCCGAGCAACTTTTCGGCAAGCCATACAAGATCGGCCACGTCGCTCAGTGGGCGATCTTGATCTATCAGAAAAACCTGCTCGGACAGGTCGCTATGGCCGGGCGATAGTTGCATTCTGGATGAGATCAGCATCGGGCTCGCCCCCGCACACAAGCAACAGCGGTATGACACCGGTGAGACGGGTCAGCCGAGCTTCGTCAGCAGGTTCGTGTTCCAGACCATGACGGTGTAACCGTCGGTGTGGTAGGTCCGCCGCGGATGCCCGAAGGCAAGCACCGCGGCTTGCTGAAGGCCGGGCAGGGAGTCGGGGCCGTCCGTCACGACGAAGTTCGCGTCGTGCCGGGACGGGTTGTAGTTCGCGTCGTCGGTCTCCCATTGGTAGGGCACGAGCCGATCGCCGTTGCCCAGCGTTACCGCGCTGACGACGACCCGGCCGCGGGTATCCACGGTGGTGCTGTCCGCCAGCCAGTATCCGGCCAGCCCGTCGCTGAGCCGGTGCATCATCAGCCATGTCGCCAGGGGCTCGTTAGCGGAAGGAACCGCGGCCTGCGCCGCGCCGTACCCGAACGCGCCGAGATAGGCCGCCATGACCACCGCCAGTGCGGGCGCGAACCAGGCCTTCGCCTGCTGGCCCAGCGCGCGCTGGCCGAAGATCCGCATCCCAAGCGTCCGGCCGGCTAGCACCGCGCTCAGCGGCAGGATAGCGGCGATCTCGCGTGCGCCCTCCAGGTCACGCGCGTGCGGGCTGACCAGGTAGGCGCCCAGGTTGAAGACGATGGCGACGGCGAATACGGGAATGATGAGCTCACCGAAACGGAAGAAGCGCCTGGCGGCTATGCCCAGGGCCCAGATCACCACGATCGCTCCGGCTAGGTGCAGGGCCACGAACACGTATTCCAGGACGGGCGTCGTGGGCGTAGCGAAGACGTTCGCGCCGAGGAGGTCAGGCAAGGCCTGGAACGTCACCCACGCGTTGTGCTGTAGCTGGCTGAAGTCCGTGTCCGTCCCGACGTGCGACTCTTGGTATCCGCCCAGTGCCGATATGACTCGCGGCGCCAAAGACCCGGCCACGCCAGCCGCCGCGGCCGCCGCGGCCAGCGAAAGCTCGTACCATCTCGGCGCCGACCGTTCCCCGCCGCGGATCAGCCCGGGGCAAGCGCGCCAGGCGCAGACCAGCACCAGCGGCACGATGCCGGTCAGCAGGACGTCCGAATCAGCCACCATCGTCCACAAAAACCCCAACCCCACCAGCACCGGAATGAGAAGTGGTGGCCTGGCCAGGGGGACCAGGGGGGCCAGGGGGGGACGGGGGGGCGGGCAGCCCCCCCGTGATCGGGGGGTTCCGGGGGGTCGCCCCCCCGGGTCAGCACCGTCAGCACAATCTATTAGCAGCCAGATCATCAGCAGGGGCACGGAAGTTCCGGTGTGGTCGGGTGACAGTAGCAGGATCGCGGTGGCATTGAGCTGCGGCGCCAGCATGATCCCCCCGGCCAGCAGGGCGCGCGCCAGCCCGGCCCGGCCCTGGGCACGGCCCTTGGCGAGCAGGGCCGCGAGCAGGACGAGCAGCGTGTAGGTCATGGCCGCGGCTACGTGAACCACCTGGGCCCCGAGCCCGAACAGGACCTCGATCAGCATGTACTGCGGCAACTCGGTGGTGTAGAAGGACACGTCCGACACCCACCAGTGACGGAGCAGCAGGTTCCCGTGCAGCATGTTCCACGCCTGCAGCACGTTCCCGGCGCCGTCGGAGGTCACGGGCACGGACTGGGACTGGCGCCAGTAACAGAAGAAAAGGATCGCGGCCACTCCCGCGACCACGCCCGCTTGCCTCACTCGGGTCGCCCGGGAAGTCCCGGCCGGCTTGGCCGTCAGAGCTGGAGCCTGGTGATCACGCCAGGCGACTCTCACATGCGCCCCTTGACAGCACTCACGACGACGAGGCAGGCGCCACCGCGACACCGCTGAAGCGCAGGATGACCGTCGCGCTGGCCGGCGCATGCGGCGTGTAGAACCAGTAGGCCTGGCCACTGGCGGCCTGTGCAGGCGTACAGATGAACTGCCTGGTCATCATGAACGTCCACCGCGGATCGTCCAGGCAGGCCTTGACGCCTGAACGCTCCGCCTGGACCAGGAACCCGGTGGTGGCGACCCACGCCGAGTGGTCGATATGCAGGACGATCGTCTTGTTAGGAGCTCGCGCGGCGAGGTTCGCCACCACCCGCGGCAGGGACTCGTCGATGTCCTTGGTGTTGGCGTGCGTGCCCGGTATCACCGCGAGCACGACGAAGCCGGCCGCGGCGGCCAGCACCGCCGCGGCCGTACTCAGCGCGAAAGCGTCCCGGGCGATAGCGCTTCCGGCACCTCCCTGGGTGCCCTGCGTACCCGGCCGCCTGCGGATCGCCTCGGCCGCGCCAAGGACCACGACCAACACCGTGACCAGAGGTGCCGACCAGTAGAAATAGCCGATGTAGTACTCGCTGAGGTCGTCGATCCCGACCCCCGCGTACACAAGGAACGCCAGGGACGAGACCACGTTGATGGCGAGCAGGACGAGCAGGAACCGTCGCATCGGGCCGCGGCTAAGCCAGTAGGTGACGGCCAGCGCGAGTGCGTAAAGCAGCACCGGCGCGAGCCACGCGTGCCGGTGCGGCCACCAGAACCACAGCGCGTACAGCACGATCTGGTGCAGGCTGTGGCCGCCGGCCTGTGCCGAGGATCCGTAGGAGATGTACTTGCCAAAGTCGCCCGGCCAGTGCAGCACCAGGTTGAGGACGATCGGAAAGGCGAACACGGCGCTGATGACCGCGACCGGGACCCAGACCCCGCGTTGTGCGCGGAAGAACGAGCCGACCGATGCGCGCAGCGTGCGCCGGTGCGGCCACAGCACCGCCACTCCCACGGCCAGGGTGAGCACCGGCACGAAGAACAGGAAGCACGCCTGCCCGTGGATGAGGAACCAGCCGGTCAGCGCGAATATCCAGGCGTCCTGGGACCGTCCGGCCACCACCGATCCGGCCGCGATGACGAACACCATGTACGCCGGCACGTACATGTACGGCATCCAGTCGGAATTGACGATCGGCGGGTAAGCGACCGCGAAGGCGATGAAGACGGCGAAGCAGATCGCAGCGCCCCGCAGCGAGCGCGTCCAGCCGTAGACGACCCCGACGGCCAGCGCCACGAACGCGCTGTCGAGGGCGAAGACGCTCAGCATGTGCGCGTTCCACGCCGTCGGCACCACATGCAGCGCATCGGAGAACAGGTACTCACCGAAGGCCTGCACGTACATATAAGCGGGCCCGGGATGATTGAAACCATCGCGTGAGTAGTTGCCGATGAGCAGGGTGAAGTGCTTGGCCTGCTCGATCAGGATCGAGTTCGCGCCCGCATCCCCCTGCTCATACAGGCGGGTCGTGAACAGGAACCGGTTGCGCACGCAGAGCAGGACGAACAACAAGGTGAAAGGGACGGCCCAGACCCACCACGGCCGTCGACCCGTAGACCCCATCAAGCCCGTCGACCCCTTGGAACCGTCGGCCGCCGGGCCAACTGGCGCATCCTTCGGGTCGGTCTCCGGGTCGGTCTCCGGGTCCGGGGTGACGGAGCCGGACATCGCCGTCGTCTGCTCGCCGCCGGCCGTCATGCTCAGATGGTGCCGGCCTTGATGGCCGCGTCGATCCAGGGGATGACCTCGTCGAGCATCGTCTCCAGGGTGGTGGAGGCCTCGAAGCCGAGCACCCGCTTGGCTTTGTCGGTCGCGGGAACCCGCCGCTGGACGTCGTACTCGAACGGATCGTCGTGGAGGAGTCGCAGCGGAACCCCGGTCCCCTTGACCTTTCGCCAGATGACCTCGGCCAGTTCCCGCACGGTGGCGCCCTGCTCGGTCGAGAGGTTGAAGTCCTCGTTGCGGGCATCGGGGTGTTCCATCGCGGTCACCACGCCGACGGCGAGGTCGCCGCCGTAGGTGTAGTGCCGGACCTGGTCACCTGAGCCGAGGATGTGCAGCGGATCCTGGCCCTTGAGCACCTTCTGCACGAGGTCGGGAACGACGTGGCTCATCGCCAGCCGGACGTTTCCTGACAGGATCTCCTCATCGCCCAGGGCCCGGCTCTCGCCGATGCCCACGCAGTTAAAGGGCCTTACCAGCGTGAAGGGCAGCTGGTACTGATCCCAGGCGGCATGCGCGAAGTACTCCACCGCCAGCTTCTGGAACCCGTAGGACGACAGCGGCGGCGGGATCTCCTTCTGCTGGCCCTCATAGGACGGCCATTCGGCCGCGCTCTCGAAGACCATCGATGAGGACAAGTAGGTGACCTTGCGTAGCCGGCCGTTCCGGTGCGCGGCGATCGCCGCGTCGCACGACGCCGCGATGATGCGCTCGTTGGTGG
>Ga0302179_10002820_pt1 | contig 10073 bp, 12 predicted proteins | sample I_Palsa_E3_1_FD_198788 | JGI IMG/M metagenome (GOLD analysis project Ga0302179, IMG submission 198788) | Peat permafrost microbial communities from Stordalen Mire near Abisko, Sweden - I_Palsa_E3_1 | ecosystem: Environmental > Terrestrial > Soil > Palsa > Peat permafrost | place: Sweden...
ATCGGTGCGAGGTTCGGGACAATCACGAACGAAATGTCCCATCTGGAAACAATTCCTGCATTCCACGTTTTTGGGATTGCGTGGTTCCTATTGTCAATACTCTATTGCAAATCATTAGATGACGATCCGCACTAAGCAGAGGGATGTGTTTCTCGCAACAAGAGAGGAACGGTAAAGAGAGTAATTGCAAGGCAGAAAGAAGGACACCCTAACAGAGCCTAGGGGAGGAGTGTTGGGAACAGAATGGGGGAATACAGGACATTCGCGAGACTGATGACCAGGTTTCTCGCAATTGCGACATTTCTTATTGGGACAATCACGGACATAATGGCCCATCTCCTGACACTCCTTACACTGCACCTTCTCCAAATTCGGCGGTTCCTAAAGAAATAAGTTTTATGTCCACATCAAGCCGGGGAAGCAAAAGACACGGGGACGGCGGGTGCAACTTGTGAGAACGGGGATGAGCGGGCGGTTGGCGGGAAAAGGAGTAAGGGGCCATACAGGACACTCACTGCGCTTGTGACCTTCTCCATCACAATTGGAGCACAAGAATTTCGGTTTATCCGGACAGTCGGACTTTCTGTGGCCGGTTTGGTTGCAATTGTGGCAAGTCATCAAGTCTGGATTGGTGGGATTCTGACATTCTTTGGAGTGATGTCCTTCCTCACTATACAATTACCATCATCTGACCAAGCCGAGAAAAACGGCTTTCAAAAAGGACATGAGTATAGAAAAGTCCAGAGTAAGGGGAGGGGGGATCGAGGGATAGAGTGGAGTTACCCGCAGTTTCGACAGGTCATTGGACCTCTGTCGGGACAGTCGCGAGACATATGCCCAACTTGTCTATACATTAGAAAATTCAAGAGACATCAATATGAGATTGCGCTGCGGAGTCTTTGAAAGTACGCCAGATAGGGAGAGAAACGAAGAGGAAAGTACTCGCAGTTGCGACAGGTCATGTCTCCCCCTCCACTCATCTCCTTGCGCTCCTGGGGACAATCACGCATCCTATGACCCTCTTCCCCACAATTGATACAAGACACAATCGGCGTCACGCGGGTGAATTCTAAAAGTCAACTCCGTCCAAAATGACCGGGAAGTGGGAGGCAAGTTGGGTACCTTCAGGCGCATCGGGACATTCGCTTTTGCCGTGTCCCTTTGTGTTGCAATTGAAACAGACGGGGATGAGATCTTCGACAAGGAACCCCACATCGGCGAGACGTTCCATATTTTCTTCTGTCGTGGTTGCGACTTGTCCTTTGGTCGCACTAACGTCAGCAAGCTCATTCAAGATGCGGTGATTGGCTTGAGATGAAGAGAAACAGGCGCATACCGAGTACGACGATTCTTGGGACCGAGCTGGAATGAAACGAGATACTTCATTCCTGTTTCACCTTGCAAATTACGAATGGTTTTCTGTTGTGGGATCTCTTTTTCCTGCCCGTCAGAACACGACTAAAAGCTCCAAAGCGAAGTAGAAGCGGTAATGGAAAAGAAGAGATACTGGGAAAAGAGGATGAAATTAGGGAGCGGTGTGGGATGTGACCATTGCAATAAGATAGACGTCAAAATGACTTTCGCGGAACTTCTTTTCGAGGTCCACAAACGTCAAATGCTTGTTGTTTCGTACGTATTCGAGAAAGAACACCTTGAAATCATCCAGATCTTTTTCCTGGTTTGCGGAAAGGAGGGCAGCCCAAGCTTCATCTGAAGTCATTGTGGGTTCTGGATCTGGTTCTATCATCAGATGAGTCGCAATCGCTTGCGCGCAATTCGCCTTTATAATCCATCTGTCAAAGAAACCAACAAGGGGCATGAAGGGGAAGTATGGTAAGTGTTCAGATGTAAGAGAAAGGGTCAAAAGGAAGGGGAGGGGACCATATTCACGGGGTTTTCGAACAGAGGGACGCCCCTGTCCTCTTGGCTCTCGCTCAATGTCCATCGCGGCGAATGCCATACCGAGTTCCTGAGATTGCAACTCCCCCGCAATAGCAGCGTCGTGTTCGAAGGATGCGCTTTGCCAAGAATCCTCCGCAGCAGCAGGAGTATCATCCCATGCGCCAGACATATCTGCTTGAGACCGGTGCAGATGGGTATGTGGTGGCGTGGTAGACAGAGTATTGGGATCGAGGCGAAGGGGTTGTGTGTTTGCGTTCCAGGTAGTGATATCTGTGTAATATGCGTCTGGAGAAATGTTCATCAATTTTGGGATGAGAATACGTTGACGGTGGAGGGAAGATGAGCAAAAAAACTCAAAGCCAGTCTGGCGGTAAAATGAATGTTTATTCCGGTCACGGGGAAGATCTTATGTACTCATGGAAACCAATTTGGATGAGATGGGGGATTTACCATGATGATCGATCTTCGCTCCTTTGTCTCTCATCCACAGTGACTCATTTTGCTGATAAACTGCGTGTCTCTGTGCTCTTTTGTCCCTGTACTCTCCCACTAACCGCCAGGCAACGGCAAGAAAACTCCTCCTTTCAATATTTATATCCAAACTTGTAGTTTGCTGAAGAAACATCTCACAGCCTCCCAGAAGTTGGAAGCTTTCACTTCAACGCAGCGAAAGGTAATACTCTATTTACGCGGCTGAAACTTAGTCAACACCACAACCTGCTTCAACGTATTGTGTCAACTTCGACCAGATGTCAAGTCAAGGCTCTAAATCGGGCCTAGGTTTGGAGATCAAAGACAATATTGAGATGTCAGCCAGCGAAGATTTGATCCTGTCACGCTTCGACGGAACCCCGGTCCTCAACCGACCAGTCATCGGGCAATATACGTATGACTCTTTTGAAGATGTTATATCCCAAATCAAACGTATCTCCGAAAAAATTGGAGGCGGATTACAAAGGGACTTTGACGACTATATTGAAGTAAGGGGGTTCTATCTTTCCCAAGGGGATTTGCACACTGCTACATGCATTGAGAATGTGATCAAGAACCACGTGGGAATTAGAAGACTTGTGGAGGATTACCCAGATCTGACGGAAACGCGAGCTGGACAATTTGCTCGTTTTCATGAAGGAAGATTACTTGGCTGGAGGGGAGATGAGAATGATGTTATTACCTTGCCTGGTATAATTGGTTATGAGCTGTAAGATATCAATGAGATTTTAAAAGTCATAGCCTTTTCGCTTTGTCTCTCTGCTTCGGAATGCTTGGTAGCGATCTGTGGCAGTGGTTCCCTTCGATCGAGCCGCAAGCGGGTTTGGCCTTTTTCGACGGGCCGCACCCCCAACTGACCCCATCTCATCCCTCCCCACTAATCCATTCAATCGCTAACGGGAACATCTCTTCTCATGCCCATTGGGTAGATGTCGGACTTATAAATGCCACGTATGTCATTTCCCGAGATCTGGCGAGGCTTGCGGCGCAACTGGTACGGTAAATTGCTTGACATCCTTCGAAAGACCAATCAAAACTCACCGTGGCGCTCGAGTTGCTAATCCAAGGCCTTCCGATTAACGGATGCGCTGTTGATCAGGGGCAAGCAGAGCTTCATATAATAGTATGTATATATTCCCAGGTATCTATATTATTTAATGTTAGCATGTCCTTTGCAAAAGGAAAGGAACCATACCAAATCTGTAATTTCGACGGCGAAAAGGCCCGCAAGGAGTCGCAACAAGCCTCTTACACACCAAGTGCCTCGCGCCACCGATCCACTGTCAATCACTGACCCTCGGCGACATGAATCGACTACGATATGACAGGGACGACTGTGGCACCCAAGACCTATATAGCGTCCTTTTGGGCTGAATTTAAAAGCGAACAGGGGCAACTAGTCGGGAGCATCAAGCAATGGCGAAGCCAGGGTCCTTTTGGTGTCTCGAAGGGGGTCGTAAATACGTTGACTCGAACGCCTCTGGACCACTCATCGGTCGGTATTAGATATCCCCACAATTGAACAACTGCAAAGACTCCAGAGTGGCCAACTCGATGTCTTCTATCCCTTCTACCTTTTTGTACATCAAAATAGCGCGAATAATAAAGATTGTAGCTTCTGATTCCATTTGATTACATTCGCCTATATAAATTCTACCTTTACAGTCCATCCCAACTCCAATTCACATGCAAATCAACGAGTCTGAACGAGTGACAAGAATTAGTAAGTCCATTTTATCCAACAATTATAGTCCCTTCTTCTCTTTCTTCGCCTTTGAACTTCCACTGGGGGCGACACCACTTAGGATGGTTTCCTTGTCATCCGCAGTGAAATTAATAAACATTCCACCGCCGTTGTTTTGTCTGCCTTTGCGTCCTTTTTTCCCATCTTTCTTGGTTGGAGTGAGTGGTAAACCGGCATCGTAAGGATCGAGCTTCGGTAATAGATGTTGTTGGGTGACTGGATAGGGAGGAGCGGAGTGAGGAGGTGATAATGGATAAGCATTCATCCGAGGGGGCTGAGGTGCAAGTGATAACCGGCGAAAATCTTTCTGTTTCTTCTGTGGTGTGGTGGCGGGCGAGATGGGATATTGTTGAGGAACTGTACGAGGAGTGCTCCACACAGTCGGTTGAGTCTTCTGCATGTATGGCCGTTGAGGTGCATACCATCCCATCGTTTCAAATGGGCTGACAGGAGGGGTGTGAAATTGTTCCTGCTGGAATTGAACTTGGTAGCTGTTTTGTTGAGGCACAGCATAGTGCTCATATTGAATCTGGTTGTCGTTGTAACAGGACATGAGGGTCTCATAAGGAGAGAAGTCGGATTGATATTGGTAGTTGGGTTCGGCAAAAGAGGTTTCGACAGGTTCGAAAGTAGAAGCAGTGAGGGTAGATGGCGTTGAGCCGAATGATGGATGGTGATCCATCGGGGATACTTGACTTTGTAGTCTAGGGCGCTTGTACTGTTCAAGAACCAATTGTGGGACTGGGATATCGTCATCGTCTGAACGCTTGCGTTTGTTTGACATAGGAGGAGTCAAAGTGAGCGGTTCGGGCGCCCGACGGCGCTTCTTTGGTGTGCTATCTGCAACAGGGTACGAGGGTGCCGATTGGCTCTTAGCCATGTCGATGACATAGGCATTGGGGTCCATATATGGGGTGTATCCAGGGGTGAGTGGGTAGCCGAAATTGTTATCCGGGATGTAGAATTCCGATGGTGAGGTGAATGAAAAGAATGAGTAACTTGAATCCATGGCGGCCTTAGCTGACGTATCCTTCGATTTCTTCTGCACTGGAGAGGTTAAGGTGAGTTCAGGGGCTTCAGTCAGGGGCGAGGAAGGTGGTGGTGTGAGCGGTGCGACAAGGAGTGACGGAGAGATAGTAGCAGGTGCTTGCTCGTCAGCGACGTTAAGGAATGCGTCCGAGTATGCTTGTAGCTGCTCTTGAGTGAGGTCAAACGAGAGAGGGTCCTGAGGGGTCGAGGAGGAGGGTGTGTCGTTAATAAAGGAAGGTTCGGAGGCGCACGGCTGCGGGATCTCCGTTAGCCGACCCTTCTGGACTTGCGATTTGGCTTTGGCCTTCTTCTGGACAGGTGCCGTGGCTTCAGTTTGTTTTATGTCTTGTGGTGTGGTTTGGTCATTGGTTGCTGGGGAGAGCGAGTGTCTCACATGGTCATGGGCTTCGGAGTTCGGAGAAGAGTCGTACGCAGGTAAGTCGACAATATCGTTGGATGAGTCGAACCATTCCACGTGCCAGCTCAATTCTCCGGCCATCGCCGTCGATGATACATCGTCCAATAAGGTTGATGAGAAGAACGAATCATCGCTCGAGGGGGAGTCGAACACACCGACTTGGGACAAGAGATAATTGAAATCGAGGTCATCACCGTAAGCTGCCGACGCTGCCGCGTCGAAAAATAGACCGCCGGTGGTTGCTGATTCGAACAGAGCAGCCATAGGGTCGGTAAATGAAACGATCGTGAGTAATGTGTTGTAAAGGAGCGTGGTGGTTGGTTAAAGGAGTGTAAATGGACGAATCCGGCGGTTAAAGGAGTGAACCCGGTCGGTCGTTGGAGGTGAGGAGGCTAAGGAACGGACGGTGCTATTGCGACCAATGAAGATGGGGTGATCAACGGCCCAGTGCTGGCGCGAATGAAGCAGATTACTCTCGCTGTTTCAGCTCAAAGTCCAATCAAAGACTCGTCGCCTCACGTTGAGGTCCTGCCTGAGCCCGTAGCGCGTACTCTCCTTTGTTTGCGAAATTGCACAGTCCCACACAAAGAGCCGAATTCGATAGCGAGCGATTGAGTAAAGGAACGTGACGTTTCGAGAAACGGAAGGAGTGACGAAGTGAAAGAGAGACTTGTCCGGAAAGAGAAGTGAAACATATGGATTGGAAAATATATATACAAATGAAGGCCCACCGGAGTCGAGCGGCCGCCGATCTGATATGGAGCGGATCTCGGTCGTGTGGCGGCTGTTTGTGAATTGGCCTGATCGACATGCTCAGAAATAGCCTTCGCAACGGCAACTCCGCCAATCACCGCGCCAGATCTCCACGAATGAAAAGGCATCACCAGCCACCAACCGTGACTTTCCCGTTCGCTGTCATTGGTCAATCTCCTTCACGCTGGATTCATACCAGCCCCCACGAGTCGAATTTCCACAACCCATTCAACCCATTCAAACCCGTGATCCACTCGATAAACGCTCAAACCGACCGCATCCGGATATCGAATCCATTTCGCAGCAACGGAACCCTGGATTCCCCGAGGACCTTGAACCAGGAGCATTGCCAATCCCAATCGTCCGGTACACTCGGCTTGTCGGCAAATTTCAATAGCCACGAAGAGGTCCGCCTTACCGCGCCTCCACCTTGGCCGCATCAGGAAGTAAATCGGTTATGCTTATTGACCTGCATAACTATGACGAAGAATTCAGGAACTTGATCTTCATTGGTGGCGAGGCATCATCGGACATTGATCGCATGATCGGACGAAGGCTCGGAACGAACCGAAATGCTGAATGGATACGAGAGACGAAATATGAATGACGAACAGCGCCCTGAGATGTCGACGTCGACGTGACGCTCTTTTTGACCGAATTTGCGCCATTTAAAGCTCGAAATTTGCCACAGATTCTGGGGGGCACAATGACTCATGCGGTATTGTGAGGTGCCTGCGTTGGACTTCAAGAGGCAAAGAATGACGTTGGGCGAGGACCTGTGGCATGAGACCCGGGAAAAATATCCCCTTGAGATCTCGTTGGCTGCATTTGAATGCAGGCCTAGGATTCCCATTGTCGAACTTCTAGTCTAACTGGTCGAGTTTATGATGAGACAAGGACAGATAGAACGGAGAGCCGGCGCCTAAAGTGCTTTTGGGGACATGGCGCATAGGTCCCTGCATACATCAATGCGCCGTTATCTGCCGGGTCGCGGACGAGAAATAAGGTAGCAGCAACAGTGCGCGTCGAAGCCAGGAAGCTGCAGATACCTCCCTATAAACTCCACAGTTCGCGTTTGGAGAGCCGAAATTGCGATATGCTTCCCTGATACTGGGTTAGCCAGATTGATTATGAGGTATTACTTCACCCTCTTCTTCGAGATCAATAAGTTCAGATCACTTTATGCGATCATCTGGGCATTTATCCAGAAAACTCGAAATACCCAGAATCGGCCATAATGTCTACAGTCTTGCATCAAGAGAGTATCTTTTCCTGAATCGCGGCGGTTTGCTGGTGCAGACCGAAACCGTAACCAAAAAAAACGAGGTCCTGGGTTCCTTTCCTGTATTTCCAAAGCTAGGTCGGGGCTGAGGAATGAATATTGCAATTGATTTGTCCTTAGTATCTCGTTCTTGGGCACACGCAGGCGTTGAGTTGAGTTTGCAAGAAGGCCAAGACGTGCCATTGTCCCTTTAATCAATGCCTTTTGACTGTGGAAAGATTCCGGATTTCCGCAATTTCGTTGCCGTTGATTCGGCGGCAGGGAAGAAGATGACATGGTCATTCTGGCTATTGAAGAGCGGAGCGATCCAATTGTTGATATGAAATCGCATTCGTTTCGTTTTATGTAGTTGAATTATGGCGGTTGTCTTACACTTTCATGGTCAATCCTCTTAGTACTTGACTGATTCGGTGAAAAGGGTTCTGATCGCTGCCCAGCCTGCAAAGGCACTTGTTTGGTCAAACATTTCGCGGGTAAAAATTGCTTTCCCTTTCTCATGTAGAAGATCGTAGAATTGTTCAGAGTCGACAACAGGTTACAGGAAGCAACCAAGATGCCTTCACTTTAGGCCAATTACAAAGTGAGGGTTCACCGTATTTAAATTACTACGTATCGTGGGTTAGGTTTCAAAATTTGCCGATCTGCAGTCCTGATTCCGAGAATCTCGTCGCCGATTCATGAAAAAGTCGCCCATTCGCCGCTAACTCTGTTTCTGGCAATGAGCTCCACGCTCCGAAGCAGCGTGCTTATACGGAATGGAGGAGTCTATTGCTTTCGATCGCCTCGATGTTTTACCATGGTCTCCGGCTTTACTGGTCAATTTCGCCATATCGCGAGCTCGAGAGGAACGCGAAAAACTCGCAAAAAAGTACAGCTGCAGAAGAGAGCAGCGCGGGTCGCCTGGGAGCAGGAAAACAGGATATCGCTACGGATGACGTTGATGCGACAATATGAAGAGGAGGAAAGACCGAAGTGGGCAAAGAAAAGCCATTCATTTGGTCACATACGGGGAGAGCCAAGGATCTCTCTGAGATCAAATGAGCAACAAGGTGAGCCGAACATTCGAGACAACGATGTACAATGCGGTATCTTCTGGGACATCGAGAATGTTAAAAACGAGTATTACTCTTATTTCGAGGCTTCTAATCTTCCAGAATACATCCTCCAGCCATTGTCATTGAAGCCATTCGTGATTTCGCGAACAGTTCTCTCACTCCCGTCTTCCAAGCTTACATGTCACGGCCCTCTACGAGTTCTGAAGCCCGCACTCACGCTATCTACGCCCAACTAGGCGTAACATTCATACAATGCTATGACCAAGGGAAAGACACCGCCGACAAGAAGATCATCAGCGATATGTGGAAATTCTACGCTCAATATCAGAAAACCTCTCCGAATATGCGAACACGGATCATCTTGTTGACAGGAGACAGAGACTTTGCCGACGCGATTGGTCAACTAAGAAATTTTGGTGTGGAAGTGGGTATTCTGACTGGGAAGGTTACTGAGACCGCACCGGTGTATGATGATTATACTTTGGGCATGAGGGTTCTGCCACTTATGGGTGTTATAGAGGCTCGAGCGAGGGATATTGATTTGAACGCGTATCAAGCTGGGAAGAGGATTAGCCTGGATACTTTTGATAAGAGTTCTGAACGTATGTTCTCGCGACTAAGGAGACTCATGATCGTAGGGGGTTCCGTCGAGGATTTTCGGACGGAGGGGGATACTAGAGCATTACGGGAGCACTCTGCAACTGTGGATTCTAAGATTTCTCAAGACACCAAGGAGACAAAATCTGCGGATCCCAAGACATCTCAGGACATTAAAGAGATTGAATCTGTGGATCTTAAGACAACTCAGGACACGAAAGCCGACGCTGATATTAAAACTGACATCAGCCATCCCCCCACCTCTGTCGTCACAGGAATGAACGTCAGTCAATCGAAGCCGCCGCCGAAGGTAAACACTAAAGAGCAGGAGCAAGTTGATGTCTCGATACGGTCAGAGATAAAAAATCAGGGTGCTCCAACTGCGGAGACAAAGCCTACGCAGCTTGAAAGCACAACAGTGGCAAGCGAAGCAGCAGCAGTCAAATCGAAAGTTAGCACGACGAAAGCTGACACGACGAATGTTGACATGACAGCTCCCAGTGCACCAACTGAAAAGCCTGCGACCGACTCAAAAGCTGTCACGGATCTCGCGAAAGACGAAAACAGTGAGAAAATCTTGGATTCGAAGATATCTGCAACCCCGCAGGAAGGGGGATTCTTTAGCCGATTAAGGAAAGCGCTTGCCTTCACCAAGAATAAAACCACACAAGTACCTCCTACCTCCGCAGTCGGAACGAAAAACAATACCATGCAAACCGAAGAACCCGGAAAAACCGCCCCTCCCACATCCAGTCAAGCGAAAGAAACCAAGTCAGAAGAGTCGCCCCAAGCAATGAACCC
>Ga0302179_10002822_pt1 | contig 10069 bp, 7 predicted proteins | sample I_Palsa_E3_1_FD_198788 | JGI IMG/M metagenome (GOLD analysis project Ga0302179, IMG submission 198788) | Peat permafrost microbial communities from Stordalen Mire near Abisko, Sweden - I_Palsa_E3_1 | ecosystem: Environmental > Terrestrial > Soil > Palsa > Peat permafrost | place: Sweden: Abisko...
TCAAAGGGGTGATCCAGATAACTTCCAACTGTTAGGTCAGCTGAAGAATCCCTCAGTCCGTTAACCATAATGAGTTAAGTAACTTGAACTGTCAATCTTATTCTGAGAATATCTCCATTAGTTAATCATTCTCAGTTAATTGCCGGGAGGCGCTCCGTGAACGTTTGCATGCTGATCAAGCGGCGGCTGGAAGAATTGGGGCTTGAGCAGAAAGATCTCGCCGCCGCCGCCGGCGTCACCGACTCTTATATTTCCCAATTGCTGACTCGAAAGAAATTGCCGCCGGCGCCCGACCGCACCGACATTTACGTCAAGTTCGGGAAATTCTTGAAGCTTCCGCCGGGCAAACTTTCCGAACTGGCTGCGCACGAGCGCACGGAAGAATTGAAGAAAAAGCTGTCGGATCCTCCCGAGCCGCTATTTGGGGAAGTGCGCAACCTGGTCTTGCGCAAGTGCGCTCCCGATAGGCAAAAGGAAATACGCTCCATTTTTGAAACGCAGCCTTTTGGTGAATTGGAGCGGCTCGTAACACAGAAGCTCCTGGACGTCGTGAAGAGGGTTGCCAAAGAAGAATTGGAAAGTGAAAGCTGGCTAAAGCTGGTCGCGGACCTGAACGGCCGAAGTTATGAAGAGATGCGGGTCATCGTCCTCGAATTTCTCGATACAGACGTCTTCAACGTTTCTGCGGAGAATTGCATCGCCTTCCTCGACCCACTGATTGATTCCTGGACGATCGAGCTGGCCAACTTCGGAATGGAGATTGTGTTAAACCGGCGTCTGGCTCCCGGATACCTCAAGAGACTCGAGTTTGTGGAAAAAGAACCGGATGAAGTCTTCGAGGAAGAGGCCGGTCTCAAGGAATTCCTTCGTAATCCGCCGTTAAGCAGTGATGCTACCGACCGAGAACTCGGATTCCTGAAAAAATTGAGGTTTAAAGGTTCCCGGCCCACAGCCCTTTATTACTATCGCGAATTGCAGAATCTCCGAGACCCTCTCAATTTCCGGGAGTCCTCGCCGGCTCCGCTGCACATTTACGGTCGCGCGATCACCGCGGGAACGCAAAAGCAGCCTCGAGGCGGAGGGCCCCCGCTGCAATCCCGGACAGAAAGTAGGGGCCGGAAATCTCCGCAGAAAAGCAAATCAAAAGCTGCACGCTAGCGCCTCGAATATCGTCCTGCACGTAACCTATCCGCATACCAGATACCAGTTCGCTGATCGGCATAAATAACTCGCCAAGATCTGAAATTTCCTCTGAGCAGCTTCAGGAGAGTAGAGCCATTGGGAAACCGATTAATGACGTGTCGATCGCGTTGCGTCACGATTGACATTTTTGCCTGGAGGGCCCGAAATTTCCGATTTACCGCCGGGCCTAAAACGGGAAGAACCCTCAAATTGACGCGGCTTCTTTCCTCTTCTGGAACGAAATCGAGTTACGACGCGAGACTGGTGCCGCGCGTCGAAGAGGATTTCAAGTTTCTTGAGCTTTTAAATCAGTGACTTAACCCGAGTTCATTCCTGGCCTTGACATCTCAGGGTTCCCAATCAGGTTTGGCACGGGCTGTGCACAGATTTTTTTCCGCGTGCGTAATTATGAAATTAAGAATTCGAAACTCACTCTCCGCGTAATTCCGTGAATGCGCTCAAACGTCTTTTTCCGCCAACACAGCGCCCACTTCATTCTAGCCGCATCCGTGATGTGTCGATGCAGCCGCAGGGAAACGCCTACCGGCGATTGGACAGGAGAAGCTGATGCCTAAGGTTACGTTGAGAAAGATATGGGTTCTGGCGTTCCTGATGACTGGCTCTATAGCCGGATGCGGACGAGAACAAGTGCCAGGACCCGCGACGCCTCTGGTAGTTTCCACATCGCCCGCGAATGGCGCGACCAATGTTCTTGTCGCCGCGACGGTCTCCGCCACGTTCAGCGGTGCCATGGCTCCGGCGACGATTAACGGAACTACTTTTACAGTGACCGGGCCGGGAATGATCGCGGTGGCGGGGACGGTGACATACGCGGGCGGTACTGCGACCTTCACGCCGACGACCGATCTTCCAGCGAACACGTTATTTACCGCGACGATTACGACCGGAGCTACGGATGTCACAGGCGGGCCGCTCGCGAGCAACTATGTGTGGAACTTTATGACGGGAACGGCGCCTCTCGTGATCGCCACAAATCCCCCTGGAAGCGCCACCAACGTGCCTCTCGCACAAATAATTACCGCGACGTTTAATGAGCCGATGAACGCGACGACGATCAATATGTCGACGTTCACGCTGACGGGAACTGGCGGAGCCGCGGTTAACGGCACGGTAAGTTACGCCGGAACCACGGCGACATTTGTGCCAAGCGCCGCTCTGACGGCGGGCACCGTTTATACCGCGACAATTACTAGCGGTGCACAAGATCTGGCAGGAAACGCAGTCATGCCCAGTTTCGCCTGGAGCTTCACGGCCATACCGAGCCCCGCGGTAATTTCCACGAATCCTGGAAGTGCTGCCACCAATGTGCCGATAAATCAGAAAATTACTGCAACGTTTAGCGTGCCGATGAACGCGGCAACGGTGATTGCCACCGGGACATTTACGGTGGCAGTAGCTGGCCCAGGCGGAGCGTCGGTTAGCGGCGTGGTGACCTACGTGCCATCCGCGAATACGGCGACATTTGCGCCTGCAGCGGATTTGCTGACCAGCACCATGTATACGGCCATGATTAGCATGACGGCGGCGAGCGCAGCCGGCATTCCCTTGGCGAAAACTTACGCCTGGAGTTTTACGACCGGTCTGACCGCAAACTCGACACCGCCAACAGTGGTGATCACCATTCCTGCGTCAGGCGCAACGGATGTACCCGCGAATCAAATTATCTCCGCAACATTCAGCGAAGCGATGGATCCTGCGACGATTACAGCGCCGGGAACATTTACAGTCGCGGTGGCGGGTGTAGGTGGCGCGGCTGTGCCGGGAACCGTTACGTACGCGGGAGCTACAGTGACGTTTACACCATCAGCGAATCTCGCAGCCAACGGGTCATACACGGCGACGATCACAAATGCCGCGACGGACCTATCCGGCAATGCGCTGGCGGCTGGCGCTGTTCCCAATCCGTGGAGTTTTATGACGGGCGCAGGCGTCGATACCACCCCGCCCACGATAACGCTCACAAGTCCCGCCAGCGGCGCAACAGGCGTCGCGCTCAACGCAGCAGTTAACGCGACGTTCAGTGAAGCGATGAATCCGGCGAGCATCTTCGCTGCTGGGACCTTCACATTGGCCGTGGCCGGGACTGGAGGAACGACAGTCACTGGAACGGTTACGTACGATCCTGCCAGCGACATCGCCACCTTCACGCCGTCAGCGAACCTCGCTGCGACAACGGAATATACGGCAACGATTACAATTGCAGCGACGGATTTGGCTGGAAACGTACTGGCCGCGGGTACCGCGGCCAATCCTTGGAGCTTCACCACCGGTGCCGTCGCCGGCCCAGCGGGACCTCCGCTTGGAACCGCTTCGACGTTTGGAACGATTGGAGGCGGCGCGGGGATAACAAATCAGGGGACTGGAACGATTATTAACGGAAATATCGGGACCACCGGCGTCTCGACCGTGGTCACCGGATTTCACGATGCCGGGGTCGGGTGCACTTACACAGAAACGACGCTCAACATGGGACTGGTGAACGGGACGATATATACGGCTCCGCCGTCTCCTACCGTTGCGTGTCCCACGGAAGGCACGATGGCCACAATGATGATCGCGACACAGGCCGCGACCGACACGCTCACTGCTTACAACGCTATTTCGCCGGCATCCATGCCTGGCGGCACGGACCCAGGCGCAGGGCAACTCGGCGGCTTAACTCTTACGCCGGGGATATACAAAGCGGCGGGCGGCTCGTTCCTGTTTACTGGTTCGGATCTGACTTTGGACGCGCAGGGGGACGCCAACGCTATCTGGGTGTTCCAGATGGCGAGCTCGCTCACTGTGGGCGGACCGGCGGCGCCTCGCAACATCATCCTGACCAACGGTGCACAGGCGAAGAACGTGTTTTGGTACGTGGGCACCGCGGCGACGATTAACGCGGCGGGGGGCGGCACGATGGTGGGCACAATCATCGCGTCGGCCGGAGTTACGTTCTCAACCGCGGGCAATTCCGCGGTGACCACGCTCAATGGTCGAGCGCTGGCACTCAGTGCGTCGGTGACGATGGTTAACACCGTGATTAACGTTCCCGCTCAATGAATTACGAAAGCGGCTTAGGAAAACAGCGCGGACAGGTTTGCCGGATGTGAGACGGATTCTCTAATCCGCTTCGCGCTCGGCAGGCACGATTCAGGAGGCGACAATGAAATTGGCAGCTCGCATTCTTGGCACAATGGCCATGGCGTTCGTGATCGTGCCGGCCGCGTACGCGAACGACGACACGAAGCCGAAGACGAAGACGGCGAATGAAGCGACTGCCAGTTCTAACGACGCGCCCGATATCGCTGGTGCCACGCAACCGACGGACTTTAAGAATCTGCCTCTGGATTTCTCGACGAGCGAGCCACCACTTCCGGAGCTTGGTGCACCTGAATCCATCGCACTTGAGCCCACTGCACCTGCACCCAGTGCAAGGGCGTCGGGGGCGATGTATCAGGGAAGCGATTCGGAAAACCATACTCCGAGGATCGAATGGTTCTTGGGGTACTCCTTCTGGCGAGCGATGCCGACTTCGTCAAACAATCGCATAGGATACCTTCATGGCGGAAGCACCTCCGTCGCCTATAACTTCAACAGGTATCTCGGAGTCGTGGCGGATTTTGCCGGCTTCGACAACACCCGGCTGACGCTTTCGAGTCCAACCGGCAGCCGAACTCTGCCAGCAGACGGCAGCGCCTATACATATATGTTTGGCCCGCGCCTGTCCTACCGCACGCATTCAAGATTCACGCCATTTGCCCAAGTGCTAGTTGGCGGCGCATACGCGAGTAACGTGTTTATCTCGGGATGCACCGGAAGCTACAGTTGCCAACCTCTCGCCTACGACTGGGCGTTTGCCGCATTGGCTGGCACGGGTTTCGACGTCCGAATTAACCACTACTTGTCTATACGTCCAATTCAAGCCGAGTACCTGCTGACGCATTTCACCAACCCAACGTTACCGAGCGGGTCAGAACGCGGATGGCAGAACAACGGGCGATTTTCTGCGGGAATCGTCCTTCGCTTTGGCGGGAAACCTGCTCCAGTGGCGATGGCGCCGATGACGGCGACTTGCTCGGCAGATCCGGAATTTGTTTATGCGGGATCGGGTGATGTCGTCGTTGTCCGCGCGGACGCCTCGAATCCGGGCGGATATGCTTTGAATTATTCGTGGTCGGCGAATGACGGCGCGATTGACGGGACAGGTCCCGGAGTGCGCTGGAATTCTTCGAATGTGCGGCCGGGGACGTACACGGTCAGCGTGCGCGTGGATAATGGCCGAAACGGTTCGACTAGCTGCTCAGCAACCATTCGCGTTCAGCCGCGGCCAAATCGACCGCCGACGATCTCGTGCTCGGCAGACCGAATGTCGGTGACCGTCGGTGATTCAGTGCAAGTCACGGCTACAGCCAGCGATCCTGACAACGATCCGTTGACCTACTCCTGGAACGCGAGTGGCGGAAGAATCGATGGTTCCGGCGCTAACGTAGCGTTCCAATCGGCTGGCCTGATGCCCGGGTCTTACACGATTTCGGGCCACGTGGACGATGGCCGCACGGGAACGGCAGATTGTACGTTGAATATTGACGTACAAGCGGCTCAACCGCCGCCAGAAGTGAAGGAGCTTGAAGCCAGACTCGCGCTTCACAGCATCTATTTCCCGACCTTACGGCCGACCATTGCGAATCCCACCGGTGGCTTGGTCGAAAGCCAGCAGAAACTTCTGCTATCGCTGGCGGCCGATTTCAGCCGGTATCTCACGTTCAAGCCGGATGCACATTTGATCCTCGAGGGCCACGCTGATCATCGCGGTTCAATCGAATTCAATAAGGATCTGACCGAGCGCCGGGTCAGCTCTACCAAGGCCTTCCTGGTCGACCACCGAATTCCCGCTGACCACATCGAAACCCGAGCGTTGGGTAAAGAGCAAAATCTGGGCGCGGCGCAAGTAAAGCAGTTGATTGAACAGAATCCCGACCTGAGTAATGAGGAACGACAACGAATCGACGCAAACCTCCAGGTTGTTGTCATGGCCAATAACCGCCGTGTGGACATTTCCCTCAACACCACAGGACAGCAGTCCGTGCGTCGATTTCCCTTCAACGCAAAGGACTCCCTGACCTTGCTGAGCACTAAGGGCGGCGAAAACGAAAGACCGGCAAAGCGGCCAGCTAAAAAACCCACCGCTGCGCCGTAATGCGATGTGCAGTGATTCGCTAGCTTGAATCGCCCGAGAGCGTGTTCCTCGAAGAGCAGACACTCCTGCTACTCGGAATCGAAGCCACCGTGGCGCTCGTCCACTGGCCCACAAACAATCGCTACCGTTTTCATCGCGATGCGCTTCAATGATTGATTGATGCGAGGCATCTGTAAGATCGTTTTCGAATAACGGCGCGATTGCATCTGACGCGCTGCCAGCGGGCGCGCTTCTATTGAATTGAATCGCCCGCGCCCAACGATATTTCACAACCGCACTCCGACCCGCCGCAACGACTCGTTCGCGCCACTTGGTAGACGTATGAGAATCGTATTTGCGTATTTAAACTGTGCAAAAAGAGACAGTTTGTATTCGGCTGAATGATAAAATCTCGGCGCAAAAGATAGCTTTTTTCGGTTGAATCGATTCGAGAGGAATTCCGCCAAGCAAATGAATTATTCGCACGGCTCTGTTTTGCCCGGAGGGCGCGTTGGCAACCAGATCGGTCGGGTAGGTCTGGTTGGTGCCGTAGCCGGGACCTTCAGCAGAAACTTCGTCAATAGATTTGCTGTACGTATATTGGGCATCAATAAGAAGGCCGTTCTTGAAATTCTTTTTCAGTTCCGTGAGAAGCGCGTTGTAGTTCGCGTTGGTGTCGGGGGTGAATTGAAACACCGCGCCGATGAGCGGGCTTGGATTTTGATAGAAGTATTGAAGGTTCTTGATGCGCAATAGATGGTGGCTGCTGGCACAATTTCCGCGTTGTTGGCCTATATGATCTTCCGATTTTCCGGGACCAAAGTAATTGGCAGGGAAGAATACTGGGCGGCTGGGAAATAAATGGTGATTTCCAATTCCATTCGGGATTCCCTTGGACCCCAGTCGCAGTCAACGATTGCAACCTAACTCTTGGCGCGGCAACCATCTGCCCGCTTCGTCCAATTGGAGTTTTTACTCAGCCGAACAATAACCATGATACGAGCGCGTTTCTTCCAAATGGCTTGGATAACAATTTTCCGAGTGGCTCAACTGCTTATTACAACGTGACAACCTCCGGTTTCCCGGCGTTTAATCGAAATAACGAACGCGGTCCGCGTTTCAGTCAGTTCGATTTCAGTTTCGTTAAGAGCTTCGGATTGCCTTCGATGAAGTTCGTCGGGGAATCATCGAAAATTCAGTTGCGTATGAATGTCTACAACGCGTTCAACAAGCTGAATCTTGCGCCGTTTACGTTCCAGAGCCAGTCAACTACCGTCGCCTATGGGAATGTGAGCCCTTGTGGCACACTTGGCAATCCACCAATCTGCAACCCTATCGCCAATCCGAATTTTGGGATCGCGACACTGGGTTTCGCCGGACGCGTAGTCAAACTCGAAGGCAGATACGTTTTTTAGCTGAGCAGTGAACACAGAAACCAGAAGTTGGGCTCTTTAAGGAAGTAGCTCTTTGTCCGTCAGTGCGACGACCCCAGTCCCATGGCGGATCTAAGGCTTCTGGTCACTTTGCTTGCAGGGACATTCCAGCTTTAACAGCAGGAAGCGCGCAGCTCCCAGCGCGCACGCCGTTCAGAAAGCTTGCGATGGTTTGCGTCACCGTCGGCTCAACACGGTCGGCCCCTGCACCGTTCCCGGCGAAGTTCATATGCGTTGCACCGTCAATGACACCCATCCACTGGCACTTGCTTGCAATGCCAGGAAGGTCCAGCCAGGGAATCTGCCGAGCCTGCGGCCCGCCTTTCAACGATTGATCGCGAGTTCCGGTGAGCACGAGCACTGGCTTATGGATGCCGTTCCACGCGTGCTCGGGAAAGACAATACCCGGCCCTTCCGGCGAAAGCGCCACGTACGCGTCGAAGCGGTCCTGCCCGGCTACAGGTGCAGCCACTCCGATAATGTTTTTCGCTCCCGCTTCGAGCATCACCGTTTCCGCTCCCATCGAGTGTCCGAGCAGGACGCGAAAAGGCGACTTGCACCGGCCATCGGCCCACTTGAGGGCCGCGCCGACATCGAGTAACCGCGCCTGCTCGGCATGCGGATCCGCGACGAGCGTTTCCAAACCCTGCTTGAACCCGTCTGCTCTTAAGTCCGCGACGAGTGCCGATCTCCCGCTCTCACGATGACCCATTACCACGGCCGTGTATCCCAGGCTTGACATCGCTTCCGCAAGGTAGCGATAGCCGTCCTCTGAGCCTCCGGCACCGTGGGAAATCACCGCCAGCGGAGCGCATTCGGAGGCCGTTCCAGCCGCGGCAAACACGCGCAGCGGCGTCGTATGCCCGTCTTCGCGCGGCGCATTCACCGCCGTTTGGGCGGCACTCGAAGGTGATGCCGCATGCAGGATGCAGGAAACACCGACGAGAAAAATCATCGAACTAGAAAGAAAGTATGTGCGCAAGTGAGACCTCTACGTACCGCAAATTGAGCGGTGAAAAAGATCGTCGGACGATTCGCTAGTTCGTGCTGCCACCCTTTTGTTCCTGGACGCGTTGCTTTGCCATATCGCGTATCTGCTGTTCGATTTCGACGTACATTTGCTGCTGATCTGGTGTGAGGTTCGCCTTTATCTTCTTGTCGCTCTCGTTCAGAATCGCATTCGCCTTGCGCACTCGCTGCATCGGACGGAGCGAGGTGTCCGCATGTAGCGCTTTCAACTTTTGCTGACGGTCGGCAATGATGGGTGTGATCTTGCTCTTCTGATCGTCCGAAAGTGACAACTTGCTATCGAGGATACCGACGACCTGCGCTGGTGTGGGTAATGCGGCCGCCGGTGGAGGCTCCGCGCTGTCTTGGAGCGGAAGGGCGTCAAGCGGACGCGCTGCGATCGCAAGAGTTGCCAGCAATAGGAGAGCAAGTATGACGAATTGTTTCATGTCTTTCCACCTCTGCGAGAATTCCCCGGAGGCTAACACCATTGAACCGAACCCTCCCGGGATACTTCGCCGGTATGGCGAGACGCGCCGCGACTGCCTGTATATTAAAACACAGGCTACGGCACATGTTGCGGATAGCAGTGTAAAGAAGTGTCATCCGTCACGAATTTTGGGATTGCGATGCGGGGTCTTGACGGACGCGTAGTCGAACTCGAAGGCAGGTATGTTTTCTAACTGAGCGGCTAGCGCCCGCAGTCGTGGGAAGTGAGAACAGCGACGGGCGATAATTTGTGATTCCAAAAAGATTGGTCGGGGCGCGCGGATTTGAACCGCGGGCCTCCTGCGCCCAAGGCAGGCGCGCTACCAGGCTGCGCTACGCCCCGACATGAAGTACGTAAAGATTATAAAGGACTTCCCAACAGAACTGTTGCTCCATCTGACCAATTTCGCCTCCAACTGTGCCAAAACTGTGCCAAATAGATTTCACTGAACCATCGCTGTGCCAGAATCCAACGGCATTTCATTGGCCTGGCGATTGATTTTCTCCAGAGCTTCTCTCTTCATCTGCAACTTCATTTGCGAGTAGCGTTTGAAGGCCTGGGAGTCCCCCTGGCGAAGCAACTGTGTCACCCACTCGTCGGCTACGCCGCCCGCGCTGAGGCGAGTGGCATACGTTGATCGCAAATCGTAAATCCGAAAGTAAGGAACCTTTGCTCGTCGGAGGGTCTTTTGCCAAACGGTCCTCAACGCTACCTGGTGTCCGGTCGAATTCAAATCGCTGGGGAATAGAAACGGTCTGTAGTGCTCCCTACTAATTT
>Ga0302179_10002829_pt1 | contig 10063 bp, 10 predicted proteins | sample I_Palsa_E3_1_FD_198788 | JGI IMG/M metagenome (GOLD analysis project Ga0302179, IMG submission 198788) | Peat permafrost microbial communities from Stordalen Mire near Abisko, Sweden - I_Palsa_E3_1 | ecosystem: Environmental > Terrestrial > Soil > Palsa > Peat permafrost | place: Sweden...
AAGCATATTGCGGCCCAGGCGCGAGAATTCACTGACAATGATCGCATCATTGGCCTTTAGCGATTCGAGCATTTCGGCAACCGTGCGCTCCCGTCAGGAGATCTTGCCGGAGATTTTTTCTTCCACGAAACGCACCCTGCCCACCTAAAAAGCACCCTTTTTCTATAATAATTCACCCTAGAAATTGGCAGGGATCGCTGGTCAATGCGGTTTGCGAAGAGGGAAGACGCGGGAACGGATCGGACAGCGACTGGCTCTGCTTGCTCCCGAAGAGATCGGACGAGGACGATAGCCTGCCCGCAGCATCCCCCTGGTCACGATCTCACCGACAACTGACAACTGACAACCGACACTGACAACTGACACTGACAACTGACACTGACAACTGACACCGACAACCGACACTGACAACTTTTTCTACGACCTGCAAAAGGGCACAACGTACGGTCCTTCGGGAATTACGGCGACGGCAGGATCGCCGCTCGCTGCGATGCTCGCGAGCACCGCGGAGCGCACCGAGTCGATGGATCCGACACCGGTGAGAGCATGCTGTGCCGGACTCAAGCCGCTGCTGTAGAGTTGGAGTGTCCCGACAGCCATCGGCTTCAATTGCATTTGCGTCTGCCATTCATCGATATCCGCGTGCGATTTGAGCAGAATGCGGCGTAAAAATTCGTTAGATCCGAGTTGAATCAGACGGCGTTGGGCTTCAACGAATTCTGCAGACCCCAGGCCCTCCGAACACTCGGAAGCAACGATGAGGCGGCCGCCCGGTTCCAGGATGTCGATCGGACCTACCATACCCTTCACGGTCTGATAGTAGGTGCGATCCAACGGGTAGCCTGCCGCACTCGTCACGACGGTTTGGAAGCGACGTTTGACGGGAACCTCGGCGTAGTCGCGCACAAACGCGACCGCTTCCGCGTGGCTCGCAACAATCTCACCAAAGTTGACGAACGAGAGTTTGCGAGCCTCATCAACGACGGTGTTCAGCGCCAGCGCCCCGCCAAGCATCCGCACAATCTCGAGTTGCTCTTCATGGAGGGGGTTCCCTTCGATATTGCAATTGACAGCGTTGGGATTTGCCATGAAGCGTGCACTGTGAAACGTCGTGATCGTCTCGGCGTGGGCCAGTCCTGGCGCGATGACTTTGCGTCCACCCGAGTAACCAGCCATGAAATGGGGTTCAACCAGACCAGTCGCGATCTTGAGGTCGGCCTCCACAAAGCGCTTATCGAGCCGAATAACTGTCCCGCGCGTTGCGGTCGTGCCCAGCAGGACGTGGTCCTCATCCCGGGTGGCGTAATGATTCTCGACCCGCACGTTGCGTAGCACCCACGGGTCTCCGATCAGTTCGTCCAACTCGACGTCCAGGTTGGGCCGGTGCAAGCCGGTCGCCACCAGAACGCGAATGGCCGCAGCCGGGATCCCGGCCCGGAGCAAAATTTCGATCAACGGACGCAGGAAGAGATGGTTCGGCACCGGGCGCGTGATGTCGCAGATCGCGATGGTTGCGCTGCGGGCTCCGCGGGCTAGTTGGTCTAGCGAAGCCGCGCCGACAGGTTTCTGGAGGGCCTTTCTGACAGCTGCCACCGGATCGGGCAATACCGGCATTGAGGGCTTGCGCACGACGGTGACGCTGATGTCGTCCGGCAGTTCAACAGGCAGCGTGCGGCGGCCGTAATTCAGTTCCACTCGCATGAGTTACCTCTCCGCCGTTCCCACGCAAACTCAACGCTAAACTTCGAGAAGGCAGGTGGCAGAAATCAGAAGTTCCGGACTTCAGGCCCAACCAAGACGGATCCCCTTCCGGTCTGTTGGATGGTGATTTATTCCCTTCCACGGGAATCGAGTCCACTATTTGATCTCGGCCATACTGATTTGCCTCCTGACTCCTGTTCCGCGCGATTGGTGTTGAAATCTCATCGCAGCTGATTGCTTCTGTGATCATATTCAAAAAGAAGACTCACCGGCACTTTCATTGGATCCACGACCGATACAACCCGAACCATTGCTCCGGTATCAGAGTTTTACGCTTTTCTGGGTTTCACGGATTTTTTCGGCTCTTGGTTTCCAGGTCGCATCTGTTGCCGTCGGTTGGCTCGTTTACGCAAAGACCGGAAGCGCTTATGCGCTCGGATTGGTCGGACTATTTCAATTCCTTCCGATGGTCGCCCTGACATTTTTAGTCGGGCATATCGCCGATCGCTTGGACAGACGTCGGATTGTTGCCACATGCCAATTCGTCGAATTCATCGTGCTGGGACTGCTGACCTTTGGAGATCGTGACGGAAAGCTGGATGTGGCAGTCTTGTTCGCTGCCGTTGCGTTTCTCGGTGCGGCGAGGGCTTTTGAGAGTCCGACCATGTCGGCATTGTTACCGGCCCTCGTTCCAGACGCTCTTCTGCAAAAAGCAGTTGCCGTTTCTTCTTCCGCGATGCAAACAGCGACGATCGTTGGCCCATCGCTTGGAGGACTACTTTACGCGACCGGAGCAAGCGTGCCGCTCGGTGTTTCTGCGCTCTGTTTGTCTGCCGCATGTAGTGCCATGCTGGTCATTCGAACGGAACGGACACCACCAAAACGAGAACCGATTTCGTTCCAATCGATCTTTTCTGGCGTCTCATTCATTCGCAGCCGGCCCATCATTCTCGGCGCCATTTCGCTTGATTTGTTCGCTGTCTTGCTTGGAGGCGTGACCGCGTTGCTGCCCATCTTTGCTCGCGACATCCTTCACACCGGCCCGTGGGGACTTGGATTTTTGCGCTCGGCCCCGGCGGTAGGAGCACTCTCGATGTCCGTCCTGCTCGTGCACATTCCAATGAACCGGCGCGTGGGCATCAAGATGTTCGCCGCTGTCATTGTCTTTGGGATCGCAACCGTCATTTTCTCTCTTTCCACCAGTTTAGTACTCTCGCTGATTGCCCTGGTGATTCTCGGCGCGGCGGACAATGTCAGCGTCGTTATCCGGATTTCGCTGGTTCAACTGTCGACCCCCGATGCGATGAGGGGTCGCGTAAACGCGGTCAATTCGCTCTTTATTGGAACTTCAAACCAGCTTGGTGAATTTGAATCTGGCATGCTCGCTGGACTTCTCGGCGTCATCCCGTCCGGCGTCTTCGGTGGGATCGGCACGATCTTGATTGCCCTCTTTTGGATGCGCTTGTTTCCAGCGCTTCGCAAAGTCAATTCGTTATCGATTGTACCTGACGATACTGTGGCAAGTCTCCAGCAGGGGGTCTCCAAAGAGGGATTGTGAGAAGGAAGGACGAGAAGATTGATTCTCAGTATGTGGCGCGTCCACCTGAGAGGTCGAAGGTAAAACCGGTGGTGTAGCTGCAGCTCGGAGAAACGATGAACTCGACCATTGCCACTAATTCGTCCAACGTACCGCAACGAGCCATCGGGATCTTGTCGGTCATGTATTTGACCTGCTGCTCCGGGAGCGCGTGCACCATCGGCGTCTGGATCACCGCTGGCGCCAACGCGTTCACGGTTACGCCGGTACCGGCTACTTCTTTCCCCTGGACCTTGGTCATTCCGATCACGGCAGCCTTCGAAGCGGAATAGGCGAGCATTCCTGCGTTGCCCTCTTTTCCAGCGATCGACGCGATGTGGAGCAATCGACCGTATCCGCGGCTCAGCATTTTTGGTAGGACCGCTTTGGAGGTGTGGTAAGACCCGAAGAAGTTGATCCGAAATACCTGTTCTACCTCGGCAGCATCTGTTTCATGGCTTTTCAGGTTAGTTCGCCCAGTAATTCCCGCACTATTCACAAGGACGTCCACCGACGGAAAACGCTCGAAGACGCTGGCGACTTCTTCCCAATTCGACACATCACAGACCACGGGGGTAAAGTTGTCTCCAAGAACCACTCTCATCTCCTCCAAATGCGCTTTATGAACGTCGATCCCTCGCACACTCGCTTCGAGGTGTGCGAAACGCGTGCAAATAGCGCGACCCAGTCCCGACCCTGCTCCAGTCACGACGATCTGTTGCGTCTTCCAATTCTGAGGCGTCATTTCAACGGATATTTTCGCAAGCTATCGCCGGAACGTCACTACGAATATGACGGAATTGTTGCTTTCGATTGGCCAAGGGGAAGCCGATTGTCGTGGCGCTGGAGAAGTCTATGAATCAGGAACGTGTCGACTTTCGCAGTGTGGATTTGCATCGAAGGGTTGCCCTGGTTCTCAGGAAGGAACCTGGACTTGTCCGCGTCTTCGCCGAACGACTTAGATCAAAATTGGCCGCCGCGAGGTGCGCTGGTGCGATCAGCGACGATGAATGGGAATGGTATATCATCCTCACGCTGTGGCCCCCTCTGCAAGTGATTCGATTGCTGGAAGATTCCGGTGAACGAGCCGTTCGGCTTCGCCAGAAGTCTCCGTTTGTTTCTCTGTTATCGACGCCCGAGCAACGGCGCACAGCGCCAGATCCCGAATAAGAGAAAGCAGCCGGAGTCGTTACAAATCGCTTTTCTTAGCGACAGCCTCACTCTGCAGGATCGGCTTCATCCAACTCAACTTGGAGTCTCGCATTGAGCGCTGAGATCGTGACCAATAATCCTACCATAAACCCAATGCCGGACAGACCGGTCAGCGGATTTGCATGCTGTTGAAATAGCGCTCCAAGCACCCATATCGCCGCAAAAATCGCGCAGATTGCTGTATTGAATTTAACTATTGTTGTGAGAGTGCTTTTTGCACTCTTCGTGCATCTGTCTGTTATCTCGTGTTCCATAAGGATTTCACCTTTCACTTTCCAGGTCGCCCTGAAACAAATGCTCCGGGTGAAATCCTCATCAGTTACCGAGACACTGAACTTGAAAAAGGGTTCTGGGAGGAATCCGGGTTATGCGATGGGCTCATGACCGTATAAATCAGGAGGCGGGTTGAGCTACCTGCGAGTCATTCCGATCAGGCGATCGGTGTGCCGATCTCTCCGTTGCTCCGTGGACATACCGAAGCGCTTGAACATCAAATGGCTGGAGTGTCTCTGTCTTATCGAGGACAGGCTCGTCGCGCTTGTACAAATGGCGTACTGCGATTAGTGCGAAGATTAAAGATTCCATAGGTTCTCTTTTTCTCAATTTCAGGTTACTTACTTGAGATCCAGAGAAAGACGTTCCCTCGCGGGACCTTGCTTTCTTCTTTCTCTCAGCATTCTGGATCGGTCGGTCCTAATCGGACTGCTTTCCGGAATGCCCAGAGAAATTTCTTTACACCGAGCAATATGACAGCTGAGTAGAGCAAGTCCAACGAATCTTAAGACAAATCGGATAAATGAAGCGACAGAATATATGTAAGATGTTAAATTTCAAGTAATTAACATGTCATAGCAGGTTATTCATATGTCGTTCTCAAAAGCCACCGTACGCCTTCCAAAGTATCAGCAGGTCGTCGAAGCCGTTAAGAACGAAATTCTTTCGGGTCGATACCAACCAGGCCAGAAATTGCCGAGCGAAGCCGCTCTGGTGAAACGGTTCGGCGCATCGAGGATCACGGTCGGCCGAGCGCTCCGCGAATTGCGGCATGCGGGGCTGATTCAAAGCAGGGCGGGGTCTGGAAGCTATGTCGGACCCGCCGTTACGGGGGATGAAGGGCTGTTGTTCGGTTTGCTGATCCCGAACCTTGGGGATACTGAGATTTTCGGCCCTATTTGCCAGGGAATGTCACAGGCACCCCAAGCGCGAAAAAATGCACTTCTCTGGGGAAATATAGCTCCGGATCCAGAGACGAAGGAAGAGCAGACTTGGGAACTCTGCCAACAATACATCGCAAAAAAGGTCGACGGAGTCTTCTTTGCTCCACTGGAGCGGACTGGTGCCAATGATCAAACCAATCATCGCGTCATTTCAGCCCTCGAACGAGCAAACATCCCAGTTGTCTTACTGGATCGCTGCATTATGCCGTATCCAAGGCGCAGCAGGCACGATTTGATTGGAATCGATCACCGGCGCGCTGGATACATGATTACGGAACACCTTCTGACGTTGGGCTGCCGGCGCATTGCCTTTGTCGGGTATCCGAATTCTGCAGCGACGGTGACGGCGCGGATCGGGGGTTATCGAGATGCATTGTTTAACGCGGGCCTTTCCGTTTCGCGCGACTTGGTTCGGACCCTCGAGGGTGATCTGGTCAGCGACGTCCGCATCGTCATGGAAAAACTCAAGCCAGACGGCATCGTTTGTGCGAACGACCGCACCGCTGGCCATTTGATGCACGGTCTGATTCAGATGAGCTATCGGATTCCGCAGGATGTGCGCATTGTCGGGATCGACGACGTCGAATACGCAAGTCTTCTGCCCGTACCGCTCACGACGGTTCACCAACCGTGCAAGGAAATTGGGGTGGCCGCTGTCGCTGCCATGCTGGAACGGGTAGCCGCCCCCGATATGCCGATTCGAGATATCCTGCTGGACTGCGGTTTGGTCGTCCGTGATTCCTGCGGAATGAATCTGCAGCCTAAGCCGCTTTCGCCGGAGGGTCACGCCAAATCCCAAGGGGAGAATTAAACCAGAGATTCCGCAGATGACTGAAGTCAAGGGGTTCTGCGGTCACCGTCGCAAGAGTTCATGCGGAACAGAAATGTAGCTGGCGGGAGGCCCGCTACGTTTCTCCTCTAATCTGCGAAATCTCAGCGTTCATTGGGGGCATTGCCAAGGTAATGGTATAGCAAATCGTGCCAGGCCGGTTCGTGAATCTTGCGCAAGAGCGCTCGGTTGATCGATTCGCGCAGAGGACTGCCTTCGCGGAGCGCGAATGCGTAGAGTTGCGGGTCGACATTTAATGGGATGACGGTGAACTGGCTCGGGTATTCGGTGCGGATCACGTAGCGCAGAAACGGCTCATCAAAGACGATAGCCTGGATTTTTCCTTGCGTGAGCGCTTCGAAGAGCCCGGCTCGGGTGAATGTCACGTAATCGATATGACTGGACGCGAGAAATTGTGCGGTGGCGCTTTCGGCAAAGGTGCCGACGTGAATCTTCCGAAGGTCGTCGAGTCCGCGGATACTCGATCCTTCGCTGAGACGTGCGGTGGTTAGAATCGAAGCCATCGCCGCCGTGAATGTGGAAACGAGCACCAAGCTGATGAACATCCACACAACAGCGATTACGCGTCCCCTGAACGTTTGCGGAGAGATGTCGCCATAGCCGACGGTTGTCATCGTGACAGCCGACCACCATAAGGCCGCGCCGAAACCGCGGGCTGCCCGACCGCCGCCGCCGAAATGAGCAGGGTTCGCTCGGCGTTCGCAAAGCCAGATCAGAGCGGCCACTACCGCCATGATCGCGAGCAACCCGATCGCAATCCGGAGAACTGCGAACCAGAGGTCGACGTCGAAAAACGCAACAAGAAATCTGAAGTTGTATGGCAAGTGGCTGATCGGCACTGCCACTGCCATACTCGAAGAAAAGTACGCATGGGTGAAATCGCAGAACTCCTCTCGCCGCTCCGTAATCGTCAGTGGGCCGACGGCGACATCAAGCCATCCATGGGCAAGCCCATCAAAATTCCCGCTCAAAGTGGTCTCGTGAAATTCGAAATCAATGCCGAGGTCGTTTGCAATTTCCCGCCACAATTCGACGCTGATGCCCGTCCAGGTCCCGTCCGGATCGTGAATATTAAACGGCGGACCGGGAGCGACGCCGACGACATATTTCTGTTTCGGTACGGCAGGAGCGGGAATTGGGGAAGGCAAGTTCTGATCGGCCGGCTCCGCGCCTCTGACCGACAGAGCGAGAGCGCACAGAATCGCGCCGCAGCTCGCACATACTGTCCTGTCCCCGAAATACGAGGCATTTTGCCGGAGGTCAGTTGGCTGTTTTTCAAGGCGCGGTCCGAGCCGGACTGGCGGTAGAAGCGCCCATATCTGAATCATACGGGTCGAGCGAGCAACGCGGAAAAACAGCCAAATGGCCACGGCCCAGAGGGTTGCGATGAAAATGGGCCGGCGGCTGCGTTGCTCGTCGGTTGCGTATCGGTCCATTCGACGCGCTGTCGCTTGCTCATGGCACCACCCGACGCAAATGCGCCGAATACATGTGACATGGAGCGCGCGAGAAAACGCGTCGAACGCCCTGAGCAAGCGATAGCGCGTCGAATGGGTCAGATAGGCTCCCTCCTACCGCCAGTCCGGCTCGGACCGCCTTGCCGGCGGCCCATTTTGATCGCAACAAAATACCTCGTATTTCGGGGACAGGACACTACCAGGCAGGCATCGCGCAAAGACCGAAGTGACGTGCTCATTGCGCGCTCTCAGGAATTATGACCGACGCAGGCTCGAATGATTCCTTTCATGGTTTTGACTGGATTCCGGCTATTCCAGTGACAGCTCGACTGTCTCTTCCGCCCTGGGCGTGAGTTGGTTTCCCATGATGAGACGGGCGCAGGTATTCCAGTGCAACAACGCATCGTCATTTTTGACCGGGCGCAGTGTCTCTGCCTTTTCGAACCAGGCCATCGCTTCCCGGAGCAATTCGTAGGCGTCGTGGCCGGAGCCCGGATGGCCTTGACTCAATTGCGCTTTCGCGCGGCGTTCGCCAATAATGCCGGCATAGTAAGCTCGCTCGTACGCATCATGAAGATGAGACAGGACCTCTTGGGCCTCGGTCACTCCGACTGCGTAGCCTTTGCCAAAGCGGTCCGTCAGCGCCAGCAGAAGAATCACCAAGGCTTGCTGATTCTCCGCGTCGATGCGCAACACATCGTGACAGATGCTTTCAGCCTCAGAAGGGTCGTTGAGCAGCCGATAGCGCAAAGCCTTTTCAAGCGCCGCCGGAATGGCGTCCGCCGAAAGCAGCTTGAGTTCAAACATGGTTTTCTCCTTTCAGGTTTTTGGACGGAAGAGTTTAAGCAATTTTCCCAATGGATCGTAAAACTCGTCCACCACGCGTTCCTTCAGCGGAATAATCGCGTTATCCGTGATCGTGATGTTTTCAGGACAGACTTTCGTGCAGCATTTCGTGATGTTGCAATAGCCAATTCCGCCGGCCTGCTTCAATTCCGACACGCGGTCCTCGGTGTCGAGCGGGTGCATCTCGAGCGCGGCGGCGAAAACGAGAAAACGCGGCCCGATAAATTCCTCGTGCAAATGATGATCCCGCAAAACATGGCAGACATCCTGGCAAAGAAAGCATTCGATGCACTTGCGAAATTCCTGGACGCGATCAATGTCCGCCTGGGCAATGCGCCAACCGCCGTCCGGCGCGTCGGGTGGGCGCGGCTTGAACTTCTTGATTTTTTTCTTTACGCGAAAATTCCACGAAACGTCGGTCACCAAATCGCGTATGACGGGAAAAGCTCGCATTGGCTCGATGGTGACAGGCGTGTCGAGCTGGATCGCGTCCAGTCGCGTCATGCACATGAGCTTTGGCACACCATTGATTTCCGCCGAACAGGAACCGCACTTGCCCGCTTTGCAATTCCATCGGCAGGCTAAATCATTGGCTTGCTTTGCTTGAATGTCGTGGATGGCGTCGAGCACAACCATGCCCTCGGAAATCTCCGTGGTAAATTCGGAGAAGTCTCCGCCCTTAACGTCACCGCGCCAGATTCTGAAAACGGCCGTTTTCATTTCATCTCGTCGATGATTTGTTTAAGGCGTTCCGGCATTTCGGGAATCGTCTCACGCCGGACATTCATTGAGCCGTCCGCTTTTTTACTGAGCACGATATTCATTTTGCCTTCTGTGCCATCCTTGTTCGGAAAATCATCGCGAAAATGTCCGCCGCGGCTCTCCTTTCGTTCGATCGCTGCGCGGGTGATCGCTTCTGAAACGGTGAGCAGATGCTTCAAATCGATCGCCGTATGCCAGCCCGGATTATATTCCCGGTGGCCGTGGACGACGACAGTTTGCGAGCGTTCCCAAAGTTTATTTAATCCGTCCAAGGCTCGAACCATCTCTTCCTCGCGCCGCACGATGCCGACCAGGCTTTGCATCATTTCCTGGAGATCGTGCTGTACCCGGTAAGGGCCTTCGGCGTCTCCGGCTGCGTTGGTGGCGCGTTCGAACGGCTCCAGAGCCTGCCGAGCCGCTTCTTCAATCTGGGTCTCACTGA
>Ga0302179_10002830_pt1 | contig 10060 bp, 8 predicted proteins | sample I_Palsa_E3_1_FD_198788 | JGI IMG/M metagenome (GOLD analysis project Ga0302179, IMG submission 198788) | Peat permafrost microbial communities from Stordalen Mire near Abisko, Sweden - I_Palsa_E3_1 | ecosystem: Environmental > Terrestrial > Soil > Palsa > Peat permafrost | place: Sweden: Abisko...
CGCTGCGCCGGGCGAGCTGACGGCTGGTTGCCATTTTGATCGCATTTAGATCAGCGCGCGCTCGAGCAACTACAAGTTCCCTTAAGTCCTTTAGCTCGTTTCCCGTCTACGCAGGATACCTTACGTAGAATTCTGTCACAGCTTACAGCATGCGCTGGATGGCTCGCTTTCCGGGCGCGTCATAGAGTGGGGATCGCAGGAGCAAGCGCCAATCTGAGAAAACTGAGGAGGTCTAGCGATGTCAACGACACAGAATAGAAGTCAGTCGGATATCGAAACCCCGCGACGCAGACAGGACGATCCCGGTTCCACCAACGTTCAACCTGGAATCGATCCTGACGACCGACGGGCGCCGCGGAAGAATCCCCCGACCGACAGTCCTAACCGGCCGGAAGACTTGCCGGAACAAAGACTCGGCGGCTCGAAAGTCCCGGGCGACAGGCAGCAAAACCAGGAACGTCCGAATCAGGGTGATCACGAACGCTCGGGGCAGCAAAGTGGCAACCAGAAGCAAGGGCAGCAGGGACGAAGCGGCAAGCAGTAACGGCAATTTTTTGCATAGCATCGCAAGTAATTAAAGGGAGAGACGAAGATGAAACAAGACTCAAAGAAAAGCAATTCAGACAAAGATAAGCAAACCAAGCGGGATGGCGAGCGCAATCAGGGCGGCCATTCAACTTCCCCGAACAAGTAACGCGCGTTGGGAAAATGATCGGCGGCTCGCCACCTCATACGAGCGTGGCGAGCCGCCCATTCATTTATCAGGCGCTCCGCCGGTAAGCGAGTTTCTAATAAGCGGTCGTTATGTTCCAAATGATGAGCACGCCAAAGAACTGATCTTTTGAGGAGACTACGATGAGTCCAAGAAAGAAGAGTTTCGTTCAGAAGGAACAAGACCTGATGGTCAGCGTCGCGCGCAGTATTGGTTCGACGCTCGGAGCGGTTGCTGCAAAGGTCGCGCCAGCGGCGAAGTCCAGGCTTCGCGCGGCTACGCGAAACGTCCGCCCAGCCAAGAGGCGAACGCCGCGAGCCGCGCGAAAAACCGGTCGAGCAAAATCTAATCGCGCGAATGCGAGAAAGCGCACAACTCGCAGCCGATAGGCGGCGCACTTGTTGATTCTTGATGGCGGACTCGTTGACCCCGCGAGAGTGGGTAGAAGTGTTTGCAATCGGTGGAACCCGCCAGAACGCCCTAGACCCGGCAAAAATTTCCTCAGGGGAATCTTGTAGCGCCACGGGAACCCCTCGTATGGCGCTCCAGCCACTTGGTTTAGCAAGTTGACATTCATCACTCCCTTGGCCACCCAGATGCACCCAAATATGGAGTGGTTCGCAGGTTGGCTTTGGACCAATGGAGGGCCGTGATGGAAGCAACATTTGACGTTTTCAAAAGACTCGGTGATGGAAAGCCGCTGTGGATAACGGCTGCTTCAACTCGCGAGGAGGCCCGGAGGCGCATCACTCGACTGAGCACAATCGCTCCAGGCGAATACCTGATTTATTCGCAGCGGCAAGGACTGGTAATCGAATCGGTGACCAACTAAGAGCCGCTTGTGCAGGCGGGAGCTAGTTTCGCGGCGGGAGGGACTCGGTGATCCCGGAGAGCCGAAAGATCAGAACTACGATCTCTCCCGAATCGATGTCGGATCCATCGCGCGTCCCGGGAGCAAAACGCCAACCATGCACGGAAGCCACCGCCGCAGACGAAAACGATTCCGAGTCGCGGAGGACGTGATCGGCGGCGAAGTGGCCTTGGGCATCCACAAGTTCGTAGAGGATCACGCTACCCTCGCCGGCGCTGGCCGCTGGGAACTGAGGCTCGACGGTAAGCACCGGCCGTGCGCTGCGGTCAGACAAAGAAGGCGGAGGCCTCTCGTAATTGTGCGCTTGCGTTGCTCGCGGCGGATCGTACGATTGCGAAAATTGGAACGTGATGCCGATTCTTGCCGGCACTGGATTGCCGTCCAGGCGCGCCGGGAAAAAACTCCAGGTTCGCACCGTAGCGAGAACATCTTCAAGAAAGGGAGACGGGCCACGCACAACCTTGATCTCTGCGGCCCGTCCGCGAGTATCGATCAGAACGTCGAGTACAACTTCGCCTCCGAACAGCGCTTGCGAAGGATAAGGCGCGGCTACCAGCGAGAGGGGCATCGGCTCCGAGGACGCGGCGGGATCTTCGAGAGGCTCGGAAGCGCCGGAGTGCCAAGGTATGCCCTTTTGCTGCAAGAGTGCGATGGCGTAATGGATTGGAACGGCCGCTCCGACTCCCGGTGTACTTTGCTCTGTGCCAGCCGCAAGCGGAACAAGGCTCGACCGCAGCCATTGCCCTTCTACAAAACCGACAACTCCCTGTGAGTCGGCCGCGACTACCGGCGAGCCGCTTTGGCCCAGCCGGACTTGATGGTTGAAAAGGAATAATTCAGTCTCGGGGCGGCCTTTGTCGAGCTGGGAGAAGTGGAAATTGAAGACTTCACCGGCTGCGCGATCTTCCACCGATGCGTCCAGCGTGTACGCATCCACAGGCTTCGACGGACGCACAGACGAGGTAAGCACGGCGCGGCCTGGCGTTATCCAATCGTAAGCCAACGGCAGAAATCCAACTTTATATTTGCCTTCGAATGGATTCGGCGTTGCGCGGAGTATGGCTACATCGTGGTCCCGATCCACAATGACCACGGTGGCCAGAACAAATCGCGGCGCGGCGGCGGGCTGACGGAGAAGAATGTAAGGCTGTCCACCGTGAAGCTGGCTGAGGACGTGCGCTGCGGTGATCAGGTAGCCTTGTTCGTTGATGAAGAAGCCGTTCCCGTAAAAAAGGTAGCGATAGCCCCGGTCCGAAGGAGATTGGTCCACGGGGTAAACGATCGGGCATATCGCCGCCGAAAGCGCGGCGGCGTCCGCGGGCTTGTCCGACGCTGCGTGCACGGCCAAGGGCCACAAAATGAAAGCAAGCGCGGCGAACGCTTTGGAATGTAGTCTCATCGCACGGAGAGTTTGACCCCTACCTTCTCCCCTGCAACCAGCATAGCGCCGCTCCGCGGCAGCGCAATTGCCCTTTGGTACAGTTCCATCGGATTGCCAACCTTTTTGCGGGAGCGAGGACTTGATTCGGTTGCGGTTCGAAAATGGAGAAAGGCCCAAGGTTTTTGCCCTGCGCCAAAAAATCAATCTGGCAGCGAGGCAAGGCTGCGCTACGAGCTACTGCCAGCCCCCGCCGAGTGACTTGTAAAGTTGCACCAGGCTCTGGTACTCGTTCCCGCGGGCCTGCGCCAGTGTGAGCTCGGCAGCGAAGAGCGAGCGCTGTCCGTCCAGCACTTCGAGATAGGTGGTGGTGCCTCCGCGATAGCGCATGTCGGAGAGCCGAACCGATTCCGCCAAGTCCGCTACCAATCGCTGCTGCTGGACTCGGACTTCGTGCAGTTTCTGATAGCCGATGAGCGCGTCCGATACATCTCCGAACGCATGCTGAATGGCCTCTTTATAGGCCAGCAAGGCCTGCTGGTGCTGTGATTCCGCCAGGTGCAGATTTCCGTGAAGCGCGCCGCCGGTAAAGATCGGCTGGGACACGCTTGCGCCGTAGGACCAAATTGTATTTTGCGAGCTCATCAAACTCGTGAAAGTGCCGCTGCGCCCAAAAGCCCCGCCGCCCGAGCTGGTCAACGAAATCTGCGGGAAAAATGCTGCCTTGGCGACGCCAATTTGGGCGTTCGCGGCGATCAGGGTTTGCTCCGCCTGGCGAATATCGGGCCGTCGAGCAAGCAGCGAGGACGGCAGGCCTGCCGGGACTTCCGGAGGAAGATACTGCTCCGGCAGTTTGCGGCCACGCGGCACGGCTCCCGGATAATTTCCGAGCAGAATGCTGATGGCGTCTTCTTCCTGTCCAATCTGCCTTTCGAGATCCGGGATCTGCGCGTTCGCTGTGTCGAGCACTTGCTGGGCCTGCAGCACATCGAGTTTGGTAGCCACACCGTGATCCAAGCGCAGCGAGGTCAGTTTGACGGAACCTTCCTGGGTCTGCACCGTGTCTTTCGTGATTTGGAGTTCGAGGTCGAGTTGCAGGAGCGAAAAATAGGCGCTCGCCACATCGCTTACCAGCGTGAGCGTAACGGTGCGTTGCGCTTCTTCGGTGCCGAGGAGTTGGGCACGCGACGCTTCCGTGGCGCGCCTGATTTGGCCGAAGAGATCGAGCTGAAACGAAACGTCCGCGGCCACCTGCAGGATGTTTGATTTGTACGGGAAATACTGTTGTTTGCCGCCGGCAAAAGTGGCATCGCCCGACGCTTGCGGAAAGAGACTGGAACGCGTGATGGCAACCTGCGCGCGAGCGGCATTGATGCGTTCGATGGCGATTTGTAAATCGTAGTTTTGTTTCAGCGCCGTGCGAATGAGTTCTTGCAGCTGGGGATCCTGGAAGACCTCCCACCAGTGCAGATCGGCGAAGGACGCGGCCTGCGGCGGCACTTCCGGGTTGGCGTTCAAGTCGTGATACGCGCCGGGCGTTGGCACCGCAGGCCGATGATAGTTCGGACCGACTGCGCAACCGCCGATTAGGCTCGAAGCCAAAAGTGACGCCAAGCCCAGGGAAACCAGGGGACGCAGCTTTCCAGTGCACGATCCGGTTTGGTGCGCCTTGCGCGCGTTTTTCGATGGGTAGCGCATCTCAATCTCCCTCCGCCGGAGCAGGCCTCGCTTGAACTGCTCCAGCGGCTGGCTCTTTGCCGGCGCCGGACCATTTCTCGACCAGATAGAAGATGGCCGGGACCAGAAATATGGCGATGAAGCTGGCAGCCAGCATCCCTCCAATTACCGTGGTTCCGATGATCTGGCGCGCCACGGACCCCGCTCCCGTGGCCACCCACAAAGGGACGCTCCCAAGGATGAAGGCGAAGGAAGTCATCAGAATGGGGCGAAGCCGGATCCGCGCACCTGCGAGCGCAGCGTCCACCAGAGGTTTGCCTTGCTCGTATTCGTCCTTGGCGAATTCCACTATGAGGATCGCGTTTTTCGCCGCGAGCCCGATCAGCATCACCAGCCCGATCTGCGAATACACGTCGCTTTCGATTTGCACCATATAGGCCGGATAAAACGCCAGGCCGATCGTGCGCCTTAACCAAAGTGCCGCGAACGCGCCGAATACCGCGACCGGAGTGCTCAGCAGCACGCTGAATGGGAGCGTCCAGCTTTCGTAGAGCGCGGCTAGAATCAGAAACACGAACAGCAGGGAAAACCCGAAGACGGCCGCGGGCGACACTCCTTGCTGAGCGAGTTTTTCCTGAAACGAGATGTCCTTATAGTCGAAGCCCATTTCGCGGGGCATGGTTTGCGCGAACACCTCTTCGAGCGCGGCGGTGGCCTGCTGGGAACTGTAGCCGGGAGCCGCGCTGCCGACGATTTGTGCGCTGCGGTACTCGTTGAATCGCATGGTGTATTCGGGGCCGATGCGGGGCTCGAATTTTGTAAGAGCCGAGAGCGGCACATCGTCTCCCTTGTTGTTGCGAACGTAAAACTGCCCCACGTTTTCCGCTTTGGTCCGGTACTCGCCTTCGGCCTCGATGTACACCTGCCATTGCCGGCCGAAACGGTTGAAGTAATTGATGAAGTATCCGCCCATGAACGCTTGCAGGGTTTTGTAAACGTCGGTAATGCTGACTCCCTGCTTAATTACCTTGTCGCGGTCCACCGTCACGAATTGCTGGGGAACGCTCGGAAGATAGGTCGTGGCCAGAAAACCGATCTCGGGGCGTTTGCGCACTGCGGCCATGAAGGTGTTCAAATTCTGGGTGAGGAACTCCACGTCCTTCCCGGCGCGGTCCTCCAAGACAAATGTGAACCCGCCGGAAGTGCCCACTCCGGGAATCGCCGGAGGTGAAAAATCGAATGCGACCGCCTCCGGCATCTGGCTCAAATGCTGATTCAGGCGCGTTTTGATCTCCTGGAACTGCTCGGCCCGGGACTTGCGCGCGTCCCAATCATCCAGAGTCACGAAGAAAAATGCGTTGTAACTCGTGCGCACAAAGCTCAGCAGGCTGAAGCCGATTACGCTGGAGGTGTACTTCACTCCCGGAGTCGCTGCCAGAATTTTCTCGACTTCCCGCGCTGCCTGGTTCGTCCGCTGCAGCGAGGCTGCGTTGGGGAGTTGGAGGTTGACGAAGAGATAGCCCTGGTCCTCATCCGGAAGGAAGCTCGACGGTACGCGCGAGCCGAAAAACGCTGCGGCTCCGATGAACGCCAGCAGTAGCACGATCGCAATCGCGCTCTTGCGAATGAGTGCGCCGGATAGACGCACGTAGCGTTCGGTGGCGCTTTCGAACGTCCGGTTAAACCAGGCGAAAAATCTTCCCAGCACTCCCTTGCTCTCTTTTTTCGGCCGGAGCAGAAGCGCTGCCAGTGCCGGGCTCAATGTAAGGGCGTTGAAAGCGGAAAGGATGACGGAAATCGCGATGGTAACCGCAAATTGCTGGTAGAGCCGCCCGGTGATTCCCGGAATAAAAGCGGTAGGAACGAATACAGCGGAGAGCACCAGGGCGATTCCGACTACGGGCCCGGTCAATTCGTCCATGGCCTTGAGGGCCGCTTCTTTGGGGGAAAGCCCTTCCTCAATATGCCGTCCGACGCCTTCCACGACAACGATTGCGTCGTCCACGACCAACCCAATAGCCAACACCAACCCCAATAGAGAAAGCGTGTTGACGGAAAAACCGAACAACGGGAAAAAGATGAATGTACCGATCAAAGCTACCGGTACTGCCAACATGGGAATGAGTGTGGCGCGCCAACTCTGCAAGAAAAGGTACACAACGAGGATGACCAGCACAAGCGCGATCACCAGCGTCTCGACAATCTCCTTGATTCCGGACGTGACCGCCTTGGTCGTATCCAAGGAAATCACGTAGTCCATGTCCTGCGGAAACGTCTGCTTCATTCCGGCAATCAATTTCTTCACACCGTTCGCCGCGTCCACGGCGTTTGATCCCGGCAACTGATAGACGGCGATGATTGCTCCGGGTTTGCCGTTCAACCGGCCCATCACGGTGTAGTCGTTTGACCCGAGTTCTATCCGTGCCACGTCCTTGACGCGGACCACTCCGCCGTCGGGCGTTTCACGAACCACGATCTGTCCGAACTCATCCGCGGAAATCAGCCGGCCCTGGGCCCGGACCGAGTAGGTGTACTCCTGCCCTTTGGGTACAGGCTCGCCCCCGACTTGTCCCGCGGGATTCACTGTGTTCTGCGCTTGGATGGCGTTAATGATGTCAGTGACAGTGATACCGAGCTTGCCCAGTTGATCCGGCTTTACCCACAACCTCATCGCGTATTGCCCGGCGCCGAAGATCTGCACGTTCCCGATACCAACGGAACGGGTCAACGGATCGTGAATATTGATGTATCCGTAATTCGCGAGGAAGTCGGCATTGTACGTTCCGTTGGGCGAGAACAGCGTGATCAGCATCAGCGGCGAGGTCACGGACTTCTGGACAGTGATTCCATAGTTGATGACGTCAGCCGGAAGTTGCGAAGCCGCTTGTGTTTCTCTGGCTTGGGCTAAAATTTGGTCTATGTTCGGGTCGGTTTTGACGTCGAAATCCACGATCATGGTCATTCCGCCATTGGCCGTGGCGTTCAACGAATACATGTAGTTCATGTTATCCACGCCGCTCATTTGCTGCTCGATCGGTGTGGCGACAGATTGTTCGAGGGTCTGGGCATCGGCTCCGACGTACACCGCTTGAATTTGAATCTCCGGCGGAGCGATATTGGGAAATTGGGCAACGGGCAAGCTAACGATGGTGATCACGCCGAGAATGACGGTCACGATCGAGATCACCATGGCCACGATGGGGCGGTTGATGAAGAATTTAGACATGATCTTACCTTACCTCCGCCATCGCTTTATCCGGCACGTATGGCTTCGGGTTTACCTGGGCACCGGGACGAATCTTTTGCACGCCCTCGGCTACCACGCGTTCACCCGGCTTTAGTCCGTCCAAGATAATCCACTGGGAGCCGACGCGGTCGCCGACTTTGACCGTGCGTATGCTCACCTTGTTCTCACCGTCGACAACGGCAACCTGATAGCCGCCTTGCAACTCCGTCACGGCACGCTGGGGCACGAGTAGCGCGTCTTTCTGGACTCGGACGGCCGTTCGAATCCTGCCGTAGCCGCCGGGGCGCAAAATGTTTCCGGGATTCGGAAACAGCCCCGCGATTCGAATGGCGCCGGTGCCCACGTTGACCTGGCGGTCCGCAAAGTAGAAAGTGCCATCACTCGGATAGGTTGAGCCATCGGCCAAAATCAGTTGGAGGCGGAGGCTCTTGTCCGCCGCTTCCCGGCTTGTCTGCGTTGGGAATCGTTTGTTCCAATCGAGATACTCGCTCTCGCTGACGGTGAAATAGACCTTGATGGGGTCCACGGTGGAGACGGAAGTCACTACTCCGCTGCTCGGGCTTACTAAGGCGCCCACCTGAAGCTGGGCTTGCCCGGCAATGCCGTCGATCGGTGCCACGAGGCGCGTAAAATCGAGGTTGATTCTGGCCGTTTCGACGGCCGCTTCGTCGGTCTTGATGGCCGCCTCAGCCGTCGCTACGGTGGCCTTGGCGGCCAGGTTATTCTGAACAGCATTGTCGAGATCCTGTTGGCTCGCGGCCTCTTCTTTCGCCAGAGGAGTGTAACGGTTGACGTCCAGTTGAGTTCTGCCTTGCACTGCCTCGGCATTGGCAAGCGAAGCCTTGGCCTGCGCTAGCTGCCCCTCGGCTTGGTCGAGCACGGCCTGAAAGGGACGTGGATCAATCTGAAAGAGCAATTGGCCCTTCTGAACGAATGCGCCTTCCTGGTAGCCCTGCTGCAGTAGGTAACCCGTGACTTGTGCCCGGACGTCGGCGTTCGTGAAACCGTCGAGGGTGCCGATCCACTCGCCGTAAATCGGAATGTCTTTCTGCTCCACTTGCGCCACGGCGACGTCCGGCGGGCCTGCCTGGCCCCCGCCATGGTTCGAGCATCCGGCCAACAAAGCCGCGGTCGTCGCGATGGCCAGAAGTGAAGTTCTAATTGCGATGCTGCGCGCTGAATGAATTTTCATGGTTGCCTCCGGCCGCATGCCCTATCCGCGTTGATCTCTTTCGGAATTATTGAAGTGGATTCCGCCCGATCCTAGTCATGAAACGATACATCTCTCGGAAGCGTTGACAAGCTCCGGCCCGCGGCGTCCGGCACCTGAATCTCGTCTGTTTCGCTGAGTAAGAACGAGATGCAGAATTTAGCGCAACGACTCCCAGGAAGCAATACTGGCGGGACCTGGCGCGGATGCGGTCCCTAACGCGAAGCTCGGCCCGGCTTGTTTCATCCCGGCCACTTAGGGGAGCAAATGAATTAGGCGGATGCCTTACGGCTAGAATCGCGAGTTGCTGCTTTCGGTTCGGGCTCGATCCATCGGCAGAAGGCGGGCAACGAGGGCATGGGCGGGAGCTTTTCCACGCCTTGAACAAATTGCACCAGGAACTCCTGCGCATTAAAGTGGAAACCATTGCGCGAGTGGGAAAACGCGCGCGCATCATGCGGGCGCACGTAATTGCCATCCGGGAGCAGGATTCTTGTTTTTTCCGTGTCGGCCAAGTACGGAGCGATGACTTCAAGGAGAATCTGGCCGCATAGTTCGGGATTCTTGAGGTGGAACATCACCTCGACGCGCTCGTAAATATTACGGTGCATCCAGTCGGCGCTGCCCAGATACACCTCCGCCTTCCCGGCGTTCCCAAAAACAAAAATCCGGCTGTGTTCGAGGAATCGGCCAATCACGCTGCGCACGCGGATGCGGCTGCTGAGGCCTCGCACGCCCGGTCGCAGCGCGCAGCCGCCTCGGACGATCAATTCAATGCGCACTCCGGCCTCGGAGGCGCGATAAAGAGCCTGAATGGTTTTGTCGTCGATCAAGGCGTTCACCTTGGCGACGATAAACGCCGGACGGCCGGCGCGCGCATGAGCGGTCTCGCGCTCAATCAAGCTGAGGCAGTTGCGGCCAAGGTTCAGCGGCGCCACGAACAGCGGGTTGTATTGGGAACGTTC
>Ga0302179_10002832_pt1 | contig 10056 bp, 13 predicted proteins | sample I_Palsa_E3_1_FD_198788 | JGI IMG/M metagenome (GOLD analysis project Ga0302179, IMG submission 198788) | Peat permafrost microbial communities from Stordalen Mire near Abisko, Sweden - I_Palsa_E3_1 | ecosystem: Environmental > Terrestrial > Soil > Palsa > Peat permafrost | place: Sweden...
AAATCGCTGAAGGGGATAAATCCAGCGATTTCTGCTGGCGAAGACGGGTGGACTTCTAACACATGCCAGACATTTTCTGACGAAGACAGCGGACACCATCGCACTGATATGCCAACCTCCTTTGTTGGTTCGAGGTACACGTCTTCCGTCAGCAAATTCTGGCGAACATCTACCTCGTAGGGTTCCGCCTTTTGCAGAATACACTGTGAACGTCACCGGCACGCCTTGTTCCGCCGCTGACTGTACTGTAGAACCTAGTATATGCGCATTAGTGGTATCCTTTTTTTAGAGCAAGACGTGGAAGGACATACGATCTTGGTGCTGTTGACACCGCAAATATAGTCGAACCACGGTTCTAGCCCGGCGTTTGCAGCGGACGAGTTCGCCAGCACACGAAGAACATGATATCCTAGCATCAGCACAGTAACAAAGCCTTCTTACCCCAATCGTTCTGCTGGCCTGCCGATTGCTCATTCCCCATTGTCGCTCAAACAGATCCAACGCTGGCTCACGCTGTGTTACGCTTGAAGTTCGCGTGAATATTTACATACAAATACTTTTTTACAATCGCCTTCGCAGCGTAAACGGATCCGCCAAAGATAACCGCAACCAAAATGGCTGGGAGAGGAGCCTGATATGACAGCACAAGCATAAGATGAAGATTTTATGACAGCGCCGACCTCGTTTATCTTCCCGACCAGCTCATCGACTCACCCGTCCACATCCGATCTTTCACCGCATGCGTTTCCCCTTCTAATCAATTCCCAGACTACGTGCGAGCTCATTGCCTTCGCAATAACTTTCGCCCAGTATGTCCCGTCTGACGGGCACCTCGTCATCATAAGCGCCAAACCACGAAATGAGCTGCTTTCAAGCATGTCTACTTCGCTCTTTACATCCTCCTCGTCCTCGTTTACTTCGACATCGGCAGTTCTCGCGGCAAATAAGATTACCCTGTATCACGTGGAAACGCTTGCTATGCTCCGCGTTCTCTTGTCATCTTTACAGCACTCCAAGGTCTCGTTTCTGGGAGTAGATGGTTTCGTCTCGTTGCAGGAGGAGGGTGCTGAGTTGTCTGCGCAAGGGATAAGTCGGACGCTCGCCGCAATGGTCAACATCACATCCTACTCGAAGGGCATTCTGGTAATCCGAGAATCGCCTGCAAATGTCGAGCGAGGGGTGCCAGTGTTGAATACCGGCATACATGGTACATTGGGTCATTTATCTGTCAAAATCCTTCAGATCCTGGGTCGATGGATGCGCGGCTTTTGGAAACAAGAAGAGAAGATAGGAGGAGAATGTTCAGCGACATGGATCTGTCGAGGGGAAAAGTCACATATTCAGTGGACGTCAAGGGATGGAGAAATAGATGATGTACATATCTCAATATTATAGTATCTTCCTGAATCCCAATAACAAACCTAAGTGCACAGCAAAACGCTCATCTTAATACACTGTCGCTCTCGGCCGCACATCATCCAATTGTAATTCCTCCATATACCGTTCAATATGAGCTTTAAGTTTTGAGTACTCCAGAGTGACGGCCGCGACCTCCTGTTCTGTAGTAGCGCGTAAATCTGCCATCTACAGTTACTCGGATTCCTAAGGCAATGCACCTTCTTCTCAGTAAGTTCAATTGAAGCCTTCTTCTTATCCATCTCCTGCATTCTCGTCGCTCTCTCCTGAGCCATGATATTATACTCCTCCCGTATGCTCTGCATCTTCTTCTGTGCAGCTTCCCTTTTACTTATTGCGGTTCGTCTTACCCTCCCTAGCTTATCTTCAGCATTGGCTAGTTGGCGTAAAAGCTGTTGTTCCTTGACATCGACTTCCTTCATTTCCAACTGTTTGCCCTCCAGTTGCTCTCTATGCCTCCCAACTTTACGCGATTGTTCTTCGACTCTTGCCAGCTCCGCCTCGCATTCCTCCATCAACTTGATACAAGATTGAATGTCCCCCTCCAAGACACTCATCGCGTCAATTCGGGTTTGTAGATCGCGTTGTTTGACTGACAGGGAAGAGACAGAGGACTTTTCCGACATGAGAGAGGATGACATTTCAGAGATTGCGAGCTTCAGTTTTTCGGGGGATGTCACTATTCGAGCTCGAATTTTAACGATATCTTGCTTTGTGTTTTGTAGAACATACGTATCGTTTGTCTAAGTCAGTTTAGGAGACTAAGGGATTCACAATTCGTTCGGCGAGAACGTTCCTCTCACGCTTTATCACGTCAATATCGTTTGTTAGGGCAGTTTGTTGACGTTTGAGATTCTTCAGATCGTTGCGCAGTCCATCATTGATTTCCTTTCGTTCGGAAATCAAGGGCGCTTCCTCTTCTCTCTGTACCTTTAGAGATGCAAGTCGGGCCCTGTTCGCTTCGACCAAGTCAACCAACTCCCGATGCTGAGTCTCGTATGATTCCTACTGTCAGTAGCCCTCCAGTAAGTTGATACCGATCGTTCAGTGTGCTTGTCAAAAATAGGTAATTGTTCTTCACGGAACTTTGCAAAGTTGATAATGGCAGATAGAATCTTCTTGACTCGTTGACTCTCAGGTTTGATCAGATCTCGAATGGAAAAGTCCAGAATGCCGACTTGTGACATGAGGATGACCCTAATTGTCAGCGCCGACAGGACAAGGACTACAGTTGTTTGTGGAATGTCATGAGACCGATCGAGTCCTGGTAGATGTCCTATAGTTAGAGCGCACCCAGAAGGGAGTATACAAAGTTCTCGACCTCATTGCCGCATGCGCGTACGTTTGCGTCAAAGCTCTCACGCGTGTATCCCATGAGAATATCAGCAAAGGCCTCATACACCATCTGCATGCGCTGAGGAGTCGGCTTCTGCAAGTCCTCGTCGGAGAACGGAATGCTCAGCTCCTGCAGACATAAGATGATATCTGAATTCTTGAGCGACGGAAACACGAATTGCGAGGAAGTCATGGTCGTTTCGTTGCTGGTTCTCTGATAATCTTCGGCTCTGTTTACGCGCCCCAAACAAAACAAATCACCACCAATTGCCAATCCGGGCAACCCCTAACCCGCACAACTGCCCGGTCCCCGGCAATCCCCCGCCCGTGACCTCCCGGAGCCGATTTCGCAGAGAAGCTGTGTGTCCCAAGAGACGGAAAAACATTTTCTAGCTGCTGTTCTCGCACGCTTTGATGACGGCCAGCAGCACATTCGGGTCCCAACGTTCATGACCCAAACACAACAACTGCAGCCCTCGTCGGCGGCCTGGCCTGCACAAACGGGGCTGCCGGAAGCGGCTCCGAAAGCCAGCCAACTGCCCGCAAGCTATGATCGGGAAAAGTATCGCTCGACAGCGTTTTTTGTACGGAGCACCATTGCCGGCGGTATTGCAGGATGCACTGTACACACTTTTTCTGACGTGGCACTGATATGCAGGCTAAAACAGTGATAGCGCCGCTTGATCGAATAAAGATCTTGTTTCAAACGGGAAATCCGCAGTTCAAGCAGTACAGTGGAAGTGTTCGCGGGATGGCAAGGGGATTGGTGTATATATGGAGGACAACGGGGATATATGGATTATTTCAAGGACACACTGCTACTCTACTGCGTGTTTTCCCGTACGCTGCTATCAAATTTGTTGCATACGATCAAATACGGGATCATCTTATCCCTTCTAAAGCGGAGGAGATATGGTACCGCCGAATAGCCGCTGGCTCCTTGGCAGGTATGATTCCGCACAAAGCTGATTTTGACAGTAGGATTGACTTCCGTCTTCTTCACATATCCTCTCGAACTTGTCCGTGTGCGTCTTGCATTTGAAACCCAAAGCTCAGGCAGAATAAGTCTCCGGGCAATATGTTCTCGAATTTTTCACGAACGAGATAATCCAATAAAGCCTGTTAAAGCACCTACGCCGTCCCATCTCCCAGATTCTGCAGCGCTTAACGCTCCTCCGCCTATAAAACGCCATTCACCGCTCTTTGGGATGGCGAATTTTTATCGAGGCTTCGGACCGACGATCGCTGGAATGATTCCTTACGCTGGTGTATCATTCTGGGCGCACGACTTTGTAGGAGACATACTTCGATCCCCTTCCTTCGCAAAATACACTTTAAGCCCCGTTCCTCCGCGCAACGAACGAGAAGCGCGACATCCAAAGTTGAAGAATCAATGGGAGGCCGTGGCAGGTGGTATTGCTGGATTGCTGGCACAAAGTTCAAGTTATCCCATTGAAGTGGTGAGGCGACGAATGCAAGTTGGCGGGGCGGTTGGAAATCGTGAAATGAAGGGTGTTTGGCAGACGGTTAGAGGTATTTATTCATCTGCGGGGTTACGGGGGTTTTATGTTGGTCTTTCGATTGGGTATATCAAGGTATCTCCTGTTTCTGTTCTTCGGTACTGACTCCAGGTTGTTCCTATGGTATCTTGTTCGTTCATGGTGTGGGAGCAGATGAAGCATTGGTTTGACTTGAATTAGAGTGCCGGATTGGACATATAGACTGGGACCTGATGCATTATTGTAGACTACTGTGGCACTGCCTTCTGAAGTAAATACATGGGAAGTCCATCATTTCAACGAAGCAATAGAATAATCTGAAGTGCTCATAGAACGAAATCAGGGCACTGCGCTCATCCAATGGGCTGGTAACGTGTCCGAGAGGCTGGCTGCGCATCACCGGGCCATCTTCGGACGTTGATTGACGTCATTTGTGTGGTAAAGCGGGGCACACATTCGCTCTCAGCTGGCCATCATCATCAGACGACACAAACCCAAAATACTTGGCAGCACGCAGCGCAGATATAACATATAACCACTGCAGCACTTCAACGGCTGTCATTCTTGAGAACATGGCATCAAAGGTTCCGCTACCAACAATCAGTCCGACAATCACCGGCAGTGCAAGTAGCGCCCCTCACAGCTGGCTCGCAACACCAAAGCTGATCTCTAGCAATTGGACCGCCACCTATCTCCTCGACTATATCTGACACTTTCCCTTATCCGAGCTCTACTTCTTTCCCTGGTCATGCGCATCGTGTCTTTGAACATGCCACCAAACTCGGTCATGTTGTACGACATCTCTTGATTCCCGTTTTTCTGACGTAGACTTTATGGATCGCGTTCGCAGCTTTCGTTATCATCACTTTGATTTTCACGTTGATGACCACCCGCATTCAAAAGGTTACTCCCTACGGTCTATTGAACTAATGAAAGCACCTTCGTCTGTTCCATTATCTGACGATTCTAATCACCCTCACCGCGGCGCTTTCGTACTTTGTGATGGCGACTGGTGGGGGTCACTCGTTCCATCTCGTTGATGTGATTCATCACAAAAATTATCCTACGGACCTTATCTTTCGACCTATATATTGGGCAAGATATGTGGACTGGGCGATCACAACACCCCTTATCCTTCTCGATCTCACGGTTCTCGCCGGTCTTCCTGGTGCAGAGATTCTGCTTGCCATCTTCGCAGATGTCACCATGATCCTCTTCGTACTTCTATTTAAGTTAACCTGTAACCAGTAGGGACTTTTTGCGGCGTTCTCGCATACTAAAGCTCGATGTGGATACTACACTATCTCCGGTGTGATGTACTTGTATGTCATCTTCACTTTGATTCTGTCGTCTCGACGAGCGGCCATTGCCCGCAACGCCAAAGTCGGTCGAATGTTCACTGCAATCAGCGTGTACACCATCATCGTATGGACCATGTATCCCATTGTATGGGCACTGGGCTCTGGAACACAAAGAATCAGTGTTAACACCGAGATCATCATTTTTGCAGTGGTATGCATCCTACTAGAGAGATGATTGATTTTAGCTCGATCTTTTAGCCAAGGGCATCTTTGGAGGATGGCTCTTAGTTTCGCATCTCAGGATCCAGGAGGGCCACGTTCCGTTTACGGGGTGGTGGATTGAGGGATCGGGGAGTTTGGAAGGGACGGCAGCTGAGAGGAGGAGGTTGTTGGACGAGGATTAACTATGGGATGCGTGAGATGGATTGCAGGTGGGGTTTGGCTCGTTCCTTATAGATAGTTTCCATAGGACAAGTGACTTAAATGCATAAGGTAGCAGAGATAACTCATGAAATCTGAGGCATAAGCTGGGGTTAAAAACGTCGAAACGTTGTTCATTCCTTCAACTTCCTATGAAACATGCATGCTCTCTAAATATACGCCATTGCTAGAACTAATCCCAATATTTAATAAGACCATCCCAACCCGCGGTAACAACTCTACTCGTTTCATGTGGCTGCCAAGCAACACAAGAACAGCACATATCATGCGCCTTGAACTTTTTATACATCTTTGTCGTCTTCCACTCCCAGAAACAGACATACCCACCCGCGTCTCCGGAACTAAGCCACTTGCCATCAGGCGAGAAAGCGACATCGGGTTGAAATCCCGCATTTCTATGCCCAGAAAACACCTTCCGTCTCTGCGCACGGAATTTATCAGTCGCTCCAAACACACAGATCGTGTTATTCAGAGATTGAGCAGCGATGTGTTTTCCACTGGGATGGAGGGCGACTTTGACAAGAGAATGCATGTCTGGCTCAGCAATGTATTTGATTGGGACGTTGATGCCGTATTCCCATGCTCGGAGGGATTTATCGTCGCTGGTGGAGATGAATCGTTTATCCTCGTCGCAGAAGGTTATGGTGTTGATTGCGCTGAGATGGTGATCGTATTCCTGGATGACTTCACCGGATCGGATGTCATATTGCAGGATTTTTTTGTTGGAAAGACCGACGAGGAATTCATTCTGGTGTTCCTGTGTGGGGTTGAATTTGATACAGTAGGGCAGGGCACCCATGTCCCATCGGTTTATGACTTTGCCTGTTTCTGTGTCCCATAGCTTTACCATACGATCGAATCCTGCGGATAAAAAGGTTGCACCCGTGAGAGGTTGGAAGGAGAGATCGTGGACGGCTTTGTGATGACCAATATACGTGCGCATTAGTTCCCGTTGATGATACACATCCCATATCTAGGATTAGTTCACTCGGTTCCAAGTGTCGTACCTTTATTTTATTGTCGTTGCCACTGGATAATAGCATGTGCCCACTCTTGGGGAAGAATCGAATACATGTAGTCCCCTTGTGATGGCCCGCCCACGTGTGAATCAATTTCTTTGGAACAAAGCATTCCTGCTGACCAGGCTCAGCCAGCAGATTGACATCCAAATCCTGCGGAACATGCATAATCCTACTCCGTCCCATATAATCATACTCCTCTTTGCCATTGAACTCCGTTCTCTCATGGGAAGTATCGTCCGCACCCTTGGATTCCATGATCAGAGGTTGCAGCGCATCCTCCTCATACTCTTCCCCAGAAAGTAACTCTTCTGGTTCAGGCGAGGGAGTTTTATCCACATGATATGAAGCCCATGGTCCCTTGTACGCATTCTCACCATCCAAAACACCTGGGTCCCCTTTCTTTTCTCTGGTCTTTCTCAGCGCAGCAGATTCTTTCTTCCGTATCGCCAGTTCCACGATATCCTGTCCGCCCATTTCAGCAGCTTTCGACATGTCGCCAATGAATTCTGCTCCTGTCGACGCATGCAGCGACGGGTTCTTGGCATATCCCAGGGCCTGGAACGTCCGACTCTGGGTCCGGAACGCGGCTTCTGAAAATTCTTGGGCCTCGGCGTATCCAGTCAGAACATTCTTTTTCTGTGCTATTTGTGTGGCGGGCTTGAAGGGATTTACTGGGCCAGCGAGAGGACGAGTGAGGTCGGCATACGAGATGTTGTAGGAGAGTTGTTTGTCGGAGGGTTTGACGAGCATTTGTTTCAGCTGCATAGGGTCCTACAAAATCAGCTTGTGCGGATTCTGGAATGTACCTCCAGGGAAACTTCTGGCGCCGCCTGTACAGGCTTGGTTGAGACTGTGTGAGCTGTTGATGTAGAAGGGCCGTTTTGTTCGGACATCGCATCGTCTTCATCGGACGAGTAGCCCGAAACGAGTGCCATCGTCGCAGTTTCGGAGGTGTGCTGAAGATCACTCACTGGCGACTGGGCGCTGTTAACGAGCGCTGAATGGGGCGAATTCAACCAAAGCCGAGAATTGAACTTGGCTTTCGAAATTTGATAAAATTCTGTTCTCCGGAAAAGTTCAGATCAAAGTCAGAATGCCGCAGAACGAGTACATCGAAGGTAACAGATACATTTAACATTACTAACTCTGTAGAGGCGGTAAAGCGTCATGGTCGACGTCTGGACTACCATGAGCGAAAGTATTATCACTCATAACTCAAAGCCTAATTAATTACTTAGACGCAAAAAGGAGGCACGAGAGGCCCATCGCTCAAGTAAAGTAGCCCAATCCCTCACGGGTTTGAGAGCGAAACTACATAACCGCAAACGACATGTCGCCAAAATCCAGATGAAGAAACAAATCAAGCAGCACGAGCAACGAAATGTCAAACAATCTGAGCCTAATGCTCCCAGTGATGGAGCTGTGCCAGCGTACCTGCTCGACCGTGCGCAGGAGAAAAACGCAAAGCAACTCTCCAGTATGGTTAAACAGAAACGGAAGGAGGCTGCTGCGAGGTTCAGTGTTCCATTGCCAAAGGTCAGGGGAATGGCTGAGGAGGAGGTGTTCAAGGTTTTGAAGACTGGGAAGTCGAAGGGGAAGAGTTGGAAACGGGTTATTACGAAGCCTACTTTTGTTGGAGAGGGGTTCACTAGAAGACCTGTTAAGGTATCTTGTCAGACAGGCCATTGGCTGATGTGTAGATGGAACGGTTTATACGGCCGATGGGTTTGCGAATGAAGAAGGCAAACGTCACGCATAAGGAGCTTGCCGTGACGGTGCAGTGTCCGATTATCGGTGTGAAGAAGAACCCAAACAGTCCGATGTACACACAGCTAGGCGTGTTGACACGAGGAGTACTGCACCTGTTTTTTCCAGCTAAGTGTAGACTATTATTGAAGTGGATGTCAGTTCACTGGGGTTGGTAACCGCTGGCGGCAAAGTCGTATGGGGGAAGTATGCCCAGATCACCAATAATCCCGAAAATGATGGATGTGTCAATGCATTATTGTTAGGCTAGGATGATACCCGAGGAAATGTTGAGACGTTTTAGATTCGAGGAATGAATTAATGTCATGAATATCTTGCGAATTTGCCAAGTCCGTTGAGATCGCGAGCTCTGGCATCGCTTCGCACGCGACACTGGGGTAATCGAAAAGTTAAAGAGTATAGAAACATTGTAGACTATAATAAATTGCCTTGCATTGGCCGGCTAGGCATAATCCGGTTTCACTGAGTCTTTATCCGCTGAGCACCTTGCTTGATTTTCTCAATCTCGCGCTGCCTCCGCTCTCTCTCCTCCCTCTCTTCATCTTCATCACTCGCTCTGACGCCTTTGACGCCTTCCTCAACTTCTGCCACCAATTTCTCTAACCTTTCTCTATCCCTACCCAAGAGACTGACTTTCACTCCACCTTGCCATTTCGGATAACTCCCTACCTTGATGCCATCTCCCTCGACCCGTTGTTGCAGATGAGTCAAGAAAGGAGCAATTACACTCTCTGGTTCTTCAGTTGCGATGATCAGCCTGTATTGGCGTCTTCCAGGTGGTATACAAGGCTCTATCATTGGTTTCAACGCTGAAAGAAGAGTCGTAAATAATCTGGGAACTCCTGGGAGAATGTATACATTTCTGTTCGCGATAACGACGGGGACCCATAAGTCTGATGCTGGGAATAAGACCTCCGCATTTGCTGGGAATAAAGCCATTCGTTTGCGGGCGATTGTCGCCTCATCATTTGCATCGGTGTCAAATTTTCGAATACTGAGTTTTTCCATGCGTTTAAGAGTTTCATCGTGATACACCAGGGATTGATTGAAGGCTTTGGCGATACTTGGATAGGTCTATATCAGACAAGGAGGATAGAAGACATACAAGATCGTCATGCGTTGGTCCAATCCCCCCGGATGTTACAACCATGTCATAGTTATTGCTCATTCGCCGTACTGCTTCAATAATTTCACTTTCATCGTCGGCAATGACCTCGATTCGTTTCAACTCAATGCCCAATTCGAAACAGTACTTGGCTACGAAAATTAGAGCGG
>Ga0302179_10002835_pt1 | contig 10052 bp, 17 predicted proteins | sample I_Palsa_E3_1_FD_198788 | JGI IMG/M metagenome (GOLD analysis project Ga0302179, IMG submission 198788) | Peat permafrost microbial communities from Stordalen Mire near Abisko, Sweden - I_Palsa_E3_1 | ecosystem: Environmental > Terrestrial > Soil > Palsa > Peat permafrost | place: Sweden...
TTAACTCTGCTCCCCATCGACGATTACACGCATCCATAGCGATATGGCATTTGTTCGTTTAAGGTACTGTCTCTCCGCAATCTTCTGGCGACGGACGTGATGATTGATTGATGTCACGCCCTGCCATCCTAGTCCCGGTGTGTCCGCTAACATGGCCAATAGACTATAGTTTATTTCCCTCATCCTTTTCTTGGCGACAGGTGTTCCTTCGATCGAGGGCCCCACAACCTGAACCTCCCTGAACCACCACCACCATCATGCGAAAATCCACAGCCTTACGAGTGCTGTACCTCATATCGCTGCTGCCGCCGGCGCTAGCAGCGTTGACATGTTACGATATAACCTCCCCGATGCACCCCGAGATCCTGACCCCGGTCGATTGCTGGGCGGATTTTGCAGTCAGGACAAAGTACACTTCCCTGGACGATTCAGGCAAGAAGTACAAGCATACAGGAAACGGTGGCAGCGGGACTGATCAGGGCAATAACTCTACGAGTGCGACCAACCATAACGAACACACATCGTCGTCGCAGAATGTTAATCTGCCGTTCTTTAATTTTGCTCCCGAGGCGCCTTTGTATGAAACGTTCAATGCGCCGGCGTTGGCTGCACCGACTTGGAATGCGGATAATAAGATCAAGTTTCAGTTGGATTGTCGACAGGGGGGTGGTCTTTGCGATGCCATGAACCAGACCCTTTACTTGGCGGGGTGGTATGTCTCGCAGGTAAAAGCTATTATTGTTGGATCCGCTAATGACAGGTGATATTCTTCAAATCACCCATCTATGTCAATGCCTCGTTGACGGATTTCTGCGCTACATATGGGCAGTGCAATTCGAGTGCGGGGACCGATGTCATTCTCGGTGGTGCAGTGCCGGCACGGACGTTTCCTCTTGTAGACAATGACGGAGTTGTACGATATTATCCCCAAGCGGTCATTCGTCAGATGGATTTCCCGCCAGGCGAGTCTCCACAATGTGGGCCCAGCGATATCCTCATGGAATTCAATTCCAAAGCAAACTTCTTCTACCAAAAGCCCAATACGACGACCATCCAACCTGACCAGTTTGATTTTCTTACGGTTGCTATTCATGAGTATGTTTCTTGTATGACACGTCTGATCTGATAGAATAATGCATGGATTGGGATTTATGTCTGCATGGGCAGATTACCTTCAACCTACTGATCCGACTACCTTGACTCCTCAAATCGCACTCGGTAATCCGACTTCTCAAGAGGGCGTTGTGTTCGAGGGATTCGTGGAGTATGCATACGATCGATTATTGTCATTCACGCAGCACCCGGGTCTCTTCGCAACCAATCTCACAGCCGATATGATCACCGAGTTTGGCCATCTGGGACAAAATTTCACGGACGCAAGCGCCCTTGCATCCGCCTTCCTTGCCTCACCCGCTAGCACAATCGGAAAATACATGGACGGAAACGCCACGACAGAGGGCTCGATCGAACATGCTCCGCCCATCTCCGTAGCCACCCTCGCAACATTGAACAGCACCAACGGAAAGGTCGGACCGCCTATAACGCTGGAAACAGGATTTAATCCCTATGCTACGGGATCGAGTTTAAACCATGTGGATGGCTCACTGTACCTATCTACGCAAGATTTCCTCATGCGATATTCCACACCCAAGGGGAAAACCCTACAACAACTAATAGACGACTACGGAACCACCGCAGACCCCACATACGGACCCTTCGGCCCCGGTCTACGATACATCCTAGGCGGGATAGGCTATCGAATACGAGGTGGTATCCCATTAGGCGGCAGCATACATAATCCAAGTGCGAATACTACAGTCCAGGGAGGCAGTACGAGTACTAGTGGCGGGACGAAAAAGAGTTTGGCGACAAGGAAGGCCGTGGCATCATCATCATGGAAAGTGTTATGGATAAGTGTATATGGTGTGATTCTGGGGAGTTTGTGGGTCTTGTTTTAAATGTGGTGGGGTTTGGAAATGGAAATGGAAATGGATAGAATTGCGTTGCGTTTTACTTTGTTTGAATTACTAAAATTCTTGAGCGTGGTTGGGGGACGGGGGGTGGATTTGGTGGAATAGACTGGATGGACATTACAATACCCTTCTGTATACATAATCTTATGTATGCCCGTTACCATCATACAATATTGGATCTTTGTATTCTAGTAATCTGGTTTAGATTCCGAAATATATCTGAGGACGAGCTTAAATGCGCGTGAAGACAAAGACAATCTGCATACATGAAGGTCTGGAATTGGCCTTTGACATTTTCCAACCTCCCCCGTTATGTTCCCCTCAGACTTGACTAGTTTTAATCCATCTGTCATCATATACCAGTCGAACCCGCTGCTCAAGTTATTCTCAGTCTGAAAACCGTCAACAATGGGACGTTGAACAAGTTGCCTCTTCCTTTTACGTGCATCCATGAATTACTCAGGGTAATACCCGTGTCCCAGAGTGCCTAAATCGAGGTTGTCTCAGTTCCGTCATTGGGTTCCTCGACGGGCAATGTATTTACATGTCCTTCTAACCTTCAAAGGCAAACATAACCTGGACACCATATTTTCGAATCGAGTCGAACCAGAATTGAATTTTCCCTTACGATTCCATCTCCACTTATCGGAGTTCACCTACCAAAGGATATTGGCAGCACATATCTGAGGCAGCGAATAATTTGCGATCAGCGCCTTCGGGTGTCATCAGATTCAGATGAAATGGATGTCCGCATTTGAAAACTCCACTTCATAGCGTCTCTGGGGCTCCCTGTGGATTTCAATTTAAAACATGTGTGAGGATATATCCATTGCAGACGACTTTGATGTGTGACCGGGTGTTGTAAGCGGTGGAGTATCCTTGTTGATACGACCCGCTGAGACTAATCCCACGTTGCCCGATATATTTCTTTTCGTATTCAACTTCCTGTTCCTTCCAAATTTTCCAGTCGTCCTCATCACCCAACAGCGCCTCTACCATGTCCAGTGAGCAATAGTGCCCCTTTCGCTGATTGATCGAATTTCGTCTGCATCAGTTCCCACTCTGACTGCCGCGAAGCTTTAATTTCCAAGGCCATTCTATCCCCTTCGTAATCGGGATCCGCAATTATATAATTTTCGTGATCCTCGTTTGGCCTGGGCGGCAAATCCGCGCAATAGCCTGTTGTTCATAAGGAGCTGAGTACAAACTTCCCATGAAAATCATAACATTTGCACTAGCGAGATTATGTCCGCATCCCCCCACTCTATCCGTCATCACCAACCCATGCAGATCTCCAGTATTTAGTCCATCGATGGCTTCATCCCGGGCTGAAGCGGAAGGAGAGTGTCCGAATATCGACATCCCGGCTAGTACACCCATCTTTAATTTCAACATATCCGCACCTTGGAGAGTTATATCTGAAGTATCCCTGCCGACTGTTTCTCGTAACGAGAATAAATCCACATTCAAAAGCCCAGGCGTCCGATGATATTATTGCCGACATAAGCCAATTGGCAATACCACGAGTGTGTTGTTCCCTGCAGGCTGTTGTGGACTCAGTTACTACTTCATTGACCCCGGCCAATAATTGCTTCATTGAGTACTGCAACCGTAAACAATTAAGTAACAGCTCGGTATACGCCCTCCAATAAATGCTTTTAGTCTGGCGATGAACTGTCTTCCTTGCGTTCGCTCTGGGACATGGGGTTGACTTGATGTACGACCATGTTTGAAGGGCATCTGGTCCGGTCAGGCGTTGGAGGACGGCAAGATGATTGAAGGTGAATTGTTTGGAAGATATGGGGTTGAAGCGGAAGGGTTCGAGGAGTTCGGATGGGGCGATATCTCTGCTGGAACGTTCGAATCAGGAATAGCGTGTATTGCGGAATGTATCGGGTAATCGTCAGATCGTCAGTGCCCGTAAGGGCGCCGGCAAAATGTACCTTTCCAGATGACTAGCTCGACAATTTCTGTCAGCGAAAATGATACCGCTTTGAAAGTTGTTTGGTTATCGTAAAGGACTATTTGTTGAGGAAAAGGACTATCCCACAGGTCTTTCAAGAGTCATTGTTGTACCCATGGGAACTGAAGTCGGACGTGCGTTACCTCCCCTGAATCACATATTTGGGTGCACATCTGACTCTTATCGATGTTTAGTAGTTCCAAACCCAGGAATGTGCTACTGGTTCCATCTTGGTCTGAATTCGCAGTGTTCTTTGAATCGAGACCTAATATATCATCCCTGAAAACAGCTAAGAAATCCCGGAATCGTCATTCGTCAAAGGGAGCACACTCGTATAGTCCAGTGGGATCAACAGTACAAACGAATAGTATGACCTGAGTTGACTTCCAGGAATGCGGCGCCAATGCCATGAATACTCGAGGCTTTGCGACAGAGAGACTCCTTTGATACAATTGGATGGAGATATTTTTGGAGAGTAATATAGGAAAACTTTCGGCGGTGATAGCAAACACACCAGTCTGGCGGATTGGCATTCCGGCGAGGACTCAAAACGCAATTCCCAAGATGTAAACCAATGAGTTCCCAGATTTTTCGCAGAAGAAGCGATGCGAGAGGGAATCTGGAGGGAGATAATTTGAAGCCCATGCTGAAAATCAACCATAATGTAATGTCGCGAAGGTAATTTGCGTAAGGTGTGTATGAGATCGAACAATGCAAAATCTAATCAATCAGCAAGGAATCCAACGATCAAATGCATACCGGGGACAATTCCAAGTCCTTTCTCCACCCCCGCACCCCCTAAGTCAATTTCGACTTGCGTGATTTTTCATACAATCGATTATTCCTCCAATTTTATATCTAATTGTCAAGGAAATATGTGACCACCCCAATTTAGCCGTATTAGTGCAGGCTAACTCAGCGGGACAATGCGCTTTCAAAGGCGCGGTGCCTTGACTATACACTGCCAATTGAGTGGACAACTTGAATATCTTCTCATTTCTGAAATCGATGGCGTGTTTAAGGGCTCTTGTATACCTCTCGAGAGCACAAGGCATGTATATGCGATCCATGTCGAAGGCGGGGTGTAGTATGTTGGAGGGTCCTAAAGCATTATCATCCTCAATCTCTCATGTTAGTCCTCGAAAAAGTCATCAGATGACCCATCCATCCATGAAAAACTGAATGAATATCCCTTGCTCCATGTCCTCGTGCGTATATATGAGATATTATTGCTGTAAGAGAATATCGTGTGTTTATTTCAGCAGTTTGTATGATCCCGCCAAGTTTTCGCATTCCATTGCAATTCACCATCCATAACCCGTTATAGTACTTCGTATCACCCTCCCAGAATCGGTCCGTCGTTCGGAGGGAATATGTATCCTGTCAGGAGCCGTGATTATAGACCTTTCGGTCCAAACTTTTAGTGAATGAAAGGGAAATATTCGTCTTTTGCAAATTCGCTGAAATGGAGATAATATCCGGGAAGCGAGGGGCTTGTTATTTGCTTGACGATGCCGAAGAATAGTAGTAACTTGTGCAGTGAATTTGCGTCATCTTTTTCTGGAAAATCATCATCTTGCAATTACTCAAGAGTTCAGGATCTGAGTATTGGATCTCTGAAGACTTGATGATGATGTTTAATGACGTGTAAAGGCGCGCGGGAAGTATATAGTACTTGTGTAGATGGGGTGAATAATTTGTAGTAAAATTTGAATATATCTCGTTTCTGAGGAATAAAGGTATTGTTTTCAAGCAGATACTTGCCAAATCTGAGACCCGGAATATAGGCGAAGGAGGTATATGACTTCAGCGCGAATATCAGAGCATTCCATCTGGAGATAATAAAGAGTTCGAAACACCCCGTTGGAATAGGATGACCGTTATCTGAGACGTACAGTAATAAAGGAAATTCAGTTTTCTTCCGTTATGAGTGTTGATTCGGCAGAACAGGTATCCTGAATCGCTGAATCGAACGAATATTTTGAACAGCTGCAAGCGAATCAATGTGTCAGTTTAATTGCGTTGGATGACCATTGAATCGTTGGTGCTCACTTCCTCAAGTATTAAGATCATTTTCGTGAATTGTAAATCGAATCGTTCGTTGATCTTGTAGATACCGTTGGAATCATCGCTGACACGTCATGTCATTCATAGGTCTGTTTCATCCGGTCCGCATTGCATGTTGACATCCCTCAAAAGTGATCGACACAACCGCGACTAAAAGCGCCGCCGTAGAGTCTCCAGACACAATTTCACACACAAATAACCCAAACCACCGGAATTTACTAGCCCTAACCCACCCTAACCATCCTACTCTTGTCCCTAATCACCCTAACACTAACCCAAATCCTTCCTAACCCCAATCCTTCCTAACCCCAATCCCCCTAACCACCCTAACACTAACCCCAATCCTAACCCGCTCTGGGCCTACTTTTTATGCCGAATCCACTGAGCTTACTTAGAAGACCGTGAAGTAAATGGTTGGTAGTGTTTGAGAGGCTATTTCAAATTCGACCAATTTTTATTTGGTGGTGAAATTGTTAATTATCTCCGTCAAGATAATTCCCTGGAGACTCTAGCGCGGCGCTTTTAACTTTTGTTGATCGACACAGCCGCCATATCGAGAACTCACTCACATCACCATCCACCGACCAAATCCGATCCATTCGAACATACCTACAGAACTATCTACATACCTACAACATCAGCATCAGCATCAACCTCTTCAATCATGCAATTCAAGTACCCTCCCCCATCTATCCCCTGCGCAGCACTCCCCCTCCTTCCCTCGCTCAATTCGTCCTTGTCCAAGGCAATTGCTCCCTCGTTCAGGCAGAGCGGTTTCCGCAAGTGCAGTGTGCGTTGTGTTGTGTTTGCGCTGTGCTGTGGATGACAGGTTAACTTGTTGTGGATAGATTCCGTCCAACGTGGCAGAAAATCAAACATATGCCGCCAGAGTTAGTCCCCTTGGCTCTTGTAATGGTCCTCGGTCTAGGCGGTACCTCCCCCCCATCCCCGTTGTATCCCATACTTTCCTGGGTTCTTTAGCTCGTATGCCCTCTCTGCATCCTCCCTACTGTTTGTCGTGAATTTTGTCATTCAACTTCGGGTTTTGTCTGGTTTCTTGACGTACATGATTTGGACAATTGACTAATATTCCTCAACAGCCGCGGGGTTTTCAATGACTTATAAACTCCTCGCCGATCCAACTGTACCTCCCCCTATCCCTCAACCCTACCCCCCTTACTCACATCCTCCCCCCACAGTTCGTTGGTTTGGTGTATACACATCGTATGTATGTATGTGTCTAACTAATAGCTCCGCCTTTCGCGTCCTAAACGGACGTATAAACCAGTCCTGAAGAATCCGGAGGACTTTGAAGAGAGTCACGGTCATGGACACTAAACCACGAAAAGGGGCTCTAACGAACATTACCAAATGAAGGGCCTTGGGGAGTGTGGAGGGGTGTGTTGTTGGAATGGTGCGGTGGGCGGGTGGAGGGGGTGCAAGGGAGGGGTGTATTTAGTGACTCGATTCTTTTTTGAAGATATTGAAGCAATGAATCAATCGATGAATCAATCTCAACCATCCAAGTTTCAAGAAGTTGGTATTTTACGCCCGAACCCCATCCCAATCCGAAAATTAATCTATCTATCTTACACACATCTCCTTCCTCGTACTTACCACCCAAACTCATATCACAACATCTCAGTCATCCTACTTTCCCTATCCCATCCCATCCCACCCATCCCGTCCTACGATGCCGCACGGATGGTACATCAATGCTCCTGCGCAAATTCCAAACCCCTCATCGATCGTCTATTTACCTCGGACTTCGTACTCACTGCCTCCGCGGCTAATTCCTTTGCTCCGATACCGGCACCATCGTCTGGTGTTTCGCCGTCGACGGGGTCTTTTGTCAGGTTCGCTTTGATCCATTCTTCTTGTTGCCAGACTGGATTGTTAGCTTGTGTCTTGGACGCAGGGAACGCAGGGAAACGCAGGGAACGTATCACAGTAATACACCATACACCATATAAATGTCCGTCCCAACACAAACAGATATCCACATGCCAGTGGGTGAACGTACTGGGGGCAAAGGGCGAGGGCGGCGCAGTGCGGTAAAGAGATAGGGGACAAGGGGCAAAGGACAAAAGGACAAGTGACAAAAGGAATAGAGAAGGGAGGGTTAGAGAAGGGAGGGTACCAGGTAACGACGAATCCAACCCCCCCGCCCCACGATGAGGTTTCGCGACATCGACTTTAATAACCCGGTTATACAATTCGGAATCGTTCATGTTGAAGATGGCTTCTGTGGCGTCGTCGGGGGAGGAGTATTCTATGTATGCGAAGCCGCGGATTGAGCCGTCTGCGATGGTTAGTCTGTCAAATCCGCGACCCCCAAGAACAAAGCTCGGCTCAAAAAGTAGGCAACATGGACACCGGTGAATAAAAGATACTTAAGGGCAGGCGGTGGGGGCAAAGGGGAGAAGGTGGGACGGCCACGTGGAGGGAAGGGAGGACAGGGATGCTGGGATAGTACCATCTTCGTTTGTGGGGATTTGGATGTCTGTTATTTCGCCGAAGGGGATGAATGCGCTGTGGAGGAGGTCGTACGTTGTTTCTGATGGCAGGGACGATACGTGGATAGTGCACTTTGCTCGTGCTGTAGCCGTGGCGGCCATCTTGGATCTCAGGAACTGTGTATGTAGTCAAGCACAAGAACAGAGGCAACCGTCGGAGTCGAATGAAAATCCCACAAGTTCCCACAAACGTGATGGACGTCTGGGATTAGAGCGAAATGGAATCCCGGGTTTGGTTCCCTGACGATTTGCTCCGAAATTTGGCCCTCGGACAGCACCAGCGACCGAACACTTTGTTCTGCATCCATCGCCATGAACGCATCAATCCGCCTCGTCCCATCCCGCCTCATCCCGTCCCTGCGTCCCCTCTCCACGGTACCCTCCCCCCGTCCCCCACGCACGCTAACTCCCAGCCAATTGCCCTCGGCATCCGGAGATCCTACGCAACAGCACCCACCCCCGTCAAAGGCGCCAAACCACCCATCACAATCCACTCCCTGGAAGGCACCTACGCCTCCGCCCTGTTCTCCTCCTCCGCCTCCAACAACGCCGTCCTAAGCGACATCGAAAAGTCCCTCTCTGCGATCCGCGGGAAACTCCACGGGGACGCAAAGTTGGCCAGCGTGGTGACCAACCCTGCCTTGAGTCATAGTGAGAAACTTGATGTGATCAAGTTTTTGAGTCAGGTTGGCGGAGGGAGTCAGGAGGCTAGCAAGGCTGTTCACAATCTTTTGCAGGTTATGAGTGAGAATAGTAGGTTGGGGCATTTGGATGGGGTTGTTAGTGCGTTTGAGAGGATTATGAGGGCTCATAAGGGGGAGGTCGATGTCACTGTTACTTCTGCCCAGGTAACTTCCTATCTATCCCTTGTTCTATCCCTTGCATACACACTGCTTTCAATTGTGCACCACAATCCATACCTCAACTGTCTTCGTGGTTGTTTCTTCAATTGCTTGCTCCGATTGTGTTTGAGAGCCCCTCGCTGACAGTAGCCCCTCGACACTTCTATCCTCCGCCGCCTCGAACAATCCATCTCAAAATCCTCCCTCATCCAAAAAGGCCAAAAAGTCAAAATGGAAAACAAAGTCCGCCTCCTCAAAAAAGGTTCTAACAAGAGCTAGGTCTCGGAAAGTATTCTAGGGGGTCTGATTGTGGAAATCGGCGACAGGACCATCGATTTGAGTGTCCAGTCTCGTGTGTCGAAACTTAATCACTTGTTGTATGAGACTCTTTAGGTTGTGTCGATGGTGGTGGTGGGATGGATGTGTGAATCAAAGATAGATGAATTGAGTATTCTACATATATATGTGTATGGGTGTATGTACTTGATTTGTTTGGTGCGCTGAGGATCCTTGGATGCGCTGAGGTTTGTGATTTGTGAACATTGATGAGTTGATGTGCATACGCTGCGACTTGTTGTGAGTACATATTGCATGCCACAAGATCGATTCCCTGTGCCCCTCCTAATACACCCGTGCATGATCCTTCATCGCCGTCCGTTTTCGGGGAATCTCCAAAACAACCGTCTTCGTC
>Ga0302179_10002836_pt1 | contig 10050 bp, 16 predicted proteins | sample I_Palsa_E3_1_FD_198788 | JGI IMG/M metagenome (GOLD analysis project Ga0302179, IMG submission 198788) | Peat permafrost microbial communities from Stordalen Mire near Abisko, Sweden - I_Palsa_E3_1 | ecosystem: Environmental > Terrestrial > Soil > Palsa > Peat permafrost | place: Sweden...
TATATCATCAGACTACTAAACTTCGTTCTACCCCAAATACTCTACTCGAGCGATTTGTTCTTTGAATTCCGAGTGCGAGACATTTGTTAAATGTTTGCGCCTCATAACTCTGCCTCCGACAGGCAAATGTCGTTCCTCATTGTTCGAGATGCACATACACTGCCCCCAATACTGTGACCAGTTGTGTAGACAAGATCTAGAACCCTTTGTCTACTATGTCAGATCTCTTTTAGTCATTCAGTGAAGTACCACCGGCAGCCAACTCCGTTCAAAGGAAAGTAGATATCGTCGCCAATAACAGTTTCTGTGAAGCGTCTTGGTAAAATTCCCGCGGCCACTGGCAATGTAACTCTCATAGCCTGCTGTTATCCATTGCTCTGGAATACGATGCCCGAGACCAGAGCATGCGCGCCGCCGTTATGAAAATGATGGGAGTTTTCCGTTCAAATGAACACGGTATGGCACTGCGTATACAATTGTAACCAGAAGTAGACCTCAACAGAAGATAATAGTTCTCCTCCGTTAGATATCAAGTAATCTCGCCGACTGGCGACCCGTACAGGAATTGGTATTGTGAGCTCTTCTTCCTTCATAATAGCGAATGCTGCATGGATTCTTTCGGAATGAAGCTTTGGAGTTACTTTCTGTTCGAATCATTACTGCCGGTGACAGACCTCCCCAACTTGGGGAAATATTGAGAGGAAATTAAACAAACCACTCTTCTCACTGGATATTCAATTCCCACGTGTGTTCAGCAATTCTTGTCGCTCATTTGGTCCCAGAGAATGCAGTCAAAGTGCGTATAATCGAATACCTGCAAGTCAACATCGACACAATAGCGTTATGGCCGACTTTTGAGCGTTCTTGTATGAATTGGGCGCGTCAGATTCTTGCCATGGTGAATTTGTACTGGTCGACCTAGTCGTTCCCTTGCCGGCGGCTTAATAGCCTTTCGACTTTTGCGGCGAAAGTCTCCTTTTCGAAAGAATAATCTAACAAAATGATACGACTCAGGCCTAAGCGAGTGACCCGGCCAAGCATAACCTTCCGCTAAATTCGCAAGGAATAGATCTTATTGTAGTATTGTCTTCTTAGCGATCAGATCAGTCCGCCGATGAAAAATTCCCCGTGTCTAAAAACGAGAATAAATGCAACCGGCTCAACGTGAGTGAATAGATTGGTTTGTAAACTGTTTCCTCACAATTATCAGAGCATTAGATGGTACGAGAAAGACTTGAAACGGGAGTTTATGTCACTGCTTTGGGGGACTATTAGATCTCGTCAGATCTTTATTGAAGTTCAGATGGATACCTTGATACTCGATCGGCAACAGGACATTTGCCAGTTTCAAGGGAAGGAAGCTCATATGCAGTTATACAATTCCAACTCCGATGTCGCCTCACCGGTGATCATCGTCATTCAGAAGGGGAAACCCAGGTATTGCGTGGAGCTCCGTGAAGTTAATTCGAAGACGATAGCGGACCGTTATGCCCTGCCAAAACAAGATTCAATATTCCGAGCTCGGTCAGGGGTCAATTATTTCTCAGTCATCGAGGCGAACAAGGGCTACTACCAATTCGGGCTGACGGGGGGAGCAGACCATACACAGCTTTTGTGAGGGAAGATGGCTTTTGGCAGTTCAAGTGGATACCCTTTGGATTGAAGAATGCTCCTTCACACTTTCAGCGCGCGATTGACACAATACTGGGAAGCTATCGATATGAATTTGCGCTGGCATTCATAGATGACTTAGTCATCTATTCTCGAACGCTCGATGAACATCGTCTGCATGTGGAAGTTCTGGAGGCGCTGGGGAAGGTTGGGATAATTCATCCCAAGCGTATAAATGTGGCTAACGAGAATGAAGATTTGACGTGCTAGTCAAGCACGGCATATTTCTGCAAATGCTCTGGAATCGCAGCACTCAATCCTTTACTTTCCAACCACTTCTTACTGAAAAGCCTGGTCTGATATCGATACGCTCCATCTAATAATCAGCGTCAATTAAATGAAGCTCATGTATACCACAAAGGATTGTGACAATTGTATGGCCAGATCCCAACTCTTTCGCCATCATCTCAGCAGCAACAACATTCAATGCACTCGAAGCACCCATGTATAACCTTCCATCAGCCCAGAAGTATGCGCTTCCTACCCTTCTTCATCCAATAATCGGTAGATCATCTCAATTGATTTCTCGTCAGGGACATGGAATGCGTCGTCGATAAGTTCAATATCTGGTTTTAAGTTATCTGTCACCCGTCCCTGGCCGATCCCTACATATTAAAAAATCGCAAGTCAGGCCAGACCCTCAGTAATACTGCTGCCGCTCCTTTCATTCAATTTACCTCCACTCTTAATGTAACTGTACAAGACACTGCCAGGAGGATCTGCAAGGAACACTTTAACTCGTCCATTGCTCTTCTCCTTAAGATATCTAGCCACACCCGCTAGTGTTCCCCCTGTTCCTGTGGCACAGGTAAATCCATCAATCTTCCCATCGAGTTGTTCCCAGATCTCAGGTCCTGTAGTTTCAATGTGTGCTCGTCGGTTGGCGGTGTTGTCGAACTGATTTGTCCACACTGAGTTTGGGGTTTTCTCAGCATGACGTTTCGCTTGATGATTGTAGTTTTCAGGATTTTCAAAGGCTACTGCAGGAACAGGATATACTTCTGCTCCCAACATTCGCAGTAAATCGATTTTCTCCTGGCTCTGGACGTTAGAGCTTGTGCAGAAAATGGGAAACTTGAGTGTTTGGCATGTAAATGACACAGTTGTAGCCTTTCGATCGACATACATGCGCCAATCCAATTCCCGTGTTCCCAGCTGTTCCTTCAACAATCGTCCCTCCAGGCTTTATCAATCCTACAGGTCAATCCTGACAGGCAATTGTGATACCTTTCTCCTCAGCGTCCTTAATCACATACAATGCCGCCCGATCTTTCACCGATCCTCCAGGATTCATGAACTCTTATCATCAAAAAAATATATCAAAAAGTGCTATACCGGCTTTCCCATAGATATTGCATCCAGTCTGTTGCGAAAGTCGGTTCAATCGGATCAATGGAGTGTTCCCGATGGCGCCCACAAATCCGTTGACTGGAGGCGCAGTAATCGCCACCGCAGCTTTGAGAACTTGAGTATGACGCAGTGCCATCATATCCTGGTACCGCTTAATCGAACGCTTAAAGTTGATCTGTGGGTCTTCTTGCGTGAGCGATTGGATGCGGAATATCGGAATGTCGTGGTCGGCAAAGAATTTGAAATTCGATCGCACAAACGGAAACCAGCGTCATCCCCGGATCGTCCGACTCCCATCCATCGCATCCGAGTCTCCCTTACTGTAGCAAACACACAGAGCAGCCCATCCCCTCGCCTCATCATACCATTCAAGCTATCCCACAATGTCCAATCCACCTCCACGTACACCGCCCACTTTCACCCGTGAACAAGCCAGCGCCATACGCCGGAAAATCGAAGTCCGTCCTTTGTTGAGGGGGAAGTCTGATATGTAGAGTGAGTTGTCGGTTGAGGAGAAAGAGTTATTGGAGCAGGCAGGCAAGAAAATGCGTTTCTGGGCGAATATTGGTGTTGGAGTCGGGTTTCTGGCTTTTAGTTTGCCGTGGACGATGAGGCGGCAGATTCCATACAGGTTCGCCAAGGGAATGGCTGCTGGGACTGTGGGTGTTTTCTTTTGTGCGCCGGTATGGATCCCGAAACTGTTCATTTAAGCAATTGTCCTTCCTAGTGTTGTCAATTGCATCGAAGCGGCTTGTGGACTATGATGACTTCCCCATCTAGTCCGACTTGGGGGTTTTTTATTTTTGTCATGTCTTCGAGGATTGATGTTAACGTTGTAGGTTGGCATGTTATTTGGAGCCTCCCGTGCACAGCAGTTAATTGAGACGCACCCCAATCGCCAACACCTCCTCAAAGTCCTCCAGGAAACACGGTCCGAGATATTCGCTGGTCGGGGACCCGGCTCTCGTCCTCCGTCGTCAGAAGAGGCTTTCCCTGAAACGGAATCGTCGTCACCGGGATGGCCATCCGAGAGACAGGACGCGTATCCTTCTACGCCGAGTTCTTCAAAGGATACTTTTGATGACGATACTCTTCTTTCGGACGATGAAATCAATCGCCAAAATCAAGGAGGTATGTCGCTTTGATTATTCGGCTCTCGTTTCATTCGCCTTCCCCATTTCCTCTGCATACAGTTGCAATCCTCCCTTCCGTACTTTAGTCTCGTTCGAGCGCTTTGGGTTTTATTTGGCCTGGATATTGATAATAGCTACATTCCCTGTACCAAAAGACCAACCCCGACCATCCTCAGATAAACCACAATCAGCATGGGATGCCCTCCGCGAACGAGCTCAAAATCCACAACCGCCCCCTTCCCAAGCTCCAAAAGAAAAGGACGTCTGGGGAGAAGACAAATGATACCTCTCAATATCCCTGGTATCTGATCTCTATAATGGAGGATATTGGACTTCGAAGTGTGAAAGGATATGTATGTATCATTAGTATGTGAAATATTATCTGGGAATCATCGTAGTCTATTTATGATACCATGATGCTCGCAAACGATGCCCTACATCTTCAAACCCGTTTCCTTTTGAATCCGCCAAGAAACACAAATTACGCCCAGCCAGCCAGTATCCAAGAACGCACCATGAAAAAAGTGATGCAAAATACGTATCCCCCCTGAGATATATCGTCAACTATTCTCAACCCCAGACTCTTGCTTGCCTTTTTCTTCAGACTTCTTCGTCTCCGTAATACATTTCTTGTCCTTTCTCTCGCCTTGTTCGGAGTCGACGGCACTGGCGGGTGAGGGCGGAACAACTGATTCCGCAGCAGCAGTCTCCGTCGAACTCACCGAAATGTCCTCCACCTTCGTCACAGAGATCCTCTCCACCACACCTCCTTTGTCCCGCTCTTTCCCCTCCTCCTCTCCTTTCCCCGTCGTCGGTATGTCCTTTAGGGGTACATCACCCATGCCAGCCTGTCCCATCCTCTTCTCCTCGTCCTCCCAGCTCTCCGCCATCCGCACCACATGCCGTGCCGCAGTCCCCTGCATCTGGCCCCTTTCTCCTGGGTGAGAGAAAGTCAGATAGCGGTTGGGATATTCGCCCTTGATGACTTTGAACCATTCTTCGCAGTAGTGGACTTCCTGGGTTAATGTCTGGAATTCCTCGCTGAGGTGTTTGTACTCTCTTGCGAAATCCTTTTCGAACTCAAAGTCTCGCGTTACACCGTCGTGTTTACCTCCCATGGTTCTCTGAATCGCGGTATCTCCTTCTTGTACTTTATTTCCCGAATCCACTCTCTCGACGGCATCTCCTGCTGCGCCACTCGTCACAGTACCACCCGCACCGTCACTTGCCCCCGAATTTGCTTTCTCCAGGTAGTCGAAGTTTACTCCATTGAGATACTCGGTCGCCATATGATGCATATCCCGCTGCTCAGCAACCACCTTCTGGTGATCCGCAAACGTCTTTTGGCAACTTTTCATCAACATTTCCGTGAAACTTTGCTGCATTTCTTCGGTGAGCAGGTTCCAGGCTGCGGAGCGGACGATCTGGCCTGGAGGCGTTTGTTGGATGTCTCGAAACACGTCTCTGTGGACGAAGAAGCTTACGAGGGGGACATTTTGACCGCCCGCTACAAGAAAGTCAGTACATATTCGAAATTAAGAATGTGAGAATGAACGTGCTAAAATGCGAAAAGAACCGTTCGCGTTAAGGGGTAGTGCAATTGCAACAAAGAACGGGTATTGGCAAATCTGGAAGGGGGGTTCGAGGGCTAGGGTGCCTTACGTTCATTCTTCTTAATTTGCAAATACCTCATCCAATTCTCCGATGTAACCTTCCTAAACTCCCGATCCACAAAACTCTCTTTCCAAGCCCGTTCCATCTTTTCAGGCCAATACACGATATTCCACCAATACTTCCATCGCCACACTTCCCATTGTATTCTGTGGATCAATTTCCGGTGGAAGCCTGGGGCTATGCCCTGGGGCGGTTGAGGGGGGCTACAGCCTAGTGTGGCGAGGACTTGCTGTTTTATGCGGTGTGATTCGGAGAGGTGGAAGCGCAGGACTTGGCGTTGGGGTTTTGTTAGACTGGGGGAGGAGTCGAGGTGTTTCCATTTTATGGCGAGCAGTTGAGCGGTATACTAGGAGAGTCAATAACTGACCGGGCTGGGGAATGAGGGCATTACAGTAGATGCATATAGTCCCAAGCCCAATCCAGCGAGAGAACACCTCACTTTACCACCAATACCACCTCCAAAAAGTCTAAAACCCAATAACTGTGGCACCCAAGGCACAAGGAATCCCGTTGCCGCCAATCGCGTCTGCGTATCCTGCAAGGTGCCGACATCCTTCAACACCTTCTCCACGAATTCCCTGTCTGAGGGATACCGTTCCGCTATCCGTTGCTATTCGTCAGCCATGAGCCACAAGCAAAAACTGCTAGCCTATGACTACGCTCCAACCGCGCTAAAAAACTGCAGACTCCTCGAAAGGGGCACACAAGAATAACGAGAGACAAAGTGCAGAACGACAGGAGAAGAATGGTGCACTACGTTTTTGACTTCAAGGAGTAGTCCGGGGAACATGACTACTAGAGGTTTATTCCCTGACTTGGGAACAACATCGGGAAGAAAGTCGCGATTCGGCATGGCGACCTCAACGAGAATCGACGACGATACGGGGCCTTAAAAGGATGCCAGGATGACGAATGACCGAGACAATATATCCCGTTGGAATAAAGGAGCAATGGGAACGTATGCGAGATGATTGTTGCGGTATGGGGGAGGCTAGCCACTTGGCTTTGTGAGTCTGGTTTCGACGGCGTCGTCACGAGCCTCGTCTTGGAAGGTTCACAGATTGGGATTGCGATGTTGACCGGATTGTGAAAGTTTAATTTGGCGGGTGTAACGACGGTTGGAGATGGGACTTTTAGACTTCGCCACCTGGTCTTGGAAGGCTGTGACATTGTGCTACAGAGGACTTTCTACTTAGTAATAGCGTAAGCGGTTGCCCTTGAAATTTCGTTCGTCAAAGTAAGCCGAAAAGTATCTACATCATCAAGGAAGTAAAACGACAGATGCGCCATATATGCATCTGTCATTTGCCCGGTTAGATGTTCACCTTATACGTTTTATTCGTCCTTTGGATTGAGTCTTGGACGATAGTGCTCTTTGCTTTCAGTTGCCTCTGTTTTTTAATACAGAGGTTATGCATTATGGTCCTTGAGCAGTTGAGATGAGTCAATCTGATTTGGGGGAAATCCAGCCGATGATTGATCAGCGCCGAAGGTCACGGAGTCCCCTCCCGATACTATCCCCTCCCAAAATACCTTCCGCTTCCTCGTCAACGACATAAATACTCCGACTGATTCCGAGGACCTCTCTTGACGCTTGCAAATATGGCAAAACCTCAATTGGCATGGGTAAGCAGTCCCTGCACTCTTAGTGACTTTGAACGCTAATGATGTGTGGGGTAGATTGGACTGGGAAACATGGGTCTCTACTTCCACTGCCCGGGTTCTTGAAGGAGACTAACTGTGAATAGGTCTTCCCATGGCAACGAACCTGCAGAAACACCTCTCTAAGGAGGGATACCCTGATTTGATCGTCTACAATCGTACGGCCTCTCGAGCTGATCCACTCAAGGAACTCGGTGTGACAGTCGCCAACACCCTTGAAGACGCCGTCAACAAATCAGAAATCATCTTCACCACCGTATCCCTTTCAACTTATGTAGTTAACAGTAGCTCGCGAACGATGCCGCTGTCAAAGAGACGTTCGAGAAAATTACCTCACTAAACATCGCAGGCAAAACGTTCTGTGAATCCTCAACAATTCACCCTGACATCACCAAGGAACTCGAGAAATCCGTCACCTCTAAAAATGCCGGCTTTGTTGCAGGTCAGTCTGCTACCCTATACCTTTTCAAACACTAGCGCTCTGGCTAATTAAGTTCAGGCCCCGTATTCGGTGCTCCCTCAGCAGCAGTCGCAGGCCACCTAATCTACGTCCTGGCCGGAGCCCCCGCCTCAATCTCCAAAATCCAACCCTTCACCAAAGACGTCATGGCCCGCGCAACAATAAACCTCGGCCCCGACGTCTCCAAAGCCACCCTTCTCAAAATCTCCGGCAACACCCTGATCCTGGGTATGATCGAAGTCCTCGCCGAGGCCCTTGTATTCGCTGAAAAAAGCGGCCTCGGACCAGATACCCTGAACGAGTTTATCCAATTGATGTTTCCTAATAGTCCGTATGCGGCGTATAGTAATCGGATGTTGGCGGGGGATTATGCGCCTGTGGCGCCGCAGCGGCCGGGGTTCTTTGTCGATTTGGCGAGGAAGGATGCGGGACATGCGATGGCTTTGGCGAAGGAGTGTGGGGCCCGGTTGGAGGTTGTGGAGCTTATGGATAAGCATTTGAAGACGGCAAAGGAGGTTGGAGGGGAGAATATGGATATTAGGTATTTTGATTGGGATGTTGAGAAAACTGATCGTAGTTCAACGTATGGGACGCTGAGGAAGGAAGCCGGATTGAAGTTCTCCAAAACAATCGATTAGAGATGGGCTTATATGAACAGATTATATACGCACATATCAAGTTTTTTGGCTAAGATATTAGAGAATAGTGTTTGTGGTTATAGATCTTGAACTTATCAATAAATTCACGTGGCCCAGAATCGCTTTTAGTTTTGTTGTAACTTGTATTCTCAAATACGATGTATCCTCACCCTGGACTGTCTTTTCCTCTTCGAAGATTTAGATATATTGATAGGGATACAAGATTCTAAAGGAACTTAACCATCTGAACCGATTGAACTACATTAGAATCCAGAAGAGAAATGCTGGGCAAACATTCGGCTCTCAAGCTTGGTGAGCTCACCATTGCAAAGATGAGAGGCCTTATGCCGCGAAGTCCGTTTCGTTGAGATATAAACTTGCTGAGAGTGCGAGTGGGGCGGCCCTGATAATCTGATACTTTATGGGGTACGCGCTTTCCTGGAGACTTTTCATAGTGAATTCCTCAAGGATGAAATAACCCCAGTTGAAGCCGCCAAGATCGTCAGCCGCCCACTGTCCACACAGCCAGCAGGCTTCGAGCTCGCGAACCCCCTGCCATGTCGCTAGCAAACGTACCTTGTCCCGTTCAACCTTCAAACTAACCATCCAGTGGAGACAGTTCAGTTTCTTCGACACAAAATCACTCTCTGAGAACGAAGCAGACGCCGAAAAAACCAAACTATTCAAAGTCCTTTCCCTGGAACCCAAGCGCTGACAACTAGGACCCTGACATCACGACAATATGCGCCTCAGCAGGGAACGTTCTTATCGGCGACAGCACTGGTGCCATTCGAATTCTGTCGAAAAGCTGGAATGTTGTCATGACGTTCACCGCCTACGAGGGAGGTCGGGTAACGCATATGAAACGGATCAAGAAGAGTTCAATATTACTGACTATTGGGGTATTGTGGGTCAAGGAAGGATTTGATAGTAGGATACTCCGAGTACGGATGCGGTTCTGAAGGTGTGGCATTTGGACAAGCTTGATAAGAAAACAAAGAGTCCTCAGTTACAAAACACTATCAATATCAATACCGGATCTCAACCTTACCCGGTAAATTCCGTTTCGAGCTTTCCTGACGCTAGATTTCTGCTTTTGCGGCGCTGGATGGAATCAGTCAAATTGCTATCGGATTTGCCAATGGGACCGTGTTATTGTTAAAGGGCGATATGTTGAACTCTCGACATCCGAAGCAACGCGTTGTTTTTGAGTCTGAGGAACCTGTTACGGCGCTGGGATTTAATGAAGACGCAAGACAAACTCTTCTTTATATCGTTACTACAAATCGCATCATGACTTATTCAACCTCAGGAAAGGGACAGGGAAGTCCCGCACGGTTATTGGATGCATTAGGCTGTGCTCTGGGATGCGTTGCCTACCGCGACGATGGGGAGATGATTGTGGGGAGAGACGATGCGATCTACTTGTACGGTGGTGAATCCAAGGGAGCTGTATACGCTC
>Ga0302179_10002841_pt1 | contig 10044 bp, 7 predicted proteins | sample I_Palsa_E3_1_FD_198788 | JGI IMG/M metagenome (GOLD analysis project Ga0302179, IMG submission 198788) | Peat permafrost microbial communities from Stordalen Mire near Abisko, Sweden - I_Palsa_E3_1 | ecosystem: Environmental > Terrestrial > Soil > Palsa > Peat permafrost | place: Sweden: Abisko...
GCGGACTCAGTCAAGTGAGGTGCCTGACATGGAAGGTGCTCCTGAGTCGGGACCCTAGGGTTGTTCAGTGCCACGTAGGCGTTCGAGGGCAACAAGGCCGAGACCAAGACGATGCTGCCGGTCATCAAGAAGTTCATGGCCGCCCACCGCTTGCCTGACGTCACCGTTGTCGCGGACGCGGGCATGATCTCCGAGGCCAACCAGAAGGTCATCGAGGCCGCAGGACTGTCGTTCATCCTCGGCACGAAGATCCCCGACGTCCCCTACCAGGTGGACAAGTGGCGCCGCGAGCACCCGGGCGAGGACATCCCCGACGGGCACGTCTTCACTCAGCCCTGGCCCGCCGACCCGTCATCGAAGTGCCGCGACCAGTTTATTTACTACGAGTACAAGGCCGACCGAGCGCGGCGGGCGCTGCGCGGGATCGACGAGCATGTCGGCAAAGCCGCGAAGGCCGTCGCCGGGCTGGCCCCGGTGAAGCGGAACCGGTTCATCCAGCTGGACGGCGCGGCCAAGAGCGTCAACCGCGAACTGGAGCACAAGGCGCGGACCCTAGCCGGTCTGAAGGGCTACGTCACCAACCTCGCCGCCTGCCCAGACGGGACGCCGGTCACCGCCGAGTTCGTGATCAGCTCCTACCACCGGTTGTTCGAGATAGAAAAGTCCTTCCGCATGTCGAAGTCCGACCTGCAGGCCCGGCCGATCTACCACCGCAAGCGGGACTCGATCGAGGCGCACCTGACCATCGTCTTCGCCGCCCTCGCCGTCAGCCGCTGGATCGAGGCTGAGGCCCGCACCGGCTGGTCAATCAGGAAATTCGTCCGCACCGCCCGCCGCTACCGCACCATCGAGATCCAGGCCGGCCCCCGCACCATTACCGCCGCCGATCCACTCCCCGACGACCTCCGAAACGCCCTCGACGCCATCAGCCGTCCCGGCTAACCTGCGCACTAAGTTGGCCCAAGTCAGGTTAGACCATATAGCGTCCCCATGAACGTTTGGGTCATTCGTTTTTACGGGGGTTACTTGGCGCTTGGTGGGTGGTCCAGAAGGTTCACCAGTTCAGTAACCTCGTTATGCCAGCGTCGCAGTTCGCCGACTGTAGGGGCGAGTTCGTACGGGTGAGGGTGCGTCGCATCGGACAGGCGGGACCAAACAAGGAAGGCCCTCCGGGCACCAGCACGACCAAGAACCCCCTCGAGCATCTGCATTCGTATCGTGGTAGGGCAGGCAATTAGCTCCGGTCGTATCCGGATCCAGTACAGATCTGCGGCCCGCTCCAGAGCAAGGCGCATCAAGCGGGCAGCGGTGCGCGGCCAAAGCCCTGCGCTATCTGACCCAGTCTCACGGAGCATTCTGTCAGCGTGTTCGAGAGCCAATTTTGGGTCATGCTGCGCGCGCTCATTGCTGGTGACCATCTGCACTGCACCTCTCATGACGGCGAAGTGGCCAGAATCAGGTCACAAAGCCGTTCACTGTCCCGGATGATGCGATTGAGATCACTGCGGGGCTGGTGCGCGCCTTCTCGTACATCGCGCAGGACGTCGGCAGCCCACGGGCCGTTTGCGAGCCTGTTCAAGGTGGGCATCACCTGCGCGGTACGGCGACCGTCTCCAAACAAGGCCACGGCCACGCGGTTCATAGTTGTGCGTGCGCGTACGAGGTGCTCGTCAACTTCGGCAATCGAGACACCCGCAGTGCGAAGCTTCCGGCGCGCTGTGCGCTGGCACGCTACCTCGACCGCGTCACGACAACACCCAGTGACAGTGATGGCGGCCAGATCGTCCGGCAGCAACTCTGTCCGCGCGATCTGCCTCGCGTCGTCGAGGTAACGACGTACAGGGTCCTGGTTGGGCACGATCTCGATCTGGCTTCTTTCGCGTCGGGTGACCTCGAGGATCGTCGTGGGCAGCATGAGCCGCCGGAGAGCATCAGCAAGCCGGTCGTCGTGGGTCAGGACGATGACCTGGCGATCCGTAGCAGCGTCATAGAGAACTCGCGCAAGACCCTCGACCTTCGATGGGTCCATTGCCTGCACGGGGTCGTCGATGACGACGAACCGGAATGGGCTGTCCGGTGCGGTGCTTCGTGGCAGGAACAGCGACAGTCCCAAGGCGTGAAGTTCACCGTTACTCAGCATTGGGACACCGCCGTCGGTCCCGTCAATGCGGACCGGGACGGCGAGCCTTCGTCGCGTTCGACCGCTTCCAGCGAAGGCAATCGGCCCGAGGTCGACGTTGCTCTCCTGCCGCAGCTCGGCCCAGATACGGGCGGACTGCTCGCTGAACGGGGCCAGGCGCTCATCACGTAGCTGTTCAGCTTGACCTTTGATCCAGGTCAGAGCAGCCGATGCGTCACGATAAGGCAGCCAGGCGGCCTGTGCACGTGAATACAGGTCCATCCAGCCCCGCAGGCGGCCGGCGATAGGCCGCCAGACATCCTCAATATTCTGCAAGGCCATCACTGCCCGATCACGGACGTCCCCGGCGGATTCTGCTAGTACCGGTGCCAGGCGCTCCAGACCGTTCGTAAGTACCAGTGCGTCGCTTTCATGCGTCAGTGCATCCCAATCGCGCCACGCCGAGATCGCCCTGGAAAAGTCAACGCCATCAGGCGCGGTACCATTTAGGGCGGCAGGAATCGGGTGGATAAGATTCCGTGCTTCCCTAAGTGCTGCTGCGAGTCGATCCCGCGCTGCGGTTGCGTCTGCTGCTCGCTGGCGTAGGCGGGCGGCCTCATCGGCAGTGCGCTCCTGCCATACGGCGTCGAGAGTGCCTTGGCGACAGACTGGGCATAGGCCGTCGCCATGCGCTGCATGGTGGGCGAGTGCAGCCTCAAGGAGATCGGCCAGGCGCGCCGCTTCGTCAGCGTCGGTGCCCTTAACGGCCTCGACTGCGGTGGCCGCGGCGCGAAGCGTCGCGCACGTGGCGGCTACTTTCTCCGTGTCCAGAAGCGGAAGGGACGCTAGCCTGGAGAGCATTGCCCGACGGGAACCACTTCCGTCTGGTGCGGGTGTTTCGGCGAGCACACTACGCACTTCGGCTATGCGATGCGGGTCCGAGGTCAGCGCATGCATGACACGCTGGGCACGGTCATCATCGGCAGTGCGGAGCATCGTAATCAGCCCAGGCAGAGCCTCACGCGGCTCAGCTACTATCTTGGCCAGGTCACCACATGCTTCCGTCAGGAGGTCCTGTGCTCCTGTGATGGCTTCCAGCCCTAGAACGCCAACCAAAAGGTCGAAACCGACGCTCGGCCTGTCACTGACCTTGCCAAGGTCGTCGTAAGACAGGAACGGGCGGTACTGCTCAAGGGCAGCGCTCCACCCCAGCTCCGGAAGATCGCACTTCTCATGATTGTCCCAGTAGACCACCGAAACGGCGTCGTCAATACTTCTTCCGTTCCACGAGCGCTCCACGATGAGCGGCCGGCTCTCGCCATCCACCTGGAACGAGACCGCGACCTCCGCATCCGCGCCATCGTGAACGTTGCGCCACTGCCTCTGCCAATCGGCGGTCTTGCTCTTGAGACGTTCGCTGCGCCCGGTCAGGGCGACTTCAATGCCTTCGGCGAAGCTGGATTTGCCTGATCCATTGCGCCCAACGAGCAGCGTGAGTCCCGGGCCCGGTTCAACTGCCAGCGTCGAGACTGGGCCGATGCCCCGAAACCCCTTCACTGTGATGCTTCGCAGCCACACGTTGCGCAGCATCCAGCCAGTGCCGTCGGCCCCGGCCGCGATTGGCTCAGTGGGCGAAGCGAGTACTTGCCTCAGCGCTGGCTCGCCAGCTACCGCGGCGAGCGCGAATTGTTGGGCACCTTCGGTCAGGTCGCTGGCTTCCAGCCGGGCACGTACGAGCGAGAACAGAGAATCGCCCGACATCGGTCACAGGCCCCTCTCACAGCGGCAGGCCGCCGCTCCAGTTGTTTACTCGTGTATCAGAATCGCGCGCGCCATCGGTGCTTGCCGCACTTCGCGCATAGGAACAAGGCATTCGGGCGTACCCCCTCCAGTCGCTCCACGCCCATCAATGCGCGTGGTGCCTTTCGCCGCGTGTCGCTACCCCACTGTCCATGACCACAGTCCGGCATGGAGATCAGAACGTCCCCTGTCTTGCTGCCGGCGATTTTGGTGTAAAACCGGTCCTCGCCTGCGGCTGGAGCGCTTGAGCAGCGTTCTCCCGTCGCGACGGCGGCCGGTTCGGCTAGCCCCAATTCGAGCAGCGCAAGCCGTGTTTCGACGAGAGCATCAGGCCACGCAGCTTCAGAGAGGTAAATGACCTCTCCGTCCGTGCTTATTCTCTGGAATGAGCTGATCAGCTGTTCAGCGCCGCGGCACATCGGCTGCCAGACAATCAGATGTCCAGGAAGGCCAGTAGAACCCAGACTCGTCTCAACGCTGCGTACCCTACGAGTGGGTTCCTCGATGATCTCAATCCGCAGACCCATCACGGCACAAACCGCCTCGACCCGGTTGCGCCACTGAGGGCTCACGGCGCTGACCGTACCGTCGCCGCCAAGCCAGATCGCGCGACCAGCAGCCCGCATAGCTTCGGAGCGTGCCTGCGGCAGCGCACCCATAAACAGGTCCTCGAGCCGCTCCGCCATGTCGTACAAGTCTGCGGTAACAGTAGCGGACGCATGGTGGACGATAGGCTGCGCGTACTTGGACGCTCCCCGCGTCACGCCAACCTTGACGATGACCAGGGCCGGTATACGCCCAGCCAGCTCAACGACGGCAATGGCAGCGAACCCCTGGCTGCAGCCCACAGGCGGAACCAAGGGTATCCGCGAGGCCGGTGCTATGAGCGCTGTCCAAATCGCAGTCGGCCACCCGGGATTAGGATCGTCCGCCGACGCGAACGAAATCGACTTCCAAAAATCAGCCAGGGACTGGACATCGCGAGGCAACCGCACCGGGGGTACCGCCGGCACCGGGAACCGGAACTCGCGCCCGCGAAGTTGCGCGAGCAACGAAGCGTCGCATTCTTCGGGCAGCCGCAAGGCAGGAACCTGCGCAGCACGAAGCGCGCTCAGCTCAAACATGGCAACGACGACCTCCATCGGCGCGCCAGAGAGCCTTGCTCTGCATGCGTTCACCTCGACCAGCCGCTCACGAGAGAAGGCTGGGAACGGCCTAAGGCCTTCCCCAGCCCCTCATTACGTTGCGGCTGGCAGCGACCCGTCCGGACGTCCCGCCTTACGCGGGCCCCGCAGGGTCCTGGTCGGGTCGAGCGCCGTTCGCTGCAACGGGGCCCGTCCCACCAGGAGACGACCGGCCAGTTGGTCTCAGTAGACCATCGAGCACGAAAAAAAGCCAGAGGTCAACACTGAGAAACAGCCGTGTTCAGTATCGCGGCGATCCAGCCGCAAGGCAAGTGCTTCGGCGACTTGGCGTGTCGCATGACACTTCTACCGCCGGCGGACGCCTGGTCGAGTCTATCCAGAATGCTGAAGGCAGACGACATGTAGGCAGCCATGTTCTTGTATGCCGGATTTGTCTCTGTTCAAGACCAAGAAAGACCTTCATGCAAGGATGATGCACTATGGACAATTTAGATCGATATTTTTAGGGCGATGTCCACATAAAGAGCGGATGTTACGGTGCGCCCACCATCCCGCCCTCATTGCCTGCGAGGCCTGCGCGGTCGGCTCTGCGTTGTCGCAGTTTTGCAGTCAACGTAAGTGGCGCTGAGGTCTGTCCTGCCCAGAACAGCAACGGCAGCTTAGGAGTAAATTTTCCATGAGGGTCGCTCATCGCCTTTGTGAGTGTATCGTGACCCTCTATGCCGCGCTGGCACAACCTGATCCATGACAGTTGACGCTTGGTAAGGGAGGCGTCGGCAAGAAGGCCGGGAAGCCATTCTGTCCATACTGCAAAGTTATGAAGTCGCGCGTCAAGCCATTCAGCTTTTCCGGTAAATCTTGACAGGCTCCTGCCCTCGCAATGCCGGCAATGACATATAGGGCCAGACATTTTGGCGTATTGTCTCGCCAACACGTCGCCTTGTGTGTAATCGACGATCTCGTTTACGAGCAACTCCGGTGAGTCGGTGGACTCTTCCGCGCGAGGCTTACCCCTGAAGCCGCCCTCGTTCGGAGTATTTAGTCGGCGCAGTGCGTTGCTACTTCCGATAGCTGCTGCGAGCCCTCCATGCGCCAACATATCGAAAGCAGTGAGGTCAGTACGAAATAGTCCGGTCTGCGGTACCTCGGCAGCGATCAAGCGAAGATTGGCCAAAATCTCTTTCATTGCACTGGGTTTACGAGGTAGCTCGCTGAGCATAATAGCCTTAGGTGCAGGCGTGCTGGCCACCATCTCAATAAGAATGTCGATCCAGTCATAAGTCAACCAATCGATATCCAGCGGAAGACTTATAATAGCTTGCGGATTCAGGGCCGGAGCTACATCAAGTACTGCTGCCAGGGTAGCGACATCGGAGGCGCCAATATACCCGGTTGGAGTAAGAGCGGCATCAGCTCCTGCCCGGCAGATCTCCCGCAGAAAATTATCTAGCACGCCTCCCTGCAGCGCACCGTTTGTTCCCCTGAAAGGCACTTGCGGTGTTGCTGTCCAGCTCTCATACGCAGCCGGATCGAAGATGATCGGGCATTCGACCTCAAGATCCCTGCGCCTTCGTGCGGCCACACGAGCGCCGGTTGTGCCTGTCAGGACCAAGCCGCTGCGTCTTCCATCGACAAGACCGAGAAGTGGTTCGATATCTGTGGCTCGCGCGTGTATTAAAGCTCGCCCTGAAATAAGACTGGCGGCGTCGAGTATCCCGGCTGTCTTCGCCCGGCGCGTGTATGGCATGATCTGCGTCGGAAGTACTGGCCGTATTCCGTGAAGCACTTGCTCAACTGTAATGACCTGTACCTTAGGATAAGTCTGCCCGTTCAGCGGCCAAATGTATGTGCCAGCGTGATTGACCGCATCGCGCACACCAGATGACGGCTCAGCCCTCATGACCAGAATGCCCATCTGAGCCTTCTGCGTGGCAACAGTGCCAACTAGGTCCCTTACATGCTCCGGCTTGACATTTCGACCACCCTTGACAGAGATAATTACTCTGCCTGTTGTCCTGCGGTCGATATAGAAGCTCGCAACTCCGTCAACACCCTTGTCTCCAGAGCGCTTTTCGTTAGGCTCGGCGTCAAGCTGAGTAACCGCCCATGTCTGAAATTCGAACTCGTCTCTTTCGAACAGAGCATCGGCTCCGCCAAGATCGCGCGGGCTGCCTCGCAGCTCATAGGAAACAGATCTTCCATAATAACGACGAAGCCTCTTCCTGATAATGTCGACTGCAATGAAGGCGACATCAATCCCGATCCAGTGTCGTCCGAGACGTTCAGCGGCGTCAATAGTGGTCCCGCAACCACAGAATGGATCGAGCACAACATCACCAGGCCTGGAAGACGCTGAAATTATTCGCTCAAGCAACGCCATCGGTTTCTGTGTTGGGTAGCCCAAACGTTCTTTGTCGGCTGACGTAAGTCTGATATCAGTCCATACATCGTTAAGAGGCACTCCAGGCTGCTCGTCAAGATAACGCTTGTAAACAGGCATTCCGGTACGGCGGAACTCTATCCTGCCTTCGGCGTACATTTGTTCCAGGCGCTCTTTGCTATAAGCCCAATGCCGACCTTTGTATGGCCGTACTCCACGCCATTCAAAGTCAACGTCGCCTCCTGGCTTTGAAGCAGTGAGGTCACCCCTCCTGTAGCGCCGTCCCGTACCAACCTCAACGTGCGTATAGTTTTTGTCGATCGACGTCTGCTCAAAAGGCGTGTACTGATGGTTCCATGTAAACTTGGCCCCTACTGTGTAGAATAGGAGAACATCATGACAGCGACCATATCTTATGGAATCGTTTTTGGCGCCCGCTCGCTGCCAGCTGATCTCGTTTTGGAATTGTTCTGGCCCGAATATAGCGTCAAGCATTATCTTCAGATAGTGACTCATAGTGGGGTCGCAATGCAGGTAAAGCGAGCCGGTTGGCTTGAGGACACGGCGAAGTTCCACGAGCCGCGGAGCCATATTCACTAGGTATGCCATAAGATCGTTCTCGCCAACGAGCGCATAAAATGCTCTCAGCGCGCTACCTACACGTGGAGGCACTCCTCCTGCTGTGTACTGCTGATACTGCCGGTCGGTAAGGGACGTCCAGTGCCAGGTGTCATTGAAGGCCCTGATCTGCGCGGCAACAGCTTCGCTATCGCCAGGGTGCTTACCGAAGATGACGTTGAAGGCGCGGTTGGAGTTGAACGGAGGATCAAGGTAAACGAGGTCCACGGATTCGTCCGGAACGTGGTCCCAGAGGATCTCCAGGTTGTCACCGAACCACAGCTGGTTACTGCCAACCTGCCTGGTCATATGCAAATCGTCTGTGATGCGCATAACGACGCATACTTACTATCGAGCTACATTGTTCTAACTGCCGCGACTGCATCGAGTAACCCGGAAGTAACGGTACGACTATCGAATTAATAGTATAACAGTGCACGGCTATTGCTAAACCTGTTCGAACTAGCAGTATGCGCTGCGGCTATATAGAAGCATTCAACCGTACGGAAGAGGTGTGACTGGATTGCGAGAGGAGATAGTGGGTGTGCGCCGTGCCGAAGGGTCGGTCGTTGGCTCGCTACCGGTTTGCTTAAACCCGATACAGCCGAGTATCGAGGTTCTCGGCCAGTGGGACTGTTGGTCGCGATTGCACTGTGGATCACGGCGGCCATGGCTTCGCCACTGTTTTCTTCTCCGCGTTCCGTGATGCACGGGCTCTCGGGATGGTGACTGAATCAATCCAGATAGTCAGCCCTCTACCTGTGTGCGTGAGGATATGGGGGAGCCCATGTCTTTGGCTAGAACCGAGCGCAGTAGGCGGGCATGCCGATCTCGTGCTCGGCGGACACGCATGCTGACTCAAATGAGCCAACGAGCGCCAGCGCGGGCCAGGCGCTGACCACCCCATACCCGATGCCGTGCGCCAAGTTGGCGCCGACCGTAGCCACGATGCCAGCGCCCAGGCTCCAGGCCGCCAGACGTGGTACGGGCCGGTTTCGGCGGCTGGCGTCCAGTACCACCATGGAGGCGGCCCGGATCAGCCCATCGACCGTGGACGGCAGCAGCCGCGCCACCACCCCCGACTCGCCGTACGAGCGGACCAACTCATAGGCATGCTCCTAGGAGATGATCACGGCCACTCCCCCGACGGCCATCACCGCCAGGGCCGTAGTGATCCTGATCAGCCGATCGGTCATCGGGTCAGCTCTGCGTGCCACCCAATGACGAATGGGTCATCGTCGCCGTGCCCGGCGGCCAGCCGTTCGGCGAGCACCATGGCGGTGATCGCCCGATTGCGATCAAGCGGCGCAGGCCAGCCACTGACCTCCCACCGTCCGTCCGCCGCATTCCAGACGCGATGACCTTCCCACCCCATTTCTAGTGACATGCTGTCGTCGTTGATGCTGATTGCCATTGGCCAGACCTCCACTGCCGGGACCTGGGCCGCCAGCGCACCGGCGGACCAGATCTCTCACGGCCGTCTCACAGACTCAGGAGACGGCGCCGGACTCGGGCGCCCTGACTGGACGCCCGGTGGACTCTGACTTGCGGAAACAGATACCGCAGTACCCAGCGGACGGTTGGCCGGAGTCTGGGGGTCAAGGGGTCAAGGGGTCAAGGGGTCAAGGGGTCACGGGCTCAACTACAAAGTCTGCCGTCCTTCACGCAAGCGTTCTTCGCGCAGGCATTCTTCCGTTTGATTTCATCCCGCAGACGCTGCCGTCGCTGTTCGGCCCGGTTGACCGGGCCGGCCCCGCCGCGTGCGTGCGGGATTATGCCGCTGGTGCCCGTCGGTGCCGCCTGCTTGGCCGGCTGTGTGCGGCGCGGGCCGGGCCCGGTCGCGTAGCAGCGCAGCCAGTGCCGCCGCTGTGACCGGGTCCTCGATCCGTTCGGGCAGCCCTTGCCGGGCACGGGAGCGCCGCGCGTCCTCGGCTCCTGCGCGGCGCAATGCCTGGCGGTCCTCGTTGCTCAGCGGCCGTCCG